>WNFP01000651.1_pt1 | contig 60567 bp, 54 predicted proteins | sample 5400201 | NCBI WGS metagenome assembly WNFP01 (sample SAMN13153355, study PRJNA577476) | soil metagenome | isolation source: 115 cm saprolite under Madrone tree | place: USA:California | collected 2016-06-14 | reverse complement strand
CTCTCTACGGTTACAATCCACACTCTCTGGTAAGCATCGCTCCCGGAGCCATGCTCTGGTCATCGCCGGACATCGACGGCGCAGTTATCTATGGTGAGTTCGGCCGCGTCTGGCTGGCGGCGGGCGATCCTCTGGCGCCCCTGGAAGATATGGCTGAGTTGGCGCGCCAGTTCGCTGCCTTCGCCAAGAGAAAGAACCGCGTAGTGGCGTTCGTTCCGACCAGTTCGGCGTTTGCCCAAATGGTCGTGCCCGGTGATTTCATGGCCGTCAAGGTGGGCGCCTCTCCTTACTTCGATCTTCAGACCTGGAATCCGCGCGGCGACTCTGGCAAGAAAATCCGAGCCGGTGTGAATCAAGCGCGGCGCGCAGGTGTCGCAATCGAAGTCGTTCCTGAAGGCATCGACGAGGTGCTGAAGAAAGAGACGGCACAGCTTTGCATGCACTGGCTTGGATCGCGTCGTGCGGCGACTACCTTTGGCTGGCTGGTGGCACTCGACCCGTTCCTGCATTCCGAATACAAGAAGTATTTCGCCGCGAGAGTGAACGGCAAACTCGTCGGCTTCCTCGCCGCGAGCCCAATGCCGGCCCGCAGAGGATGGTACCTCGAGGACGTCTTGCGCGAACCTGATGCGCCGCAGGGTACGGCGACTCTCCTGGTGGTTGAAGCGTTGGCGAATTTAAAGGCCGAAGGCGCCGCGCTGGCGACCCTGGGAACTTCGCCACTGACAAATGATGGACCGGTTGATGTGCCTACCGAACATCGAATAGTCTCGCGGGCTTTGGACGCCGCTTCCCGCAGACTGGGACCGTTTTATAACTTCGAAGGCCTGCGCCGGTTCAAGGGAAAGTTTGCGCCCAGCTGGTGGGAGAGCGAATACGTTCTCAGTCAGCGCGGTGTCACCATGCCTCATCGTGTAGGTCATGCGATCGTGCGGGCGCTAGTGCCGGGAGGCATCACGCAGATACTCACGCGCCAGGCTCTACGCGTAATTCGTGGCAGTCGCCCGACTGTTAGGAAGGGCTCAGTAAATGTAACCAAGTCCCTCTCTCCATCGTCTAAACCTGCGAGTAAGAAATAACCCCCCAATGTCCGAGAAGTAAGCCCCCATATTGAAAGCGGGATCCTACAGCTCCGCTAGGAGCCGAATGTTTATAGCCGCCGACCGTCCGTCTAATACCGCTCTTTTAGGAGCGGAATGTGTTTCGCTCCTAAATGAGCGTGAACGTTACCGGACGACTGAAGCGACGCTATCTCGCATCGCGCGTTGCTCATCAATATCCGCAAGCTCGTTCGAAATTTGTTACGGTCGACGACGCTCGGTTGCATTTTGTCATCAAAGGCGCCGGACGTCCGGTCGTCTTGATTCATGGCAATCCCGGTTCTTGCCAGGATTGGGGGAGGTTGTACGGACCGCTGGCGTCGCGCTACTGCGGATTTGCTTTCGATCGGCCAGGTCACGGCCATAGCGACCGGCCCAATCACCGGCCAATCACAGTCGACGTGCAAGCTCAGATGCTGCACACCGCACTTAAAGAACTAAACGTCGAACAACCGATCCTGGTGGGTCATTCATGGGGTGGAGCTTTGGCGGCCGCTTACGCGCTCGAATTTCCTGACGCTCTGTCTGGCGCGGTGCTGCTGGCTCCGGCGGTTTACGACGGGGACGACGGAGTTTCATTTCTGACCAAGGTGCCGGCGTGGCCCATCGTTGGCGATCTGGTGAACTTTCTGTTTACGCCGCTGTTCGGCGCCTGGATCGTCAGAGAGGATTTACAGAAAGCATTTGCCCCTGATGAGGTACCGAAGCATTATTTGCGGCACGTGCTCTCGGAATGGACCCGGCCAAAGAAAGTGAAGTGGTATTCAGTCGACGATGCTTTGCTCACCGAGTCTTTGCCTAAATTTGCTTCGCGTTATTCAGACATCAGGGTGCCGGTAGTGATCGTCACCGGCGATTCTGACTTGATCGTCCCGGCAAAAGAGAATGCGCATCGTTTGTATGAAGCGCTGCCGCACGCTGAGCTAATCGTCCTGGAAAAGACCGGCCACCAAATTCCTTTTACCCGTCCGGACGCCGTGGTCGACGCGATCGATCGCGTGGCCGCCAAGGCAGATGGCTGGAGCGCGCATAGTCTGGACGGGGCAGTAGCCCGACTGTGAGGGAGGCCGTTAGTTCGTAGTATTAGTGATGCTCGGCCATCCTTGTGCATACACCGGGGCGCGCGGTTCCAACGGGGCAGTAGCCCGACCGTAAGGGAGGGCGTGCTCTTCGCTACAGAACGCCTCCTGACGCACAAATGCTTTTGACGAGGTCCCCTTGTTACTAAACCGTGATCGAAGTTCCGAAAGGAGATCGCATGAAACTAAAGAGAGCAATAGCGCTCGGACTCTTAATGATTTTCACTATAGTCGGGTTGGCGATGGGCGGACAGAATGACAATCGCCGCCGGGACCGGCGCGAGAATAATAACCAGATGGGGCCTCGCAACGATAACCGGATGGAGCGTCGCCGCAACGGTAACGGAAACTGGCACCGGCGCCATCGACGCCGTCACCGACGTCGCGGGATGCGTATGTAACCGACGACATTCCGAAACCGAAAGCAAACAAGAAAGGGTGAGCAATCGATCCGACATGCTCACCCTTTCTCGATTCCATTTGGTCCTATATCAAAGAGAGGAACCGGGGTAATTGGTGCTAACCAGGCGGGTCGTTATGCGGGGCACTAGCCCGACCGTCAGGGAGGGCTCCGAGGTGCATCAATGAGCCCTCCCTGACAGTCGGGCTACCGCCCCTGAGATTAGCAACGCACTTTGCCCTACTACTCAGACAGAAGGCCCGTAGCGGATGAGGCGGGTCATCGGTTAGATTACTCGGAGGTGTGGCCCGGGCGTTAGCTTAAGAAAATTTCTCCATGAAGTCTCGCGTTAAATTCTTGCTGTGTAGCGGATTGCTCCTCTTGAGTTTTCAGTCGCAGAGTGCGCAGAATCTTTTAGATGATGCCCGGATAAGGCTCCACCGTGAAATCAGCCTTGACGCTCCAGCTCTAAGCTTCGGTCCCGAGCTTCTCTCGGAGCAATCTACTTCAAAGTTCGTGACTGTTGACGGCACGCGTCTGCATTTTGTCATTAGAGGCGCGGGACAGCCGGTGGTTCTTATTCACGGCAACCCCGGTTCAGGCCAGGATTGGACGCCTTTGTTTGCTCCGTTGGCCGCGCATCATGAGGTCATCGCTTTTGATCGTCCCGGTCATGGTCGCAGCCAAAGGCCCAAAGCTGGAGACGCCACCGTTGAAGTTCAGGCGCGTTTGCTTCACGACGCGCTCAAACAGCTCCATGTCGAGCGGCCGATTGTCGTCGGTCATTCCTGGGGCGGAGCGCTGGCGCTGGTCTATGCGATCAATTATCCGAAAGAGGTGGCAGGGGTCGTGCTGGTTGCTCCGGCGGTTTATGAAAGCCATGATGGCGGTTCGATTCTGACCAGCCTTCCCGCCGTGCCGCTCCTCGGCGACGCGGTGAACTCTGTGTTTACGCCTTTGTTTGGGGCTTCGGTCGTGCGCCGCAAATTGAAAAAAGCGTTCTCACCGGATCCGGTGCCGCCCCGCTATCTGCGTTCGGTGCTCTCTGAATGGACCAACCCGAAGAAAGTAAAAGCGTACTCTGTTGATGAGGCATCGCTGAATGATAGTTTGAAAAAGTTAAGTCCTCGGTATGCCGAGATTACCGTTCCCATGTCGATTCTCACCGGCGATTCCGATTTGATCGTTTCGCAGAAAGACAACGCCGAGCGCCTGCATCAAGCCCTCCCAAAATCACACCTGATCGTCCTCCCAAAGACCGGCCACGAAATTCCCTTCACCCACCCCCGCGCCGTGGTCGATGAGATCGAAAGAATGCAACGGCTGTCTCGGGTTAGAGCTTGATAAGGATGTTATTTGGAGTGCGCCGTGTACCTGCCCCTCGTGTTTCCTACTTGATTCCCAGCCTCAACCTACGAACCGGTCGCGTTGGCACCTGCCAACTGTCTCCAGCTTAGGGCATTCTGTTGGTCTGCGGTAATTGTTGCTGTTGAAGTTTTTGCTTGCACCTTACAAGTATTTGTACTATCGTCTCGCCCGCGATACTTCAATCCAGCGGGTTCTCACTTAAACTCATTTACCTGGAATCCCGAACCCGCAAGTTTCTAATCGGCAGGCTTTTGCGCAGTCGAAACGCAATTCCGACTTGCGGCGAATAGGATCAAAGTTCGATGACACTAGTTTGTGGTTGCGCTGCGAAACTCAAGAGAGCGGCGAATACAGAATCGTCTGCGGCATACGGAAACCAGCGATAAGAAGCCGAGCTGCAACTGGTGGTTCGGAAGCACCGATATTAGACACGTCGAGAATACCGAGTATGTGAAGAGGGTTTTGCGGGTTCTCAGCTCGCAGCACCGGATCGAGATGTTCACATGGAAGATGCTTCTAAAATAGAAGAGCTCTCAGCCAGGAAGGGTGAGAACGGCTCGGACCTCCATTCAACCAATCATTGGCTTGAGGGTTTCTTTTCCTCTGTTGCTGAGGCCCAAGACACGGCGGTCATCGTCGCGCTCAATGGTCAGTTACTCGAGGAAGAACAGAAAGCAATTGCTGCCTTCTATGACGAAAAACGAAGAGATCTCTCAAGTTACCATGAACCGCGAATTCAGAATCTTCGACAAACCATTGAGACGCGTCATACCTGGTTGGAGGATAAACTAAAACTGGAGAATTCCCTGAAAACTGAACTCGAAACTGCGAAGAGAGAGTGGAATAACCTACAAGGCGCTATTAGGGGTTTTCAGAAGAGAAAACAACTAGCGTGGCAACGGGTTATCAAACAGAGATTTGAACGGATTACGCGCTTTTTCAAAGAGAGAGAAACGCGCCTTGTCGAATCACTCAATCAAAGCCGAGCGGAAGCATTGAAGGACGCGGACAATCAAATAAATTACCTACACAAGTTCTACGACCTAATCATTAATAATCGAGAAGAGCATTCCGAAAACCTGAAGGCACGCGCCGACGAATGCGTAGAAAGACGAAGTGATATTCGACGGCAGCTAGAGATTGCCCAAGCGGAAGTCAGGAGTCTGCGGGAAATTGGCGTTACTGAATACTCAGCTACATTTCTCCTAATGTTTGGCGTGCTCGCATTAGCCGGAGCAGGCAGCGCGGCAGCAAGCCTGCTCGGCAGCCGGCAGCCGGGAAACTCAATTTTTGGTCTGATGCTCGAAAGCGTTTTAAAAACGCTGGGGGACATTCACGGTCCGTGGGGAACGTTCGGGAAGTTTGGCGGACTATTAATTGCCCCGATTGTGGCTATCTTCTTCCTTTTCGTGATCTTTGTAGTGTTCGTTCGACTAGCCATTTGGGTCGCGAGCAATTACACATCTCAGCAGTCTGCTAGACAAAGAACGAATAAGGCGGCACGCGCAGAAGACTGGGGCGGCGCACCGATCATTGCGTATATAAGCCGGCTAAGCTCTCAATTTTCTCTGATGGATGGATTCAAGCCAGATCGCGAAAATTACGGGCAGGTCATCGCTTATTTCCCTTACTTGATGCTCATAGTGATCGGATTGTTTTTGTTTTCAGGAATCGCAATCGACAGTACTAAGATTAACTTAACGGTAATGCTGATTGGCATCGCCCTAGCATTACTCTCGGCGAGTTCAACTCTGCTATATGTGACGTACATAATTCAACCGCGTTGGAGAGCCGCAATTGAGCAATATAAAAAACAGCCTGCGTCAAAGGGTTTTTTTATCCGGTATCTCACGCTTAACTTTGAGTTCTTCTCGCTCCTCACACTGCTGATAATAGCATTGTTGATAGCGGCATTCTTGCCCTTCTCTGGGCCAACATCTGCGATCTATTTGTCTGATGGGCAGTTCAAATCCATTTCTTGGGGATTTGTAACGATTTTCATGTTGCTAGCTTCTTTCGGTCTAGCATATGGCATAGTTCAAAAAGGCATTTTTCATGAGGCAAAAGAACTCTTGCGTAAGCATAAAGCCTTTCAGAATTGTGTAGAGAAATATAGTTACCCACCGTTAATAGAAGATTTGGGTTTTCCTGAACAGAAGATGGCAGATAACAGCCTAAAGCGTTTTATAGACCGTGAGGATGCTTTAGACGACGTACGCTCCGCTTATGAATTGGGCCAAATGTTTACTCCCGAGGAAGAGGAGGTGATTACGCAGCAAGAAAAGCGAAAGCCATGGCCGCGGTGGCTGCGTAAGTTTGTGAAGTTCCTTTTGGCTGAGGAAAGAACAAGTCTTGAGCAAGATGGTGTTCCTATTTTGCCAAGCATTCCGATGACGCTTAAACCCATCGACTATTTAGACTCGGAAGAAGCTGTTAAGGAATATGAATTGAGCGAATTAGAATTGAGCGAGCACAACCAGAGAGGTACTACTACGACAAATCTGATTGCTAGTCTGCAGACATCTTTGAATGCTGTTAGTGAGGAAATCAAGAGACTCATGGCTGAAATTGAAGGGCTTAAGAACCAAGAAGTGAAAGCCGAACAAGAATTCACAGAAATGCTTTCGCAGATAAATAGTAGGTTTAGACGCGACGAAAATGCGTTCAAACTTGCTTTTGGCATTGGACGACAAATAAAGCGCCTCGCTGATGAACCGGTTGTACAAACAGCTGGTTCAGAGACGGCCGTCGTCTGAATTGGGTCGGTTACGCATCGCCCGAGTTCAAAGCTATGACTGAAAACGAACAAGTTGAAGCAAACGGTTCGGGAAGTCGAAAGCGGCTTGCATTCTTGACGGATTGGCTTCGTGGGTCGTCGACAACTCAAGCGTCAACAACTGACGATCCCTTCTTGAGAATTCACCTAGACGATGACCGTAAAGAAGTATCATCGGATGAGCTAGACAAGAAATATAGTCGCCCAGCCGCTGAATATGATCATCCGATGTGGCGTTTGGGATGGACGGACGGCAGATCGGGTCAACCGGCAAATGTTAATGAAAAACTGTTGGAAGCTCACGCCCGAATCGCGTGGAATGCAGGAATTGGAGACAACAGAGAGAAGGTCGCAAAGACAGGGCAAGAAGTTGCTTTACTCGACGAGAAAAAGAACGATCTGCAGAAGCAACGCGCGAATCTTGAGACAAGATATCAAGACATCGCAAAGCAAAGGGATGCGCACTATCAGGACTTCTCAAGGAATCAGGCCTGGGCCTTTATCCTTTTTGGTGTAGCTACCTTAATCGCAGACATTCCGTTGTCTCTGCGCCTTGTCGCCACGGGTTTCGGTGTCAAGACGAGTGTGGAGATTAACGGTCAGCTATTACGGGTTGATGACATTCTTTCGTTTCGCTTCTTCGACGTTGTAAGTAACTTTTGGGAAGCACTAGTTCTGGCAATAGGAATTGCGTTTGCCAGTATTTTGCTGAAGTATTTCTTTGATCTCGTGGTTTTTCGCCAAGAAGAAACTGAACAACTCTCTAGAATGGCTAAGGCATTAGTGTGGGGCGGTTTAATCTTATTTCTCCTAACCACTGTGTGCTTAGGCGTTTTTCGGTACCGGATCCAGCCACAAGTAGAAGCGTATGAACGTCGCGACAGATGGGAAAAGTACAGGCAGCAAAAGATTGACCAAAAATATGGTGAGTTGCTAGACGTTTTTTCGCACGAGGAGAATCCAACCGTCAAGGCACGGGAGGAGGCCGAAAAGATGGTTAACTCTGAGATAGGCAATGACAAGACGCCCGATTTCAATAGCTCGTGGGGATTGCCCACTTTCATTTTGCTAACTCTACTCTTGCCAATTGTGACTGCCGTTTGTTTCTCCGTTGGTGGCAGAAAATTTAGAAAGGCCTTCCTATTTGATTCTATTGAGAAGGAAAAAGCCCAACTCACGGACGAGATTCGTAGCACTACGGATCGTTTGTCGAACTTGAGGGGTCGCCTAGCGGGTTTTGAGACAGAGTTGGAGGCCGCGTTAAGACCTGATACCCGGGATGATCTCCTACAAAGGTTCCGCTACTTATACAGACACGGATATGAACGTGGGTTGAAAAATGTGCCCGCAACGATGGAGCCGAAAATGGGCTCTGTCTATGAACTTAGTCTCCAATACCTGCAGCGAATGTTAGCGAGAAGAATCAGAAGTATCGGTTGATAAGTATGAGCCGAAGAAAACAGGTTACAGTACTAACGGTCGTTATCTTGATTAGCCTGGGTATCTTTGCGATTTTTCGGGTGCGAAATAGCCGTGTGGTAGGAATTGACAACACTAACGCCAATACAACAGCTCAGAAGAACCGAAGGAAACTAATGATAGTCTGGTGGGATATTACGAAGAGCCTTTACGCTACCGAGCAAGGCGCCGGCCTAGACTGGGGCACAACGATCGTCTCGAATCTACCTGCACATTCAACCTATTATTTTTTTCCGATTAACGCTGAGACTCAAAGGCCCACGCCGCTGGATCAAGGAGAAAAGCCACCGGTCGACTCTCCAGAGGCGCGTGTGCTCTTCCGGAGAGCCTTAAAGAAACGGATTCAGGATAATGTCGATAAACTGAGGAGGCAGATACGTGCCGATGAAGAGGCCGCAAAGAGCTATGGGGGCGTTATCCAAAGAGATAGGCGAACTTGTTTGTTAGATGCGCTGAATTATTCGGGAACAGTGCTGCAAAATGAGCCTAAGGATATTGAGGCAGAAATAGTATTTATCAGCGACATGGTTGAAGACTGTTTCCATCAAACTCTAAACAACGGAAAGGGAGCCTTCATTCAATTAACTCAGCCGGATGTCGATTCTGAAATACGAGCAGCCGCTGGTATCCCGTTGGACCTGCAACTCAAACAAGTCTGGGTAACTGTTATCGTTCCAACAGCATCTTCGGACACGCCTGTTCGCCAAAGACCTGATATGAATGGTTTGCAAAAATTCTGGCGTGCAACGTTTCAGAGATGCGGACTGAATACGGATAAATACCAATGGTCAATAGGAGTACTGCCTCCGCGATTAATTACCGGTCCTCAAACAGCACTCTCCGGCGAAAACCCTAGCTGAACCGTTCCGACCATCATTGTGTTACTTCGCCTGGACGGGCGCGGGCGAGTTGTTGGGGTCGTTGCGACCAGAGAAGGGATGAGTTCCTGAAGAGTTGCTCGTGACTTGTCCAAGTGAAGCTTGAATCGAACCATTGGACTAAGTTACGGCTTAGTTCATTGGTGCGGGCGAGTATTTGCGGCCGTCAGCGGCGCGAGTTGGCTTCGTCGCTAAGAACTTTATCGCTCAAGCTATTCACTGATGTGTCGCTTATTTGCTAGAGACACACCCACCCAACTTCACTTATAATACCCACGCACCCGAACAATTGATTTTTTGGCAGGAGGCACGGCGATGTTTATTCGAGATGTCATCCGCAATCGCGAGCCCTATTCTTTGCGCGCTTCTGCAAGCGTACTCGAGGCGGCGGAGTTTATGGCGCAGAGGAAGATTGGCGCCGTGTGTGTGCTCGACGAGGAAGGAAAGCTGATTGGCGTCTTCTCTGAGCGTGACCTGCTGAACCGGGTCGTTGTGCCGCGTCATGACCCTGCGGTAATGAAGCTCGGCGAGGTGACCAGTCCGCTGCGGGCGGTGATTCGTTGTGACGAGACGCCGCAACAGGCGCTCGAACGCATGGAGAGAATCGGTACCAGACATCTGCCGGTGGTTGATGATGAGAAGTGGGTCGGCATGCTGTCGATGCGGGACCTGTTGCGGGTTGAGCTAAGCGACCGGGGGGACGAGATTAAGTTGCTGCATGAATACATCCAGCAATGAAGTTTCACCACAGAGGACACAGAGGAGTCAGTACCGGGAGCGGTAGCGACCGGGTCTCAATCCACGCGACGGCGAGATCGTCATAGGGTTAACCCGGTCGCTACCGCTCTCGGTACTGACCTAAATACGCAAATGAAAGCTTTCATCGCTCAGGGTCGTCAAACTAACGAAATGAAGTCGCTGACTTTTGCCGTTTTGTGCGCCATCACCGTATTCGCGCTGGCGTGTGGTCATCCGCCGCCGGGGCGGGGCGCGGGGGAAGTTGAAACTTCTGCGCAATCACAAACCAGTTTCAAAGTTGAAACTGTCATTCCCAATCTGGAAGTAGTCTGGTCGATTGTTTGGACGCCGGATGGCCGAATGATCTTCACCGAGCGTCCGGGAAGGGTGCGAGTCTACGAAAATGGGAAGCTGCGGCCAGAACCTCTCTTCACTGTTCCCGATGTCGAACCAAAGGGTGAAAGCGGACTGATGAGCGTCGCGCTTCACCCGCAGTTTGCGGCGAATCATCTGCTCTATCTTTCTTATGCCTACAACACCGGCGGCCAACTTGTGCGCGTAGTGCGTTACCGCGAGACGCCGGCCGGCTTCACCGATCGCAAAGTCATTATCGAAAATATTCCGGCGGCGCAGTTTCACGCGGGATGCCGCTTGCGATTTGGACCTGACGGCAAGCTCTACATCACGACGGGTGACGCGACGCAACGCGAGCTGGCGCAAAAACTCGATTCACTGGCGGGGAAACTTCTACGTCTGAACGATGACGGCACGGTGCCCGCGGATAATCCTTTTGTCGGCCGGCAGGAGGCCCGCCCGGAGATTTGGACCTACGGGCATCGCAACTCGCAAGGCATAGACTGGCAGCCGTCCACGAACCTTTTATGGGAAACCGAGCACGGGCCGAGCGGATTCGACGGGCCGGGCGGCGGCGACGAAGTCAATATCATCGAGCGCGGAAAGAATTATGGATGGCCGGTGATTCATCATCGCGCTACTCATGAAGGCATGGAATCGCCGGTGTTGGAATACACGCCGGCATGCGCGCCCGCGAGCGGCATGTTCTATCGCGGATCAGTGTTCCCACAGTTCAAGGGCAACTTCTTCTTTGGCTGTTTGGTTGGTCAACGAATTATTCGCGTCGTGACGAATGGCCGGACGGCTGTCAGCCAGGAGAATTTGTTGGAAGGGAAGTACGGCCGGATCCGGGATGTTGCTGAAGGGCCGGATGGGTTGATCTACTTCTCGACTTCTAATCGCGACGGGCGTGGCCGGCCGGCGCCGGATGACGATCGGATCTTGAGGTTGGCGCCGGTGAAGTGAGGGGTGTTTACCGGAGCGCGGACATCCTGTCCGCCTGAGCGCTTAGCGCGAACACCTTAACGCGATCCTCCACAAAACCTGAGCGTGCTGCGCAACGCTGGCGGACAGGATGTCCGCGCTCCTTAAAATCAAATTAAACTTTTTGGGCGAGGACTGCTGACTTGCTCCAGCCGATGGCCTGGAACCTGGGGAAGCGATAGTGACTGACTACTTGAAAATATCGATCGGTCGTCTCGGCAACTTCATGAGGTGGGTGGGTCTTAAACCGAAATAGCATTTCCAGGAGCGACGTTATCGGGGTCGGGCGCATCGGCAGATGGAGCAAGTGCCCGCCGGGCGCGATCACCCGCGCCAGTTCGCTCAGACCTTCATCGAGCGGCACATACTCCAACACGCCGCTGGTCAGAACGAGATCGAAGGCTTCGTCAGCAAATGGTAGCGCCAGCACGTTACCCTGCGCGAACCGCACTGCTTGTTCGCTCGGGTTGTTTTTGCCCACATACTTTTTCGCGGTGGCCATCGACGAAGTGGAAAGATCCAGGGCGGTAAGTTTCACCGGGACCTTTAGATTTCTCAGCAAAGCCAGCGTCAGAGTCCCGGTGCCACAGCCGGCGTCGAGTACGCTGGCCCCTGGAAACACCGGCAAATGATGAGCTTCGAAGTATTGATCGAGCGAGCGTCCATAACCGTTCAGCTTGAACGTGAGGTCATAAAAACCCTCAATCCGATCATAGAACGAGCCCGCGCGAGCATTGTTCTTCGTTGCAGTCAGTACGTATTCTGCCATCTTATGATTGCTGGTTAGTTAAAATGTACGCGCCATTGAAACCTAGTCCGGCCTACTCGTCAAGGAATAACTAGCGAAAAAAACGTCTCGCCATTCTAGCCCGGCAACCCCGCATTACTCAAATAAGACCTCGGGCTGACGAAATTGCTATGAACCGGGCCGAATCTGCAAATCCCGACGCAAGAAATGTTGATTCGCGGCGTTCAGCAAGCGACATCAGCCAGTCTGGCCAGGAAGGGGAACGAGAAAAATGCTGAAGAGAGTGTTGACGATAATCGGTTTGACGATGACCCTCGTCGTGTTCGCAGGTCTAGCCCTTAAATATGGTTCGCGCAATGCCCAGGCAAACATCGGCGAAGTGAATCTGGCTCCGGAAGAGTCATACACCGAACCCGTAGTTGCGGAAAACGGATTTACCGTAGAGGTGTTGGTCGACGGGCGTCGATTGATGGAGTATGCGGCGCGCGGTCGCCGTTACGTGGAAGCGCTCGAGGGCGCCGAGTACGAGGTGCGGGTTCACAATCCGACCGGCGCGCGAGTGGCCGTCGCGCTTTCGGTCGACGGCTTGAACTCAATCGACGCGCGCCACACCTGTGCCTGGGACGCACATAAGTGGGTCATTGAACCCTATGGAACGATTAGTGTGCGCGGCTGGCAAATGAGCGGTGAGAGCGCGCGGCGCTTTTACTTCACGACTGAGCGGGATTCTTACGCAGCGAAACTGGGTCAGGCATCCAATCTTGGTCTAATCACGGCCGTCCTTTTTCGCGAGCGCCAGCCGGTTACGATCACGCGCGTAACTCCGCCGTACAAGGAAGAAGATCGGATCCGTGACCAGCAATCGACGCCGGCACCGAAGACGTCGGGAGAATCGCCGGCGCGGAGCGAGGGCAGTAGCGATGCGGCCAAAGCGCGCAACGTCCCGGCCTATCCGCCGCCGGATGATGAATCAGCAGCGACCGGTATCGGCCGATCGGTTCGCAACGACGTGCAGTGGATCAGGATGGATTTAGATGCGCGGCCGGCGGGCGAGATTGTCATTCGCTATGAATATCGGACGGCGTTAGTGCGTTTAGGAATTATTCCACGTGATTATCCGCGGCCGGACGTGCTGGATCGACGCGAACGTGCGAAGGGTTTCGAGCCGAAGTATTGTCCGCAGCCTTAGGAGGGAATGAAAGGGTCGCAGGCAGGGATGCCTGCGAACCGCACGCAGGATGCGCGCGCTCCGGCTGCGTGCGCTCCTTTAACGGCGTTTGAGGTTTGAGTCGTACAGTTGGCGGTAGGCTCGATAGTAAGACATTACTTTGAAGACGTAGTTCTTCGACTCGGTGAATCCGACCTCGGCGGCAAAGACGCCTTCATCGTTTTGATTTGAACGCCCGAGCCAGCGCGCCACGTTGTCTTCACCGCCGTTGTAGGAAGCGGCGATCGCTTCCGGCAACCCGGCAAACATCCTTGACAGTTCGCTCAAATATTCACTGCCGACAGCGATGTTTGTGGCGGGCTGATAGAGCGAGTCGTCGGTAAGCTGATTGAGGCCCGCGCGTTGGCCGTATTTCTGGGCGGCGTCGATGGTTAGTTGCAAAAGCCCACGTGCCGCCGAAGGCGATTTGGCGTTCGGCTTGAATGCGCTCTCCTGCTTCATGATTGCGAGCACCAGACGCGGATCCAGCCCGCGCTTTACGGCTTCACTGACAATTTGAAAACGGTAAGGCACCGGATAGTCTGCGATGGCGGCGGCAAACGCAGCCTGGACTGTCTGCGATCGATCTGTCGCTCTCTGGCGCGCGATCGGATCATTAATCGATGCCAACCTGTTCGTCGCCAAGCCTCCGTAATAAGAATTGACGTTGTCAGGAATCATCAGGTAAGTGCGAATGGCATCCTGAGTTCTCCCGCCCCGCTCGAGTGCATGCGCCTTAAGATAGAGCAACTCATCGACGCTGGTATTGCTGTCTCTTGGCAGAGACTTTTGTAGCAGTTCATCCGCAGTTTGGACGGCATGGGGCCAGTCGGCTAAAGCAATGTCCAGCCTGAGGCGCGCGAAAATCGCGTTGGTCTCAACTACTTTTCCGGCAAACCTCTCGCGCGTGCGATTGATCCAAACAATGGCGTCCTGTGGGCGTCCGGCTTCACGATAACCGTCGATGATATTCAAATGCGCGGTGTCGAGGCGTTCACCGTTAGGATACTTTTCGATGTATTCGGCATAACGCGCGGCGGCTTCGGCGCCGCGGCCCATGCGCAAGAGCGACGATGCGGCGAAATTCGAACCTTCGCGTCCTTCTTTGGTCAGTGGATAATCGCGCGCAACTCGTTCGTAAACCTGCCGAGCGTCTTCGTAACGTCTCTCAACATAGTACGAGCGCGCCATGCCGAACAGCGCCGCGGGCACGTTGACGTCGTTCGGATAGTTATCAAGAACCGCTTGCCAGTGTTCTCGGGCGGGCGCGAACGCGCGGTTGGCGAGGTAAATTCCCGCCCGGCGCATGTGCTCGGCCGCGCTAATCTGCGAGGCAAATTTTCCATTGGCGGCGCGATCGGCTCGATCATTGATACGTACGGCGTTCAGCGCCGCATCAGTTGCGCTTTGAGCATTAGCCAGGGTGACCAGGGCAAGGACCAGGCAGAGACCGAAAAAGTTTCGCAAATGTAAATTCAAAGATTGCTCAGACCGCCGCATTTTCTTGATTCCTCTTCCACGATCTCGTGACTGGTAACAATCTCGGCGCTGCCACGCAGGGTCGCGGCTACGCTACAGTACTTTGTTTCTGAAAGCTCAATCGCGCCGGCGACGGCTCGCTCAGAAAGGCCACGACCGCGCAAAATGTGTCTGACGTAAAGACGCGTATAACTCCTCGGAAATTCTTCGCGCCGTTCCCCGCTTACTTCGATGCGATAGTCTGTAACGTGTTGCCGCTTCTTTTTCAAAATCGCAATCACGTCGACGCCGGTGCAACTCCCCAGGGCGATCAGCAGTAGTTCCATTGGCGTCGCTGCGGCGGCCCGATCCGAATCGGTTTCGATCGCCTGCGCGTGGCCGGACGGGGTAACGCCTATGAAAAAATCGTTCCCGGCAAAATGAATCGTAGCTTTTGTGTCTTTACTGGGCATTGGCTTATTCTGGAAATTAAAGAAAAGAATAACATGCTCGTTTTCAAAACGCAGATGGACGGCGTTGATACTATATTTTGCAATCAAATCGCTAAAGCCAGCTCAGTACGATGACCTATTAAGCGGCAACCTTTGCGCTCCCTCAGCGAATCCCAAGTATATCCCCCTCCAAGGCTGAATCGTCTCTCCCCGTTCCCTCAAATCTGCATGGCCCGATGTTTGATGTGCAAGTTATAGAGAAGAAAATTGTGTTGAGGAGATGACCAACGAACGGGAGGAAGGAACAATGAGCAGACGTTTTATTACAGCAGCATTGTCGATCATGTGCCTGACAATGACGAGCCTGCTGGCTCAGGCACAACAGCGGGTTTACCAGCGCCCAAGTGCATCGACGCGGCCAGCGATCTTGCGGCTCGAGACTCGCGCGAATCTCTTTCGCAATAGTGTCGAGGCGTGGAACCAGGAAAACGCGACCACGACCTATGGGAGCAGCGAGAACATCAACGTGTTGGCGCGCGATTTCAACGATAGCGTGCGCCGGCTTCGCGATCGTTTCGATCGGCGCCAGGCGACCTCGTCCGATGTTCAGGGAATCCTGAATCTGGCTTCGCAAATAGATGACTCTTTGAGGCGAAACCCTATGGACTCGCAGACCTTGAACTACTGGTCGAGCATGCGCGTCGATCTCAATCAACTGGCGCGGGCTTACAACCTTAACTGGCGGCCATCGACAGCAAACTACGGCAATCCCAACTATGGAAACCCGAACTACGGTAATCCGCCGTACGGCAATCCGAACTACCGCGATCAATATGGCAGCCGGATTCTGACAGGAACCTATCAAATCGACACTTCGCGCAGCGAGGATGCTCGGCTCGCGGCTGAGCGGGCTACCCGCGGTCTCTCGCCCAGTGAACGGCGCCGGGTGCTGGATTCTCTAAATCAACGATTGGACCCGCCCGAGCAAATCGCCATCGACGTGCAGGGACGAACAGTCACGTTGGCATCGACGAGAGCGTCGCAAATCACGTTTGACGCCGACGGTCGAGAGCGGATTGAAACGACTCCCAGCGGGCGGACAATTCGGGCGCGCGCGACACTTAGCTCTGACCAGCTGACCGTGAGCGCAAACGGCGACAGCGGAAATGATTTCAGTGTCACTTTCCAACCGATCGACAACCAGCATTTGAGAGTAACTCGACAGGTGTACGTTCCGGGACTCTCGCAGCCGATTGTGGTGCAAAGCACTTACCAGAAGACTGCGGATACAGCCAGGTTCGACATCTATAATCCGCAGAGCTATCCGAACTATCCGAACTCGACGGGTGGGTTCGTGGTGCCCGACGGTGCTCGTGTCGTCGGCGTGCTGGACGATACTCTGTCGTCGCGCACGGCGGTGGTGGGTGATCGGTTTACGTTAAGAGTGACTGATCCTCCTGAATTCGATGGCGCTACGATCGAAGGGCATGTCTCGCAGATTCAGCGCAGCGGGCGTCTGACCGGGCGATCGACGATGACTCTGGACTTTGACAGTGTCCGTCTGCGCGATGGTCGTAGTTATCGCTTTGCAGGACTGATTGAGAACGTGCGTACGGCCAATGGAGACATCGTGCGCGTGGATACTGAAGGCACGGTCCGTGATGAAAACCAAACGACAAAGACTGAACAGCGCGCGGCTATTGGCACTGCGGTTGGCGCGATCATTGGCGCAATAGCCGGCGGCGGAAAGGGTGCGGCCATTGGCGCGATTCTAGGCGCGGGCGGTGGCGCCGGCTCTGTCTATGTGGAAGGCCGAAATGGTCTGGAGCTTGGCAGAGGCTCTGAGATCATTATTCGCGCGGGAGCGCCACTGAATACGCCGCGATAGGAAAGCTTATCAACGGCACTTGAATGCTGCGGCGAGTTGCGATCAGCGATTGCGACTCGCCGTTGCTTTTAGCTAAACAAGTTTCGGCGCCGGCATGCGGGCCCGGCGCTTACTCTCTCGCAGACAGTTCTTCGCGTAACTCTCGCTCAGTATCTTCGCGCAGTTGTTGCTCGACGCGCTCATTTTCCAACGCCAAAGGTAGTTGCTTGCGTCCCTCATTCAGACGCTGAAGCATGTAATTGGTTTCGGCCCAGCTCGCGCCGCGACTGGCGGCAGCCTCGATCATCTGCAAACGTGCTTCGGCCTCGGCGCGCCGCGCAGCGCCTTCCTGCTTGAGCGCGTCCAGCCGTGTCCGATCGCGGGCCAGCTCTTCAAGCAACACTGCCGTGTCAGGCGCGTTCAAATATCTCGCGCGGCTGATCCGCCTTTCCACCAGCAGGAAATCGCGGCGCGCGCGCGAGGTCAGTCGCGAGGCATTCAGCCGCAATGCCAAAGTTTCGCGATATGCGTCGGCCAGCAGCGGGTGCTTTTTCTCCATCTCTTTCAAAGCGCGTCTTTCGCCGCTGGCGAGTTCGGAAAGAAAATATCCAACTTCGTCGGCAGTAATACCATCAGAGGCAAGGTGGTCGCGAAGCTGTTGCGCCCATCTGCGTCTAAAGAACAAGAGCACGACCGCGGTTACGATAGCCGCTATCAGGGCAAATGGGATCGAGGTGAGCGCCAACACCAGGTACACAGTGGCGGCTCCCGTCAACAAGTAAGCAATCAGGAATGCTGCTGGCGGGCCGAGGGTCACGCCAAACAGAGCTAGCCATGGCGCCATTTGCCAAAGGCGGGCTGCCTTTATCTCGCGGACAACAAGTTTGCCTGACTGATCGTTTTCATTCATAGAATCGGCCGCAGGATCGTCCCGGCACAGATTACCAGGCAGGAAAATTGATCCTCGTTCTCGGGAATCATACTAGGGTGCCGAACGACAGGCTAGTTCGGGGTCCAAAGGCTCGGCTTCCCCGCCTGCTGGCCTTGTAATATGATTGGGCCAACAGGATTGAGGACCACGATGATCAAAACGGGAAAAACTATAGCGATTCTACTCGCGGCCATAGCTTCTGTACTGTTGATTGGACAATTAGCCCAGGGCCAGGGCAGTCAACGCGACGGCCGAAAAAATGTCGGAGCAAAGCCGGTCACCGTTCCGGTGACGATCCGAGTGCGCGAACCGAGACGTGTGGTTGAAATGCGGTTTGTGGATTTCATTCTCAAGGAAGACGGCGAGTTGCAGACAATTCTTTCGATGCGTAATCCCGCGGAGAATCCGATCACGCTGGCGATCCTGTTGCAGGACGACCTGGTTTCATCGATCTCTACTGAAGCGAAAGGGATTGCCAACTTTGTGCGACGGCTTCCCCCTGGCTCGCGAGTTATGGTCGGTTATATTCGGACCGGTACTCTCGATGTGCGGCGCAAGTTCACCTCCGATCTTGAAAAGGCGGCCACGGGCGTGCGTCCTCCGATGGGACTAGCCAGCGCCGGTCCCTTCAATCCGTTTGTTGAGATTATTGAGGCGCTGAAGCGATTTGATTCGCAGCCGTTGGGCCGGCGCGCGATGATAGTCGTCTCCGACGGGGTCGATATTTCCCGGGGAATCGATAGTTCCGGACCGGGAGAGAGTTTGGACCTGCAGCGGGCCATCAGTGAAGCGCAACGGCGCAGTGTAGCCATCTATTCAATCTATGCGCCATCGGCCGGGACGACCGGAGGGTTGTCAGCGCTTAACGGACAGAGTTGCCTGGAAAGACTTTCGAAAGAAACAGGAGGGCGCGCTTTCTTCGAAGGGACGGGTGCACCGGTTAGCTTTGATCCTTTTATCAAAGAAATCGACAATTCTATTTCGATGCAGATAGCTCTGACGTATCTTTCGACTCACCCGGGAAAAGGGTTTCATCGTTTGGAGATCAAGCCGCTGGAGCGGGACACGGAAATCCGGCATCCGGCGGGCTATCCAAAGTAAGCCGCGCTATGTTTCTTTGAATGGCGGCTTGCCTCCGGCGCATCTCTTTTATTTGCATTTGCAGGTCCAGCAGGTGCAGATCCAGCATTAACCGCAGATCGTTGTTCAGCTTCAGCCCTCGCTCAAAATCCTTCTGAGCTTCGCCCGCATGACCCTGGGTCTGATGGGCCAGACCGCGCTCGGCATAAACAAGCGGATTGCGATCGTCGAGCGAGATGCTCTTATCAAAATCTGCAATCGCGAATTTTGAGTTGCCCTCAATGAGGAAGGCCCGTCCGCGTTTGAAATAGGCTTCGGCGTCGTTCGGACTCAGCGTAATAGCGCGGTCAAAATCGTTGAGGGCGCCATCAAGATCCAGCCGGTTCGATCTTATGTAACCGCGATTCAAATAGGCCTCAGTGATGTCGTGATTGTTCACCGCCATCTGAGGATCCAGGTCGCAGACAATCTCGTAGTCAGTGATCGCACCATCAAGGTCGCCCCCGGCGCGTCTGGCTTTGCCGCGGTTCAGATAAGCGTCCGCCAGCTTTGGATCGATCGTGAGCGCGCGATTATATTCCACGATCGCGCCCGCGATGTCTCCTTTGCTAAAAAGCTCGATGCCTCGCTTGACTAATTTTTTCGCGGATTGTTGCGCAGAGGCATTTGGCGCGTACGCCAAGAGACCAAGAATCGCGATGAGCAGGATGCGCTTCATGGTTTACCTCCTTAAAAAGCCGGGCGTCACGGCTCTTCAAAAACGGGCCGAGACAGCGCCTTACCGGACCTTTGTTACTGCACCGTGGCGGGTAAGAGAGACCCGCGCGGATCTGAGGCGATGGCCATGCCATCACCCATCGTTCCAATCATCCCGTGAAAGTGAATTTCGCTGCCGGACAAAACCAATAATACATCGCCGGCATGATATCGCGGGTCGCTAAGTGCGAACCGGATTACGGTCGCCTGGCCGTTTTCGTGTTCGAGGGTGTCAAATGAAAAGGTCTCGGCGTCTGCTACGTAGGTCTGTGCGTGCTGCGCCGTTTTTTGCGAATCAGGCATTAACGTATTTCCTTTGAATCTGTGTTTAAGTTAATGGGGCGGCTAGTCGGGTTCGAACCGACGACCTCCTGAGCCACAGTCAGGCGTTCTAACCAACTGAACTATAGCCGCCAGATATAACATCCGATCAGTCTAAAACAAATAGTCACTCTAACTGATGTTTACACCAGTCATTCGATTTGTTCAAGGCGGCACTAAGCGTGCTAACTTTAATGCCAGTTTCTTCAATCAATCAAGCCAGATCCTGCGCAATTACCTCATCTCTGTTTAGCGGTGCGAGCAACCGCTCCCGCTGGCCGAACTACCATTTGACTCTGGCAAGTTCGTTTAAGTTGCAGTATTCTGCGCACGCCAGAAAACCCCGTCCGCTGGAGCTAGCAATGAAAGCCAGACTCTCCGTTCGAAAACTTTGCACTTTTACTTTGTCCGTTGCCGTCCTGGTGACCCTTTGGCAATTCTCAGCCGGTGTTCACGCCCAGAAAGCTGGAAAGGCAAAGAACGCGGATCCGCCGGCGGTCGCTGATGCGAAGGCTGCCAAAAGAACTGAGGCGGCGGTGAACAACGCCGAATACGCGGCGAAGATCAAAGAGAACACGACTCAGCCCTACTTCATGACAGAGCTGGTAGATCACCTGCCCGCTTCCGACAAGATTCCGTCCCCCGACAAGATTCTCGGTTACACTGTTGGAGCGCCCGGACATCTAACCTATACGAAAGATATTTACCGTTACTATCGCGAGTTGGAAAAGACTACGCCGCGTGTTCGGACCTTTGTCGCTCCCGAAAAGAGCGAAGAAGGAAAGGAGCAATTGTTGGTGGCCGTGGGCGATGAGGATTCGATTGCGAAGCTCGACCGTTATAAAGCAATCACCGCGAAACTGGCTGACCCACGCGGAATAACCGACGCCGAAGCGGAACAGTTAATCGGAGAAGGAAAGGCTCTCTACTGGGCTTCCGGATCGATTCACTCGACCGAGACGGGTTCGCCGGAAATGCTGATGGAACTCGCTTATCGTTTGGCCGTTGAAGAAACACCTTTCATTCAAGCCATCCGCAAGAACGTAATTGTACTGATCACACCGGCACTCGAAGTAGACGGCCGTGATCGGATGGTTGATACCTACAACTATCGTAAAGCGAATCCAGGCAAGAATGTGCCGCCGCTGATTTACTGGGGCCACTATGTGGCTCATGACAACAATCGTGATGGGTTGGGTATGGCTTTGGCGCTGTCACGCAATCAGATGAAGACTTTTCTTGAATATCACCCGACGATTCTGCATGACCTGCACGAGTCTGTGCCTTTCCTGTACACCTCGACCGGCACCGGACCTTACAACGCCTGGCTCGATCCAATCGTGATTGATGAATGGAACCTGCTGGCCTATCACGAGATTGAAGAGATGACCAAACGTGGAGTGCCGGGCGTTTGGACGCATGGCTTTTACGATGGGTGGGCGCCGAACTATATGTTCTATGTAGCGAATGGACATAACGCAATTGGCCGGTTTTACGAAACCTTTGGCAATAGCGTGGCCGACACTTTGGACCGCACGGTCAGGGCCGAATCGCAAAGGGACTGGTTCCGTCCCAACCCGCCACAGCCGCGCGTGAAATGGTCCTTGCGCAACAACGTTAACATGCAGCAATCCGCCATCCTGCTGGCGATGAACTTTGTTTCGAATAACAAGGATCGGTTTCTTAAGAATTTTTATCTAAAGAGCAAGCGCTCAGTCGCGAAAGCTACCAACGAGGGTCCGGCGGCCTGGGTGGTGCCAGCCGACCAGACACGTGTGGTCGAAGCGGCCGACATGATGAACCTGCTGCGTTTGATGGGCGTAGAAGTTCACACCGCTAACAAAGAGATCAGCTTGAAAGATCAGAAATTTGCTGCAGGATCGTATGTGATCCGCATGGATCAGCCGTACTCGCGCATGGCTGACATGCTGCTCGACACGCAGTATTACAACGTGAACGATCCGCGGCCTTACGACGACACAGGTTGGACGCTGGGCGCTCTGCGTAACGTGAAAACGGTTCGCGTAACAGACAAGAGCGTCTTGCAGGCGCCAATGACTCTACTGACCAAAGATGCAAAGGTCGTGGGGATTGTTACCAGCACATCCTCGCCCACAGCGTATTTAGTCAATCACAACGCCGAAAACAGTCTGATGACGTTGCGGTTCAAACTCAAGGATTTGAAGATTGCCGCTGCGGAGGATCCGTTTGAAGCTGGAGGCCAGAAATTCAACGCCGGAACGTTTATCATCAAGGCTTCAGATAATCCCGGCGACTTGAAGGCGAGGTTGTCAGGACCAGTTGCGGAGTCGGGACTGAAGGCGATCGCCGTTGAGAAGCTGCCGGAAATCAAAAGCCACCCGCTGGCAGTGCCCCGCATTGCTATTCTGCACACTTGGACGAATACCCAGAATGACGGCTGGTTCCGAGTCGAATTTGATCGACTCCAGATACCTTACTCGTACATTTCTGATCAGGTGATTCGGGACACTCCAAATCTGAAAGAGAAATTTGACGTAATCATCTTTCCGCCGGTCGGAGGGTCGGCCCAGGCAATTGTCGGCGGCATTCCGATGCGAGGTGCGCCAATACCATGGAAGGGAAGCGAGGTCACTCCGAACATGGCTCTCGGTCCGGATCAGAGTGACGACATCCGGGGTGGTATGACCCTGCGCGGAGTCATGAATCTGCAAAAGTTTATTGAAGCGGGCGGCGTCTTTGTTCCCATTACCAATTGCGTCCGGGTCGCGGTTGATTACGGCCTGGTGAGCGGCGTGGCGATTCAGGAACCGCGAGCCCTGCAGGCCCGCGGCTCGGTTTACAACGCGACATTTTCTGATAGACGCAGTCCCATTGCCTATGGCTATGCCGACACCTTGCCGATTTACTTTAATCAGGCGCCTCTACTCCAGGTCGCTGCTGCAGGTGGTGGGCCGGTGGGGGGCGGGGGCGAGGGTGGTGGTGCTGGCGGTGCCGGGGCAAGGCCGTCTGGGCGTGGAACCCTGACTGATCCGGACATCGTGCAAGGGATGCCGCTGGCTGAACCCTCTCCGCCCAGACGAGCGGGCAGCGACCAGCTAACCGACGAGCAAAGGCTGCAGCAGGGGCCCTTCTTCACTCCGCCGGCGTTAAGGCCCCGGGTCGTCTTGCGATTCGCTTCTGATGAGAAGAGTCTCTTAATCAGCGGCATGCTCGCGGGAGGTGTAGAACTCGCGAACGCGCCGGCCGTGGTTGACGTACCAGTGGGTCAGGGACATGTGGTGATGTTCGCTAATAATCCGATGTGGCGGCACCAGACCCAGGGGAGTTTTTTCCTGATATTTAATACTGCCCTCAATTACGATCATCTGGGCGTTGGCAGAGACAGGGCAGCCGATCCAGGACGCACGTCGACAGGCCCTGCGGACAACAATTAGTGTTGCTTTTCTGGAAGAACTGAAATGGTGCCCCCGGCAGGACTCGAACCTGCGGCCCTCTGCTTAGAAGGCAGATGCTCTATCCGCTGAGCTACGGGAGCTCGAATTGAAACGTCGGCCGATGTTAGCACGGCTCGGAAATTCCCACCAAAAAGAGAGTCGCTTAAAACAAACAGACCGCCGGAAGATACTCCGGCGGCCTTTTCTTCTTTGGAAGATATTATGGTTACGGTTACGCAGCCCGCGTGATTTCAGCGGCTTCTGCATAGACACGGCGTCCGTTGAGAGCGTCGTCTATGATTTCTCTCACGGCAGAAATGTCCGGGTTAACATCCATCCGATCACATGCGGCTAAATGACGAATAATACCCTCGGTGGCGATTTCCATCGGCGGGCCGGTCAGCTTCGAAAAGCGCCGGGCCTGAATGTGATCAATTCTCTGTAGCCGCTCAGCCAGCGGCAGGCCCTTATCAAGATTCACGATTTGCTCTCTCTCCTTCATATCTAGCTCGAATAGAAGTTCCGATTTACTAACTATAGATGCGTCCTGGGCGTTTCCAGGATGCAAACTCCTTACAGTTTTGGGAGATTTTGCACAGTACCAGGCACGAGAGGGGGATCCGGATAGCCTAAACTGTCTCAGCGAAACCCGATACTATAGCACGAGTCTTTCGCTGCGGCTAGTAATTTTTTTAAACAACATCCCTCAATAAAGCCTGATGTTTCGGAGGCTACAACGACTCTAGATTTGTTGTCCGTGCGTTAACACACAGACCACCAGAATTAATCTCGGCGGCGTTCTCGAACTGCTAATCAAAATATTTTCCTGGGGAACGTCTCCGTTTGAACGGTGTTGGCCCGGTTGCCAACAATCGCCGTGGAAGTCTCGGAAAAAGAGAAGCGCCGACGGTGCCTCCGGGGACGGAGACACTACGCCGACGCCAATACTTCCGCGAAGGAGATTAAAAAGTAGGCTACTTAACTACTTTTTCGGAAGGACTGAATCCTTCATCGCCTTCCCGACACGAAACTTTAGGGTTGTTTTTGCTGGGATTTGGATAGTTTCGCCAGTTGCGGGGTTCCGGCCTTCACGCGCCTTCCGCTCTGAACGAACCAATTTTCCAAAGCCCGGCAACACGAACTCGCCATTCGATTTTACTTCGGAAGTTGCCAGGTTACCGAGATCTTCGAAGAGCTGCTTTACCTGGGCTCGCTTCATTCCGGTTCTTTCAGCGAAGTAATTGATAACGTCGGACTGAGTCATGCGTTTCTTGCCTGCTGCCGTGCTGGTCGCCATGTGTGGTATACCACCTCCAAAAAGTCAACAAAATGAGAAAACTGTCGCAGCCAGATATACCACAGACCAGGCATAAAGTCTGCTAAAATCGGCATTTTTTCGCCCATTTTTGTAAAAAAGTTTTGCTGCCGGTGAGTCGAACCTGACCGCCATTTAGGTGTCAATCGGAGGGAATGCTTCGGGCGGTTCAGCCTGGAGTCTCCTCGAGAGTGATCTAACTGCAGATGCCGGGTCATTTAGGGAACCCAACAAGATCAGGCAAAACGGATCCCTGAGCTGGAACCACGCTCCTTAATGGTTCCGACCAGGATGAGACCGACTTGGAAGGTAGGTCGCCGTAGAGGATCTTTCGGGTTTTTGGTCGGGGCGAGAGGATTCGAACCTCCGACCTCTCGGTCCCAAACCGAGCGCACTACCAGGCTGTGCTACGCCCCGTACTCACACGCAAGTTCGCATTGTCCTTGAAACAGACCCGCCATTCTAGGCATTTGCCAAAGTAATGGTCAAGGATCGAAGGAACTCAACTGCACCTAACAATGCGCGCGCTCGATGACTTATCGCATTCTTGGTTTCTGGTTTCAACTCGGCAAAGGTCTGGTCATAACCATTCGGAATGAAGACCGGATCGTAACCAAAGCCTCCAGATCCGCGTGCAGCGAAATCAATACGCCCATCGCACGTACCCACTGAGACGTTGAGGATTTTACCTGCACCGTCAGCGATCACAACCGCCGAGACAAATCGAGCCGAGCGCTCGGCCACTGAATTATTTGATAGCTCGGCCAGTAACTTTTCCATGCGGTCGGCGTCGGAAGCACCTTCCCCGCCATAACGGGAGGACAAGATACCTGGGGCACCGCCGAGCGCATCGACCTCCAACCCGGAATCATCCGCCAGGGCCAGCCGACCCGTTTGCATTGCATAGCCGGCGGCCTTCAAAGATGCATTCTCGATAAAACTGTCACCCGTTTCAGGGACCTTTTCAACAGTGGGAAAGTCGGTAAGCGCGGAGAGTTCGATTGGCAGGTGAGCAAGTAATTGCCGAAGCTCCCGAAGTTTGCCCTGGTTCTGTGTAGCCACCAACAGGGATTGCCGAGTGATCACTTGGCGTTCTCCGGAGTTAGCGTTACCAGTAGCGAGCCCAGCAGGCCAAAGGAGGATCGCGAGGTCCATTCGAGCCCGACATCTCTTAGAATTACAACACTAACGGTGAACGGCAGCGATTGCGAGGCCTGGTCTATGGCAGGTGCGCTGGTAGAAAACGCGGACCGCTCGTGCTCTGAGAAAAGCTCGACGAACGAAATAGCGGCCTTCTGATCGCTGGTGAAGGTAAGCACCGTTATCGGTAGCGTAAGGTCGATCAGGCGTTGCGACTTTCGGAAAGCATCGGTCGCAGTCAGAAGTTTGGATTGGGTCTTCGCCTGAAGACAGCGACGAACTGCCTCCGCAGGCCCGGAAAGAAAGTAGTTGTCGGCGAAGCTGGCCGCCCAGTTGTCGGTGCTGGAAAGCAACAATTCGAACTCTCCCACGGTCTCGGTCTTTGGCTTTGCTCCCAGCCGTTGGAGGGCCACCTTTCGCAGGCCCTGTCGATCCAGGGCCTCAGCGATAAGGACTGACGGCGACGTTTCTTCCAGTCGAATGGTCTGTATGCGAGTGCCAACGGAGTGAACAAAAGAATCGGCGTCGTCGATTCCATATGGCTTGAGAAGACTCCGCAACAACGGGCGCGTCGCAAGTGCTCCAATCAAATCAGCATGCGACGCGATGATGGAATTTAGATCGCGCCAAATTCCTTCAACATCGCGAAAGTGATAAAGCGAAACAGAATGCGCGTCGGCTGGTACGAAGGGCAAATCACCGAGAGCTAGCCTATCTTCCGGAACGAAGCTGCCGCGAAGCTTGTCGGCCACGCCCTGGGCAAGTGTAATCGAGGTGCGATCTTCAACCGTGCCGTCGACAAACCTCGAGCTCCATCCCAAGCCATTGATAAGACTTCCCAAAGTGTCTGAGAAAATCTGCGAGGCAGTGAGATCCTCTGACGAAGATGCGCCCCTGAGCGCATATGCTTGCAGCAATGACTTCACTCCGGTCTCGGATACAAAGCCAAACACACTCGAGTTCTGGGCGTCGACTCTTTTGCGCAAGTCATCGAGTTGCTTTTCGCCAGACAGTGCAGCGCGCTTTCCCTCTCGCGCTTCAACACAATGCATAACCGACGCCTCGTCATTGCCAATGATCGCAACAGTGCCGGAGAAGGCCGCCGCGATATGCCGCGATCCATCATTGGAGGACCACTCACTAAGATCGACGCCGTCAACTTGTTTGTGCGACAGGATCGGTTGTCCATAAATGCGCTTGGCAAGGTCCTCGATGTGTTGCTCGACTATAGGCCGCATTCGTCTCTGCGTAGTGTGGGTTTCTATAACGAAAGTGGCGAGCGGTTTGATGGTTAGGGTGGGACCGGCCTGGCTTGTGTGCGCCCCGGTAAAGACGATCGCAACCTGCGAGCGAGCCAGAAGGATAGCGGGGGCAGAACCAATTCCCGTCCATCGAGCTAACCGCATCACCCAGCGGTTGGGCAGGAGGCTCGACCGCGCGCCAACAGGGCCGGCCAGAGCGTTCCAGGCTTGCGTCCCTTCAATTCCCTGGGCAACTTCGGTGACATCGTTTGCCTCGACAAATGCGAAACAATCGGCCGGCGCATACGTCGCCATATCCGTATGCCCCGCACAATTCCAATAGAGCCATGCAACCAGCAAAGCAACAAGCAGAAGAGGAAGAAGAATTTTTGCGCGACGAGTTTTATTCAATCTTCGCATCCTAAACTGTGTGGTCGCAGCTAGCAAATGCCGCTCGGTCAGTGTGCGCTTCTTCGTTGCCCAGGATTCCTGTAGCGACGCAATAAACGCCAAGACATTCAGCTGCCTCCGTCCTGTGTGGACGGAGGCGTCATCAACATGCACCGTGAATCTCGCAAGGATAGAGCAAAAGTCCTACGTTTCGGACCGCGATAGAGCAAAAGTCCTACGTTTCGGACCGCAGACACGGTTAAACGCAGCAAAAATCTGTTGACATAGATTGGTGCTATGGTGTAGCCTTCAATCCAGCGGTGGAGCCACAAGCTCTTTCCTATGTGGGTTCTGGTTTCTTTTCCATTTCTACCGCGTCTGCAAGTGGCGGCCAACCCGCCGAAACGCCCCGCCCTTCGCTTGAAAGCGAAGTCTTCAAACTTACAGTGAAAAAACCAATGACTAACTCAAGGTATGCCAGCCGGATCAGATTAGTGCGCGCCGGTTTGTCGCGTGCCCGTCGCGCTCGCGCTCGCGTGCGTCGCCAGCGCCTGCTGATGCTTAAGAATGCGAGGAGCAATTAATGATGTGGAAACGTGGTAACAAGAGCATGGTCGGCGTCGACATCGGGTCCAGTTCGGTGAAGGCCGTGGAACTGCAAGGCAAAAACGGCGACTTCCAACTGGTCAGCTTAGGCTATGAGGGCCTACAGCCGGATTCAGTTGTCGACGGTCAGATTATGGAATTGAACTCAGTCTCGAATGCCATTGCCAGTATTTTCAACGAGCACAAGATCAAGACCACCAAAGTCGCCGCCGGTGTGAATGGTCACTCGGTGATTGTGAAGAACATCGTGCTGCCCCAAATGACCGGAGAGGAACTCCAGGAGTCATTTGCCTGGCATGCCGAAGAGCATATCCCTTTCGATATCTCGGACGTCAACCTCGACTATCACGTCACTGGCAGCACTCCCGATGCGATTCACGTGCTCCTGGCCGCTTGCAAGCGGGACAAGATTGCGAATCTGAAGCAGACGATTCAGCTGGCCGGCAAGCAGCCCGTAGTAATAGATGTGGATGCGTTCGCGCTCCAGAATTGTTATGAGCTGAACTACGATCCGCAACCTGGTCAGGTTGTGGCGCTGCTCAACATTGGCGCTTCGACCACCAACATAAACATTTTGAATGGCAACCGGTCGGTCTTTACCCGGGACGCAAGCTTCGGCGGCAATCAATATACGTCGCTGCTGCAGAAGGAGCTCGGATTAACCTTCGATCAGGCTGAGCGAGTAAAGCGAGGAATGCCATTGCCGGAAGGCGTCGAGCCGCGAGAACAGGCCCCAATACTCGACACGGTCTCTGACATTCTGGCTCTCGAGATTCAGAAGACCATGGATTTTTATCGCGCGACGGCCGAAGACGGCGAGTCAGCGGTTCAGAAAATTTTGATTTCTGGCGGCGGCTCGAAACTCGATGGCCTGTTGGCGTTTCTCTCGAAGCAATTCGAGATTGCCGTAGAGGTCTTCGATCCTTTTCGCAAGATTCGCGTCGACTCGCGTGGTTTCGATCCTGAGTACATGCGCGAGATCGTGCCGGAGATGGCAATCGCAGTCGGACTGGCACTGAGAGGAGTTGACGCCCGATGATCAAAATAAACCTTCTAGAATCGGTTACAGACCGATCCACCGGGGTCGCGTTTGTTGAAGACAAGGTGTCCAGCACGCGGACCCAGACGTTCCTGCTGGCACTCACGGTCATGGCGTTACTCGTCCTCGGTATGGGTTACGACTATGTCAGCGCGAATGCTCAGCACCAAAGCGCGACAAAGGAACTCGAAAAACAGCGTCGCATCAACGAGCAGATGAATGTCGTCAAACGCGAGCAGGCGGACCTCGAAAAGAAGATTGCCGATATAAATCTGCGCCTCGACGCAATTCAGAAACTTCGCTCGTCGCAGCAAGGGCCCAGTGCCGTCCTGGCCGAAATTAAGGCCCGCTTTGATAGCGTTCCGGGTCTTTACTTGAGAAGCGTCGAGCAGAAAGATGCCGAACTGGTTATCAAGGGTGAATCACCGAATGAAGCGTCTGTCACGCGTTTTGGCCAGAGCATGGAATTCTCGTCAGGCATGTTTACCAATTTGAACATTGAGACCCAGAGAGAAGTAGCCCAGGTCGTGACCAAGCTTCCCAGTGGTGGGACTGCGGCGGCCGCGGCTCCGACTGCTGACAGCAATGTGCCTCAGCCTGAGGTAGTGACATTTACCATCAAGTGCAATTATGCGCGCCCCGCTTCGCCGCCGAGCGCCAACGCGAACCCGGCTCCGACCAATAACGTGGCCAAGAACTAATCGTCGCGAGAACTCTGCTTCGAAAAAGCGACAGGAAAACATCATGAGAATTGGAAACATCAACAGCCTTCCCTGGTACTTGCGTTTGGGCCTTTTCGCGGTGTTGGCGCTCAGCCTGTACGGCGGGTTCTGGTACTTAGTGACCAAGGGTACTCGCAAGGAGACCAGGGATTTGCAGGACCAGATAAGCGTGCTGCAAAAAGCAAACGCCGAAGCCCAGATTGCTTCGCAACGGCTCAATGAGTTCCGGACAGCTTATAAAAATAAGCAGGAAGAACTCGAGGAGTTGCGGGCGCTACTGCCCGAGCAGCGTGAATTGACGAAGGTACTGGAAGGCATCCAGGATCGAGCGCGCACGTCGGGTCTCTCGCTGCGAAAATTTCTACCCAAGGATGACGTGCAGCAGGACTTCTATAGTGGCAAGCGGATTGACGTCTCGGTTCAGAGTTCATTTGCCGGCCTGCGCTCATTCTTTGACAAAATGGCGCAGTACCAGCGCATCGTTTCAATCTCAAACTTTGAAGTGAAGCAAATGGATAAGCAGGCGACCAGCAAGACGGTCGAGGCCCGCTTTGACATGACCGCCTATTATGTCTCCAGCGAAAAGCTGCAGAAGCAAAACGCCAATCAGCCAGCTAAACCTCCAGCAGCCCAGAGCCCCGCGCAAGCTGTTACGCAATCCGTAACAAAGTAGACGAGTCCCCCTAACTTACTTGATAGGAAAGAAGACAATGAATCATAAAAACGCAATTCGTAACCTGGCTGGTGTGGCAGTAATTCTCTGTGCGACTGGTCTCACCGCATTGACGACAATGGCCCAGGAGCCAGCCCCAGCCAAGAAGGTCGTTGCTGAAAAGACCACTGGACGTGATCCTTTTAAGAAGTATGTTCCGGTGGTTAAGTTGAGTAAGCCGGGACCGCAAAAGCTCGAACCACCATCAATCCAGGTGCGCATCGACCGTTACCGCGCGCAGAAAATGGCCGCGGCCAGTGCGCACGTAGCGCCGCCAAAGCCGACCTCGGTTTTGTTGCTGAATGAAATGCAAGTGATCGGAATCTTTCGCACGCCTCGTGGTTTTGCAGCGATGGTCGAAGCGATGCCGATTAAACTCTCCTACGTGATCTATCCCGGCGAAAGTTTTTTTGATGGCCAACTCGTAGCTATCGAAGAAGCCCGCCTGGTCTTTCGCCGTGACGTAGTCTGGACCGATGGACATCGTGAGAAGGCCGTCGAAATCAAACCGTTGCGCACGTCGACCCCCGTCGACGCCATGACCGCTGCCAAAGCGGCTCCCGCCACTGCTCCGGCTCCCGAGGCTGAAAAGCCGGCAGCGCCGGAAAAGCAATAGTGAAACGATTCCTGGCCCGATAGTCACGCGGAGTATGTTTGCGTGAATAAGGCCCGATACGGTGAACGAGAGCCCAGTGTCGAAACCTGGCTTGGTTCACTTTTGACAATAAGACTGAGCTGCCGCGTTGTGCGGCGCGCGCTTTGAATGTTCGTTAAGCAGGCATTTCGAGCGAGCGCGTGGCGGAGTTCAGCCAATCCCCTGAGGAGGGAAAAATGCCTAAGAAGTCCCCTAAGAATGTCGCCATTAGAACATGCGCTCTGGCGTGTGTCGCCGGCTTATCTCTCAATTCTTTCGCCATTGCCAGCGGTGCAGTCGCCCGCAGGGCGCCGCAACCACCAAAGAATTCCGCCAGGGTATTGTCACCGGAACAGAATCCGGCGCCGTCACCGACACCGGTGAAGCCTGTAATGTCGCCGGCCAAAGACAATATGGCGACCCAGTCCGATCAGGGTCGTCGGTATGGCCAGTCAGGATTTGTCGGTGAGCCGATCAATCTGAACGTGGTGAACGCCGACATCCGCGACATCCTGAATTACATCACCGAACAGTACGGCATTAACTTTGTCATCGACAGTTCCGTGGGCGCCGTACCCGTGACCGTTAACGTGCAGGATGTGCCCTGGAACCTGGCGCTCGAGATGATTCTGCGATCCAACAAATTAGGGGCGCAGGTTAATGGCAACATTCTTCGCATCGCCACCAACGATTCGTTGGCGAAAGAAGCCGAAACCGAGAAAGTCATTAACGATGCGAGGCTCGACACCACCCAGCTGGTAACCGAATTCATTCGGTTAAACTATGCTCGAGCCACCGGCACGCTTTCGACCGCCGGCGGATCGTCGGGTAATTTTTCAGGTGGAACGACCCCGAATGCCTCGTCTTCCTCCGGAAGCGGAGCGGCCAGTGCAGGTGGCGATCAGGGAATCCTTCCAGTCGTCCAACGTCGTTTGTCCCGGCGCGGTAGCGTCGAAGTCGATGGACGAAGCAACACTCTGATCATCACCGATGTGAAAGAGAATATTGCCTCCATTCGGCAACTGGTAACACTTTTGGATCAGCCCGAGCCGCAGGTAGAAATCGAAACCCGGATCGTAATAGCCAGCAAGAGCTTCAGCCGCGATCTTGGCGTTCAGCTCAACGCTCTGGCTCTTAATACGAGCACCGGCGGCACAGCCGGATTTGGAACCGCTCCCGGAACGCCGCTCGCAGGCGGAGCCGGCGCCGGCGCCGGCAATACGATTGGTCTGAGACCTGCCGGCATTCCGCAGGGCATTCTTAATCCTTCTGGTGCGCTCGGCGCGAACCTGGCAAACACAGTTATCGGTTTGACCACCGGTATTATCGGTACGGCGCAGATCAGCGCGCTGATCACCGCGGCTGAGAGTCGAGGCAACGCTCGCACTGTCGCCACGCCGCGAGTCACTGCTCTGAACAATCGCAAGGCCGAAATTTCCAGCGGTCAGCAAATCCCAGTGACCACGCCACAAACTGGCGCCGGTGGAAGTGGCGGAGTATTGCTCTTTACCACGACCTTCGTCTCTGTCCCGTTGCGACTGGAAGTAACACCCCAGATCACTGATGCGGGCACGGTCGTGCTGCATGTCATCGCTGAGAACAACAGCATCAACACGGCCATCGCGATTAACGGAACACCGGGCATTGACACCCAGCGAATGGAGACAGAAGTGCTGGTTCCCAATGGCGGCACCACGATCGTTGGCGGCGTACTTGGCGATCAGGAAACCGAAACTCAAAACCGCACCCCTGGGGTCGCTAACCTGCCAATCATTGGCAATCTCTTCAAGCGTAAAGGCGTTGTGCGCCAGTCGAGCGAGATTCTGTTCTTCATCACTCCGCGTATTTATCGCCCGGACTATAACGGCCAGCCGACTGCGCCTGTGGTTGGCAATGGCACCGGAAACCGCACGGCCACGATTCCACAGCCCGTGCCGTTAGGTAACCCGCAAACCAATACGCCGGCACCGCAGCAGCAGCAACAGCAGCAGAGTCAGCCGCAGGCACCGCAAACGAGTCCGCAGGTTATGCCGGGAGCGAGCACCCGACCCGGCAGCAGCCGTCCGTAGTAGCTTCAGGTGGCCCAGACTTCAGTCTGTGTTACCGTTTGGAGAAGTACTAAATGTTGTAAGCAGCAGGGGACGATTGAATTGTTCTTTCGTCCCGTTTAGACCTCGACGGAAGATAGTGGGTATGTTCAAAGAAGCTCTGCAAACCATAGTCGAAAAAACCGACGGCAGCCTCGGCGCCCTGATCATGGGCGCCGATGGCTTGTCCGTCGAAAAGTTTTTTACTGATGCCGGCGCCGAAGCTAACCTGGATGTGGCGGCGGCTGAATTCACTTCACTGGTTCGCAACGCCAGCCGTTCCGGCAGCGATTTGGATCTCGGCAATCTGCGCGAATTGGTGGTTGCTCTGGAGGGCGTCACAGTCGTCATGCGACTCTTCAACAAAGATTATTTCGTAGTGCTGGCCTTGCAGCCGGATGGCAATCTCGGCCGCGGCCGTTATGAACTGAGAAAAGCGGAGCTGGTGCTGGCGAAAGAATTCGCGGTGTAGATGGAGCGCGGACATCCTGTCCGCACTGAGCGCGAAGCGCGAAAAAATTAGTTACTTCTATTGCGGCTCCTGATGATCGGAGCCTTTTTGTTTTACCCAAGTTTGCCAGGAATCGGTTCGACTCTGAGGGAGAGCCTGCGATATTTCAAAGCGCGACCGCGACTCTAGAATTTATAAGAAGCAGGATGGGTTCAATCGGCGCGAATTACCGAACTGCAAAACGGACAAGTTACGCTTACGTCGCTATAGGTAAAGGGAAGTGTCCCGCCGCATTGCGGACAGGCTGTGGGGAACTTCGTATGCTTCGTCTCGAACCTGGGCTTGATCTTGTGCTTTACCAATTCCGCATTAATCTCATTGGCAAATATTTCCGCAGTCGGCGTGTATCCCGCCCCGTAGAGCTCTCCTAGCATTTTGCAGACATCATCCATGGTGTCGTCATACTCTATGATCCAGTCCGAAGCGCTTACGACCTTCAGGGCGTTGCGCGCATTGCGTAGTGCGTTTTCCGGGTTGTCGGCTTTGAGCCAGTACTTAAACGCGTCGTGGCAATCGCCTTCATAGATCAATTCGTTGTGCTGCAGGGATTCTTAGCCAGCCGCTCGTACACCTCTGCAGCCGCGCCGAAGTTGCCCGTGCTTCGATAATCTCGGGCTTCGTCCCACGCTTTGCTGCGGCGCCGGTTTCGTCTGAACTCGGTAAAGAAACCCATCGGGATCGAAAAAGGCGATTAATTACTTCGACGCATGTCTTGTCAATGCTGACATTTATGATTCGAGCTAATGATACTGAAGAGCAAACGGCGTGAAGAGGTTGTCGTAGGTTAAGTGCATTCTCACCCCGCTCCCGGCGGCATCTTCACGCTGGGCATGCCGCGCAGAATAATTCTTTGGCGGCGCGCGACGCGCTTGGGATTGACCTGAGGATTGAAGACTGTGCGCGGGTTGGGAATCATCGCTGAGAGAAACGCACCTTCGCGGGCATTTAGGTTCGCGGCGGGCTTGTGAAAATAGTACTGCGACGCTGCTTCAGCGCCGTAGATGCCATCGCCCCACTCAATCACGTTTAGATAGAGCTCCAAGATGCGTTTCTTCGAAAGATTGCGCTCCATGAAATAAGTGATGATGGCTTCCTGGCCCTTGCGCATGAACGAACGCTCGCTCGAGAGGTAAAGGTTCTTTGCCAGTTGCTGCGAGATAGTCGAGGCGCCGCGTTTGAAGTCAGGCATGTTCGGCAGCCACGAGTCGCTTTCTCCTTCTTGCTTGGCCTCTTTCTCAGCTTCCTTCTGCGCCTGATCGTAGGCACGTTGAATCGCTTCATAATCAAAACCGTGATGTGTGGCAAAGTTGGTATCTTCGCCGGCCAGGACTGCTCGCTGAAGCTGCGGAGATATTTTTTCGAGCGGCATCCAGATCTGTATGCGCTTTGGCTGCTCGCCGTTATTTTGAGCTTCGCGCACGCGCGCTTCAATCATTGAAGTCGTGGCTGGGTTCTGACCGGCCAGACCAGATACCCTCGGCAGCGTGGCAGCTTCAAAGGTGAGCCCGCCCAGGACGATGCCGCTAATCGCATAAATCGTATATCTGAGTCCGCGCCACATGAATGGATGTTAGGGTTTCAGCCCTCAAGTCTCAAGTTAGATCCGCAGATTCCACAGATTTTCATGAGAGATGGCGGGTGAATTTTTTCTACGAAATCTGCGTAATCTGTGGACTGTATTGAAAGATTGGTAGTGTTCGTCCTTTCCTTATTCATTGGCGAGCTTGACCCGTTTTCAATATTTCATCGGGCCAAAGCAAAGGAGATGAGGGAAAGTTATGATTGTACGTGTCCCGGCGGCATTCTTGACGTTTCTGGTTTCACTGATCTGGGCGGGCCCGCTGTGTGCGCAACAACGAACGCCACCGGTGTTACGCTCAGGCGGCACCTATTCCAGTAATCAGGCAGATTCGCAGAAGGACAAAGACAGCGGTTCAACTGATGTCGACGAAGGTAGCGTCGTTCGCGTCAGCACCAGTTTGATCACGGTTCCGGCCGTCGTCATGGACCGCAACGGGCGATACATCGCTAATCTGCGTAAAGAAGACTTTCACATCTATGAAGATGGAGTCGAACAGAACGTGGCCTATTTCGCTTCGGTCGAAAGACCATTTACCGTCGCGTTGATGTTGGATGTGAGCGGCTCGACGCAATCACAACTTTCCCAAATCCGAGAAGCCGCGAATACTTTTGTCAGCCACCTGCGCGCCAATGATCGCATGATGGCGATAACCTTCGATGGACAAATTCATGTCCTGACGGAAGCCGAAGACGTGAGTGCGATTCGCAGATCAAAGCTTCACATTCCGGCAGTCACCGACGGTACCGTGCTCTACGATGCCGTTGATTTTGCTTTGAAACAGATGGCCCAGATTCCCGGACGAAAAGCGATCGTGCTGATGACCGACGGAGTGGATCAAAACAGCGCCGCGACCCTCAAGAAGACTATGGATGGCATAGCAGAACAGGACGTTCTGGTTTACACCGTGCAATACAACACGCTGCCCCAACTGCCGCAAAGACTCAGTGCAATCAAGAATGAAAAAGCACGGCGCAAGGTTCAGGAGAGACTAATGAAAGGTTATGCGGTAAGCGAGCCTTACCTGCGCGGACTGGCAGAGAAAACCGGCGGTCGCTTCTATCGCGCCGACGATCTCAGCGATGTTGGTCCAGCCTTTGAAGCGATCACGTCAGAGCTCGGAGTGCAGTACAGTCTCGGATACTACCCCAAACAAAAGTCAGGCGCAGGCGCCGAACGCGGGATCAAGGTCCGTGTGCGCTATCCCAACCTGGTGGTGCGCGCCCGCGACAGCTACACGACTAGTTCGGCCATCGCGAGAAGCGGTGGCAACTAGTTTAGATCAGGTAGCCGATCGATGAGGCGCCGTCGCGCCAATGGTTGTTAATAGCGACGCCTTCGGTAGTAAACGCGGCGGTAGCGCGGGCGATAATAGCGACGGCGAACCACGTATCGCCTGCGGTAGCGACGGCGATAATAGCGCCTGCGATATTGCGGGATAGCGGGTTCAGGGAAAGAAGTTGCAGCTAGTGTATTGGCGCCGGTTCGGCCTTCCAGGTTGTGCGCGCCGGCGAAAACCGGGATACCCGCCATCAAAGCAGCGAGCATTATTGTTATCAAAGCTCGTTTCATCCAGGTGTCCTCCCAATGGTTCACAAATGTGAATCGATCCTATGACATGTGACTGATAAATTCAAAGACTCGGTTGCATCATCTCCTTCGTTGTCGCGGGTCCAAATATTCACGCAAGCCATCACCGATAAAATTAAACGCCAACACCGTGAGCGCAATCGCGAGGCCCGGAAAGATTAACGCGTGCGGCGCCGCCTGCAGGGTTGAGAGATCGCGAGCTTCTTCGATCATCACGCCCCAGGAGGGGGCCGGCGGCGGTACGCCGAGACCCAGAAATGAAAGGGAGGCTTCTGATAAAACGGCGCCGGCCATTCCCAAACTTGCTTGCACTATTAGAGGTTGAATCGCATTGGGCAGAATGTGTACAAAGAGAATCCGAAAATCACTCGCGCCCAGCGCGCGTGCGGCCTGAACGAAATCATACTCGCGCACTTTCAAAACCTGTGCGCGAATCAGCCGTGCATAGCCGACCCAGCCAATAATGCAAAGCGCGAAGATTAACTTGTTGAGACCTGCCCCCAGGAAAGCCACCAGCGCAATCGCCAACAGCAATCCGGGAAATGCGAGGAACACGTTGAAGAGATAGCCGGAGAGAAAACGATCAATCCAACCGCTGTAGTAACCGGCAACGGCGCCGATCGTCGTACCTACTAAAGCCGAAACTGCGACTACGACGATGCCGACCTCCAGCGAGATGCGGGCGCCAAAAACTACCCGCGAAAATATGTCGCGTCCGGTAGAATCAGTGCCGAACCAATGCGCGGCCGAAGGCGCCATGTAGCGCAGCGAAAGATTCGTCGCGCCCACGTCCTGGGTCGCGATCCATGGGGCAAAGATCGCCACCAGCACAAAGATGGCGACGATGGCTATACCGATGATGGCAAGTCGAGACATTTTCACTAAGTTCGGTGCGGAGACCCCGGCGCGGCTAAAGCCGCAACTAAAAAGTGAGGGTTCAATTAGCCCGCGCAAGCGGGTTCGTTGAGTGGTTCTACTTAAGAGACTCTTATCCTCGGATCCAACCAGCGATACATCATATCCGTTAACGTATTCGCGACAATATAGGTGGTACTGATTGCGAGCACGCAACCCTGGACTACGCTGTAGTCCCGTTTGCCGATTCCGTCTTCGACCAGCAGTAAACCCAGACCCGGCCAGCCAAAGATCTTTTCAGTGATTATTGCTCCAGCCAAAAGAACACCCAGTTGCAGGCCGAGCACGGTAACCACGGGAATCAGCCCGTTTTTCAGCACATGCTTGTAGACGACGGTCCTTTCACTCAGACCCTTTGCCCGGGCGGTTCGCACATAGCCTTCGTTCAGTTCTTCAATCACTGACGAGCGCACCATGCGAGTCAGAATTGCGGAGAGCGCCGCGCCCAGGGTGAAGGCCGGCAGAATAATGTCGTTCCAGTCGAATCGTCCCGAAGGAGCCAGCCATCCCAGCTTGACCGCAAACAGGTAGACCAGCATCGGACCAATGACGAAGCTCGGTAGACTGATGCCCACCAGGGCGATCACCGATAAGATGTTATCGAGCCATGTGCCGCGGTTTTTGCCGGCAATCACACCCAGGGGAATGGCTATGGCCACGGCGATCAGCATTGCGACGATGGCAAGTTCGATCGTTGCGGGATATCGTTCCAGGATTAAATCAATGACGGGCCGATCGGTGCGAAACGAACTTCCCAAGTCGCCGTGGAGTATTCCGATCCAGTAATCGGTGTAGCGATTATCGCGACCATACCAGCGAAAATGGTGTCTGCCATTGGTGTCCTGCGGGAATCCGAAAAAAAAAGGAGGACGATCGAGTCCGTGCCGGGCTCTGAACTGGGCCAATTGTTCGGGCGTCGCTTGATCGCCGAGAACGGCGGCCGCGGGATCGCCAGGAACCAGTTCGATCAGAATGGTCACCAGCGAAACGACCGTCCACACGACCAGGATTAAGAAACCGGCCCGGCGCAAAAATCCAAGTAGTTTGCGTTTCATCTCGCGGACGCGAACTTTGTAGTGATCAAGGTTTGGGTTCAGAATTCAAACTTTAGTTTGCTGGGCGGCAAGCTGAAGCTTGAACTCTGAACTGATTACACCGAGCGCGGATGATATCAGATTGCCAGGAAGCGCGGCTATGAGGAGATCGCACTGCACAAAAAACGTAGCCGCGCGGGGACTCACCGTTCCAATTGAGCGTGGCCCCGACAACCGCGCCTTCATCGGTCAAGCGAGTCCCGCGGACTACGCTGTTTGGTCGCAACCCGAGGGCCACAACCAATCTTGTTAGTGGCACAGACTTGAGTCTGTGGATCAGCTCATCACAGACTGAAGTCTGTGCCACTACGCCTTCCGGCCGGTGTGTAGTGCGGCGACACCGCCGGTCAAATTCTCAAAACCTACATCGGCAAATCCCGCATCCGTCATCATCGCCGAGAGCGTTTCCTGATCGGGGAAGCGAGAAACCGAATCAGGAAGATACTCATAAGCGCTACGCGACCCGCTGATCCATCCGCCGATTTGCGGCAATAAGCGCGTGCAATACGCGCCTGCCAAGGCACGAAAACCGGGAACAACCGGCTTGGAAAACTCTAAGATCGCGGCCCAGCCGTTTGGCTTCAACACTCGATGGAGTTCGCTCAAACCCTGCTCGACGCTGGAAAGATTTCGCAGGCCAAAGGCGATCGTAACCGCCGCAAATACTTCGTTGTCAAAGGGAAGTTGCAAAGCGTCTCCTTCGACAAACGCGATTCGCGATTCCTTTCGCGCCGCGCGTTCCAGCATCGGCCGGCAAAAATCGACGCCGGTAACTCGTGCCCCAATATTTTCAAATAACGCAATGCTCAGATCGCCGGTCCCGCAGGCAACATCCAGAATCTGCGATTCGCGCGATACCAGCGGCTGCAGCTTTCCAATTACCCGTCGGCGCCATCGCTTGTCGATATTCAGCGACAACAGGTGATTCAGCAGATCGTATCGCGGCGAAATTCGCGCGAACATATCACGGACCCGCCGAGCATGGTCCTTTGCTGAATTCTTCGTGCCGGGATCAGTTAAGCCCATAGGGATAGGCGAATGGTTGCAGGTCGCTTGCGATAGGTTTGTAAAATCTATCAGGGCTTCTTTTTAGGGCCGGCGGGATCATTCGCGGTTTTGATTTCAGGCTTTGCGCTCCGCATTTCGATCGTTCCACCAAGATTCGACTTTAGCAGCGCCGCGTCTCCCACAATAACAGTCGCCGGCGCGGCCTCTTTGAAGAGTCTGCCCGCTGCGCGCTGCAGATCTGCCAACGTCAAACTCCTGACTTGAGCAGTGGGCGGCTGAAGTTTGTACAGCTCGATCAGCAGCCAGTTGTCGGCGGTAACTTCCTGCATATCTTCTTGAGACTCTTGCCCGGATATTTCCGCCAGCATTTCCGTGCGGGCACGTTCGAGTTCAAGAGCAGTTGGCCCAGTTTTCACCATCGATCCAATAACGTCGCGCGCGTTTGACAGCGTCTTCGCGGCAAAGCCGTTCGGCGCCGACGCGCCCAATACGAACATCCCGGGCAAATCGTGGCTTTCATGCCGAGCAAACGCTGTGGCGAGCTCGCTGGAACTTGCGCGCAGGCGATCGCGCACGATTAGGGCCAGGACTGATGCCGCCTCGGCATCGCGATCCGATCGGGCGAAACCGCGTACGGCCAGGCGAATTTCGGCCCTGCTGGCGCCGGGTTGATCGATTAAGAGTACCCGAGCATCGGGTGAGTTTGGCTGCCGGAAGGTCGCCGGAACAACGTGATTGCCTTGCTGCCAGGGACCGAGTAGCTGTCGCAGGGCACGCATGACACGTAACCTATCGACGCCGCCGATTACAACTATGGTGGCGTCGTTGGCATTAAGAAAACGCTCCCGGGCAAACATAAGATCCGCGCGATCGATTCTGGAAACACTTTCGACAGTACCGTTCGGTGAATGTCCATAGGGATACTTGCCAAATAGACGCAAGGCTATTTCTCGATCAGCATTTTCGGATGCTGAGCTTGCCAGCTCGGAAAGCTGCCTAATCCTCGTCTCGCGAATCTTGATCACATTTTCAGGTGTGATTTGGGGAGTCACCAGCGCCCCGCGCAGAAAATCTACGATGCGCTCAAGTTCATTGGCCCTGCCTGAGATGGTTACATCGATCGCGTCGTGGTTTGTCGCGACGTCAAGTCGTCCACCCAGTTGTTCGGACACATATTCCCGCGTTACCGGGTCAGGAAAAAGGACATCCCCCAGCAGGGCCATCGTGCCACCTTTGCCAGCCAAGTCAAACGCTGCCCCGCTCTCCAAGCGCAATTTGATAAAGACCTTCGGGTCTCCCGGTCGCTCCCAAAACAAAATCTGAAGTCCGTTTAGCAGGTGTTCCCGGATCGGTTCAGGATAGGTTTGAGCGCCGGCCTGCCCGAAAATAAGCGTAACCAGCAACAGGCAAACCGAGTAGTAAAAATAAGTGTGGCGGGTAGTTCGATTAGTCATCTGGAAGGTGTTTCGAATCCCTCTGACGCAGCGCGATTAGTGGTTTGAAATGCATCGGAAGACAGCGCCAACTTGAAAGCCCTTTTGGGGTGCGGCGAAAAAGAGTTTAGATGTCGGGCATAAACTCGTCAACCTGACGGTGATTAAAGGCATCAAAGCCCCGTGTCAGAGCGCGCGTGCCGGATGTTCAGCTGCTCAAACAGGGTAAAACGATAGTATAATCGGGCCGTGATGAAGAAATTAACCTGTCCTCGGACTAATTTCCGTAACTTTTTGACGATTAGCAGTAATTAACAGTAGGAAGCAAGTTCCTATAGGATCGAGCGCTTTGATTGGCAGAACAGGTGACAGACGAACGGCTGCTCGAAGAGGCAGCAAACGGAAATACAGCCGCCTTTCAGATCCTGTATGAGCGTTACCGCGATCCGATTTTCCGATTTGCCTACCGTTTGTTAGGCTCGGCTGAGGCCGCGGAAGATGTCACCCATGATTGCTTCCTGGGTTTGATAAAAGAACCGCGTCGGTTTGATTCCACCCGAGCTTCGCTGCGAACTTATCTTTACGCGGCGGCGCGGAATCAGTCGGCCAAACGGTACCAAAGCTTCGGCCGCGAGACGGCGCTCGAAGAGCTTGCGGACGAGCCGCATAGCGCGGATCGTCAGGGACCGATGGCGCTGGTGCTCGAGGATGAATTGACCGGCGAGGTCGAGCGGGCGATAGCGAGCTTGCCGCCACTGCAACGTGAGGCGCTCGTGCTTTTTGAGTATGCAGACCTTTCGCTCGCTGAAATCGCGGCAGTAGTGGGAGCAGATTCGGGTACGGTAAAGTCGCGCATATTTCGGGCGCGCGAACGGCTCCGCGGGAGGCTTGATCGATATTTCCGAATCGGTCGTGAAACTGCTACAGTGAAGCGGGCGTAAGTGATACCAGCGACGCGCCTGCATGACCCTAAAGTTTTTTAAATGAGTGATTTTGATTCCAAGTTCATGCAGGACGACGTGCTGCGTAGTTTGCTTAGACAGTGGAGCGCTCCGGATGCTCCCGGTTCTTTGGATCAGCGCGTCGCGGCTGCTTATCAGCAGGCAATGGGCAGCTCGGCTCTGCTATCGAATTCAGCACTTAGTCCCCACAGGGATAGCGAGGTAGTAACAATGAAATTCTGTGATACGTGCCAGGAAGAGTTTGCGGATAGATTCAGTTTCTGTCCGGTTGATGGAACGCCGCTGAGCGTGGCGCCCGTTGCGCCGGTACACACCCCTCCTTATGAGGTCGAAAGTTCGTATCCGTCCGCCGAGACGGCCACCTTCCAGCGTGCCGCGGCCATACCCTTCGAAGCTCCGGTCCCAACACCAGCCGCTCAAGCACCAGCGAACGTGCAAGCGAGCGCGAGTGCCAATACGGGTCTGATTGGGGAATACCATCTGACAATCCTGGAAGATAGAGGCCTCGCCTCTCGACTCGCCGGTGAGTTGGGTGGAGTGGCTCATAATTATCAACTGACCTGGCCTGAGTTCAAGCGCGATCCGTTTGGTTTCGTGAAGCGTTCGGTTCAGGGATATGGGCAGATGGTGGGACGCTTTTTTGCCCGGCGGGACGCAGTTATAGCTATTGTGATTTCACTGGTCGCACTGGCAGCGCTGGTCGGTCTGCTGGCGTTGCTCGATCGCACATCATCGGCGGTTGGGTCTCGGGTCGCTTTGACGATATTTGCGCTGGGAGCTTTCACCGCACTGATTGTGATTTTTGCCAGTTGGATGGGCAATAACAGCGGCGCGGCGGTAATGGGAGCGAAACCATCTGACTCTCGGAATGTACTCTCAGGGATTGTGGTCGCATTCGTGCTCGTCTTCGGCGTCGTCGGCTTCTATGTGTTCTGGTCGTTTTTTCATCAGAAGGCCCTGGCCAAAACCCAGGCGGATGATGAGCAAATTGAATTGACTCAGATGATTTCAGACATTCCCAACGAGCAGCCCACCCCGGATGAAGGCACTGCGGGAATGGCCAAGGGTAATGGCGGTGGTAGCAAGCCCAAGCAGGAGAAGGCCGGCGGCGGCGGTGGTGGTGGCCGAGAGGAACAGGCCCCTGCTTCGTTTGGCAAGTTGCCCCAGGCTGATTTGCGGATTCCGCAGGTCGTCGCTCCTGATCCGCATCCTCCGGTGATCAAGAATCCGGCGCTGCCGATGCCCGCAACGCTCGACGCTGACCCCGCGCTTTTTCCGCCAGACCAGCGGCAGCTGCAATACGGTGATCCGAAATCCAGATCCACTACTCCATCATCCGGACCCGGTACCGGCAACGGAATCGGATCGGGTAACGGAGGTGGTGTAGGTCCCGGTAACGGTGGCGGCTATGGCCCCGGCAATGGCGGCAACACCGGTGGCGGTGACCGTCGCGAAGGTGGTGGGGGCCCCGGTGGCGGTGGCGGCGGCACCGATTACAACAGAATCTTTAGCGGCCGAGAGGTTACTTCCAAAGCCCGCGTGCTTGAGAAACCCGAGCCGACTTATACAGAGTCCGCGCGCAAGAATCAGATTACCGGAACTGTAACCCTGCGAGCCGTATTTTCGGCTGGCGGCTCAGTAACAAACATACATGCCGTTTCGGGCTTACCCGATGGTCTGACTGAGCGAGCAATCGCCGCGGCCAAGAGCATCAGGTTCGTGCCCGCGACCAAGGACGGTCATCCGGTGTCAATGTGGATGGAGCTTCAGTATAACTTCAATCTGTACTGACACTCCGTGGTTCTGATTCAAAACACAAAGAGGCGAGCAATTGCTCGCCTCTTTTTTTGTTACGGAAACCGTTCGCGGTAGCGAACGGGTTGATTGGCTGAACGCGCGATCGGCGCGCAGTAGCCCGTCTCTAAGCCGTTCCCTGCGCCACCCGCCTGATTCTCTTCACGCCGTTCCCTGCGCCACCCGCCTGATTCTCTTCACGCCTTCCTGCAAACGATCGATCGAGGTCGCATAGGAAATGCGAATGAAGCCCTCGGCGCCAAACGCAGCGCCATCCGTCACGACGGTTTGCTCATGCTCCAGCAGTTGTTTCGCAAAGTCGCCGGAGGTATGCAGCTTCCCCTGGAAACATCCGCGTAGATCCGGAAAAGCATAGAACGCACCCTCGGGTTGAGGGCAGCGCAGACCCGGAATATCGTTAAGAGCGCCCAGCAACCATTCGCGCCGGCGCGTATATTCAGCGAGCATCGTGGCCACTGAATCCTGCGGACCATTCAGCGCTTCCGTCGCGGCTGCCTGCGAAATTGAAGTTGTGTTACTCGTGGAATGGCCCTGTACTTTAGACATCGCGCGGGTCCATTCCGCGTTCGCTAATGAATAACCCACGCGCCATCCCGTCATGGCAAAAGTTTTCGAAAACGATCCCGCGATGCACAGACGCCGCCGCAACTCCGGCCGCAGCGAAGCAGCACTGAAGACTTCTGCCGGCGGATACACAAAGCGCAGATAACATTCATCAGAGATGGCATAAAGGTCATGCTCGACAACCATCTCCATGATCTGCTTGAACTCGGCCGGCGGGATTACCCTGCCTGAAGGATTGCTGGGCGAGTTCAGAATGATCAGCCGCGTCTTTGGCGTAATCGCCTTCGGAATCATGTCGGCAGTTAGCACAAAATCGTTTTCTTCAGTTTCAATGAAAACCGATTTGCCTCGTGCAAAGGTGACTATTTCAGGGAAGGTCACCCAGTAAGGCTTGGGGATCAGGACCTCGTCGCCCGGATTGATAAGGGAAACCACCGCGTTGAAAATCGACTGCTTGCCCCCTGCGGTGGCCATTACTTCGTTTCGTTCATAAGAGGCACCAAACTCCCGCTGATAGAAACCAATGATAGCTTGTTGTAATTCGCGGACGCCGGCCGTGGGTGTGTATTTCGTTTTACCCGCACGGATTGCTTCCGCGGCAGCGTCCTTGATGTTTTGCGGCGTATCGAAATCCGGCTCGCCCGCGCCGAGATCCACCACGTCAACTCCGGCGGCGCGCATGCTGTCTGCTGCCTGCATGGCCGCCAGCGTGGATGACGCTTTCATCTCTGCGACATTGTCGGAAACAGGGAACGAAGCGGTTGGCTTAGTCATCATTTGGAACTCTTCTCTTTCATCCGCTGTTCGACCAGCGGCGGTACCAGATCCTTAATTGGCGCGCCCAGCTGAAACACTTCTTTCACCAGACGCGAGCTAACATACGAGTATTCTTCTGCCGGCATCATGAAAACCGTTTCCAGCCGCGGTTGCAAGCGACGGTTCATCAAAGCCATCTGGAGCTCGTATTCATAGTCGGAAATCGCGCGAATGCCGCGCACGATGGCATTGGCCTTTCGTTCGGCTGCGTACTCGACCATCAATCCGGCGAAACTTTCCACGGTCACCCGGCAGTCACTACGATCGATATCTTTCAAGACCTCAGTCAGGATTTCACATCTTTCCTCTATGGAAAAGAATGCCGTCTTATCCGGATTGATCAGCACTGCGACGATGATTTCATTGAATAGCTTGCAACCACGCTGGATGATATCCAAGTGACCGTTGGTAACCGGATCGAAAGAACCCGGATAGATGGCTCGGCGCATGAGGACAGATGGTAAATGGTTATTGGCAAATGGTAAATAGGAAATGACGGGTCTGAATTACCAGCGCGAACAGCACGAAGGATTCCGCGGCGCCGGCTTGCTCCCCATTTCCGTCATCTGCGTAAACGGTTACATAAGCGAGAATCCTATTGATTAGCAAGATAAAATGGGGTATGAAAGGCACATCTCTCGGGTTGTCTTTTCGAGCAGTGCCTATTCATTAGAAGTTAACGATTGTTTCTCAGCTTGCAGATCGAAAGCTCCGCCAGCCGCTTTTACAACTGATCTTCCGCGGCGGCCAACGGCGATCTCACGCCCCTCTATAGGAGAAATCGGATGTCGAAAAAAAAGAAAAGCGTGACTCGCAGACGCTTTCTCGAACAAGTCGGTTTGGCAGGAGGCTCGGCGGCGCTTTACGAGACAATGACTGCGCTTGGGCTGATTAACCTTCCGGAGGCGTGGGCTGGCCCTCCCGAACTTCCCCAGGGTTCAGGCAGAGGAAAATCAGTCGTCATCCTCGGCGCCGGCATCGCGGGGATGACCGCTGCCTATGAACTGACCCGAGCAAACTACAACTGCAAGATTATCGAATTGACCGACCGTGCCGGCGGACGAAATCATACGGCGCGGCGCGGCACCGTAATCAAAGAGGTGAATGATAAGGGAGTTGAGACCGAGCAGGTCTGTGACTTTGACGAGGGTCTCTATCTCAATCTGGGCCCGGGTCGGCTCCCCTACCATCACCGCAGAGCTCTTCATTATTGCCGGGAATTAGGCGTGGCCCTCGAAGTTTACGTCATGGAGACGATGGCCAATTTGTTTCAGAGCGACCAGGCTTTCGGTGGCAAGCCCCAGATCAAACGGCGCATCGCCAACGACACTCAGGGTTATATTTCTGAGATGCTGGCAAAGGCCGTGAATAGGAACGCCCTCAACGCAGAACTGGATGAAGGAGACCGTATCAAGCTCCTTTGTCTCTTAAAAAACTTTGGCGATCTCGGCGCTAACGATCTGTGTAGTAACTGCAGCCAACCCAAATGTAAGAAGTGCAATGCAAGTTGTCAGGTTTGCATGGCTTGCGAAAAGGAATGCGTTGCGTGCTTTCAGTATAGCGGCTCGACCCGCGACGGCTGCGAGATAACTGTTTACGAACCGTGTGAGCCCGGAACGAAGCTTGGGCTAAAAGAACTCCTCAGCTCTGAGTTCTGGCGCTTCCGCTTCTACCAGTCTTTTGAATACGAGTGGCAACCGACGCTCTTTCAGCCTGTGGGCGGCATGGATAAGATTGTGGAAGGCTTTGTGCGCAAGATTGACTCGCTTATCCAGTACAACACCAAGGTTCTGGACATACAGATTCGCAATAACGGCGTGGGCGTCGTCATAGAAGATCGGGGAAAACGCAGCACCATTGAAGCGGACTACTGCATCAGCAACATCCCTCTACCGCTGCTCAAGAAGATCGGCAACAACTTCGCGAAGGACTTCGGCGATGCCATCGAGCTCTGCGAGTACGATCCGACCTGCAAGCTCGGCTGGCAAGCGAACGATCGATTCTGGGAGTCGAACAAGAACCAGATTTACGGCGGGATTAGTTATACGGATGATCCGATCACGCAGATGTGGTATCCGTCGTATGACTACTTCACTAAGAACGGGACGTTGACCGGCGTCTATAACTACGACGACGATGCGCGCGCCTTCGGCAGAATGAGCCTTGAGCAGCGCATCATTACCGCCCGACAAGGCGCTATCAAGTTGCATCCGGAGTTTGCGGACAAGCGACTGGTGCCCTCAGATAAGGCAATCTCGATAGCCTGGCAAAATATTCCGAACGAAGGCGGTGGCTGGGCCAACTGGGATCCCGGCAGCGCGGTTCATGCAGCCGCCTACTCGCGTCTGTTGGCCCCGGATCGTCGTTTCTTTGTGGTGGGTGATCAGGTCTCGCAACTGCCGGGTTGGCAGGAGGGAGCCATGATGTCTGCGCAACACGTCGTGGAGCAAATAGGCGGCCGGAGACTTCTGACCGTGCCGAAGATTTTGCACGCGCCCAATACACGGCGTCTTACGCGTGGACGTTCTTAAGCGTAGGCTTCCATTGGCCGGACTATTGTTGAGGAATCCGTTCTCCCGACGGATTCCTCGACACAGCCCGCCTCGCTTCTTCAAGTTGGCCTGAGCTAGATTGAGGCCATGGTCAGTTAGGCGTGGGCGTTGGCGCCTTCGGCAGTGGCGGCGTAGAATCTGAACGAGGGAGCTAAGATGTCTACCATATTTTCACCAATCGACTCACACATACCGCCGAATTTTATCGTTGACGTTCACAGTGTCTTGAACGGAGAAGAGTTTGACCAACTCTGCCGTGATAATCGCGATACGCGAATGGAACTAACGGCTAAAGGAGAACTGATCCTTATGGCTCCCACAGGATCGAAAACGGGCTTGCGAAACTCCGAGGTAAACCGTCAACTGGCGAATTGGGCAAGACGGGATGGGACCGGGGTTGTCTCGAGGTTCGTTCACGGTCGGATAATTTGCCGCCACTTGAAGACAAGATGCTCGAATATATCGCCAACGGCGCTCAAATGGCGTGGTTGATTGATTCCCTCAAAAAGCGCGTCTATATCTATCGGCCAGGTCTGGACACACAGATGCTAGAGGATCCGGACAAGGTCAGAGGGGATCCCGAGCTTCCCGACTTTATCCTGGACGTGCGTGAATTGTGGTAGATTGCGAGCATTCCATCGTGACGAGGTCAGTACCGAGAGCGGTAGCGACCGGGTGAAGGTTCCGTCCATACACGCACGAATTCATGGACGACACGCTAAACTTGTCTAAGCATTGATCGCGTTTTATGCGCGCTAAACGGAGGTTACTATGGCTGAACAAGATCAGATAGATTTTGAGTCGTATGTGTCTGAACAGATTGCTCCAAGACTAAGTAAGGCTGCCAACGTTCCGCTGCTCATGCTTACTTGCATGGATTCTCGCTACCCACATCGGATCATCCAAACAATGGACTCCAGAGGGTTGCGCGGGAAATACGATCAATTGATTTTGGCCGGCGCGAGCTTGGGAATCGTCCATAAGCGGGAGTGGCGGACCACGTTTTTGGATCAACTTGGCTTTGCGATCAAAGAGCACGGGGTGAAGGAAGTAATGATACTCGATCACCGAGACTGCGGTGCTTACAAGAAACTCCTGGTTCCTGGTGTCGGCCCAGAGGATCCGAAGAAAGAGAAGAAGGAGCATACTAGAATCTGTAAACAGGCAATTGGGCTCATAACTAAAAAGTTCAAGCAGATAGAAGAGGTTCATTGTTTGCTTCTGCCTATCGAAACGGTAGAAAAATTAGCGAGTTGGCCCTAACGATGTTTAGCTCGGCCTCGTTTCCATATCCACAGAATTACCCCACTTTCCGGGCTTCGCCGCAGTTGACACTACTAACCGGCGATGTTTCAATAGATCGTGACAAAACGTGGTGAGTTAAGGCGACTTGCGGCCACGTAAAATAATCCGCTAAACAGCTCGGCGACTCTTTCAACCGCTATCCGGAAACAGGTTCGAAGAAACCCCGCGTTGTTAGCAGCGCGGGGCTTTTGTTATTTTAGATTTCAAATCTGAAATTCAGATTCAAGGATCCGGGGAATAGAAAAACGACGAAAAAAAACCTGGTTTGAAACTCCAGGATCAAAAACAGTTTATGGCTAGCTTCCTTGAGACATTAAAAGAACGCATCGTCGTGTTTGACGGTGCAATGGGCACAAATCTGCAGGTGCAGAACCTGACCCTGGAAGACTTCGGCGGCCTGCGGTTCGAAGGCTGTAACGAAAACCTGCTCATCACCAGGCCCGACGCCGTCGAAAACGTCCATACGGCATTTCTGGACGTCGGTTGCGATGTGATCGAGACCAACTCTTTCAATGGCACAACCGTCGATTTTGCCGAGTACGATATGGCCGACCAGACCTACGACATGAATGTCAGGGCCGCCAGTCTGGCAAAGCGCATCGCTCTTGACTACTCAACTAAAGTTAAGCCGCGCTGGGTCGCGGGCTCAATGGGCCCTGGCCGGAAACTACCCACGCTCGGTCACATCAGCTTCCTTAATCTAAAGGCGGCATATGCCGAGCAGGTGCGGGGACTGCTCGACGGTGGCGCCGATCTCTTAATCGTCGAAACGTGCCAGGACTTGCTGCAGACAAAGGCCGCGCTCTCGGCTATCTTTGAAAACTTCAAAGCGAATCGGCGGCGCGTTCCGGTGATTGCGCAGGTGACAATCGAAGTGTTCGGCACGATGCTCAACGGGACCGAGATTGGCGCCGCGCTCACGGCGCTCGCGCCATTTCCGATCGACGTTATCGGCATGAACTGCGGTACCGGCCCGCGCCACATGACTGAGAGCGTTCGCTATCTTTGCGAGAACGCGCTCTTGCCGGTTTCGGTACTGCCCAATGCCGGCCTGCCTTCCGTAGTAGAAGGCAAAATGCATTATGACGAGACGCCGGAATCCTTTACTTCGCAAATCGTGCACTTCGCCAGTGACTTTGGCGTTAATGTCGTCGGCGGCTGTTGCGGCACTACACCCGCACACTTAAAGCTGGTCGTCGAAGCCATGCAGCGCATTACGCCAAAGGCGCGCGATGCCAAACTCGTGCCCGCCGCGTCGTCCATCTATTTCCAACAGCCTTACGTGCAGGACGCATCGTTCCTGATTGTCGGTGAACGCGTCAATGCCAGCGGCTCAAAGAAAATGCGCGATCTGCTTAACGTCGAAGATTGGGACGGCCTGGTTTCGCTGGCCAAAGAGCAGGAGCGCGAAGGCGCGCACATTCTCGACGTGAACGTCGATTTTGTCGGGCGTAATGGCGAGGCCGACATGCACGAGCTGGCCTCGCGTCTGGTCACCAGCATCAAGCTGCCTTTGATGTTCGACTCGACTGAATGGGAGAAGATGGAAGCCGGCCTGCAACACGCCGGCGGCAAGAGCATCCTCAATTCGACCAACTATGAAGACGGTGAGCCGCGCTTTGCGAAAGTAATCGATTTGGCCAAGCGCTATGGCGCCAGTGTGGTCATCGGCACCATCGACGAAGAGGGAATGGCGCGCACCGCGGACGGAAAATTCAAGATTGCCAAACGCGCTTACGAACAGGCGACGGGTGAACTCGGCCTGCCGGCCTCTGACATCTTCTTCGATCCGCTGGCGCTGCCGATCTCAACCGGCATTGAGGAGGATCGCCGTAACGCGCTCGAGACAATCGAAGGGATCAAACGTATCAAGGCCGAGTTGCCCGGCTGCTTTACCATCCTCGGCGTCTCGAACATTTACTCAACTCTGTATTTCTTCACGACGCGGTCGAAGCCGGTCTTGACGCGGCGATTGTGAATGCTAGCAAGATCGAGCCTTTGAATCGGATTGGCGAACAGGAATTGAAGGTCGCCCGCGACTTGATCTACGACCGGCGCGAGTTTGCCGGAGATGTCTGTACCTACGATCCGCTGACGCAGTTCACGACGCTTTTCGAGAACGTCAAAACCAAGAGCGCCAAGAAAGCTTCGAAAGGCGAAACCGTCGAAGAGCGCCTAAAGAATCACATCATTGATGGCGAAAAGATCGGGCTGGAAGCTGAGCTGAAGACCGCGCTCGAAACCTATTCCGCGCTCGACATCATTAACAACATCCTGCTCGCAGGCATGAAAGTCGTCGGCGATCTATTTGGCAGCGGCCAGATGCAACTTCCTTTTGTTCTGCAATCCGCCGAAGCAATGAAAGCCGCCGTGCGCTTCCTTGAGCCGTTCATGGAAAAGAAGGGCGGCGCCACCGCCAAAGGCACAATGGTCCTGGCGACCGTCAAGGGCGACGTGCACGACATTGGCAAGAATCTGGTCGATATCATCCTGACCAACAACGGCTATCGCGTGATCAATCTCGGCATCAAGCAGACGATTGACACGATTCTGAATGCTTATGAAGAACACCAGGCCGACGCCATCGGCATGAGCGGGTTGCTGGTAAAATCCACGCTGATTATGAAAGACAACCTGGAAGTGATGAACGAGCGGGGCGTCGGGGTTCCTGTCGTTCTGGGCGGAGCAGCTTTGACTCGCCGGTATGTCGAAGACGACTTGAAGTCGCTCTACAAAGGCACTCTGTTTTATGCGCGCGATGCGTTTGCCGGTCTGCACACGATGGACAAACTGATGAACGGCGGAGTGGTGCCGGCTTCAGCCGGTGATGGCGCTGAGGACCACGAACTAAAGTCTGTGCCACAAGAGGCTGAGGATCTGATCGGCGAGGAAGCAAAACGCGGCGTGCGCAAATCCGCGAGGCCCCGCGGTGCCAGCAAAGCCTCCGGCGATACCACTCATACCCTGCGTTCAGACACGCGGACGGATGTCCCGATTCCGCAGCCGCCGTTTTTTGGCTCGCGCGCAGTTCACGATATACCGGTCGAAAATGTTTTTGACTTCGTCAACGAAACTGCGCTGTTCAAAGGTCAATGGCAGTTCAAGCAGGGAAGGACATCGGCAGAAGAGTACCAGACGCTGGTCATCGAAAAGGTCCGGCCCATCTATGAAGAATTGAAAGAGCGTTGCGAGCGGGAAGGTCTGCTGGTGCCTCGGGTCGTGTACGGCTACTACGCGGCGCAATCGTCTGGTAATGATTTGATCGTGTACGACACCGACGCCCAGACTGAACGCGCGCGGTTTACTTTTCCGCGCCAACCGGCAGGTAAGCGGCTTTGTCTCGCGGATTACTTCGCCTCGGTCGATTCCGGCCGCATGGATGTAGTCGCGTTTGACCTGGTAACAATTGGTCGTCGGGCCAGCGAATATTCACAGGAGCTATTCAAGCGCGACAATTACGCTGACTATCTTTATTTCCACGGTCTCAGCGTGGAAAGCGCGGAAGCCCTGGCCGAGTTCTGGCACAAGCACATTCGCCAGGAACTGGGGATCGCGGATCAGGACTCGAAGGACCTTAACAAGCTGTTTCGCCAGGGTTATCAGGGTTCGCGCTTCAGCTTTGGCTATCCCGCTTGCCCTAATCTGGAAGACCAGACAAAGCTTTTCGAGTTACTCGATCCGTCGCGCATCGACGTTGAGTTGAGTGAAGAATTCCAGCTCGAGCCGGAGCAATCGACTTCGGCGATTGTGATTCATCATCCGGAAGCGAGATATTTTTCGATTGAGTAGGCCGTGGTAAGGTAGGGCGGGCTCTCTGTCGCGTGGCGGCTTTGCCGCTTGATGTGCGGAAAGGCTCCGCCTTTCCGTCAGAGTCATTTTAGGTTCAAGCGAGGCTACGCCTCGCGAAACGAGGCGCAGCCTCTTGGAAGATTTAAGAGAAACACCTGCCGGAAAGCCGGAGGCTTTCCGCACATCAGGCGGCGAAGCCGCTCGATCGCGACTCGAATCATCTCGATCTTCCACGAACTTTCCTTCAGATCAATCAGAGGCAGTGGAACCAACTCCCGAAGAACTCGCCGTCCTTTCCCTCTTCGAACGTTTGGCTTTCCGCGTCACGCATTGCATGAACCGCGGGGCGTGGAAGCGTTTCTGGACCTGGTGTCAGAGCGTGTTCGGCGCGGGCTGGATTCACATCGCGACCTACAACCTGATGCGAGTCTACGGTCTCGAGAATATCGAAGCCGTCGATCATGATCGCCCCATCTTACTGGTGGCCAATCACCGATCGTTCTTTGACTTCTTCACGGTCTCGAGTGTGTTGTTTTATCGCACACGCTTCCGCAAACAACTTTTCTTTCCAGTGCGCGGCCGCTTCTTCTATCAATCGCCGGCCGGAATGTTCGTGAATCTGATCATGGGTTGGTGGTCGATGTATCCGCCATTTTTTACCGGTGGTGACAAGCCTCTTCCCGAGAAGCGCGAGTTCGACAAATATTCATTTCGACGTCTGACTGAGATCTGTCACGAAGGAGCCGGAAACGTTATCGGCTTTCATCCGGAAGGCACGCGCAATAAGAACAGCGATCCGTATTCCTATCTGCGGCCGCAACCAGGCCTCGGCAAGTTGATTAAAGCTTCGGACGCGCAAGTCGTTCCCATTTTCATTGCCGGTCTGGGTAACAAGCTGGCGAAGCAGGTTTTGGGAAACTGGTTCGGCGGCGAACCTATCCGGATTCACTTTGGAAAACAACTCGATTTGGCAGAGTACATCGCGAAGAAGGATCATGTGCGCACCTATAAAGAGATCGGCAACTTTGTGATGAGCAAGATTGCAGAGCTGGGTGAAGCCGATCGCGAATTACATTCGGATGCGGAAAAATCTTAACGCAGAGGACGCGAAGGATTTCGCAAAGGAACGCGGAGTAAAACCTTTGCGTTCCTCTGCGAATACCTCTGCGTCCTTTGCGGTTAATCCACTTAAGCGCAAACTCGCCTCATGAGGTTACCACTTGTCATAGTCAACCCCGCTTCGGCCGACGGCGCGACGCGCGAGGCATGGCCAAAGTTCGCCAGCGATCTGCGCACGCACTTTGGTCCCTTCACTGTGGTATTCACCGAAGATGTTGGCCATGGCCGGGCACTGGCGGCCGAAGCGGCCAAACAGGGAACGAAACTGATTATTGCCTGTGGCGGCGACGGCACGATCTCGGAAGTCGCGAACGGCATTCTCGATTCAAACCGGGAAACCGAACTTGGGATTTTGCCTGGCGGCACCGGCAGCGATTTCCGTCGTTCTTTGCGCATGCCCACCAACACGGCGGCCGCCGCGCGCGCCCTGCGCGACGGACGCACGCGCACAATTGATGTGGCCCGAGTCGCGTTCGTAAACGACGGCGGAGAGCGCGAGACGCGTTTCTTTGTGAACGTGGCCAGCTTTGGCATGAGCACTGAAGTCCTGACCAGGACCGCGAGCGGTGAATCAAGGAAATGGATTCCTGCCTTTGCCCCGCGTAAGCTCAGCAGCAAACTTTCTTATGCGGCAGCCACAGTGCAAACGACGCTGGCCGCTTCGCCGATTGAAGTTCATATTCAGCTGGACGAAGAGCCAGAGAGACGTCTGCGCGTGGCCGAGTTCTGTGTCGCCAACGCCCGCTATTATGGCGGCGCAATGAAGATCGCTCCCGGCGCCAAACTGGATGATGGCTGGCTCGATGTGGTCAGCATCGGCGACGCCAGCGCTTTTCGCATTCTCAGCAATGCGCCCAGACTTTATTTTGGCGCTCACCTGCGCATGGATGAGGTGAACCACACGCTGGCCAAACAGATCGTCGCCCGCCCGGTTAAAAAGGACGAGGAAGTCGCCATTGAACTGGATGGCGAAGTAGTAGGCCGTCTGCCGGCAACGTTTCAGATCATCCCGCTGGCCCTGCGGGTGCGCTGTCCATAAAGGAGCTGGAGTCCCTCTGATCGGGAGAGGAAGAAAAGCCAACCAAGGAGTAAGCCGGTGGCAAAGCAAAGTCGAAAGTCCAAGACTAGTTGGCTGAGTTATGAGCACAGGAACGACCAACTCGCTCCTCGATCGGTATTCATCAAACGTGTGATTGCCGCGTTGGCGGTCGCGCTGGCGTTGATCCTGGTGGCGTTGACGATTGGGATTTCCGGCTATCATTTCATCGCCGGATTCAATTGGGTTGACTCGTTATTGGAAGCGTCGATGATCCTCGGCGGCATGGGCCCAATCAAGGAATTGCCAAGCGATTCAGCCAAGGTCTTCGCGTCAATCTACGCGCTCTTCAGTGGCATAATCTTTATCGGCGTGATGGGCATCATCCTGGCGCCGGTCGTGCATCGCATCATGCATAAGTTCCATGTGGACGAGAAGGATGTGAAGTAGCTGCCCTCGAATCTTATTCTTCTCGGCGCCTTCAGTTTGAGCTTTGCGACTTTGCGTGAAATATCGAGTTGCAGAGTGCAGGTTTCACCCAAAAGACGCGAAGAGAGACGAAAGGCGCAAAGACTAATTGATTTGGCCCAACGACTTAGTTGAAGGAGGTTCCTCATGTCAGAACAAAACACCGTAGAAGAACACAAAGCACTACTCCGCCGCTGGTTCGAAGAAGTCTGGAATTAAAGGCCGTGCGGATGCCATCGCAGAGATGATGGCTGAAGACGCTGTAGCACACGGACTCTCGGACGACGCCGCTAAACCTTTGCGCGGACCGAAAGGGTTCTTGCCTTTTCATGCACAGTTCCGCGAGGCCTTTCCTAACATCGAAGTGGTCGTCGAAGATCAGATTGGCGAAGGCGATAAGGTCGCCACGCGTTGCAGCGTGCGCGGCAAACACACCGGCGACAGTCTGGGATTCAAAGCCACCCAGGCACCCGTCGAATTCACCGGCATGGTCATTACCCGCATTAAAGACGGAAAGATCGCGGAAGCCTGGAACAACTTTGATTTTATGAAGATGTACCGGCAGTTGGGAGCGATTTGAAAAAAACGACACGAAAGGAGAAGATTTTTTCTTCCCCGTTTCGTGTGATTTCGTGGATCGTTCTTATGCAAGGAATAGACAGCACGAAATCGACTCAGAACGCTGCGGTGGATTGAATGAACTTTCTGAGACAAGGTTCCGGCCTGCGGGTTATCTCCCTTGCGGCGATTTCAACGCTATGCATTTTGCTCGCATCTGTGATGACTCAGAACGGGTCGTCGACCGGATTGTTGAAGAAGAAACCGTCGGTGGTGCTTCAATCCTCGACGACGAAGATTACGTATCCGTGTCCTCCGGATTTTTATAGCATCTCTCGCTCTTGCCCATCCAACGTTGACCTTCAGGTTGCTCTGACGGCTCAAGCAAAGGACTTTAACAAACAAACTCTTTATGCCTATACAGTCGATGCCGGGCGAATTGTCGGAGAGGGCAGTAAGGTGACCTGGGACCTAAACGGGGTCGGGCCTGGCTTCCACACTGCCTCAGTAGAGGTTCAAGACGATAAGAAGCATCGCGCCCTCTCGTCTGTGACCGTAACGATCACCAATTGTGGCGATTGTATCGACCGCTGGGTGTGCCCTACGATGGTCATGACCTGCTATGACCAGGTAAAGGCGGGAACGCTTGCAGTATGTACGGTCAAGATGTGGCCGTCGTCAGATCGGGTCACGTTCGAATGGTCGGTGAATGCCTCGAGTGGAGAAGACCTGTCCGAAAGAATTAGCAGACAAGGCGCATCGATTTCAATTCCCACAAACGCTCTGGCTGGCCAGACTGTGTACGTCAAAGTCGAAGTCAAAGGACTCGATCCGTCCTGCGGCACGACTGCGTCAAGCTCAATGGTAGTGAAGCCTTAAGCATTTTTGGAAGTGACGAAAACGAATAACTTCTCGCCCAGGAAAGTCTCGTTTACATAACGTAGCGTATCATTCTCTTCGAGTAAATGAATTACCTCTCTCTTCATGAATCGGGCTCGGTTTGGTATATTGAGATCATGAACTCAGAAGATCTTCACGGCATTATTCACTCCGACCCGGAGATCATGGGCAGTACGCCCGTGTTCGTCGGCACCCGCGTGCCGCTACAGAATCTAATTGACTACCTCGAGGGCGGGGAATCGGTAGACGAATTCCTTGATGCGTTTCCCGCAGTCAAGCGCGAGCAGGTTATTGCCGTGATCGAAGCAGGCAAGCTGAAGATGCTTGAGACCGTCTAGCCCGCTCCCAAAAATGCGCATACTAATTGACGAGTGTCTCGATTGGCGGCTCTGCCGATCTTTAGTCGGACATGACTGTGCTTCAGTACAAAAGATGGGCTGGAGTGGTTTGACTAATGGCGCCTTGTTGGAGAAAGCGCAACAGGAGTTCGACGTGTTTCTAACAGGAGACCAAAATCTGACGTTTCAGCAACCGACGTCCCGCTTCGAGCTTGGTGTGGTCGTACTTCACGCCGAGAGCATTCAGTTGCGTCACACATACCCTTTAATGCCGAAGGTTCTCGCTGTGCTGCCGACGCTCAAGTCTGGCCAAGTAGTCAAAGTTTCTGACTGAGCCCTCACCTACGACCACTTCCCGCCGAGGAAGTTCTCTTTTACATAGCGCACCGTGTCATTCAGCGTATCGCCGGGATCGCGAGGTGTGAACGCGAGTTCGCGGCGGGCCTTATTGTGATTAAAGTACCAGAAGTATTCAGCCATCTCTACAGTATCGGCTTCGATTGGCGAAGTGAAATTCCATTGGCGAAACAGTGAATCGATCACATGCGCTCCGGTGATCGCGAATTTTGAAGGCAGCGCGAGTCGTGGCGATGCGATCTTCGTCAGACGTTCCAGGCGATCGAACAGCTTCACAAAAGTCCAGTTCACTGCGCCCAACAAATAGCGCTCAGCGTGCCGGCCCTTCTGCATGGCCACCTGAAACGCTTTGGCGGTATCGCGCACGTCGACAAAGTTCAGACCGCCGTTCGGCACCGCGCTTATCTTGCGCGCCATGAAATCCAAGACGACTTTGGTCGAGCTGAGACGATCATCGCCAGGCCCCAGCAGCAAACTCGGATTCATTATTACCAGGCGGTGATCCTTGCCATTAAATCGTTCCAGCGCGGCCATCTCCTGATAAGCCTTGCTGGCGTAATAAGGCCAACGGGCGATGATATCCAGAGGCGGCGGATATTTTTCGTCGGGGACTATATCGCCCCTGTCAGTCACCGCTATGGTGCCGCTGCTGGAAGCCAGCACGATCGTCTTTACCCCCGCCTTGCGCGCGGCGTCGCACAGCATGCGGGTGCCATCGACGTGCAGCCTGTACATCTCTCGCGAGTCGTCCTTTTCCCGAGAGACCTTTCCCGCCAAGTGATAAATCTCGTTGACGCCTTCCACTGCGCGGGCCACATCTTCATCATTGGTAACCGAACCTTCGATGGTGTCCACAGCCAGGCCTGTCAACCACTCGGGAATCGAAGTGGCCATGACCCGAATGTCCCTGGTGCCCGATTCGATCAGTTGATGAACCAGATGCGAACCGAGAAAACCCGTGCCGCCGGTGATCAGCGTTGTCGGCGGGACCTTCTTAACAATGGCAGCGTGTTTTTTCGTGCTCTTCTTGGGCACGATTTGCGCTGTCCGTTTCTTTGGCGGTGTCTTGGGCATCTTTGTAATGGCGTCAGTACCGGGAGCGGTAGCGACCGGGTAGGTCCTGTCGATCTAGACTCTCTTATGAGTTGAGACCCGGTCGCTACCGCTCCCGGTACTGACTTCATTTCCTCACGCTTCCGCAGTCACAAATTCTGCGTCGCCCGCCTCTAAACGCGCGCTGCGACGTTCAGCTTTCCATTGGGCCCGCAGAGCTTTCGCGTCGAACTTAACGTTGGTGCGATCACGGAGATTGACGATGTCATGACGCACGCGGGCGGCTATTAGTCTATAGGCTTCAGCGCGGGCCATGCCGCGCGTCATCTCTTCGAACTCTTCGGCCGGCAGGAAGCGGCCGATGCGCGCGCCCACGTCGCGGCTCTTCAAGATCGTCGATCCCTTGGGAAAGGCCGCGTAGGTTCCGTCCAGGTAAATCGGCAGGATCCCGACGCGCGACGCCAGCGCCAGATACCCAATCACCGGCTTGAAATCAGCCATGTTCCCGCTTATCGAGCGCGTGCCTTCAGGAAAGATCAGCGCGTTGAAGCCTCGATCCAGAAACGAGCGCGCGTGTCGCAAGGACTGTCTCAGCGATCCAGTGCGCTCCATCGGCACGAGGTTGGTAAAATTCTCCATGTAAGCGCGCTTGTATTTTGTGTCAAAGAAATAGTCCGCCGCCGCCAGCGCCACCAGGTCCTCGCCGGCATCGCCCAGCGCCATCTTTACCAGACCCATGTCGAGGTGCGAACTGTGATTCGCGGCGACGATGAAGTTTGTGTGATAAGGGACGTTGGTTCGACCTTCGTATTTCGTGCGCAAGAGACGTTCGTACAAAGCGCGCTGCATCAATTCGACGCCCTTGTTGCCGACCGTGCGCAGAAATTGTGGAATGTGAATCTCGTCATCGCTCTTTTCCGGATCCAACCGCAGGCGGGCGGCTTCGCGTCGCGAAGACTGGCTGCCCTGGCGATTAACCACGCTTAAAAGTTCGCGCACGTCCTGCACTTCATTAAGACGCTCGGGCGCAGTCAGCGCGCCGCCCGCGTTTTCGATTGCGGTAGCGAGTTCCACAAACATCAAGCTGTCAAAACCCAGATCCGGAAGCCGCGAATTGATCGAAACTTCATCCTGCGAGCGGTTCGAAACTGAAGCGACGATATCGATCAGCCAGGCCGCGTCACCCGTAGTTACTTCGCCAGCGGGTTCCTGGGCTGCTCGCACGCCTTCCTGAATCTTCTGCATCAGTTCCAGCACCTCTCGCCGTTTGACCTTGCGCGTGGCAGTCCGCGGCAGTTCTTCATCCGTGAACTGAAGCAGCTTGACGCGTTTGTAGTAAGGCAGCGTGGCCGAAACTTCACGAAAATGCTCTTCGATTTTTTGCCGCGCCTCGGCGCGCGAAAGCGCAATGTCATACTCTTCATCGGGCACGACGATGCAGGCGACTTTCTCGCCGATGCCGTCGGGCAAGCCGATCACGCTCAGCTCTTTGATATAAGGAGACTCCTGATAGACCTCTTCCACTTC
>WNFP01000162.1_pt1 | contig 60618 bp, 69 predicted proteins | sample 5400201 | NCBI WGS metagenome assembly WNFP01 (sample SAMN13153355, study PRJNA577476) | soil metagenome | isolation source: 115 cm saprolite under Madrone tree | place: USA:California | collected 2016-06-14 | reverse complement strand
CTGCCGGCGCCGCAACACGAACACCGCCGCGGCCGCCAGGGCGTAAAACGGGAAAATCGCGACCACGAACTGATCGGCCAGCTGCTCGTAGTTCAGGAACAACACCCACACCACGCCGAGGACGGCGGTCACCACGATCGACACCGACGGCGTCTTGAAACGGGGATGCACGCGGGCCACGGCCTTGAAGAGCATGCCGTCGTCGGCCATCGCGAAGAAGATGCGGGGCGAGGTGAGAATCGATCCGAGCAGCGTGCTGAACGTCGCGACCATCACGACGATCGCCACGAGCCCCACCCCTGCCCGCCCGATGATCAGCTGGGCCGCGTCCGCCGCCACCAGCGGCGAGCGCGCCATCTGCCCGATCGGGATGAGGTAGAGATACGCGGCGTTGACGAGCAAATAGATCGCGATCACGGCCGTCGTCCCGAGTATCAGCGCGCGCGGTAGGTTGCGCTCGGGGTCCTGCACTTCGCCGCCCACGAACGACAGGTCGCCCCAGCCGTCGTAGACCCACAGCACCGACACCAGCGAGAGCCCGAACAGGCCCGCGGTGGGAGTTCCCGCAGCCTGTGTGAAATGGCCGAAGTCGCCCTGCCCCGCCGCGAACGCCAGGACCACGAGCAGGGCCAGCGCCCCGTACTTGGCCGACGTCGTCAGGTTCAGAATCATCGAGCTCCAGCGCACGCCGACGTAGTTCAGCGTCGCCGTCACGACGATCGCGCCCGCCGCCACGTAATGGACGTAGGTCGCGTTGGGCTCGACCTTCGGGTCGAGGCCGAGCGAGCGCAAGAAGTACTCGGCGAACGGAGTGGATATGGCGCCCAGAGCGGACGCGCGAATCAGCAGCAGCTCCGTCCAGCCGAACAGAAACGCCGGCAGCCGCCCGAAGCCTTCCCGGATGTAGACGTACACGCCGCCCGAGCGGGGGAACAGCGCGGCCAGCTCGGCGTACGTGAGCGCGCCGCACAGCGCGAGCAGGCCCCCCAAAATCCACACGCCGAACATCGGGAGCGGAGCGGGGACGCGCTCGGCGATGATCGCGGGAGTCCGGAAGATGCCACCGCCGATGGTCGAGCCGACGAGCACCGCCACCGCGCTCCACAGGCCCAGCCGGCGCGGCAGCCGGTCGCCCCAGCGGTCCGCCGCGGCAGCAAGAGGGGAGGTGGACATGAGAGGCCGAATATAGTGCGCGTCGGCCCCTTCGCGGCGGCCGACGGCTTAGAGCGCTGCGAAAGGCGACGTCGTGCGGTCCGGGGGCGGACGCCGCCGGCCCTTCGCCACGGACCGGGCGATCTCCGACAGCCAGGCGAACGCGCTCCCGGCGCCGGGATTGAAGTCCTTCGCCGCCTGCCACGCGCGCTCGAGCGCCTCCACCACGGCCCGCTCGGCCGACGCGGCGTCTACGAGCAGGGCATAGGCTTGAGCGTACAGGGAAAGGCGGTACCGCTCGCAAAACTCCTCGTGTGCGTCGCGGTCACCAGCAGCCATGCGCTCTACCAGTCGAACATCCGGAGTCGGTTGCGGGGTCATTAGGGCCTCGACATGAGAGGTCCGCACGAGGAGCACTGGTCAGTTTGTGCAGTTCAGAAATGTGTACGCCGTGACGTCGACCTCGTCAAGTGACGCGCGACACGCCGCGGCGGGCCACGCGCGAGCACGGCTGGCGCCCCGTTCGTACATTTCCCCGCCCATGACGCGACGCTTCACGCGACTCGCCTGGACCGCGGCGACCTTCACCTACCTGCTCATCATCCTCGGCGCCATTGTCCGGATCACCGGATCGGGACTGGGCTGCGGCGAGCACTGGCCGCTCTGCAACGGCAAGCTGCTCCCGCCGCTCGATCTCCCGACGCTGATCGAGTATGCCGTGACCGTGAAGCTGAGCCTGCCGCCCTGGACCGTGATCCTCCATCTCGGGACGGCGATGCTGCTGCTTGCCACGCTGATTGTCGCTGCCAAACTGACCCCGGGCGCAAGCCCGGGGATTCCGAGAACCCCGCCCTTACGGCCGGCGCTATACGCCCTCGCCCTCGGCTTCGTCACCGTCCTCTTCGGCGCGCTCACGGCCAACTTGGGGGCGGCCAGCGCGTGTCTGGGATTTCCGCTGTGCAACGATCAATTCATCCCGGCGGGGAGCTACCTGCAGCACATCCACTGGACCCACCGGCTGTTCGCCTACACGCTGTTCGCGTACGTCGTGTGGTGGGCGGCGCGCTCGAAGCGGCCCGGCCCGTGGTACGTGGTTGCCCTCGTCATTCTACAGGGCGCGGTCGCCGCCGCGATGGTGCTGTCGGGGCTGCCCCAACCACTCCAAGCCGCCCACGTGGCCGTGGGCGGGGCCGTGTGGGCCGCGCTGGTCCTGGCCGTGCTCTAAAGGGCGCACCCTCAAACCAGGATCAATTCGTCCTGCGGGTGGGAAGGGTTTACCTCGGGGCCCTTCGAGTCGATGTACACGTTGATCTCGCTGCGCATGCCGAAGCGCTCGGGGAGATAGACCCCCGGCTCGATTGAGAAGCCCACGCCCGGCACGAGGGCGCGCGCGTCTTCGGTCTCGAAGTTGTCGATGTGCGGTCCGGAGCCGTGCAGGTCGCGATCGATCGAATGGCCCGTGCGATGCACGAAGTAGTCGGCCAGCCCGGCGTCGCGGATCACGGCGCGCGCGGCATCATCCACCTGCGCCCCCGTCACCGCGCCGTCCGGCCGCCAGCGCTCCCGCAGGAAGCGGACGGCGGCGTCTCGGGCGCCCTTCACCGCCTGCCATACCCGGCGGACGTCCGCGTCGGGCGAGCGGCCCGCGAACCCGATCCACGTCTGGTCGGCGAACACCGAGCCCTGCCCCGGCCCGGCCCACAGATCGAGCAGGATCACGTCGCCCGCCGCGAGGCGACGATCGGCTCCGGGATGCGGCTCGTAGTGGGGCACCGCGCTGGTCGGCCCGAACGCCACGATGGGCCCCTCGTTGGTCCAGAGGCCCGCGCGCTCGATCGCCTCGAGCACGCGCTGTTTGACGCCCGTCTCCCGCACCTCGGCGCCGCGGGCCGCCTCGCTCCCCGTCCACGCCAGCGAGTCGCGCGCCACACGCGCCAGGACCTCCGCCGCCTTGCGGTGGCCCGCCAGCTCCGCGGCCGACCAGCGGGCCGCAAACCGCGACACGAGCGGCGCGGACGAGACCAGGCGCGCGCCGAAGGATTCGAGCAGCTGGACCACCCCGTGCGGCACACGATCCAAATAGGGAACCTGGTCCCGAAGCGACGTCTCGATGGCGAGCGTGCGCCCGCGGACCAGCGCCTCGAGGTGCTGGTGGAGCTCACGCCACGCGCCGTAGGGTCGTACGTCGCCGGGAAAATCGGCGAGCGCCTGGAGCTCGATGCGATGCGCGACCGCGACCGGACGTCCCGAGCGCGGCAGCAGGACGAACAGGCGCCGCGTTCCCATCCCGGTATCTCCTAGAATGCGCCCGGCGATGGGATTGACCTTGCGGAAATCGTACAGCAGCCAGCCGTCGGCCCCGAGCGCGCCGAGCTCCCGCGCGAGCGCGGTGAGGTCGAAGCCGTCGAGCAGCGGCATCAGCCGTGCCGGGGATCGGGCGGCGCCGCCCGCCACTCGCACACCTCGCCGCCGGTGGCCCGGCACGAGACGTGGAGCATGGCGCCTTCGAAACCGACCAGCAACCGGAGCAGCTCGGTGAACCCGGTGCCGTATAGCGCGCACGCGGCACCGTCGGGCGTCGCCTGCACGGCGAGCGCGTCGCCCACCCGCGCCACCGGGACGTGACTCTCGCGGTGCAGCTCCCCGGCGAACACGGCACGCGCAGCGCGCCGGGCGGCTACATACCCGAGGGCGCGCGGGCCCGCGCGCGCGGCGAGCCGGGTGAGCAGGAACAGGCGCCGCACCGCGCGGCGCGCCGCGCGCCGGCCGGCATCCGCGAAGACGAGGTCCGCATCGGGCCGCCGCCCCACCAGTCGGAGCAGCGCCTCCACGTGCGACCGGTCGGCCGCCGCATCCCGCCGGACCATCCCCTCGTACTCCCGCAGCTGCATCGCCACCGTGGCCGAGAGGCCGAGCCGCTTGGACAGCAGCTCCTCGGCGAATTCCGACAACCCGTCCTCGACCGGCGTGTCGAGGTTCCTGACCGCCTCGAGGACGGCGAGAGGGACGATGCTGTGCACCACGGCGGGCGAAACGTAGCGGTCCACGCCCCATTGCGGAACCCGGCCGCGGGGGGAGAGGTTACGGTACGCCATGACCCCGCCCACCCCCCCGATCCCGCCGCCTCCCGCGTCGAGCCCGGCCGCCGAGGCCGACAAGCGAACGAGCTTCGAGCGCGAAGCGCTGGTGCACCTCGACAGCTTGTACCGCGTGGCCCTGCGGCTGACCGGCAATCCCGCGGAAGCCGACGACCTGGTCCAGGAAACGATGCTCAAGGCCTACCGCGCCTGGCACCAGTTCGAGCGGGGGACGAACGCGAAGGGATGGCTTCTCACGATCCTGCGGCATGCCTTCATTAATGAATACCGGCGGCGCACGCGGCATCCGGAGACCGTCGACATCGACGCCATCGAACCGTTCTCCGTGTTCGAGGAGCTACAGGACGACGACCCGCAGGGGACCTTCTTCGACCGGATCGTGGACGATGAGGTGCTGCGCGCCATCGACCTGCTCCCGGAACAATTCCGGGAGACCGTGGTGTTGAGCGACGTGGAGGGCATGTCCTACGAGGAGATCGCCCGAGTCCTGGAAGTGCCGGTCGGAACGGTGAAATCCCGGCTGTTCCGCGCCCGGCGGCTGCTGCAGCAGAAGTTGTACGATTACGCCGTCGGGATGGGGTACATCAAGGGGTCCGCTAAATGAATTGTCGGGAATGCAAAGAGCACCTCTATGAGTACCTCGACCGCGAGCTCACGCCCGCGGTGGAGCAGGAGATTCGTCAGCACATCGCCGACTGCCCGCCGTGCGGCGAGGAATTCGACTTCGAAAAGCTGTTCCTCGGTTTCCTCCGGGCCCGTTGCCGGGCCCAGGGTGCACCCCCCGACTTGAAGCGCCGGATCCTGGACGAGCTGCTCGACGAGTGAAGTGGCTCACCCCCGGCGGGCTGGTCGCGGCCTGCGCCGTCGGGGCCGGCGTGACGTGGGGCCTGGGCTGGCCGGGGCTCGCGCTGCTCTTCGCTTTCTTCCTCACCGGTAGCGTTCTCACTCAGCTCGCGGAGCGTCGGGGCCCGAGCCGCAACGCGCGTCAAGTGCTGGCCAACGGCGGCATCGCGCTGCTCGCCGCGTTGCTCGGTTCCTGGGCGGGGGCCGCCGGCGCCATCGCGGCCGCTGCCGCCGACACGTGGGCCACCGAGATCGGAGCCTACTCACCGTTCCCGCCGCGCCTCATCACCTCCGGAAAAAGGGTGACGCGCGGCACGTCGGGGGGTATCACCGCTGTGGGAACGCTGGGGGGCGTAGCGGGCGCGGCGCTCATCGCCGGGCTGACGCGCGGGCTTTCACCCCGGGGCATGGCCCCGGGGTTTGCTGCACTGGTGGCCGCTGGAGTCGCGGGCATGCTCGCGGACTCCGTCCTGGGCGCGACGCTGCAGGGCAAGTACGAGTGTCCTGCGTGTGACGCGCGGTTCGAGCGCGGCTACACGGTGTGCCACGAGCCGGTGCGCCTCGCGAAGGGCTGGCGATGGCTCGACAACGACGGCGTGAACTTCGCGGCGACGCTGGTCGGCGCGGCCGCGGCCGTGTTGGCAACGCCCTCGTGACCGACCGCTGGGATGCCGTCGTCGTCGGAGCCGGTCCGGCCGGCGCGACGACCGCGTTGCTGCTCGCCCGCGCCGGCGCGTCGGTGCTGCTCGTCGACCGCGCCCGGTTCCCGCGCGACAAGGCGTGCTCCGAGTATCTGAGCCCCGCCACCACGGAGATCCTGGAGCGGCTCGATAGGGATGTGCTCGCCGAAGTAGAGGGTGCGGCGCATGCCAAGCTGTACGGCATGAAGGTGGTCGCGCCCGGCGGGGCCGCCATGTGCGGCCGGTTCCGCGGTCCCCGCTCCTACAGTTTTGCCCTGCCACGGACCACGTTCGACACGATGCTCCTGGCCGCTGCCCGGCGAGCGGGCGCACACGTGTGCGAGGCCACAACGGTCGAGAATCTGGTGTGGCAGAAAGGGGCCGTCGCTGGCGTCGTCGCACGCTCGTGCGACGGGCAACGTGTAACGCACACCGCGCGCATCGTGGTCGGCGCCGACGGGCTGCGTTCGGTGGTCGCGCGCCGGCTGGGTCCGGTCCGCTCGTCGCCGCCGCGGCGGGTCGCGTTCGCGGCGCATGTGGCAGACGTCGCGGGGATTGACGGCGTGGGTGAGCTGCACGTGAGCCAGCGCGGCTACGTGGGCCTCGGGCCGGTCGGCGGCGGCGTCACCACGGTGGCGCTGGTGTTGCCGCTCGCGACGGTACGAAAGGAGCGCCGGGACGTCCGCAGCGGCTTTTTCACCGAGCTCGAGAAATTCCCCGGGCTTGCGGGGCGGTTCGACCCCCGGCGCTTGGTGCGCGACGTGCTGGTCACGGGTCCGTTCGCGCAATGGTCGCGCACGGCCGCCGCGCCGGGCGGGGGAGCTCTTCTGGTCGGCGATGCGGCGGATTTCTTCGACCCGTTTACGGGCCAGGGGATCTACAGCGCGATGCGCGGCGCAGAGCTCGCCGCTGCCTGCCTCATCCCCGCGCTGGCGCGCGGGGTCGGTGAACCCATTCCGCCCGCGGCCCTGCGACCGTACCTGCTGGCCCGGCGGCGTGAGTTCTCGGGAAAGTGGCTGCTGGAGCGACTCATCGGCGTCGGCGTCGGGTGGCCGGCGCTCACCAATCGCGTGGTGCGCCGCCTGGCGGGCCGACCGGACCTCGCGGATCTTCTGGTGAGCGCGACCGGGAACATCGTCCCCGCGCGCGCGGTGCTCAGAGCCGGTGTCCTGGCTCGATTCCTCTGGTAACGACATGCCCGGCGTCGATCCCGCTCAGTTCCGCCAGTTGCTCGGTCGCTTCGCGACCGGGGTGACCGTCCTGACCACCCGCGATCCGGGCGGGCGGCCGGTCGGCATGACCGCGAGCTCGGTCGCGTCGGTGTCGCTCGAGCCACCGCTGGTCCTCGTGTCCGTGGATCGGCAGAACGACATGTATCCCGCGCTCCAGGCCGCGAAGCGCTTCGTCCTGAACGTGCTCGCGGCGGACCAGGAGGCCATCTCGCGACGGTTCGCGGAGGAGCACCCGAACCGCTTCGACGGCATCGGCTATCGCGAGACCGTGCACGGAATCCCGATGCTGGAAGGCGCGCTCGCGAGCATCGAGTGCGAGAAGCAGGCGGAGACCCCGGGCGGGGATCACACCGTGTTCTTCGGCCTGGTCACCGGAGGCGCCGTCTCGGATCGCCGGCCGCTGCTCTACTATCGCGGCGGTTACGCCGGGCTTGGGAGCGGAAGCGAGTGATCGGAACCGAGCTGCTGGACGATCCGCTGGCGGACCCTCTCCTCGTAGGGAGGGAGCTTCGGGATATCACCCGTCTGAACGCACTGTTCGGCGGCACGCGGGCCGTGCTGGAAGCCCTTGAGCCCTTCTTCCAACGCTCGGGCAACGGGCAACGTGCAACCTGCAACGTGCCTTGGACCCTACTCGACGTAGGGACCGGCTCGGGGGATATCGCGTTGGCAGCAAAGGCGGCAGCCCGGCGGCACGGCATCGAGCTCAAGGCCATCGGCCTCGACCTGAACCCCACCGCGGCAATGATCGCCAGCGCGGCTGGCGTGCCGACGTTGGTGGCGGACGGAAACGCGCTACCCGTCACGCCGCGCTCCGTGGATGTGATCATAGCGAGCCAGGTGCTGCACCATCTGCCACCCCCGGTCGCCGTGCGCTGGATCGCGGCGTTCGACCGCGTTGCCCGGCGGGCCGTCGTGCTCGCCGACCTGCGACGCTCCCGGCTAGCCATGGTCGGGGTGTGGGCGGCGTCGATCGGCCTCGCGATGAACGGCACAACCCGCCGCGACGCCGTGCTGTCGCTGCGCCGGGGGTACACCAAGGGAGAGTTCGAGGAGATGCTCCGCCAGGCGGGGGTGCGTGCGGCGGCACGGTACAAACGGGGAGCTCGCATCGTAGCCGCATGGTCACCGTCGACCGAGTAGTGATCCGGGCGCCCATCGATCGGGCGTTTCAATTAGCAGCGGACGTGGAGCACTGGCCCCATATCCTCTCGCACTATCGATGGGTTCGCTTCCTCGATCGCCGGAACGGGGGTGGCACCGTGGAAATGGCGGCGTCGCGCCCGTTCGGCATCTTCCGCTACCCCACGTGGTGGGTGTCGGAGATGACCGTGGACCGCCGGGCGCGGGAAATCCGCTACCGGCACATCCGGGGTATCACGCGGCAGATGGACGTCGTCTGGCGGCTGGTGGAAGGGCCGGAGGGCGTGGCAGTCACGATCGTGCACGAGTGGCGGGGCCCGGCGTGGCCGTTGATCGGTCCGTTGGTCGCCCAACTCGTCATCGGGCCGGTGTTCATCCACGGGATCGCATCACGGACGCTGGCCGGACTAAAGCGTGTGCTGGAGAGTGCGTGAAGTGCGCGAGTGAACTGACGTGAATCGCGGCTTCAGCCGCGGACCAACGGGGAGTGCAGGGTGAAAAACGGTGGACGCAGGGTGGTCATCACTGGGGTCGGCGCGGTCACGCCTATCGGCACGGGCGCGGACGGCTTGTGGGCCGGTCTCGCGGCCCGGACCTCGGCCGTGCGCGAGATCACGCGCTTCGATCCGGCCCCGTTCCGGAGCCGCATCGCCGCCGAGATCCCCGATTTCCGGCCGCAAGATCACCTCGACGCGAAGCGGGCCAAGCGACTCGACCGCTTCTCCCAGCTGGGCGTGACGAGCGCGCGGTTCGCACTCACGGATGCCGAGCTCGACCCGACGCGTGAGGATCCCGACCGCGTCGGGGCCATGATGGGATCGGCGCTCGGAGGCGTGGCCTTCGCGGAATCGCAGATCGAGCGCTTTCGCGCGGAGGGTCCCCGCGGGCTCGACCCGGCGCTCGCGCTCGCCGTGTTCCCGGGCGCGGCGAGCTGCAACATCGCAATCGAGTTCGGCTTCACCGGCCCGAACTCCACCAACGCCATGAGCTGCGCGTCCGGCACCATCGCGGTGGGCGAGGCATTCCATACGATCCGCGAGGGACGCGCCGACGTGATGATCGCCGGCGGCGCCGAAGCGCCGCTCGCTCCCATGACGTACGCCGCATTCAGCGTGATTCGCGCCATGAGCACCCGGAACCACGATCCGGCCCACGCCTCGCGGCCGTTCGACAAGGATCGCGACGGCTTCGTGATGGGCGAGGGAGCGGCCGTGCTGGTGCTCGAAGAGCGGCAGCACGCGATCGCACGCGGCGCCAAGATCTACGCCGAGCTGGCGGGCTACGCCTTCACCAACGACGCGTACCACATGACGGCGCCGCGCCCCGATGGTCGTCAGGCGGCGCGCGCGATGCAGCTCGCGCTCGCCGACGCCCACGTCCCGCCCGCCGACGTCGGCTATATCAACGCCCACGGGTCGTCTACTCCGCTCAACGACTCGACGGAGACGCTGGCGATCAAGCAGGTGTTCGGCGAACACGCCTACCGGCTGAGTATCAGCGGCACGAAGGGCTACTATGGCCACGCGCTCGGCGCGAGCGGCGCGATCGAGGTGGCGATTTGCGCGCTCGCCATGGAGCGACGCTGGCTCCCCCCGACCATCAATCTCGAGCGTCCCGACCCGGCCTGCGATCTGGACTGTCTGCGCGGCGAGGGCCGGTCGGCGGCGCCGGACGTGGTGCTCACCAACTCGTTCGGGTTCGGCGGGATCAACGCGGCTGTGTTGCTGCGACGCGGCTAAAGCGCTTCCGCGACCGTCGGGGCGAAATAGCTGAGGATGATATCGGCGCCGGCCCGCCGGATGGCATACAGCGTTTCCCACATCGCCCGTGCCTCGTCGAGCATGCCCCGCGCCGCCGCCGCCTTGATCATGGCGTACTCCCCGCTCACCTGGTACGCGGCGAGCGGTGAGCCGAACTCCTGCTTGGCACGGCGGATGAGGTCGAGGCACGGCAGCGCCGGCTTCACCAGGACGATGTCGGCCCCCTCCTCGACGTCCAGCCGGATCTCCCGCATCGCCTCGTCGGCGTTGGTGCCCTGCATCTGGTAGGATTGACGGTCGCCGAACTGCGGCGTCGAGCCAGCCGCTTCGCGGAACGGCCCGTAAAACGCCGACGCCATCTTCGCGGCGTACGACATGATCGGGACGCGCGAGAATCCGGCGGCGTCGAGCGCCTTGCGGATGCCCGCCACCCGCCCGTCCATCATGTCGCTCGGCGCGACGATGTCGATGCCGGCGCGCGCCTGCGTCACCGCCACCTTGCCGAGCAGATACACCGACGCGTCGTTGTCCACGTCGCCATCCTGCACGACGCCGCAGTGCCCGTGGTCGGTGTACTCGCACAGGCAGACGTCCCCGATCACGAGCAGCTCCGGCACGGCACGCTTCACCGCCCGCGCCGCCTGCTGCACGACCCCCTGCTCGTCGTACGCCTCCGAGCCGGTCGCGTCCTTGGCTGCCGGAAGGCCGAAGAGAATGATGCCGCCGAGCCCGAGCCGCCGTGCCCGCTCCGCATCCTTCACGATCTCGTCCACCGACGTCTGATAGACGCCCGGCAGCGCGGCGACCTCCCGCCGGATGCCGTCACCGTGGCACGCGAACAGGGGCCATACGAGCTGCGAGGGCGCGAGGTGCGTCTCCTGCACCAGGCGTCGCAATGCCGGCGTGCGGCGTAACCGCCGCATGCGGCGGTTCGGAAATTGACTCATCGGCCGAGCAATTTCGACGCGCCCTGGGCGCGCAGCAAGGCCGCCACGCGTACGCCCGCCGCGGCGGGCTCGCGCACGTCGATCTCCGTGGATGCGGTGATCTGCACCGAGCCATCCTGCGCCGTGACGCGCCCGTAGAGCACTTCTCGCCCGCTTCCCGTATCCCGTTTCCCGCAGTACGCAGCCACCGGCGCCTGACATCCGCCTTCGAGCGCGGCAAGAAGGCTTCGCTCGGCTGCGACCTGACGGGCGCTCGCCGGGTCCTCGAGCGGCGCCAGCGTATCGCGGGCTTTCCGGTCGTCTGCGCGGACCTCGAGTCCGAGCGCGCCCTGACCCGGCGCCGGCATGACATCCAAGGGATCGAGCCGCGCGGCGATCTGCCCCTGGAGGTCGAGCCGCTCGAGTCCCGCACCCGCGAGAAGCGCCGCGTCGAGGCCGTCGCGTCCCTCCTGCACCTTCTGCACCCGCGTTGGGACGTTGCCGCGCAGCGGCACGATGTCCAAGTCGGCGCGCAGGTATCGCACCTGCGCCACCCGCCGCAGGCTGGACGTGCCGAGCCGGGCGCCCGCGGCGAGCTCGGCGATCGATGTCACGCCTCTCTCGCGCGTCACCAGCGCTTCGGCGGGATCCGCCCGCTGGGGTACCGCGGCCAACACCAGGCCGGCGGGCAAGCTGGTGGGCAGATCCTTGAGCGAATGGACCGCTACGTCGATGCGACCGTCGCGCAGAGCGTCCTCGATCTCTTTCGTAAAGAAGCCCTTGCCCTCGAGCTCGTGCAGCGGGCGATCGACCTCCGCATCGCCGCGCGTCTTGATGATCACGAGCTCGGCGGCCACGCCGGCCCCCGCCAGCGCCCGCTTCACCCACTCGGCCTGCCACATCGCGAGCTTGCTGCCGCGGGTGCCCAGCTTGAAGGCGGTCACCCGTCCTCCGTGAAGTGCCGCACGATCGCATCCACGAGGCCGGGGACCGTGTAGTCCTGAGCCTCGATTGGAACGGTGATCCCGAGCTCCCGGGCCGTCCCCGCCGTCACGGGCCCGATCACCGCCGCGGTGAACCGACCGGACACCGCCACCGGCCCGCCCACCAGCTCTACGAAGCCCCGCACTGTCGATGAGGATGTGAAGGTGACGACGTCGATCGTCCCGGCCAGGATTTCCGCCGCCAGCTTCCTGCCGTCTCCTGTCTCGCGGATGGTCTCGTACACGGGGATCACGTCGACCAGTGCGCCCAGCCCGCGCAGCCCGTCGGGCAGAGCATCACGCGCCTCCCGAGCGCGCGGGAGCAGCACCGTCTTCCCGCGCACGTCACCCCGTGCGGCGAGCGCGGCGACCACCGCCTCGGCCACGAAGCGATCGGGCACGAGGTCGGGGACGACCCCGTGGCGCACCAGGGCTTCCGCGGTGGCCGGCCCGATCGCCGCGACCGCCGCGCGCGCCACGTCGCGGGGCGCGAGCTCCCACTCCGGCAGCCGGTCGCACATCACCTGGACGGCGTTCTGGCTGGTGAACACGATCCAATCGTAGGGTGGGACACGAGTGAGCGCGGCGCGCAGCGCGGCGAGATCAGCGAGTGGCGCGATGCGGATCGTCGGAGCGGCGACGACTTCGGCGCCGAGCGCCTCCAGCTCGCGCGTGAGGTCGCCCGCCTGCTCGTGCGCGCGGGTGACCGCGATGCGCCGGCCCGCGAGCGGGCGGGCGGCGAGGCGCGCAGGATCCGGCGGGCGCGGCGCGTGTGCCATAGATTGGTGCAATCTATCATGCTCCGCTCCCTACGCTCCACGCTCGCCCGGTTCGCCGTGCGGCGGGCGGCTGCCTGTCAGCGCGACGCGCCCAAACGCGCCGAGCTATGGTTGCAGCTCGGCTGCGCGCTCGCGCCGACGTTCGCGGAATCCCATCCCGCGCTCGTGCGGTTGCGGCGCGCTATCGAAGACCGCTGGGGCGCAGTGGCAGCGGCGCAAGAAGCGGCGCAGCGCTTCCCCGCGAATCCGGACGCCTGGATGCTCCTGGGCGAAGCCTGGCAGATGGTGTTCCGTCAGCAGGATGCGCTCGTGGCGTACGAGCAGGTGCTCACCATCGAGGAGCGGCCCGATGCCGCGCTCGCAGCGGGGGATTTGTACCGCCGCGCCGGTCGCCACGCGGATGCGGCCGCACGGTTCGCCCGCGCCTACGCGGCCGGCGGCGGCGCCGAGGCGCTGTGGCTCAATGCCCAGGCGCTGTTCCAGGCGGGCGATGTGCGCGCCGCCGACGAAGCGCTGCACCTCTGGGCCACGCAAGTACCCGACGGGCTGGCGCGGCTCTCCGAGGCGCGCGCCGAGCTGTTCCCCCAGAAGCGCGGGAGTTAGAGCTTCTTGCTGCGGCGGTACAGCGATACCGCGTAGGCGATCAAGATCGCCGGCACGGCGATGTACGCCGCGAGGAGATACCCGGCGTTTTGCGGCACTCCCTCAGCCATGAGTCGCACCCACGCGCTGCTCGGCGATGGCGTAACGCTGCATCACAAATCCAGCATATAGGATCAAGAACACACCGAACGACATGAGGAGTGTGATGAGCATCTCCGGCGGCAAGGCGGGCTTGCCGGGCCTGATCACGATCGGCTGCGGGTGCAGCGTGGGGAAGAGGTACACGCTCATATGAACGAACCCGACGAGCACGACGGCACAAATGCCAAGCACCGCGCAGTAACGCGCGCGCAGACCCGGGTCGGCCACCGCGCCGCGCAGCACCTGATAGCCGACCAGCAAAAAGAACAGGAACAGGGTGCTCGTGAGCCGGGCATCCCACGTCCACCAGGTGCCCCAGACGGGCTTCCCCCAAATGGGCCCCGTGACGAGCACGATGGCCGCGAACACGGTGCCCACCTCGGCCGAAGCCTCGGCAAAGCGGTCGAGCCGGGGATCCTTGAGGAACAGAAAGAAAGCGCCCGCCAGCCCGACGAGGATGACGGCGAGCTCGGTGGTCACGGCCGCCGGGACGTGTACGTAGAAGATCTTCTGCGCGGGGCCCTGGAAGCGCTCGATCGGTGTGAACGCCAACGCCCGCACGTACACGCCGCCGAGCAAAGCCAGTCCAGCGAGCGCCACCCAACGCCCCTTCTGCGCGAGACTCATTCGTCCACCGTATGTGGGAACAGCAAGGACGCCAATCCGAGGAACACGATGTCGTATGCGGCGAGCAACTTAAGCCAGCCCGAAAGCTCGCTCAAGGGACGGTTTGCGAGCAGTCGCGCCGTCGCTTGCACCGCGTAGGTCAGGGGTAACAGCAGGAACGGCAGCAGCAGCACGGGGAGAAGCAGCTCCGCGAACCGTGTCCGAATCACCATCGCGCTGAACAGCGTGCCCACCGCGACGAAGCCGATCGTCGCGAGCGCGATCACGCCGATCAGCGGGAGCCACACGTGGCCCACCGGCACGTCGAAGAACAAAACGAACACCGGGAGCCCAATCGCTTGCACCACTCCCACGAAAGCCAGATTGGCAAGCAGCTTGCCGATATACAGACCCCGGGGTGAGAGCGGCGAGGCCAACAGACCTTCCAGTGCGCCGTTCTCGAGCTCGAGCTGGAACGCGCGGTTGAGCGCGAGCATGGCGGCGAAGGTGAAAGTCACCCACAGCACGCTCGGCGCGAGATCGATGGCCGCCACGGCGGTGGGGTCGCGTCCGAAGTTGAATACCGTCAGTACGAGGACGGTGAACACCACCGTGGAAAGCAGGGCGGTGCGCGTCCGGAACTCGAGCACCAGGTCCTTCCGCGCGACGGCCCACGCCTGCGCCCACAGATCACCCATCCGTCACCGCCCGCCGATACGCGGCGGCGATCTCGGCCGGCCCCCGCCCTCCGCGCGGCGCGAAGTGGACGAACCGGCCGCGCCGCTGGAACGCCACGTCGGTGGCGAGCTCGACCCCCTCGTCCACGTTGTGCGTCGTGAGCACGACCACGCGACCTCCTGTGTCTCCGCGCAGCTCGCCGAGCAACACCCGGAGCTCGGCCGCGGCGGCCAGATCGAGCCCCGTGAACGGCTCGTCGAGCAGCAGGACGGAGGGATCGTGGATCAGGGCCTTGGCGATCGCCGCGCGTTGCGTCAGACCCCGGGACAGCGACCACACGGGCTGGTCCGCTCGATCAGCCATGCCGAGGCGTTCCAGGACGAGCGCGGCGCGCGGGCCGCGGCGCGCCGCAGGCACCCCGTAGAGCGAAGCCCAGAAATGCAGGTTCTCGCGTACCGTGAGGTGTTCGTACAGCTGGGATTGGTGGCCGATCCAGCCGATCGCACGTCGCCCCCCGGCCACCCGCACCACCCCCTCGCGAGGACGGATCAGACCGGCGAGCACCTTGAGGAGCGTGGTCTTGCCCGCCCCGTTCGGGCCGAAGATCGCGAGCGTCTGACCCGGCGTCAGGTTGAAAGACACGCCGTCGAGCGCGACGACCTGCCCTCCCCCTTCACCGAAGACGTGCCGGAGGGCCTCAGCCGAGAGCATCGATGCGGGCGGCGAGCTCTTCCAAGTCGAACGGCTTGACGAGGTACCCCGAGTGGCCGAGGTCGAGCACGTTGATGAGCGGCTCCATGCTCACGTACGAGGTTGTGACGATCACGGGAAGAGCGGGCTGTGACCGCCGGATCTCTTGCAGCAGGGTGATACCATCGGTGTCGGGCAGGCGGAGATCGAGCACCAGCACTTCGGGGTGGAACTCGTCCAGCTGACGGCGAGCCTCGGTCCCGCTCGCGGCGAAGGCCAGGTGGTAGCGGTCGGCGAAAAATCGCTTGTAGGTCCGCCGCAGCGTCGACTCGTCCTCGACGAACAGCACTTTACGCCGTGGGCCGAGGGATGGGGACGCCATAGCTGCGCCCAATATATGCGGGTCCTCCCCCCCGGCCTACCGGCGGCTCAGCTCGGGCTACTCTCCAGCTCGAACAGGTCGTCGAGTTTGGTGAGCACCAGCAGGAAGCGCAGCTCCTCATTGGCACCGCGCAAGCATACGATCAGCCGTCGCTCCGCGGCCTTCCGCTGAATCAACATCAGGGCACCGAGGCCGGCGCTGTCGATCTGCCGCGTGCCCGCGAGGTCGATGATCAGACGCCCGGCACCTTCCTGCAGCTGTTCCAGCAGCTCGGTGGCCGCACGGCGAAACGCCGTACGTGAGTCGAGCCCCAGCTCCTCGGGAGCGGCCAAGACCTTCTCGCCCGGACGCATGGACATTGTCACCAGCTCCTCCACAGTCGGCTCCAGTAGTTCACCGGCCGGGGGTTATGCGACTCCGATGCCATACAGCTAACCTGCGGGCCGTCAACCGCTTGTCAAAACGGGGTGAGGCATCTCACCCGCTGGCGTGCCGCAGACGGAACGCTTGCGGGGCAGTTTGCAAGGCCTGCCTTGACCGCCGTCCATCCCGTGGGCATACCTTAGCCCATCCCCTGAACACACGACATCCCGGGCAAGCTTTTGCGCAACAAGGGGTAGGTGCCGGCCAGGAGGCGGACCAGATGGCGAAGACCATGAAGCCGACGGAGCAAACCGAGGTCAGCGAAGCGCAGATCGCCGTGCATTGGAAGGAAGAGGCATACTATCAGCCTTCCGAGCAATTCAAGGCACAGGCGAACATGCGGAACTCGCAGGTCTTTGCCAGGTTCGGGCTCGACGAGTTCCCCGATTGCTTCAGAGAATATGCGGACATGCTGACGTGGTTCGAGCCGTATCGCACCGTCCTCGATACCAGCGACGCGCCGTTCTGGAAATGGTTCGTCGGCGGCAAGATCAACGCGTCGTACAATTGCGTGGACCGCCATCTGACCAAGTACGGAAGCAAGGCAGCCTTCATTTTCGTGCCCGAGCCCGAAGCGGAGCGGGACGTGGTCATCACGTATCGGGAGCTGTATGACCGCGTCAATGAGGTGGCCGCGCTGCTGCGCGGCCTGGGACTCAAGGCCGGCGACCGCGTCACCTTTCACATGCCGATGGTCCCGGAGCTGCCCATCACGATGCTGGCGTGTGCGCGGTTGGGAATCATCCACTCGCAAGTCTTTGGGGGGTTCAGCGGTCAGGCGTGCGGCTCGCGCATGCAGGACTCGGGCAGCCGCTTCCTGATCACCATGGACAGCTACTGGCGCAATGGCACGCTCGTCGATCACAAGGCGAATGCCGACATCGCGGTAAAGACCGCGAAAGAACTAGGGCAGGACGTCGATAAGGTCCTGGTGTGGCAACGCTACCCCGGAAAGTATTCGGCCAAGACGCCGATGGTTTCCGGTCGCGATTCCTTTGTGAACGACCTGCTCAAGGACTACAAAGGCAAGAACGTGGATCCGGTGCCGTTGCCGTCGGAAGCGCCGCTCTTCCTGATGTACTCGAGCGGCACGACCGGCAAGCCCAAGGGCGCCCAACACGGCATCGCCGGTTATCTGTCCTACGTGACCGCCACGTCCAAGTGGATTCTCGACATTCATCCGGAAGACATTTACTGGTGCATGGCGGACATCGGCTGGATCACCGGGCATTCCTACATCGTCTACGGTCCTCTGGCGAACGCGGCGACGAGCGTGCTGTACGAAGGCGTACCGACGTTTCCCGACGCGGGCCGGCCGTGGCGCATCGCCGAGCGGTTGGGCGTGAACATTTTTCACACCGCGCCGACGGCGATTCGGATGCTGCGGAAGCTCGGTCCCCAGGAGCCGCGCAAGTACAAATACCATTTCAAGTCGATGACGACCGTGGGCGAGCCGATCGAGCCGGAGGCGTGGCGCTGGTATTACGACGAGGTCGGCAAACAGGAAGCGGTAATCACCGACACATGGTGGATGACCGAAACGGGAGGCTTTCTCGGCACCACCATGCCGGCGATTCACGCGATGAAGCCCGGCAGCTGCGGCCCCGCCGCGCCGGGCATTCATCCGGTCATCTACGATGAAACCGGAGTGGAAGTCCCCAAAGGGTCCGGCAAGGCGGGCAACATCTGCATCCGCAACCCGTGGCCGGGCATCATGCAGACGATCTGGGGAGACCGCGACCGCTACATCAAGACCTATTTCGCCAAGTACAACAAGAATCCTCGCAGCAAGGACTGGCGCGACTGGCCGTTCCTGTGCGGGGACGGCGCGGTGCAAGCGGCCGATGGCTATTATCGCATCCTCGGCCGGATTGACGACGTGATCAACGTGGCCGGTCACCGCCTCGGCACGAAGGAGATCGAGTCGGCCTGTCTCACCGTCCCCGAGATCGCCGAGGCCGCCGTCGTCCCGGTCCAGGACGAGGTCAAGGGACGCGTGCCCGAAGTGTACGTGGCGCTCAAGCCGGGCGTGCCGCCCAGCCAGGCCGTGATCGACCGCGTGATCAAGGCCAACGAAGAAGTGATCGGCAAGATCGCGCGACCCAAGCACGTGTACATCGTGCCGGATATGCCCAAGACACGCTCCGGGAAGATCATGCGGCGTGTGCTCGCGGCCATCTCGAATCGCCGAGACGTCGGCGACGTCACGACACTCGCCAACCCGGACGTGGTCGAGCAGATCCGCATCATGGTGCAAGGCAAGGAGAATACGACCACCGCGCAGGGAGAATTGCCGGAAGACATCGCGAAGTACGGCCAGGTAGAATAGGACGGGGGAGGTTGTCCCACCCACGTTACAACCTCCACCAACCCCCTTTAGAGCTCCACCTGGGTCCCCACCTCGAACACCTGGTTCGCCGGAATCTTGAAGAAGGCGGTGGCCCGCAGCGCATTCCGCGACATGAACGCGAACAACTCCTCCCGCCACTGGGGCATGCCCGGCCGGTCGGACGGGACGAGCGTCTCGCGGCCGAGAAAAAACGTCGTGCCCTCCGTCCGGATGTCGAGGGACTCCGCTCGGCAGCACCCCAGCACGTCCTCGATATCCGGATCGTCCATGAAGCCGTATCGAGCGACGACTGAGTGGAATCCCTTCCCCATGCGCTTGACCGTCACGCGCTCGGTCGGCTCCACATGGGGAACGTCTTCAGTGACCACGGTGAGGAAGACGACCTTCTCGTGCAGCACCTTGTTGTGGGCCAGGTTGTGGACGAGGGCCGGGGGTGTGTGATCGGCGGTGCCGTACATAAAGACGGCAGTGCCGGGCACGCGGGTCGGCGGCTCCGCCGCCAGGTCGGCGAGCAGCATCTTCAGCGGCACCGTCTTCTCCAGCATGCGCTTGGCGAGGATCTCGCGTCCCCGCTTCCAGGTCGTCATCAGCAGGAAGATCATCGCCGCAATGAGCAGGGGGACCCAGCCGCCGTAGCGGATCTTCAGCATGTTCGCGCCGAAGAACAGCAGGTCCACCCACAGGAACAGGCCGGACACGATCGCGGCGCGTGCGAAGCTCCAGCGCCACACTTCACGGCTCATCACGTAGAACATCAGCGTCGTAATGAGCATCAACGTAGACAAGGCCACGCCGTACGCGCCGGCGATGTTGCTCGAGGTGCGGAACGAGAGCACCAGGGCGCAGGTGAGCGCCATGAGGCCCCAGTTGACAGCGGGCACGTAGATCTGGCCGATCTCGCGGGACGACGTGTGCTCGATTCGCAGCCGCGGGCTGTAGCCGAGCTGCACCGCCTGGCGCGTCAGGGAGAACGCACCGGAGATCACCGCTTGCGACGCGATGATCGTGGCGGCCGTCGCGAGCGCGATCAGCGGGTACAACGCCCAGCTCGGTGCGAGGTGATAGAACGGGTTCACCGCGGCGGCGGGGTCGCGCAGCAGCAGGGCCCCCTGCCCGAAGTAATTGAGCAGCAGGCACGGGAAGGCGACCCCGAACCACGCCATCTGAATCGCCCTGTGGCCGAAGTGGCCGAGGTCCGCGTACAGGGCCTCACCGCCCGTGACCACGAGGAAGACGGCGCCCAACACCACGAAGCTGCGGTGTACATCCTCGGCGAAGAAGCGTAGGGCGTAGTAGGGGGAGATCGCGGCCAGCACGCCGGGCTGGTGGAGAATCTCGCTCAGCCCGAGCACGCCGATGGTGGCGAACCACACGAGCATCACCGGGCCGAACACGGCCCCGATCCGGGCGGTCCCGCGGCTCTGCAACAGGAACAGGCCGATCAGGATCACGAGCGTCCCGGGGATCACCCATGAGGCCAGCGCCGGGGCCGCGATCTCGAGTCCCTCCACGGCGCTCAACACGGAGATGGCTGGCGTCAGAGCGCCGTCCGCGTACAACAACGCCGACCCGAAGATCCCCAGGATGATCATGACGCGGCGGGGCGTCAGCCCTCGCGCCAGACGGCTGCCGTTGACGAGCGCCATGAGGGCGAGCACGCCGCCTTCACCCTTGTTGTCGGCCCGGATAATGACGATGTGATATTTGATCGTGACGACGATGACCAGTGACCAGAACACGAGCGACAGCACACCGAGCACGTTCCCGGGTGTGACCGCGATGCCGTGGGTCCCGTGGAACGCCTCGCGGATCGCGTACAGTGGGCTCGTGCCGATGTCGCCGTACACCACGCCCAGCGCCGCGAGCGCGAGCGTGAGGAGATAGCGACCGCGCCGGCTGGCCCGGGCGTCCGCGTGCGCCGTCATCAGGTCGTCGCGGGTGGGTGACGCAGTTCTGGGAGGGACAGCACCCAGATCGCGGTCGCGATCACGGCGGAAGCGACGCACCATCGGCAAATCTCGTGCAGCACGAACAGCTCGATCGCGGTGAGGTAGAGCGAGAACGCGAATCCCACGGTGGCGAGCGTCGCCAGCAGCACGGCGACGCGCCGGTCCACGGCAACGCGGGGCCGCAGGCTGGCCAGCCCGAGGGCCATCAGCGCCGCGTACCCGGCCACGCCGTACAAGGCCACGGGGATGCCGAACAGCTCGGCGTAGCGGCTCGCCTGCACGGACTCGCAGCTTCCGGTGCCGCACTGCAGCCCGCCGAGCACGCCGATCTTGTAGAGCCAGAGATAGGTCGCGACGAGCAGCCCCACGAGCGCGAGGAGCACGATCGCCTGCCGCCGGATCACTTGTGTTTCTTGGTCAGGCTGTCGACGAGACCCTTGAAATCGTCCGAGGTGCCGCGTCCCGTGTACGGACGCCCGTTCACGAAGAAGCTCGGCGTTCCCCGCACGCCGACCTGCTCGCCTTCCTGCACGCTCGCGTCCAGTCGCGCGGCGTAGCGCTGGCCGTCCATGCACGCGTCGTACTTGTCGAGGTCGAGCCTGATGGCCTTGGCGAAGTCGCGGAACACCGAGCGCGGGTTCTTCCCCGTCTGGGCCCACTGGTGGTTGGTGAACAGCTGGTCGTGCATCTCCCAGAATTTGCCCTGCTCGCCGGCGCACTGGGCGGCCAGCGCCGCATAGCGGGAGTACTTGTGCGAGGGCAGCGGAAAGTCGTGAAACCGCCACCGCACCTTACCCGTGGCGATCAACTGCTCGCGGATCACCGGCATCTGGACCGTGGCAAACGATGCGCAGAACGGACACTCGAAGTCCGAATACTCCGCGATCTCGACCCTCGCGGAGTCCGATCCCAGCGTAAAGCCGCGGAATGCGTCTGCCGCCGCGACCGGCGTCGCTGCACCTGGCGCGACGGACGGGGGCGGCGCGGGGCCCCGCTGCGACGTGTACCACAGCGCTCCGCCGCCGATCACGGCCACCGCCACCAGCAGCAGGTAGAACCCTTTCATTCGTTCCCAGTCCTCCGCCACGGTTCGTCGTCCTCGTCGTCGTCGAATCCGGCCGCGGCGTCGCGCTCCCGCCGCTCCGCCTCGTCCACGATGCGCCGACCCTCCGCGATCTCCGGCGTATCGTACGTCACCCGCACCTCATAGTGAAACAGCTCGCTGCGCGCGTTCCCCAGGAGCTTCTGGAGCTCCGGCGCGCCTTCGAGCAGCCGGCCCGTCCCGTCCAGCGCCTGAATCCGCTCGGCCAGCGCGCGCAGCATGGCGAGCAAGCGCTCGGCGCGGTCCGGTCCGTACACTTCTTCCGAGTGATCGCTCATGTGCCCGCCTTCGCTGATGTGTGCCACCACCCGCCCACCGCCCCGTCCATGATAATACCACTCCCGGCCCCCGTGGTCGGCCTTTGCGTGACGCAAAGCGCCCTATTACATTGCGGCGCCGATTGATCGGCGCCTTCGCGCGACCCGAGCCGTCTCGCAGTCCCCGCGTTCCCGGTCCAGACAAGAGAGGAGCACCCCCGCATGACCAAGAAGCGTTCGGAACCTCGCAAGATGTCCACCCCCACCCCCTTCGAACAGGCCCGTGACGAGTTGTTCTCGCACATCCTGCGCTGCGGCGTGCTGGAAGCCACTCCCGAGCACCAGAAGGAATGGTTCGACGACACGATGCTGTACCTCGCCGAGCGCTACGATGCGCTGGACGAGCCGCAGCTGGCGGAACTGCGCGTGCTGGGCGAGCGCTACTGCCGACCCGTGGTCGCCCGGAGCGCGCCCGTCGGCGCGAGCGCCTGAGCGTTACCGACCGGGAAGGTTTCTCCGGGCGCCCCTAACCGGGCGCCCTTTTAGTGAGGCCACAAGGACGGGAAGCGCCGGAACCGCCGCCCTAGGGCGAGCCGCACGCCGCCGCCCAATCCCAGCTCCGCGTACCACCCCGCCCGAGCACCCGGCTCCTGATCGACGCCCAGCAGGGCCGTCAGGTAGCTCGCACCCCGCGTGCCTTCCGACCCGACGAACGCCAGCCCCAGGCCACCGTACGGGCCCACGCCGCCACGCTCTAGCGGGCGGAGCAGGAACTGTGCGGTCGCCTCGAGGCGGACACCCAGCGCGCGCTCATAGTCGCCGCACGCGGCCGTGAACGCGAACCGTCCCTGACCTCCCGCACGCCGCGCCACTCCCAGCTCCGGACCCCAGAAACCGCGGTGCGCCAAGACCACCGTGGCCCCGGCACCGATCTCCGTGGCCCCGATGGCCTGGGCGCGCAGCGGCAGGGCCACGCCCGCGGCGAGCCCGGTCGCGGCGACCACGGCCCTAGCGAAGCGCGAGGTCGTAGGTGACGTGAATGTCGGGAGCGAGAGACGCGACGACCGAGCAATACTTTTCGAGCGAAAGATCGATCGCGCGGCGCGCCTTGGTCTCGTCCACCCCGACGCCGGAGAGCGTGAAGACGAAATGCATTGCGGTATAGCGTCGCGGCTGCTCCTCACGACGCGTCCCCCGCAGCGTGATCTCCAAGGCTCGCAAGGTCACGCGCTGCTTCTGGAGAATCAGCACGACATCCGACGCGGAGCACGTGGCCGCCGCAACCAGCAACATCTCGACCGGCGACGTGGCGACCGCGCCATCGCCATCCACCAGAACAGCCGGACGGCCGGACGGGCCAGCCTCGAACAGCAATCCTTCACGCCATCGCGCGGTGATCTCGCGACTGTTCCCCCCCACGTCAGTTCCCCCGCCGCGTCGTCAGGCCCACGTAGAAACGATTGTGGCTGAAGCCACCCATGCTGTGGTACTCGAGCAGCCAGTTGAAGGTGGACCGGTAGTGAGCCTCGAAGCCCACCACCAGGTTGGCCCAGAGGTCGGGACAGTCGGGGTCGGCGCCGCACGATTCATGTCCCACCAGGCTGAATCCCGCCCCCACGTACGGCGTCGCCGTCTGCTCGTCCCCGGTGAAGCGGTACAGCGCCTCCAAACTGCCGACGTAGCTGTTACGCCCGTTGAGGAAACCGACTTCACCCGACGGCCGGATCCGGAGGCGGGGGGAGACGAGATTGCCGGCGTCGAGCGTGACGCCGAACACCATCTGCCTGCTGCCGGCCAGGTCGATGCCGCCGCGCACGCCGAACCCGAACAGCCCGAGGTGGGTCCCGCGGTCGCCCGCCGGCCGCACTTGGGGCGGATGGAACTCCTGGGCGGCGAGGCCCGTGACTCCGCCCGCCGCGAGCAGCATGCTCAACCAAACCCGCCGCATCATGTCCCCTTCCCCCGCGTCTCGCTGGCCCGCGTCCGGGCGGCCGCCCGGCCGTAGTCCCAGATGGCGTACAGCCCTACGGCCGTGGTGGCCCAGGCGAGCGACCGCACCAGCGGGGATCGGGCAATGAACGCCACCAACGTGAGCAGCTGCAGCACGGTGACCGCCTTCCCACCAGCGCGCGCGGGCAGCGTAGTGGGCCGCCGCCACAGCCACGCTCCCACGTACCCCACCGCCGCCACGATGTCCCGAGCCACGACGCCCACGATCTCCAGGGGATGCAGCAGACCGGTGCGCGCGACGGTGAGGAACGCCGCCGCCATGAAGACCTTGTCGGCGGTCGGATCCAAAACGGCGCCGGCGCGCGACCCGCCGAACCGGCGCGCCAGCATCCCGTCGAAGAAGTCCGAGGCGGCGGCCGCGCCTACGAGCGCGAGCTGCCACACCGGCTGGTGCACGAACGGAAACGCCGCGGCGAGAGGAATCCGAAGCGCGGTCAGGAGATCCGCCCGCGTCACCCACGGTTTCACTTGCCCCTCCCTCGCGTGCGTCATACCTTCGTCCGCGTGAACCTCAATCTGCTGAAGCAGGCAGCGGTCTTCCAAGACCTGGACGACGGCGAGCTGGCCCGCGTGTCGGAGGTCTGCCGGGAGCAGAAGTTCGCCGTCAGTCAGCACGTCTTCAAGGAAGGGGAACCGGGCAACCGGCTCTTCATTATCTCCGAGGGCGAGGTCCGCATCTCCCGCACCATTCCGGGGTCCGGGGAGGAAGCCCTGGCGGTCCTCAAGCCGGGCGCCTGCTTCGGCGAAATGGCCATCTTCGACCGCTCGGAGCGCTCCACCGATGCGATCGCCAACACCTCCTGCACGTTGATCACCATCGCCCGCTCGGACTTCGAGCTGCTGCTGGACTTCAACCGCGACATCGCCTACAAGGTGCTGTGGTCGGTGGTGCGGCTGTTGTCGGTCCGGCTGCGCATCGCCAACGACAACCTGCGGTCGTTCCTCGCGATGTCGATGTTCTAGGGGATCCCGGAGCAATCGCCCGCCGTCGGTGTTCCATAATGGTCCCGACGACCTGGTCACCGGCGACCGACTCCCCTTACACTTAGGCCCTATGAAACGATACCTGTTGGCGTTGTCCCTCGCCGCCGCCGCGGCGGCGTTCGCGTGCGTCAGCCTCTCCGACTCCGGGGGGCAACTCTTCCTCGTGGTGGCGCCTGTGCTCGACTCGGTCTTCGTAGGGGACACGCTGCCGGCCCGTGCCGTCTTCTTGGAGGACGCGGCCGGCAACCATCTCGTTCCCGGTCCCTTTCAGTGGTCCATCAGTCCCACGTCGGTCGCCACGGTGGACCCGTCCGGGAAGATCGCCGGCAAGGGAAAGGGTTCAGCGTTCGTGGTCGCCACGCGGCCGGACAGCGTGGCCAGCGGCGCCCTGGTCATCGTCTCGCGCCCGCTCGACATGACCCTGCTGCTCGACACGCTGTTCCTCATGCCGGGTGATACGATCACGGTGCCGCTCGCGGTCGCGCAGAAGACGCCCGCCGCCACGACCGTGCGATTCGACTCGTCCCCCGCGCCCAGCGTCTACACCATCGACACGACCGGCCCGACGGCCGGGTTGATTACCGCTCACGCGACCGGGGGTCCGCTGCGCTACGTGGCGCACCTCACCAACGGGACGGACAGCATCGCCGATACGGGCGCCGTGGTGGTCATGAGCCTCACGGACACGAGTGAGGACGGCAAGTTCTACATGACGGCCTTCGGCACCGGGATCCGCCACCAGAGCGGCGGCGCCTTTGCCCTGCACTACCCCAAACGGAACGGCAAGCTCGCCTTCCGGCTCGTCGACTCGCTCACCCGCAACGCCGCGAAAGACTCGGTCCTGATCACCCTGCGGGATTCCATCCTCGCCCCGGGGACGTTCGAGATCGACTCTATCAGCCCGCGCGAGGCGACGACGTTCATCGGCCCGCTCGATCCGTACTGCGTTCCGAAGCGGCCGTGGGCCGTTTGGTCCAGCGTCCCGTTCAACATCAACTTACCCCCTATCTATGCGTACTCGCACGGGACGCCGACCGATTCCGTCGCGGGGCAGTTGATCATCACGCAATACGTGACGCCGGTTGGCGGGGGAGCCATCATCAGCGGCCGGTATCTCTTCCGGGCGCGGCGCTTCGACCTGTACGGCGACCCGCTCGGGGCGGAGACGATCCGCGGCACCTTCGTGGTACCGCTGCGCCTCCGAAACTTTTGCACGTTTTGACATTCGAGCACGTCTTCGCCGATCTCGGTGGGATCCCGGCCAACCGCCTCACCGATCCCCAGGGGCTCGCCGGCCTGCTGCTCGCGGCCGCCAACGCCGCGGGGTTGAATCCGGCGAACCCGCCGGTGGTGACGATCGGGCCGCGCGGCGTCTCGGCGGCCCTGGTATGCCACGGCGGCCACGTCGCTATGCACGGCCTGCCCGAGGCCGGGCTCTGTTTCGCCGATGTGGCGGGCGTAAGCGGGGCGTTGCCGCAGCGCGGGCTCGATGTGATCATCAAGCGGCTCGGCGCCCGCGAAGTGCGTACGGACGCGCGCCGGCGCGGTCCCGTTACGCAGGCCATCCACCCGGAGGGTTCATGAACGCACTCACGCCCTACGCGGCCTTCTTCATGCGCCTCGCAGTGGGCGGCGTGTTCCTGCTGCACGGTGTGAGCAAGTTTCAGCGGGGCATCCCGGCCACCGCCGCCTTCCTGCACGACGTCGGGTTCCCGTTCGCTATCGTGTTCGCCGTCATCCTCATCGCCGTCGAGACCATCGGCGCGGCGTGCGTCGTGCTCGGCATCTTCACCCGCTTCTGGGCATTGTGCATGGCCCTGGAGATGATCATCGCGATTCTCGCCGTGAAGCTGCCGCACGGGGGCAACATCGAACTCGAGGGCCTGCTGTTCGCTGGGGCGATTACGTTGGTCGCGCTCGGGGACGGGCCGCTCTCGATTGCAGTAAAGCTGAAGCACAGCAGTTGACGCTCGAACGGCCGGGTCTCCCGAAGCGACTGTCTCTTTTTGTCGCGTAGGGGGACCCGGCCGTTCGTGCGCTAGTGCAGGATTCTCAGTAGTCCCGCGTCCGCGCTTCCGCGGATGAAGCTCTCCGGATCCGTGGCGGGAATGGCGACGCCGGTCTCCTTGCGCCCCCGATGCGCGACCGCGGCCATGTATTGCTCGAGCGACCCGCGGGTCCACTCCGCCGCGTCGTCCTTCATTTGCCGGACGATCTCCTCCCACGTTCCCACGTAGGTCGCCCCGTTGAGCATGCTGACGCGGTGCACGTCGCCCGGCCCCGATCGGGCTTTCATCCCCTGCAGCTCCGTGAGCAGCGTGCCGAACAGCTCGAGCTGACGGGGATCGCGCATCTGGCCGTCCGGCCCCATGGCCTCGATCTCCGCGAGCAGCAGGTCCTCGGGAGCAGCCTCCGCGGCCAACTCGTCCAGGCGGTGATGCCAAGACACCAGCTCCGGATCGTCGTCCGGCAGGCGATAGACGCTCTTCTTGAGCTCGATCAGGCGCCAGATCGCGAGGCCGTCGAAGTGGTCGACCGGCGCGGTGCGCTCGAGGTGGAACAGGGCGGCCTCGTACTCGCCCCGATCGTACAGCAGGTTCGCGAGGTAGATGCGCGCCTCGGCGTGCTCGAGGTCGAGCTCGAGCGCGCGGCGTAGCCAGTAGAGCGCGCCGCCCTCGTCGGCGAGTCGGTGGGAGGCGTAGCCGACGCAGGCGGCGGCCTCCGCCGATTCCGGGTGCCCCGTGATCGCTACTTCGAAGAAGCGTCGGGCCTGATCCAGGACGCCCTCGCGGAACAGCGCGCGGCCGACCTGGAGCATGAGGTCGTGGTCGTCGCGGAACCCGAGCGTGAGGATGCGGTCGAAACACGCCACCGCGCCCGCGCGATCGCCGAACTTGAGCAACACTTCGCCCAGTCCCGCGAGCGCGTCTTCGTGTTCGGGGTCAAGGCCCACCGCTTCTTCGAAGCCGCGGCGCGCCCACGCATACTCCTCCCGCGCGAGCCGGGCGTACCCCATGCCTACATGCAGTTCGACGGCGTGCGGGTAGAGTCCCAGGCCTTCTCGCAGGGTCTCGATGGCGTCGTCGTATTGGGCTTCGTTGTAGAGCTGATGCGCGCGTTCGTCGTAGTCGTCGGAGCTCAAGAACGGTTCCGACATCGAACGGGCCTCCCGGGAAAGTTGTGCTATGATACGACGCGCTGAACGGTTACACAAGCGACGGACCCCGAGTATCTTCCCCGCCGATGACTCCCCTGGCGTCCGCCCTCACCGAGATCCCGAACGGTTCCGTCACGTCGCCGCGCGGCTTCACCGCCGCCGCGGCGCACGCCGGTCTCAAGGCCGACGACGCGCTGGACGTCGCGCTGCTGGTGAGCGCAACGAGCTGCGCCACGGCGGGCGTGTTCACGAAGAACGCGCTCCGCGCCGCTCCCGTGATCTACGACGCCGACCTGTTGGCGGAGCGGCCGGGGCGGATGCGCGCCGTGGCGATGAACGCGCGGGTCGCCAACGCCTGCACCGGCGCGCCCGGGCTCGCCGCGGCTCGGGCGATGGCACAGGCTGCCGAGCAGGCCGCCGGCCTTCCGGCGCGCACCGCGCTCGTGCTGTCGACCGGCGTGATCGGCGTGCCACTCCCTCACGAGCAGATCGCCGATGGCCTGCGCGCGGCGGCGGGGCGCCTGACGCCGGATGGCGGGCCGGAGGTCGCCCGCGCCATCATGACGACCGATACCCGGCCCAAGCACTGCGCCGTGCGTTTCGAGACCCCCGCCGGGATCGTCACGGTCGGCGGCGTCGCCAAGGGAGCGGGCATGATCCATCCGGACATGGCGACCCTGCTCGCGGTGCTCACGACCGATGCCGTCGGCGAGCCCGCCGGCCTGCAGCCGCTGCTGCGCCGCGTGGCCGACCGCAGCTTCAACGCCATTTCGGTGGACGGGGATACGAGCACGAACGATACGGTCCTGCTCCTGGCCGGGGGCGCGTCCGGCGTCGATCCGTCGCGCGATGGCGCGCTCTGGAAGACGTTTGAGGATGCCGTGCTGCAGGTGGCGCGTACCCTCGCGCTCGCCATCGTCTCGGATGGCGAAGGCGCGTCCAAGGTCATAGAAATTCAGGTGGTCGGGGGAGTGAGCGAAGCAGCCGCACGGGAAGTCGGCCGTGCCATCGCCCGCTCGGCCCTCGTGAAGACCGCGATCTACGGCGCCGACCCGAACTGGGGGCGCATCCTGGCCGCAGCCGGCGCGGCCGGAGTCCCGCTCGCCGTGGACCGCCTGTCGCTGCAGGCGTCCGCCGATGGCGAATGGCTGACGCTCGCCACCGGGGGCGCCACGGCTCACGCGGATCTGAGCGTCGCGCGTGCCATCTTCCAGCAGAAAACGATCCGCCTCCGCGTCGACCTGGGACTCGGTCGCGCGGAGGCGGTGGTGTGGACCTGCGATCTAACGCCGGACTACGTCCGGATCAACGCCGACTACACCTCGTAGGCCGACAGCTTACGGCTTGGCCTTGCTGGTGTCTTTGCCTTCCTGCTTCGCCCCAGGCTTGGCGGCGCGCTTCTTCCCGTGCTTCTTCATGGCCTTCTTATCAGCTTTCGCCTTCGCCGTGCTGTCGGCCGCCGGCGCCTGACCTTGCATCGGTGACGGCTGCTGCGCCATCACGACCGCTGGCGCGGCGAGAAGGGTCAGCGCGAGGAGCGTGCGACGGATCATGTCTCGATACCTCCGGGAGGGATTTCGCGGGCCACCCTGGCCCGCTTCACCGTTGAGACCCGCGCCGGCCTGGCAGCGTCACCGAGGCACGGTGCATTTTGCAACGTCATCTACGGCTGTGCGGGCGACGCCGGCCGGCGCGCGCCGGCCACGGTGCCGCGCGTCGGCTTCGAGACCGCGGGCAGGTTCGGCAGGTCCCGCCGCACGATGGCGAGCGCCTCGGCACGCGTGTGCCCCCGCTGCACCTGCTGCAGCACGGCCGTCGACACATCCAGCAAACGCTCCTGCGGCACGCCGTCATGGACGGCCTCGATGATCAGCCCCGCCGCCGAGTCGGCGTCGAAGCGATGGGCCACGAGATCGGCGACTGCATGCAGGGCGGCCGCCCGGGGCGGTCGCGCCAGCGCCGCCACGACGCGCTCGACCAGCGAGGCGGGCAACCCACGACGCAACGCCCATGCAACCGTGGTGATCTCGGCGGGGAGCACCGGCGGTGGATCGCCTGCGTGCACGAGCAAGTCGCGCGCGCCACGTACCTGCCCCAGGCTCACCTGCACGGCAGCCACGATGCGCGGACCGGTCACGTGCTTGGCTCCACCTTCCAGCGCCTTTTGGATCAGCGGCTCCGTGGGAAGCCCCTCTTGCGACGCAAACTGGATGAGCGAGTCGACCGCCGGAATGGCCTCACTCGGGATGCGCCCCGACAGCCGGCCGCGCACCGACTGGGCGGCGAGCGGGACGGCCAGGAATGCCGCGCAGCCAAGCACCACCCAGCGCTTCATCGACGGTCCGGCCGCACAATGACGATCGAGTTCTCGCGGCCGAAGTCGTCGGCCACCAGACGCTCCGCCAGGTGGTCGGGGACCCAGCGCTCGCCGTCCACCACGAACATGTACTCGTAGGTGCCGGTCGGGAGCAGCACCGTGGCTCGCCACACGCCGTCGTGGTCCTGGTCTTCCAGCGCGATGGAGCCGGCACGCCAGTCGTTGAAGGTGCCCACGGCGTGCACCGACTGCGCCTCGGGGAACCGGCCGACGAACTGGGCGATCCCCTCGTGCTCCGCCGGTTCGGGGCCCTCCTGGCCCGCCGTGAACAGCGTGAACGCGGCGACCACGGCGGCGAAGGCGACGCTCCACGCCGGGCGGACCCGGAGGATGATCGCGTGCGGAGTCACGAGCCAGCGCATGACGCGGCGCGCGCGGGATGGCGCCGGGCGACGGAGCTCCGCCATCACGCGCGACTCGAGGCTCGTCACCGCTCCGGCGGGAGGCGCGGCAAGCAGATCGGCGGCCGCGGCGAGCTGCGCCACGGCGCGGCGCAGCTCCGCGGGCACGGCCTCCGCCGCGAGCTCGCCGTCGAGCACCTGGTGAATCCTCTGGTCGATCACATTCATGCGTGGTCCTCCAGCACCTTCAACAACTCCTCGCGGGCGCGATGCACGCGCATCTTGAGCGTCGGAATGCGCTCGCCGGTGACTGCCGCCATCTCTTCGTAGCTCAACCCCTCCACGTGCTTCAGCACGAACGCCTCACGCTTGTCGGGCGAGAGGTCTGCAAGCGCCCGTTCCACGAGGACGAGCTGGTCCGCCCGCTCCAGGTCCGCCTCGGTGTCGGCGGGGTCCGCCACGGGCGGTGCGTCGTCAAGTGAAACATCGGCGACGGACCGGCGCGCCAGATGACTCTTGCATCGGTTCGTCACGATGCGATACAGCCAGGTACGGAGCCGCGCCGGCTCCCGGCAGCTCGCGAGGTGACGGTAGGCGCGGACGAAGCTCTCGGCCACCGCATCGGCCGCGGCGTCCCGGCTCCCGAGCATCCGGGCCGCGAACCGCAGCAGGCCCGCCTCGTAGCGACGGATCACGAAGCCGAAGGCTTCGGTGTCGCCGGCGAGCACGAGGGCCACCACCTCCGCGTCGGGGGGTGCCCCCCTCACATCCATGAGACCTGCACGGGGATTAGAGCGTCACGCTACGGGGCTGGTCCAAGGGGCTGGATGTTGCGGGTAGGAACCGGGTTAGCGGTCCCGCAGGAACTCCTGCACTGCGGCGAGGTAGCTCGAGGCCCTCAAGCCCTCGCCTCCAACGGCACCCACGAAGGCTTCGAGCGTCACCTCGGCGCGCCGGCGATAGCGCGCGTCGCCGGTGGCGCGGGCGAGCCGCAGCAGCACGCGCCCTGCCCACCCATTGCCGCCGGGAAGAAGATCGTCGAGCACGGGCTTCGTCCGCTCGGCGAGCGCCGGCGCCGTTGGGTCCGTGGCGGCCGCGTCGAAATAGCCGGCCGATCCCGAGTCGGCGAAATCGCGCTCCAACAGCCGCACGAGATCCTCCGCGATTTCCAGGTAGCGGGCCTCACCGGTTGCTTCGCGGGCGGCGAGGCATGCCCAGGCAACCTGCACCTGGTCTTCGAGCAGCGCCCGCACCGGCGAGCCCGACCCCGCCACGTGCCGCACGGCGCGCCCCCGTGCATGCACACGCCGCAGCAGCGTGTCGAGCGCCGCGCGCGCACGCTCCACGGCGGCCGAATCGCCTACGGCCACGGCGGCGTCCAACACCGACCCGATCACATACGCATCCCGGTCCGCAAACACGGTCCGGTCGGCCGTGCGGCTGACGGAGCCGGCGAGCCGGCGGCCCATGTCACGCGCCTGGTCGCGATAGCGCGATTCTCCGGTGACCGACCACGCCGACACGAGATCGCGCAGCAGCCCGGCGCGCACCAGCTCTGGTGGATCGTCCCGCGCGCTGGCGGCCAAGCCCACATCACCAGAATCGACCAGATAGGCGAGCACGGCGCGCGCGGGCGCGAGGTACGTGGAGTCACGCGTGCGGGCATACGCGGCCAGCAGCAGGTCGACCGCCTGTGTGAACCGGAAGCTCGCGATGTCCGCCCGGGTCCGGGCCGCCGCGGCCGTCAGGCCGCGCACCGCCTCCGTCTCGCGCTGCACCGCGCCAGGTTTGAGCGCGCCAGCCCGGGCCCCGCCACGACGCCACAGGGAGCGCTCGCGCACCAGCGCGGCGCGCCGCAGGATGGAGGCGCGTTGCTCCCGGTAACTCCTGGCTACGTCGGGGAGTACCTGCTTCAGCCCCCGTCCGGTAATGGGATCATCGAGGGGAAAGTAGGTCCCACCGAAAAACGCGGACCCGTCGGGGGTGAGGAATACGGTGATCGGATAGCCGCGCAGGCCGGCGAGCAGCTGGACCGCGGTCGCATAGCGCTGAGCGACGTCGGGGCGCTCGTCACGGTCGACGCGGACCGGTACGACCAAGGAGTCGATCATGGCGCCGAGCGTGGGGTCGCCATACACCTCGCGATCCATCACGCCGCACCAGCGACAGTCGTCCGCTCCCACATAGAGCAGGATGGGTCGGTCGAGGCGCGCCGCGAGCGCGAAGGCATCGCGTCCCCACGGTTGCCAGCTCACCGGCTGACGCGCCGCGCGCGCCAGATAGGGCGTCGTGGACTGCGCCATCCGGTTCGTGAGCGGCCCGTGCTCCGAGACGCAGCCGATCAGCACCAGCAGCGGCAAGGGAAGGAGGAGTGACGCCGGAGGTCTCATAGGCGCGGTGGAAGATACCCTGTCCGTTGCGCCGCCGTTCCCGCGCGCACGCGTGCAGTGCGCGTCGTATCGCGCTGGACGTGGCGAAGACGGCGCCGTTATCCTTGGACCATGGACACCACTCGCATCACCCCCAAGCCCAACGGCCCCCTGGTCGTGGAAGGTCCGGTGAAGATCGTCACGCCGGACGGCCGGGAGCTGGCGGTACCCCCCCGGAAGGACGGCCGACCGGCGGAAGTCGTTGTCCTGTGCCGTTGTGGAGGGTCTGCCACCAAACCGTTTTGTGACGGAAGTCACAAGCGGAACGGGTTCTCAGACACCCCTCCCGCAGGCCTCGCTCCCACGATTTGAGCACGGGGTATTATGTTGTCTCCGTCCCGGGAGGGGGGGTACCGGGGGAGCCGCCCCTGACCGCAGCCGCTTCACCCGCCCCCCTGCTGTGCCCCCGAAGGAGGAGCGCAATGGCGAAGGCTGGAAAGGCCCCGATGGCCGCGGATGAAGGCTACTGCGTGAAGTGCAAGGCCAAGCGCAAGATTTCGAATCCCAACCAGGTGAAAATGGCGAACGGCCGGCCCGCGCTGAAGGGCGTATGCCCAGTGTGCGGCACGGGAATGTTCAAGATTCTGCCGCCAAAGTAACTCGACACCAAACCGACGATGCGAGCCCCCGGTCGAGCACGGCCGGGGGCTCTTCGCTAGCGGGCCCCAGGCGCAACCCGCCGGCCCCCGTCCCCCTGGTAGGCATACCGGAAGGTCACGCACGCGGTACCCACGTCCCTGCAGTAGTAGGCGAGCAGCTCGAGCTTGGCATACCGTCCACCCGGCGTGCGCACCCCATACACGTGGTGCTTCGACGTCAGCAGGTGGCTGAACATGCTGTAGCCGTACCACTTCCCCACGCCGGGGTTGGTGGTGTCCGGCACATTCGTGTTCCCGAGGTACCCGCCGGCGGGTAGCTCCCGCACCGAGTCGAACGGCACGGGGCCGAGATCCACGATTCCGCCACCGGGGGCCGTAATCAGGTGGAAGCGCCGGAAGGCGATGTCCCATACTCCGGAATCCACCACGCCGCCGCGCCGGAAGTCGAAGCGGCGCCAGCGGTCGGTGCTCGAAGCGTCGAGGGTGTAGGTCGCCGGTCCGACGAGGGAGTCGCCCACAACCGTGGGAGGCGACTGGGTGGGGGTGTAGGGAGGGAACTCCGGTGTCGTCAGCGACCCGATCACCAGGGAGGCAATGAGGAGCGCGAACGCGCCGCCCATCACGAGCACCAGGATGGGCGGCCGGGCGCCGCCGGGGCTCACGCCTCGGCCATGAACGGGTAGCTGAAGCTCCGCGGCGGGACGAAGTTCTCCTTCACGGCGCGTGGGCTCACCCAGCGGATGAGATTGAGCAGGCTCCCCGCTTTGTCGTTGGTGCCGCTCGCACGCGCCCCGCCGAACGGCTGCTGCCCCACCACGGCGCCGGTGGGCTTGTCGTTGACGTAAAAGTTCCCGGCGGCGTACCGGAGCGCGGTCTTCGCCTCCTCGACCGCGCGGCGGTCCTGGGCGAAGATCGCGCCGGTGAGCGCATAGGGGGACGTTTGGTCGACGAGGCGTAGCGTCTCGACCCAGCGCGCCGCGGGGTAGACGTGCACCGACAGGACCGGCCCAAAGATCTCCTCGCACATGGTCCGATACGCCGGGTCTTGAGCTTCGACGACCGTGGGCTCGATGAAGTAGCCGTCCGTGTCGTCGGCCCCGCCGCCGAACAGGACCTTCACGCCCGGCGCCTGCTTCGCGGCGTCGATGTAATCCTTGATCTTGTCGAACGCCTTCCGGTCGATCACCGCTCCCATGAAATTCCGAAAGTCCGCAGGGTCACCCACCTTCACTTCGGCGAGCATCGCGAGCATGCGATCCCGGACAGCGGGCCAGAGGGCGTCAGGGATGTAGGCGCGGGAGGCGGCGCTGCACTTCTGCCCCTGATACTCGAAGGCGCCGCGCACCATGCCGGTCGCGAGCACATCCGGATCCGCGCTCGCGTGCGCGAGGATGAAGTCCTTGCCGCCCGTCTCGCCGACCAGCCGCGGGTAGGCCGTGTACGACGTGAGGTTCGCCGCCGCCTGCTTCCACAGCGCCTGGAACACCTCCGTCGAGCCGGTGAAATGGATCCCCGCGAACGCGCGATCGGCGAGCAGGCGCTCCGACACCTGGACCGAGGGCCCGGGGACGAAGTTGATCACACCCGGCGGCAAGCCGGCCTCCGCGAGGAGGCGCATGATGAAGTAGTTCGAGAGCACGGCCGTCGCCGCGGGCTTCCACACCACGGTGTTGCCCATGATGGCCGGCGCGGTGGGCAGGTTGCCCCCGATGGAGGTGAAGTTGAAGGGCGTGATGGCGTAGACGAAGCCCTCCAGGGGACGATAGTCCAGCGAGTTCCAGACGCCCGAGACCGACAGCGGCTGCTCGCCGTAGAGGCGCTCCGCGTAGTGCACGTTGAAGCGGAAGAAATCGATCAGCTCGCACGCCGCGTCGATCTCCGCCTGATGCGCGGTCTTCGACTGGCCGAGCATGGTCGCGCCGTTGACGATCGGCCGGTACCGCGTCGCCAGCAGATCAGCGGCCTTGAGAAACACGGCGGCCCGCCGCTCGAACCCCCACGCCGACCACTCGCGCCACGCGTCCCGCGCCGCCGCGATCGCCGCCTGCACTTCCCCGGGCCCCGCCTGATGCGCCTTGGCGAGCACGTGCCGATGGCAGTGGGGCATGACGACGTCGACCGTCCGGCCGGTGCGCACGTCCTTGCCCCCGATGACGAGGGGAATCTCGAGCTGGTGGCCGGAGAGCTCCTTCAGGGTTCGCTTGAGCTCCACCCGCTCCCCGGCGCCCGGGGCGTAGCTCAACACCGGCTCGTTGACGGGTGTGGGGATCTTGGGGATGCCGTTCATTACGAAAATCTAACTCGTTGTGCGACGCTATGAACTACGTTGCACGAATGTACCAGAGCCACTTACAACGTGGCGTCACAACGTCGTGGAACTCTCGAACGTTCATAGAGTGATGCCCATTGACCCCAACACTCGCATCGGCCACATCCATCTCACGGTGTCCGATCTCGACCGGGCGCTCGCCTTCTACCGCGACATCCTCGGCTTCGAGGTGACGAGTCGCTACGGGCGGGACGCCGTGTTCCTCTCGGCGGGCGGCTACCATCACCATATCGGGCTCAACACGTGGGCGGGCCGCGGAGCGCCGGCACCGGCCCCTGGGACAACGGGCCTGTATCACTTCGCCATTCTCTACCCGGACCGCAAGACGCTCGCCCAGGCCGTGCGCCGGGTGCTCGATGCCGGCGTGCCGCTCGAAGGCGCGTCCGACCACGGCGTCAGCGAAGCGATCTACCTGCGGGACCCAGACGGCAACGGCGTCGAGCTGTACTGCGACCGGCCGGAGCGCGAATGGCCGCGCGGCGCCGACGGCAGCATCGCCATGCAGACCCACGCACTGGACCTCGATACACTGCTGGCTGAAGCCGACTAACGCGGCGCTAGTACGATCCTTTGCCTTTCACGATCAAACTGTCGCTGACCTTCACGGCCTGCACCGGAGTCGGTTCCGTCTGGTTTCCCCGTGGAATCATCCCCGAGAGGTTCGCGAGCTCATAGGCCGACACCGCCATGACGGCGGACGCCTGCATCAGGTCCGCCGCGACGGCCATGTCATAGGTGTCGGATTGCGAGTGGTGCGTGTGGCCATAGCCCCGCTCGAGCTGGTTGAAGTTGAACCCGGGCACGCCATACGGGAGGAACGAGAGGTGGTCGGTCCCCGTCTTGTTCCGGTTGACTACCGAATCGACGCCGAGGCGCGCCACCGGCGCGAGCACGGCGCGCCACAGACTTTCCAGGTCCGTCCGCCCCTGCAGCGCCTGCCCTGTGATCGCCCCGGTGCCGTTGTCGAGCACGATGACTGCCTGGATCGAGTCGGCCTCCGCGGCGTGCGCCTCCGCGTACTTGCGCGACCCGATCAAGCCCTGCTCTTCCCCCGTGAAGAGCACGAACCGGATGGTGCGCTTCGGCCGCAAGCCCGACCGGGCGATGATGCGGGCCGCCTCCACCGTGCACATGGCGCCGGTGCCGTTGTCCGTGGTACCGGTCCCGAGGTCCCAGGAGTCGAGGTGCGCGCCGACGATGACCATCTGACCCGGATGCTCGCTGCCGCGGATCTCGGCGACGGTGTTCCACTGAGTCACGGAATCACGAGTGATCGTGTTCGAGATGCTTACCGCGAGCTGCGGCGGCGTGCCCGCCTGGAGCAGGCGATCGAACAGGGCATAGTCCTCATGTGCGACGGCGATCTGGGGAAGCGGCAGGATGCGGTTGGGGGAGCCGCTCATGTTGAGGAGCGCATGCTCCTTGCTCGCGTCCTGAAGGATGCCGAGCGCGCCGGCGCGGCGCAGCAAATAGGGCAGATCGTTGGCGAACTGCTGCATGCGTGCTCGAGTGGTCGAATCGAGGTCGCGGAAGGGCGTGAAGATGGTACGGAAGAAGTCGCGCTGCCGCTGCGAGTCGGCCGCGGTCATCGACGGCCCGTCGGTGTTCCACACGAGCGATGGCGGCCGGGTCATCACCCAGGCCTGCTTCACTCGACCGCGATACAGGACGAAGCTGTCGGGCGTCGTGGCGTCGATCCGCACCACCGGTCCCGTGACGGTGGCGCCGCCAGTGCCCGGGGCCCAGGCCCAGCTGGCCGCGATCACGTCGTGCGCGCGCGGCGCGGTCATGAGCGCCCGCATCGGTCCCCGCGTCCACGTGCCGCCGAACTTCCAGGGCTCGAGGTGCGCTTCCAGGCCATAGGCCTTGAATCGCTCGAGCGTCCAGTCGTTCGCCCGGCGAGCGGCGGACGAGCCCGTGAGCCGCGGGCCGACGACGTCGCTCAGGTACTGGAGATTCTGCATCACTTCGGAACGGTTGAGCGCCTCGTCGATCAGGACGCCGGCTCCCGTCGTGTCGACGACGAGATCCTGCGCGAACACGGGGCGGACGGAACACACGGCGAACACAGCGGTCGCCGCGAGGACATGAAGACGCAGCATGGATACTCCGTTAGGACGCCGGGGCCTCGGACCGTGAATCGACGGCGCGCTGCGCGGGAATGGGGAGCGTGACGGTGACGGTGGTGCCGGTGCCCACGTTCGAATCGACCGCGACGCTGCCGGCGAACATGTTGCGCACGACGCTCTGCACTACGACGAGCCCCATCCCGCTGCCTTCACCGAACGCCTTGGTAGTGTAGCCGGGCTCGAAGATTCGCTCCAGATCCTGAGGACGAATGCCGGCCCCCTCGTCCCGTACCCTCAGCCTGAGCGAGTTCCCGACCTGGGTCAGGTCGACGCGGATCGGCGCCGGCCGGCCGGCGCTCGCATCGGCGGCGTTACGGATCAGGTTGACCAGCAGATCGTACAGCGCGTTGGGGTCGCCCTTCAAGTACACGACTTCCAGGGTGGAGTCGAACTCGAGGGGGATCTTCTTTTCCTTGAGGACGCGGCTCTCGAGCGTGCAGCAGGAACGGATCACGCGCACGGCGTCGAACCGCTCCGACCGCGCCAGCGCGCCACGCGCGCGGTCCTTGACGGCCCGCAGGAAGCTCGCCGACCGGTCGATATCGTCCACCACCTGGCCGAGCTCGTCGAGCAGCTCGAGCCGCCGTCCGGCCGCGACCTCCGTCCAGCGCCCCAGCGACTCCATCGCGAGGTGCAGGCCGGCGCGCGCGGCCGTCAAAGGATTCGACAGCTCGTGCGCGATGATCCCCGGCAGCGTGGTGATGTCGTGCAGCGGATCGGACCGGGCAGCCGGCGCCTGGCCGGGCGTCGGCTCGCGCCGGTCGAGCAGCCCGAGGCAGAGCCCGGCGAGCTCGAGCGTGAGCCGTTCCCGGCTGCGGCGCTCCCGGCCGTCGGGCGGCGGCGCGGGCGGCCGCGTGCGGACCGGGGCGACCACCCAAAAAGCCTCGGTGGTACTCCGGCACCCCACCCAGCGGCTGCCCTGTACGATGGCGATGTTCCAGCGCCGCAGGGTGGCATCGACATCCAGCTTGCTGGCGTGATGGGTGGGCGCCGGCTCGCTCGAGGCCTGGGGCTCGAGCTCGGCGCGCGCGGACACCTCCCACACCGTGACGGGTCGGCCGCCGAGGGCAATGCTCGCCTGGCGGAGGATTTCGCGTCTGCCTTCGACGAATGGCTCCGGTTGCGTCACCGCTGCTCCCACGCGCACCCCGACACGACCGGGCGGCCGGGCCGCCGATCACAATGGGCTTCCATTTGGCACAAGGGGGCGCGCACTACATATGCGACAAACTGCACAGGCCGTCAAGCTGAGGACGGGCACGGTTTTGCCTCGCTCGGCAGGCGGCCTTATGTTCCCGCAATGGACGTTGGTCCCCGACGAAAGGAACGCCACGTGACGCCCTCGAAAGCCTCCCCGACCCCGCGCGTCGGGCGCGCCCCGCGGGCCCCCATCGAGGGCCGGCGCGATCGCGAGCGCATCCGCACCGTTGTGGTACCCGATCACGACGATCTCGCGCTGCGCCTCGCCGACCGGATCGTGGAGGTCATCGCGCGGGAAGCGGCTGCCAAGGGACGCTGCGTGCTCGGCCTCGCGACGGGAAGCACGCCGCTGGGCATTTATCGGGAGCTGATCCGCCGCCACCAGGCCGGCGAGGTGGATTTTTCGCGAGTCGTGACGTTCAATCTCGACGAGTACTACCCGATGCCGCCGGACAGCCCCCACAGCTATCGGCGCTACATGTGGGAGAATCTGTTCGCGCACGTCAACATCCGGCCCGAGCAGGTGCACATCCCCGACGGAGGCGTGCCGCGCGAGACTCTGGCGGAGCATTGCGCCGCGTACGAGCGGGCCATCGTCGAGGCCGGTGGGATCGACTTCCAGATGCTGGGAATCGGCAAGAGCGGGCACATCGGCTTCAACGAGCCGGGCTCATCGCCCGACGAGCGGACCCGTCTGGTGACGCTCGACACCGTCACCCGCAAGGACGCGTCCGCCGACTTCTTCGGCGAGGACAACGTGCCGCGGGAAGCGATCACGATGGGCGTGGCCAGCATCCTCGAGGCGCGGGAGATCGCGTTGATCGCCACCGGGGAGCACAAGGCCGACATCGTGGCGCGCGCCGTGGAGGGCGAGGTGTCCCAGGATGTGGCGGCCACGTTCCTGCAGCGCCACGCCAATGCCACCGCCTACCTCGATCTCGCGGCGGCCGCCGAGCTGACGCGCATCAAGACGCCCTGGGTGTTGGGACCGGTGGAGTGGACGCCGGAGCTCACGGAGCGGGCGGTGGTCTGGGTCGCTGAGCGGACCGGGAAGGCGATCCTCAAGCTGACGGCGCGCGACTACGCGGAGCATCACCTGAGCCCGCTGCTTTCCAAGCACGGCGCCGCCGGACCCATCAACGGCGTGATCTTCAATCGCCTGCGGGACAAGATTCGGGGGCGCCGCAAGCTGCCCAGTCGCAAGTCGGTGATCGTGTTCTCCCCACACCCCGACGACGACGTGATCTCGATGGGTGGGCTGCTGCGCAAGCTGTGGGAGAACGAGAACACGATCGTCGTGGCCTACATGACCAGCGGCAACATCGCGGTCTTCGATCACGACGTGCGGCGGCACCTCGACTTCGTCGAGCGGGCCGCCACGACGCTCGGCATCGAGCGGGCGGCGGCGCAACGGGTGCGCGGGGAGGTGGAGGCGAGCTTCGAGCGCAAAGCACCGGGCGACGTCGACCTGCCGGCGGTGCAGGACCTGAAGCGGGTGATCCGCGAGTCGGAGGCGGTCGCGGCGCTCGAGTCGGTGGGCCTGCCGCCCAGCGCGGCGCGTTTTCTGAACCTGCCCTTCTACCGTACCGGCCAGGTCCGCAAGGATCCGATCGGCCCGGAGGACGTGGCGATCGTGCGGGCGCTGCTGGTCGAGGCACGCCCCGAGCTGGTCTTCGTCGCAGGCGATCTGTCCGACCCACACGGCACCCATCGCATGTGCCAGGCGGCGATCTCGGCTGCGCTGGCGCAATACGACGCGGCGCGGCCCGAGGTCTGGCTGTACCGCGGCGCGTGGCAGGAGTGGCCGCTGACCGAAGCCGACGTCCTGGTGCCGCTGTCCCAGGACGAGCTGCGGGCCAAAATCCTCGCCATTTTCAAGCATCAGTCCCAAAAGGACACGGCGCCCTTCCCCGGCGGGCACGACGAACGCGAGTTCTGGCAGCGCGTCGAGGCGCGGAACCTGGAGACCGCGGCCCGGGCGGACCGGCTGGGGCTGCCCGAGTACTTCGCGATGGAAGCCTACCGCATTCTCTCACCAAAGGAGGCAGAGCGATGAACGCGATGACCGCCCGAGGGCTGAGTGTGGCAGCGGTGGTGGTGGTGTGGACGGCGATTTCAGAAATCGCGCGCGTGAATCTGTCGTTGTGGCCCGTGATCGTGGCCCTGGGATGCTCGCTCGCCGCGGGCGGCGGCGTCCCCGGCCTCCAGAAAACGGTGGCCGCCACGATTTCAGGCGTCGTCTGGGCCATCCTCGCGCACGGCGTTTCCCGGGCGCTGGGAAACCAAGAGCTCGTGCAGGCGCTGGTCCTGGGGGCCGCGGCCTTCGGGATGGTGCTGCAAGCGCAGCTTCCGCTCCTGTCCTACACGGCCGGCGCATTCGCCGGCGCGGGCGTCGCGATGGGGCTGCGGGCCGTCAGCATCGAGGGCGGCGTTCGCGTGGCCATCGCGCTCGCGATCGGGGCGGCGCTGGGATTCGCCGCCGAGCGGATCGAGCGCGCATTGCCCCGGGGCCGCGTGTGACCAAAGTTCGGGACGCCGAGGCGCGCGCCGCGTCGCGGCGCCTGCTCGCGACCAGCGAGCGCGAACTGCAGCGCATCGTGTTGGACATGCACGACGGCCCGGTCCAGGACATTTTCGCCGCGCTGTCCCAGCTGCAAGTGCTCGAGCGCGCGCTGGCGGCGGACCCCACCTCCGCCCAACGCGCCCGCCAGGCGGTGCGGCTGCTGGAGCGCGCGCTGGGCGAGATCCGCAACTTCATCGGCGCCTTCCGTCCCCCCGGCTTCGAGCGGCGCGAGCTGGGCCAGATCATCGAGGGCCTGGCCGTGCAGCATGAGACGCTGACGGAGCAGGCGGTGGAGCTCGAGCTGCCCGGCGAGCTGGGCGACTGCGCCCTCCCCACGAAAATCGCGATCTACCGGATCCTGCAGGAAGCACTCGCGAACGGCCACCGGCATTCCGGGGCCACGCGGCAGCGCGTGAGCGTCGAGCGACGGGGTCTGTCGATCGCGCTGACCGTCTCGGACGACGGCCGCGGCTTCGAGCCGCAGCGCGTGCTTGCGAGCGAAGAGGACGTGGGCGTGGAGGGAGGGCACTTCGGGCTGCGCGGCATCCAGGACCGCGTGGAAATGCTCGGCGGCACGTTCACGCTCGAGAGCGCGCCCGGCCGGGGGACGTCGCTGACCGTCGCGCTGCCGGCGGAATGAGGCGCGGGTCATGATCCGCGTGCTGCTCGCCGACGACCACGCCATCGTCATAGAGGGCCTGCGCGCGCTGCTGGACGGCGAGCCCGACATCGAGGTCGCCGCCTGGACCACCGACGGCACGGAGGTCGTCAAGCTCGTCGAGGAGCACAAGCCCGACGTGGTCGTGCTGGACCTCGAGCTCACGACCATCAAAGGGACGGAAGTGATCGCCGCGTTGCGCGACCGGACTACACCCCCCAAGGTCCTCGTGCTCACCGCGTACAACGACGGCGAGTCGCTCCGCTCGGCCCTCGACGCCGGGGCCGAAGGCCTCGCGCTCAAGACCGAGTCGCCGCAGCAGACGCTGACGGCCATCCGGCAGGTACATGCCGGCCAGCTCGTGTTTCCCCAGGCGGCGCGCCGCTGGATCGAGGGCCGGGGCGGCGCGCCGGGCGACCTCACCCCGCGCGAGCGCGAGGTCTGGGCACTGGTGGCGGGTGGACTCACCAACCCGCAGATCGCCGAACGGCTCGGGCTATCGGACAACACGGTGAAGTTCCACGTGCAGCATCTCTTCTCGAAGCTCGGAGTGAAGAACCGCACCGAGGCGGCGCTCAAGTACGCTCACGGCCGCTAACTCCCGTCGGGGCTTGACAGTTCCGGCGGGCATCCCTACCGTGGGGCGGCTTCAAGCGCACCGGAATCTTCTCGTTTGACCCGTGCAGTCGTCGGGAAGAGGCTGGATGCCATATATGCTGGTCCGCGCAGTCGGTGGAACGGCTCTCGCCGCCCTCAACGAGGGAGCGCGGGAGCCGTTGTCGCTTTCGTCCTCAATAAACGGAGGCTGGATCGTATGGACATGCTGACGGCGCTGGCGCTGAGCATCGGTATTCTCATAGCGCTCTGGGTGAAGGTCGGCACGATGGCCAGCCTGCTCGTCCCGGCCGGCATCGTGGCGTGGGCGTGCTTCTTCGCGGCGGGGGGGAAGACCGCCGGACTCCAGAAGACCATCGCGTCCACGCTGTCTGGCCTAGTGTGGGTCTGGCTGGCTCACGCGCTGATCGCCGCGATGCACATGGACAGTTTCGCCTGGATCATTATCGGCGTCGTCGGCTTCTTCTTAGTCCTCCAGTCGAAGGTGCCGATCCTTTCCTTTATCCCGGGCGCGTTCTGCGGGGCGGCGGTCACCGGCTGGGCGTCACCGTCGACTCCGAGAGGCTATCTGATGGTGGCGGTCGCCCTCATCGCGGGGGCAGTGCTGGGTTACATCTCGGAGATGGGTGCCGGGATGATCGCGAAGAAGGCCTGAAGCCGGTTCTAAGAAACTCGAGGCGCCCTGATCTAGCTGTCTCAGGGCGCCTCGCGTCTTCCCGCGTTCGACCCCGCCGCTCAGGGGCGAGCGGCCCCGACCTCCTCCGGATTCCACATGCTGATCTTACGCGTCTCCGGCATCAGGAACAGGCTGAGCAGGAATGCGACGGCCGGAACAACGATGGGGTACACCAGCGCGCTACCCAGGTTATGCGTGGACACGTAGGCTGCTGTCGTGATGACCGGCACCAGTCCTCCGCCCCAGCCGTTGCCGATGTGATACGGCACAGAGACGGACGAGTAGCGGATGCGGGCCGGGAAGTACTCGGCGAGGAACGCGCCGATCGGACCGTACACCATCCCCACGTAGCAAACCATGATCGCGACGATCACGATCGCCAACGGGAAGTTGATGTTGGTCGGGTCGGCGGCCTTGCCCAGCGCGGTGTACAGCGGATAGTACGTCAGGGATGCGAGCGCGAAGCCCGTCAGGATGATCGGCTTCCGGCCGATCTTGTCCGACAACCATCCGAAAAAGATCATGGACGGCGCCGCGATGAGCAGCGCCGCACCCGTGATGAGCGCCGGGTTCAGGACGTCCGGCTTCATTACCTGTTGCAGGAAGTAGTACGCCCAGAACTGCCCGCTGTACCACACGACTCCTTCGCCAATGACGACGACGCTCGCGATCAGGACGTACTTGACGTTCTGACTCCAGAAGGCCTCGCGCCAGGGATTCGTCGCGGTCTGCCCCCTGGCCTTGATGGCCTGGAAGATCGGCGTCTCCTGGAGCTGGAGGCGGATGTAGATGGCGATTGCGACCATGAGCAGGGAGAGCAGGAATGGGATCCGCCATCCCCACGCGTTGAACGCTTGCGCTCCCAAGAGCTCGCGCGTCCCGATGATCACGACCATCGACACGACGATGCCAAGCGTGGGGGATGTCTGGAGCCAGCCGGTGTAGTAGCCGCGCTTCTCATCTGGCGCGTGCTCCGCCACGTAGGTGATGGCGCCGCCATACTCTCCACCGAGACACAGGCCCTGAACGAGACGCAGCAGCAACAACACGATGCCGGCCGCCGCGCCGATCTGGGCGTAACTCGGGACCACGCCGATCAGCGCCGTGGAGATTCCCATGCCGCTGAGCGTGACGAGAAACGTGTACTTGCGGCCTATGAGGTCGCCGACCCGGCCGAACAGGAATGCGCCGAACGGACGGATCAGAAACCCAGCTGTAAAGGTTCCCACCGTCTTGATGAGCGCGGCGCCGGACGTGCCCTCCGCGAAGAACTTGACCGCCAGGATGGTGGCCAAGCTCCCGAAGATGTAGAAATCGTACCACTCGATGACATTCCCAACGGCTGCGGCGATGACGACCCGGCGAAGTTCCTTGGTGGAGAGACTGGGCGCCGTCATTGCTCCCCCCTCGAGGGTATGGGTGCGTGTCGGGGAAACCGCAGCTATGGTAGCGCTCACCGGCGCGGGGCGCCAGCACCGCAAAACCGCCACCGCACTACCCCAGACGCACCGTCCAGAGCACCGCTCGAACCGCCGCGGCGGCGTCATGGCTGTGTCCGGCGATCCGCAGCACGCCGCCAGCCTCTTCGGAGATTGCCGTCGCCGAGCTGTGGTTGCCCCCCAGCGTGCCCAAGTCGACGAGCCTCCCGTCCGGCATCCGGAGAAACCCACGAGTGAACGGGAGGCCTCGGGCATCGGTCCCGTCCGTCTGGCTCACTCCCACGATGCAGCCGAGGTCGTTGATGTCGTTGGCGCAGCTGGTGCGTCCGCCGAGCGTTCCCAGATCGACGAGGCCGGCCCGCTCCGTCCACAGGAAGGCGTGACCGCTTCCGCCCACGACTTCCGCTCGATTGTTGATTCCCAGCGCGATGCTGGGAGCCACCCCTAGGGCGCCGAGATCCCGCATGCCATCTGCCGCCGTCCAGAGGAACGCGTGCGGCTGACGGCTGCTGGTCTCCGCCAGTCCTACGACCGCGCCCGCGTCGTTCACGTCGTGCGCGATGCTGGTCGTCCCCACCCCCCCGAGGCTTCCCAGGTCGATCATGCGGCCGGGATCCGGGATCAGGAAGGCGTGCTTCACGACGGCTCCGGCGATCCGACTGTGCCCCGCCACCTGTCCCCGCCGGTTCACGGCGAGCGCCTCGCTCTCGTTCCCTCCGAGCGTTCCGAGATCGAAGCTCGTACCCTCGGACAGGAGGTACGCATGAAAGTCCCCGAACCCGGTGTCCCCTCCACCGGTGATTTCGCCGTTCTCGTTGATGTCGTTGGCCGACGTGTTCACGCCGGTGAGCGGCTGCAAGTCGACGATCCCCAGGTCCTCCTGCCACAGGAACGCCCGGGTCCGACCCAGGGCGTCGCGGCCCGTGCCCACGACCTGGCCCGCGCGGTTCACGGCCTTCGCCTGGCTTACGGCGCCACCGAGCGTGCCGAGCTCGTGGATCGAGACTACCGGCGCCCGAGCTGCTTCGAGGCCCACAGGCCTGCCTGCACGGCGGTGTCCGCTGTCGGTCCGTCGAAGCGCTGCACCAGGATGGCGGGGCGACCGTTGCGGTTGATCGCAACCATGTGGAAGATCGAAACCTGACCCTCGGCCGGGCTGTATCTCAAGCGCAACTGTGCACCGCCTGCTTCACCGGCAGCGCCGAGCGGGATCGCCGGCCCGGCGCGAGCGTTGTAGTCGTTTACGAAGGCTTGGAGGACGTCCATCGCGTCTTTCTGCGGTTGTGGCTCGCTCATGCGTTGCGCCTTTCCTTAGGAGGGGTGCGCAGCCGTTCGACGATCACACCCCCCTTCCCGCTTTCCAGCAGCTCGTAGCGTGGCTGGCCCAATGGGTCGCGCGTCACCGACTGCGCGCAGTAGGCGGGAAGCCAGGCGGGATAATGCCCCGGTGTTCCCCAACCGCTGGTGTCGAACGCCGTTCGGCCATCCGTGACACGGAGGAGCGGGAAGGCAGAGTCCTCAGCCGTCATCAGGGCGTCCGGGTCGAAGTCGGCCGCCCCGAAGAGCAGGCCGCCCTCGGCGTCTGCTTCCTTGACGTGGTCCTTCAGCAACTCGACCTCGGCGGCCACGATTGGTCGTTGCTGTCGTCGGCAGGCAATGAGGACGCGCCGTTCCCAGCCGGTGCCCCTCACCACGCCTTTGACCTCAAGGAGATAGCCCTCGTCGGGCTCGGGCAGCATGGTACGCCGGTGGATCCGGAGCCCAGAGATCTCGAGCCCGACTTTGCGAAGCTCTCGCATCACCAGGATTTCGAAATACTCGGGGGTGAGGTCCGGCAGCTCAAGCATCCGCAGACACTAGAGCACCGCCGCGCCCGCCGCCAGACCCGATCGGGGGGAGCTACTGGACCTCCGGGACCGGGGGTTGCGCCCTCAGAAACCGCTCCTTATATCATCCGACAATCGAGTCCGGCCAACCCCACTCTTCAAGCGGGGAGGATTCCATGCAGGTCAGTCGGCGTGATTTCCTGCAGCTCACGGCCAGCGGTGGCGCGGGGACAGCGATCGGCGGGCTCATCGGGCTCGGCGTGACGCTCGCGCCGGCCACGGCGCGCGCGCAGGAGCTGCGCATCAAGGACGCCAAGACGACGCCGAGCATTTGCCCGTTTTGCTCGGTCGGATGCGCGACGCTGATCCACACGGTCGACGGCAAGATCGTCAACATCGAAGGCGATCCGCGCAGCCCGCACAACGAGGGCACCCTCTGCCCCAAGGGCGCGGCGATCTACCAGCTCCACCTCAACCCTAACCGGGCAACCAAGGTCTTGCATCGCAAGCCCGGGGCGAACGACTGGGAAGTCGTGGAGCTCGAGTGGGCCATGGACCGCGTGGCCGAGCTGATCAAGAAGACCCGCGACGAGACGTTCATCGAGAAGCTCCCGAACGGGAAGCTCGTGAACATGACGCCCGCGATGTTCGCGCTCGGTGGCGCGACGCTCGACAACGAGTTCAACCACGTATGCCAGAAGTTCTGGCGTGGGCTCGGGGTCGTCGCCATCGAAAATCAGGCCAGGATATGACACAGCTCTAGCGTCCCCGGTCTGGGGACACGGTTCGGTCGCGGCGCGGCGACCCTGTATCCGCGCAATCTCGAGCACACCGATTGCTTCATCATCATGGGCTCGAACATGGCGGAGTGCCATCCGGTGGCGTTCCGCTGGCCCATGAAGGCCAAGCTCAACGGCGCGAAGCTGGTCCACGTCGACCCCCGCTTCACCCGCACCAGCGCGGTCGCCGACCTGCACGTGCCGATCCGCGCGGGCTCGGACATCGCGTTCCTCGGCGGCCTGATCAACTACGTCGTCAACAGCAAGCGGTGGAACACGGACCCCTTCTTCAAGGAGTTCGCGGTCAACTACACCAACGCCGCTACGATCATCGGCGACGACTTCAAGGACACCGAGGATCTGGACGGCGTCTTTTCGGGAATGGTGAAGTTTACCGAGCCGGCGTTCTGGCCGTACAACGGGCTCGAGGGTCGTTACGACAACGCGACCTGGGCCTATAAGCGCGGGCCGAAGCCGCTGGGCCCCGCCACGAAGGACTTGATCGCCAAGCGCGCCGGACCACCGTTCGACGACCTGGTGCGGTCGCTCAAGCCCGGGCCGGCCGAAAAGGATCCGACGCTCCAGAACCCGCAGTGCGTGTTGCAGATCCTGAAGCGGCACTTCGCCCGCTACACGCCCGAGATGGTGGAGCAGGTGTGCGGGTCGCCCAAGGACAAGTTCATCAAAGTCGCCGAGATGCTGCTCGAGAACTCGGGTCGCGACCGGACCAGCGCATTCGCCTACGCGGTCGCCTGGACGCAGCACACCTACGGCGTACAGATGATCAGCTGCTGTGCGTTGCTCCAGCTGCTGCTCGGCAACATCGGCCGGCCCGGCGGCGGCGTGATGGCGCTGCGCGGCCATGCCGCGATCCAGGGCTCGACCGACGTGCCGACCTTGTACCACAGCATCCACGGGTACATGAACGCCCCTTCGGCGCTGCGGCCGCACGAGACGCTGCGGGACTACATGGCGGCCGAGACCAGCCCCACGAGCTATTACGGCAACACCCCGAAGTTCCTCGTGTCGTACTTGAAGTCGATGTACGGCGCCGCCGCGACGGCGGAGAACGACTTCGGCTACGACTGGCACCCGAAGATCCTAGGAGACCATTCGCACATCGCCACGTTCGCTGCCATGGCGGACGGCAAGGTGAAGGGGATGTGTTGCGTCGGCCAGAATCCCGCCACCTCGCTCAATGGCTCCGCAACCCGGCTGGCGATGCGCCAGCTCGACTGGCTGGTGGTCAAAGACAACTGGCTCACGGAGACGGCCACGCACTGGTATCTCGGCCCCGAAGTGAAAAGCGGCGAGGTGAAGATCGCGGACATCAAGACCGAGATCTTCTTCTTCCCCTCGACGCAGATCGCCGAGTACGACGGCAGCTTTACCAACACGCAGCGCATGCTGCAGTGGCACCACAAGGCAGCGGACGCGCCGGGCGACTGCCGCACCGACACCTGGTTCTATCACAACCTGGCGAAGCGGATGAAGAAACTGTACGCCGGCTCGAAGCTGCCGCGCGACCAGGGGTGGAGCAACGTCACCTGGGAGTTCGACCCCGACCCGGGCGTGAAACCCATCTACCCGGACGAGCCCGACGCGCTCAAGATCCTGCGCGAGATCAACGGCTACCAGACGGCCGACGCGAAGCAGCACCTCAAGGGCTTCGCCGAGCTGAAGGACGACGGCTCGACGACGTGTGCGTCCTGGATCTACTGTGGCTGTTACCCGGCCCCGGATCAGAACATGACGGCGCGGCGGGAGCCCGACCCGCCGGGTGTGCCGGGGGCGCATCTCAAGTGGGGCTGGGCGTGGCCCGCCAACCGCCGGGTGATGTACAACCGCGCGTCCGCCGACCTGAAGGGCAACCCCTGGAGCGAGCGCAAGCGCTGGATCTGGTGGGACGCGAGCTTCGTGAACCCGCCCGACCCGAAGACCAAGAAGCCGGTACCCAAGGGAAAGTGGGTGGGCTACGACGTGCCCGACTTCGGCGCGACCAAGGCTCCCGACGCGCAGCCGAAGCCGGACGGCATCGGCCTCGACGCCCTGTCCGGCACGCAGCCGTTCATCATGCGAGCCGACGGCAAGGGGTGGCTGTTCGTGCCGGCGGGCCTCGTGGACGGGCCGCTCCCGACGCACTACGAGCCGCACGAGTCGCCGATCCAGAACCCGCTGTACAAGCAGCAGACCAGTCCCGTGCACAAGGTGTGGGCGCCCGGCAAGCCGTACAACAAGCTCGCGGCGGTGGGCGACCCGAAGTTCCCGTACGTCATCAGCACCTACCGGCTGACCGAGCACTACCTGGCGGGCGCGATGAGCCGCTGGCTACCGTGGCTCGCCGAGCTCCAGCCCGAGTTGTTCATCGAGCTCGGGCACGACCTGGCCAAGGAAAAGGGGATCAAGAACCTCGATTGGGTGGTCGTGTCGAGCCCGCGCGGCCATATCCGCGCGAAGGCGCTGGTCACCCACCGCATCGGCGTGATGCACATCGCCGGCAAGCCGATCCACCACGTGGGCATGCCCTGGCACTGGGGCTGGATGGGCTTGAGCACCGGCGACGTCGTCAACGACCTCACGTCCTGGGTGGGAGATCCGAACGTTTCGATCCACGAAGGCAAGGCGTTCGTCTGCAACGTGGAGAAGGCGTGAAAATGCCTGAGCCCATGGGATTCTTCACCGACACCACGGTTTGCATCGGTTGCAAAGCGTGCGAAGTCGCGTGCAAGGAATGGAACCAGCTCCCGGCCAAGAACGGCGGGATCGGGGAGCTGAGCGGCGACAGCTACTACGACGGCCGCTGGCTGATGATGAGCGACGTCTGCAAGCACTGCGTCCAGGCAGGGTGCTTGGAGGTGTGTCCCACCGGCGCGATCATCCGGACCGAGTTCGACACGGTCGTGATCCAATCGGATGTCTGCAACGGCTGCCGGGCGTGCATCGCCGCCTGCCCGTTCGGCGTCATCGACGTCAACCCGGTCTCCGGTACGGCGCAGAAATGCACGCTCTGCTACGACCGCCTCAAGGTGGGGCTGGAGCCCGCGTGCTCGAAGGCCTGCCCCACGGACTCGATCCAGTTCGGGTCGATCGTCGAACTGCGCACGCGGGCGCATAAGCGCGTCGACCAGCTCAAGGCACAGGGGGTCAAGGCCGAGCTGTATGGGGCGGATCCCGACGGGGCGCTCGGAGGGCTCAATTCGTTCTACCTCCTCGTGGACGAGCCGGAGGTCTACGGGCTCCCGCGGAAACCGACGCTCCCGTCACGCAACCTAGCCAAGAGCGCGTCGTTCTCGTTCGCGAGCGCGGCAGTGCTCGGCGTGTTGGCGCTCGTCGGCCTGCGCAAGCGGCGCATGGATGGAATGGGTGGTCCGAGTGGAGGGGGACCCAACTGATGTCCGACACTTTCTTCAGCGGCGCGCCCCACTGGACCTGGTTCATCATCCCGTATTTCTTCGTGGGCGGGCTCGCGGGCGGCGCCTATTTCCTGGCTGCCGTGCTTGACTGGTTCGGCCGGCCCGAGGACCGCGCGGTGGTTCGCACGGGGTACGACATCGCCGCCGTCGGCGCCATCCTCTCGGGCCTGCTGCTCACGATCGACCTGGGTCGCCCGTTACGCTTCTGGCACATGCTGTTCCAGTCGGAGAATTTCCCCGCCCTCATGTTCAAGGGTTGGTCGCCCATCTCGTTCGGCGCCTGGGCGATCCTCCTGTTCGGACTGTTTTCCGTGCTCTCGGCCCTGGGGGCGCGGGCCGAAGAGGGGCGGCTCCAGATGCCGGCGCTCCGCGCCGTCGGCGGCGTGGTGAAGGGTGGAGTCGCCAAGCTTGTCGCGGGCGTCGGCGGCTTGCTCGGGCTCTTCGTCGCCGGCTACACGGGGATCCTTTTATCGGTCACGAACCGGCCCATCTGGGCGGACAGCCCGTGGCTGGGGGCGTTGTTCGTGGCGTCGGGCGTGTCGACCGGCGCGGCGGCGCTCATCTTGCGCTCCCCGGGTCGCGGCGCAACGGAGCGCTCGCTCGGGTGGCTGTCGTCGTTCGACACCAAAGCGCTCGTGGTCGAGCTGCTCGTGCTCGCCGCCTTCATTTGGTCGCTCGGCCCGATCAACCGAGTGTGGGTCAGCTTCTGGGGACTGCTCCTGCTCGTCGGCGTGGTCGGGTTCGGGATCCTTGCGCCGCTGCGGATGCACGCGAAGCCCGCGCAGGCGGCCAAGCTCGTGTTGCTGGGCGGCTTTCTGCTGCGGCTCGCGACGATACTCGCCTCGGAAGGGATCGACCGCTACCGCGTGACGGCGGGGCTATAGCATGATCACGCGACACCGCTGGTGGTTAGCGCTGACGCTGGCCGGGCTTGCCGGCTGTGCGAGTCCCGAGGCCACGCGCGTCCGGGGAGGCGGGCCCGGGGCTGATCTGGGCAACCACGATCGCGTTACCGAGCTGCACGCTGGCGCCAAGATCTATTACCGAACGCCCTGCCGCACCGTGAAGGTAAAATGCACTGGCCCCATGCCGGTATTCGGCGCCCGCGGAACGTAGCAATCCAGGAGCGGGTGGCCGCGGTCCGCCGCGACAACCCTGAGTCCGAGGCGTGGCTCGGCCTCCTGGAAGCGGCCCTCGGCGAGAGTGAAGACAGCTCCATTTGGGAAGCCGCCGTACCCACGCCAGCGGCGGAGCGACCCGTCAAGGCGCCGCTGCTGTCTCACACCCAGGTGACGGTCGACGGGCGCGCGGCCCGGGGCTGGGTCCGCCGCCTCCTGAAGCTCACCCACTCGGTGAACCCGCCGCGAATCGACGGGCTGGAATTGCTCGAAGCCGCCGTGTGCCAGGACGACGCTCGACTCGACTCGCTCGGCCGCGCAGCGAGGATGGAGCCTGCTGCGCTCCGCGTCGTGGCACAGATGGCTGCGCTGCCGCTGCTGCACGCGTGTGCCCGACGCCTGGCGGGAGAGCTACCCTCCAGCTGGTGGGAGGGCTACTGCCCGGTGTGCGGGGCCTGGCCGGCCGTGGCCGAGTACACCGGGCTCGAGCGCAAGCGACAGCTGCGCTGCGGGCGCTGCGGCACAGGATGGGCGATCCCGCTGTTGCGCTGCGTGTTCTGTGACGAGACCCAGCACGACAATCTCGGCTACCTGATGCCCGAAGCGGGCGATCAGGCGCGCAAGATCGAGGTATGCCATACCTGCAAGGGATACTTGAAAGGGTTTACGACGGTGCGCCCGCTCGCGCCATGGGCGATCCTGCTCGACGACTTGACGACAGTCCCGCTGGACGTCGCGGCGCTCGAGCGGGGATACCACAGGCCCCCCCGGCCCGGGTACGCGCTCGAGTCCAGCATCTCGGAGCGGGGGCCTGTGGGAGGCTGGTGGAGGTTGTGGAGGTTGTGGAGGATGGTGGAGGCCCAACCTTCGCCGGGGCGCGGAGCGTGAACAAGAACGCGCCGCGCCCCGGCGAGATCTGTCGCGAGCTGCTCGCCACCCTCGATGCATCGGAGGGGAGACGGCGGAGACGTAAGCGCGACACGACGCCCGACGCGATCGGCCTGACGATCAAGCGGGAGCTGCTCGAGCGGGCCGTCGCCGCCGATCCCGAGCCCGATGCGTTCGAGGAGTGGTTGCACGAGCAGTGCTTGGGCACCGGCGGCAGCGAGGGTGGGGTGCGGGCCATGGCACTCTCGATCTTCGAGGAGTGGCGCCTGGCCCACGACGCGGACGCGTTCCGGGAGTGGCTGGCGCGTGGGGCGCCGTCGGACGACGCACTTTCTGAGTGAAGGAGAAACGATGCACGCCGCTCTGCGTATGCGGGTTGCAATTCTCGGCGGGATGGTCCTTACGGCGGTGGGGTGCGGGGGCGGCGCCCGCGGACGGGCATGGCCTCCTGCCGGCCCGCCTCCGGACGTCGTGAAGCCACTCCAGGTGCCAGACAGCCCGTACTACCTCATCTATTCCCCGCCGGTCAATCTGGCGAAAGCACCGGATACCACGGCCCACGGGCGAAAGCCCGGGACGTAGCGCCCAAACGGTGGCTGGCATAGAAATCCGAAGCCTGAGAAAGCACTTCGGGGATCTACACGCGGTTGATGGGGTGGACCTGTCGATCCGCGACGGAGAATTTCTCGTCCTGCTCGGCTCCTCCGGCTCGGGAAAGACGACCCTGCTGCGCATGATCGCAGGGTTGGAGCGGCCGACGTCGGGCGAGATCCACATCGGAGATCTGCGGGTCGACGGCGACGTGCCCCCCCGGGCCCGCGGCATCGCCATGGTGTTCCAGAGCTACGCCCTCTACCCCCATCGGACCGTGTTTCAGAACATCGCCTTCCCGCTGGAGGCGAGCCGGACGCCCCGCAAGCAGATCGAGGAAAAGGTGCGGTGGGCCGCCGAGATGTTCAGCATCTCCCGTTACCTCGATCGCTACCCGCGCCAGCTGTCGGGCGGGGAGCGCCAGCGCGTCGCCCTGTGCCGCGCCCTCGTGCGAGACCCCAAGGTCTTTCTGTTGGACGAGCCGCTGGCCAACCTCGACGCCAAGCTGCGCAACACGGCCCGGGACGATCTGAAGCGGTTCCAGCGCCAGATCCAGACCACGACCGTGTACGTGACGCACGACCAGGTGGAGGCAATGGGCCTGGGCGACCGCATCGTGGTCATGGAGCGCGGCAAGGTGCGACAGATCGGAACGCCCCAAGAGGTCTATGAAGATCCGGTGGACACTTTCGTGGCGACGTTCGTCGGCCAGCCGCCCATGAACCTGCTCGACACGGGGGACCCCTCCCTTCCCCCGCGTACGCTGACCGGCTTTCGCCCCGAGCACTTTCTCCCGAAGAGTGTGTTCGGCACCGCCGAGGAGCTGCGCACGTTTCGCTTCGCCGTGCGACGGGTGGAGTACCTGGGCTCCGATCGGTACGTGTACGGCTCGGTCGCCGGGAGCGGCACGCCGGATGCCACGATCATCGCGAAGCTGCCGGCGACCATCGCGCTCGCCATCCCGGAAGGCGAGACCCACGAGTTCGCCGTGCCCCGGCGTGCGCTGCGCTACTTCGACCCGGAAACGGGCTTGCGGCGCAAGGGATGACGCCCTCCCTGTCCCCACTGCCGCCTCGACGGACGTTCGCCGACCGCGAGGATCTCTTGGGCGCGGTGATGCTCGGCCCCGCGCTCGCCTACGTGATCCTCCTGGTCGGCGTCCCGTTCGCGTTCGCGATCGCGCTCGGCTTCAGCAACGCGACCGCCGGGAGTCTCAGCTTCGGGTGGGCCGGCCTCGACAACTATGTCGCGATTCTCGGCGATCCGATTTTCTTGCGGGCCCTGCGCAACAGCGTGATCGTGACCGTCGGCTCCCAGGTCCTCGTGGTCGCGCTCGCGACCGCCGCGGCGCAGGTGTTCCGCGCCACGTTTCGGGGTAAGCGCTTCGCGCGATTCGTGCTGCTCTTGCCGTGGGCCGTGCCGGTGTCGCTCGCGGCGATCGCCTGGACGTGGATCTTCGATTCCACGTTCAGCGTGATCAACTGGACGCTCAAGGCAGCGGGTCTGTTACACGGCTGGCTGTACTGGCTGGGCGATCCCGCGCTCGCGCTCCTCGCCATCATCATCGTGCAGGCGTGGCGGATCTTTCCGTTCGCGACCGTGATCGTGCTGGCGGGATTGTCGTCGATCCCTCAGGAGATCGTCGAGGCGGCGATCGTGGACGGCGCCGGGTTCTGGCGGCGGTTGTTCCGAGTGGAGTTGCCGCTCCTCTTGCCGGTCGTGGCCGTGGCGGTGCTGTTCGGCGTGGTGTACACGGCGACCGACCTGGGCGTCGTCTATATCCTCACGGGCGGCGGTCCCGCCAACACGACGCACGTCTTGCCCACCCTCGCGTTCCAGCGCGGCATCCTGGGGGCCGACTTGGGACAGGGCGCCGCGATTGCCGTGTTCCTGCTGCCCTTTCTGATCGTCGTCGCCATCGGGATGCTGCGGCTGGCCCACCGCACGGAGGTCGGGGGAGCGCGATGAAACGCGTGGCGCTGTACGCGGCGGCCCTCGGCATCGTGATCTTCGCCGGGTTCCCGTTTTACTGGATGCTCATCACCTCGTTCAAGCAGAACCGCGACCTGTACGTGGGCGCGTCCGATCTGAGCCATATCCCGTGGATCTTCAACGACCCGCCGACGCTCGATCACGTGAAGCTGCTGCTCGGGCAAACAGACTTCCCACGCTGGGTCCTGAACACGCTCGTGGTGGTCGTCGCGGTCGTCGTGATCACGGTCGCGGTGGCCGTACCGGCGGGCTACAGCCTGGCCCGGCTGGTGGGCCGCTGGGGCGAGCGGATGGGCATGGGGATCTTCTTCACCTACCTCATCCCCCCCACGCTCTTGTTCGTGCCATTCTCGCGCCTGATCTCCTTGCTGGGGCTCCAGGACTCGCTGGGGGCGCTGATCCTGATCTACCCGACGATGACCATTCCATTTTGCACCTGGCTCGTGATGGGCTTCCTCCGGTCGGTCCCCTGGGAGATCGAGGAGCAGGCGATGATCGACGGCTACAGTCGCCTGGCGGTGATCCTGAAAGTGGCGCCGCGCCTGATCGTTCCGGGGATCTTGACGGTGGTCGTGTTCAGCTTCACGCTGGTGCTACAGGAATTCGTGTACGCGCTGACGTTCATCAGCTCGGTGAACAAGATGACCGTGAGTTTGGGAGTCCCGATCGCGCTGGTCCGGGGCGACGTGTACCACTGGGGGGCGCTCATGGCGGCCGCGCTGTTCACGAGCATCCCGTTGGCGATTATCTACAACGCATTTATCGACCGCTTCATCCAAGGCTTCACCATGGGGGCGGTGAAGGGATAGTCGACGCAGTACGCACTTTTTACGGAGGGGGTGTCATGCGAACGCGAATCCCGTTGTGGTCGGTACTCGCCGTCGCGGCGGTCTTCCTGCTGGGAGGGGCACGGGCCGCCACGGCCCAACAGGTCGTGAAGTTCGGTGAGGGGCAAACGCTCACCATCAGCGGCTTCATCAGCGCCACGATGTTCTACGATCACGGACTGTTCGGCAGCTTCGGGCAGGGGCAAAACGCGGAGTTCGCCGCGGCGCCCCTGAACCAGCCTGTGACCGACAAGGGAATCTTCGACGGCGACGTCCGGAACACGCGCATCAACTTCACCTTTAGCAGTACGCCGGTGCTGGGAAAGTGGGCCCCTAAGGCCACGCTCGAAGCCGACTTCTTCGGTGCCTTTAACGGCGTACCGCCGTTCGGGGACGAGCAGCCGCAGTTCCGCGTGCGGTTCGCATTCGTCGATCTATCGAACGGCCGCACCACGCTCCGGATCGGGCAGTTCTGGTCGCCGATGTTCGGAGAAGTTCCGGTTTCGTTGACGCACCTGGCCTTCCCGCTGGGGTACGGCGCGACCGGCATGGTGGGGTGGCGCTTCCCGGGCGTCTTTCTCTACCAGGACCTGAGCGCCGCAGGGGCGCCGCTGACGGTGCAGCTGCAGCTCGCGGCGCTCAAGGGCTCGGGGCCGGCCGCCACGGCTCGTGATTCCGCCGCAGCACTCAACATTGGCAACGGTGAGGCCTCAGGGTTACCCCAGTTCGAGGCACGGCTCAACTTCGCGAAGAAGACGCCGAACTTGAGCTGGAGCGCCTACGTGGTCGGGCACGTGGACTGGAAAGACACGACTGGCACGGGCCGCGACACGACGAGCACCGGGACCAAGGATTCCAACATGTCGGCCTGGGGCATCGAGGCGGGCGGCAACATCGCGCCCGGCAAGCTCACCGTGCACGGCAATTTCTATTACGGCAAGGCATTGGGCCAGCAGTTCGCCCACATCACGCAGACTACGCAAGGGCACGGAGACATCCGGGGCTGGGGCGCGTGGGCCCAGGCCGGCTATGACCTCACCCCGCACTGGAGCCTGTGGGCGTTTGCTGGAATGGACCAGCCCGACGTGCAACGGTTCGCCCAGGACAATCCGACGGCAGGCCCGCTCGCCCGCCAGCAGAGTCATGACTATGACGCCCTGCTGCGCTTCCGAGCCGGGCGCTACGCAGTCGGCCTGGAGTACTTCCGCGCGGTGACGCGGTACAACACCGGCCCTGCGAGCGCCGACCAGGTCGCCCTAAGCGTGCTGTATACGCTGTGAGAGGTGTCAGGGTTCGGGTGTCAGGTAATACGGAGCTGACACCCGGCACCCGACACCTGACACTGCTCCTTTGAGCCCTTGGAGGGCATTGCAATGACCAAGCGTAAGAGCATCGATCGACGCGAGTTCGTGACCACGACGACCGCGGCGGCCGCGGCGGCCGCCATTGGTCCCACGATCCGAATCAAGCGGCCCCAGAAGACCCTGAAGATCGTCCAGTGGAGCCATTTCGTTCCCTCCTACGACGTCTGGTTCGACAAGTACGCCAAAGACTGGGGGACCGCCAAGGGGGTCGAGGTCACCGTCGACCACATCGCGCTCGCCGATCTCGGCACGCGGGCCAACGCCGAGGTCGCCGCACAGCAGGGGCACGACTTGTTCCAGTTCCTCTCGCCCCCGGGCGCGTTCGAGCCGCAGGTGCTCGACATGGCCGACGTCGTCAAGGAAGCCGAGCGCCAGAACGGGCCGCTGCTCGACCTGTGCAAGCGCAGCACGTACAACCCGGTCACACGCAAGTGGTTCGGCTTCAGCGACAACTACGTGCCGGATCCCGGTGATTACCTGAAGAGCATCTGGACCGAAATCGGGATGCCCGATGGCCCTGTCACGTGGGAGGACCTGGTCAAGGCCGCCCCGCTCATCAAGGGCAAGCATCCCGAGATCCAGATTCCGATCGGGATCGGGATGTCGCAGGAGCTCGATTCCAACATGGCCGCTCGTGCGATGCTCTGGTCGTACGATGGATCCATCCAGGACCAGAACGAGAACGTCGTTCTAAAATCGGACCACAACCTCGAGGCGCTGGAGTTCGGCGTGCGCCTGTTCAAGGCGGGGATGAACCTGTCGGTCATGAGCTGGAATGCCGCGTCCAACAACCAGGCACTCAATTCCCGTCAGACGGGCTACATCTTGAACTCGATCTCCGCCTATCGCACGGCGCAGGATAACAAGCTCCCGGTGGCGGACGATACATTCTTCGTGCCGGCACTCAAGGGGCCGCGCGGCACGGGATGGGCGAGCGAGCACGTGATGGGGATCTATGTGATCTGGAAGTTCGCGCAGAGCCCGGACGTGGCGAAGCAATTCCTGCTCGACTTGCTCGGTCATTACCGCGACGCGGTCCTGGGAAGCAAGCTGTACAACTTCCCCGCGTACACCGGGTCGGTCGCTGAGCCAGGCGTCTCAGTCGCGCAGAAGGTCGCGTCGGGCAACAAGTGGCTCGAGCAGGTCACGGCGAACGACCCGTTCGGCTCGACTCCACCCTCCAAGCTCAAGCCGATCAGCACCGCGCTGCAATGGGCGACGAACATCGGACACCCGGGACCCGCCAACCCGGCGGAGAGCGAGATCTTCGACACGTTCGTCCTGCCGACCATGTTCGCCAACGCGGCGACGGGACGGATGAGCGCGAAGCAGGCCCTGGATGAAGCGCACCAGCAGGCCAAGAAGATCTTCGAGAAGTGGCGCGGTAAGGGCCTCGTCGCCGGAGGCTCGGGCGATCGCTGAGCCCTTCAGCGGATCTGGACGGCGGCGGGGTGGCGCACGCTGCCGTCCACGGCTTTGGTCGCCGCGTCGAGCGAGTCGAGATCCCACATGACCATGGTGACCATGTCGGGTGCGGCCGCGAATGTCTTCAAGTCCATGGCGGAGAGGCCACGTTCCTTGACTGCCCGGCCCGCCGGATCGGCGCGGTAGGGATGCGTGTGGAAGGAGCCGACCAGGCGCTCCACGCCGTCACAGTCTCCCGCCACCGCGAATTGCAGCTGCTTCAGATGCTCCGCGGGCACGAGCCGGCGAATAAACAGCGTGTCGCCCGATACATCCCCCACGAGGCAGCCGAGGTACTCCCGTTGCGTCGGCTTGCCTGAGCCGACCAGCTGGGTGAGCGTATTCTGGTCGCCGAGCTCATCCCAGTGGCGGTTGTTTTCGATCCACAGCGCGCTCATGAGACCCCGCAGGTCGGCGGGGAGAACGACCACGGAGAGCGTCGGTGCGGGGGGCGCGCCGAGGTACGCCGCCAACATGGCCACCAGGGGGAGCGGCACTCTCATCGCTTCTGCCTCGCGTACGTCCCCATGAGCTGTGCCGAGCCGAGCACGTGTCCCTCCATTGCCGCCTCCACATCCTTCTTCTGAGCTCCGGCTTTGAGCTCCAGCCGTGTGTCGAGCGCGTACAGCTTGAAGAAGTAGCGGTGGGTGGGTCCCGGCGGCGGGCAGGGGCCGCCGTAGCCCGGGCGGCGGAAGTCGTTCCTCCCCTGGCGTGCCCCACCCAGGTCGAGCGATTCGACCTTCGCGACGTTCTCCGGGAGCTCGAGAGTTGCAGCCGGCAGATTGTATAACACCCAATGGACCCAGGTCCCGTTCGGAGCGTCCGGGTCATCGGCGATGAGGGCGAAGCCTTGAGTCCCCGGCGGTGCGCCGCTCCAAGCGAGCGGCGGGGACACGTCTGCTCCATCGCACGTGTGTTTCGTCGGGATCGCGGCCCCGTCCTTGAAGGCCGTGCTGGAGAGTGCGAACGCCATTATTGCCTCGTGCGCGCCGGTGAGCGGGAGAGTCGCGACCAGGATCAGGAAGTAATACGCGGCAGGGCTGCCCATGGTCCAATCATACAGAAAAGGCAAA
>WNFP01000217.1_pt1 | contig 61247 bp, 60 predicted proteins | sample 5400201 | NCBI WGS metagenome assembly WNFP01 (sample SAMN13153355, study PRJNA577476) | soil metagenome | isolation source: 115 cm saprolite under Madrone tree | place: USA:California | collected 2016-06-14 | reverse complement strand
TGTGGGGCAAGAATGATCCGGTATTCGCTCCGGCAGGTGCGGAAGCCTTTCTTAGGGATGTACCGAATGCTGAACTGCGTTTGCTAGATACCGGACACTTCGCGCTGGAAGAAGATGGCGCGGAAATTGCGCAAATCATTCGGACTTTTCTGGCAAAGAACATTCGTTGAGTGATTCAACGCTGGAGACCAAGGCGGCGTGGCCGAAGCCACAATCCGCGCTGCCGGCTCTGGCGTCGGGGAAATAACTGCGAGGAACTACAAAATGCATGTAAAGGAAATTTGGCGCTATCCCGTGAAATCAATGGCCGGCGAACGTCTCAGCGGCGTCCAAGTCGACAAGCTTGGAGTGGCCGGTGACCGCAAGGTGCTAGTGCTCGGCCCGAATGGCCGTGTGATCACCTCGCGGACTCACCACAAATTATTGGGCCTGAAAGGTACGCTTGGTGCGGCCGGCAAAGCTCGCATTTCCGGTCATCTCTGGAATAGCCCTGAAGCCCTCGCGCTGGTAAGGGCAGCGGCAGGTCCGGGCGCTGAGATTCAATTCTACGAAGGGCCGGAGCGCTTCGATGTCTTGCCACTATTGGTGGCAACCGACGGTGCCATTACCGCTTTTGGACACGATGGACGCAGACTCAGACCAAACATCGTTGTAGGCGGTGTCGAAGGATTGGCCGAGCGCTCATGGCCAGGCAAATGTTTGCGCATTGCGCGGGCGATGCGTTATGACCACATTTGATCCGGATACGTTGGCGCAAGACCATCGCGTGCTAAAAGAAATTGTTAAGAAATTTGATGGCGAGCTTGCGTTGAATTGCTACGTGACCCAAGGCGCCACAATCCAGATAGGAGATAGTGTTGAATTGTTCAGCGGACGGGAATGTGAAGCGAGCCGCGCAAGCTGAGAGGAAGATCACGTTTTCCAAGGAACGGCTTCGCCGGCGTCATCGCCCCAGGCGTGTGATCATCTTATTTGTCGGTGAGGCGCCCCCCGCTTCCGGCAGATTTTTCTATCAGGCGGATTCAGGGCTCTACCGCGCAATTCGGGAGGCATTTGTCGAAGCGTTTCCCGTGCTTCGCGAAAGTCCTTTTCTAGCTTCGTTTCGCAAAATGGGTTGTTACCTCGTCGATTTGTGCGGAAGTCCAGTCGACCGATGGAACCCCGGGCGGCGCGAGAAAGCCCGCCGTGATGGCGAGACTCGTCTCAGCAATACTCTCAAGCAACTTCGCCCCGAAATCGTGGTCACGGTTGTCAGGTCTATTGCAGACAATGTCGAGCGTTCCCAGGGAAAAGCACGCTGGTCGGGCTTGCATATTAAGCTGCCCTACCCAGGCCGCTGGCATCATCACCGCATTGTCTTCGTTCGGGCACTCGCACCTCTACTTCGCAAGAACTGCAGGCGGAACATTACGAGAATTGGTGTGGAACACAACGAACCCCCTTTGAGTCATCGTGCCACTGGCAAAGTCAAACCCACTCCCTGAAAAAAATGTCGGCTCCTACTCGACGTCCCACTGTAGATGGCTTTCTCAATGCCGCGCGACTGGATCATCCCACATGTGATTTGAGACCTTCCACTCCCCATCGTCCTGCTTCCGAAGTATATTCAGAAACATGCCCTTGTGCGACGCGCGCGTCGTCTTGCCGTCCTGCACCATCGTCCACGCAACTTCGTCGGTTCCCCACACGTACGCGATCTGTCCGTCGCCGCCGATGTTTTTCGGCGTCACCACCAACTTCGTGATTTGCGTCGCTGGAGCATTCCGAGGGAACCAGTATTCGTTCAATCCTTTGTGTCCGATCCGTGGAGTGTCGCCGTGTGGCGGCAACAACACGCAGTCCTCCGTGAATAGAGCCCGCACGTCATCCGCATCTCCCTTGAGCCAGGCTTGTTCGTACTTGGTATGCACTTCCTTTATTTTCTCGATGTCTTCCGGGGAAAGCGTGCTGCCTCTCCCAGCTCGGATCGCTGGAGCTTCACACAGCCGCCTGGAAATACCCTCCCCATTGGACGCCCGATATCTATTTACGTCATCGCCTTTTGCTGCGCCTGTTCCGATAAAATGGATTGGTATGGTTGTCCACGCAAAACATGTAAGTGAGAAAATTGCTCGATGAAACGGGAGAGGCAGGTGTAATGAACGCCGAAGGAGAACCGACCACACCGAGCCTCGGGAAAACTATGTCGCAGCGTTGGAGTTCGCTGCTGCAAGACCGCGAAGAACAAGTCTTCCTCTTGTTGACTTTGTTGATCGGCGCCGTTGTGGGCGTTACGGTTGTCGTTTTCATCTTGCTCACGGAGAGGCTCGGCGTCCGGCTCTATCCTGCGGGTGGAGCCGTGTGGCGGCGCCTGCTTGTGCCGATAGCTGGCTCCTTGGGTACGGGTTATCTGTTGTACCGCTATTTTCCTGACGCGCGTGGCAGCGGCGTTCCGCAAACCAAAGCCGCACTGTTCGCCCGAGAAGGCCGCATCAGCCTGCGAACTGTGCTAGGAAAGTTCTTTTGCACGTCGGCGACACTCGCCAGTGGAATTCCCCTCGGACGCGAGGGACCGGCTGTGCAAGTCGGCGCGGGGATTGCTTCCGTTCTGGGCCGCCGCATTGGATTGCGCCCCGAAAAAGTGAAAGCTCTAATCCCGGTTGGAGCTGCAGCTGCAATCGCCGCCGCATTTAATACGCCTTTAGCCGCTGTGTTGTTTGCTCTCGAAGAAGTAGTCGGCGATCTCCACGCACCCGTGTTGGGTTCCGTCGTCCTAGCCTCGGCAACTTCTTGGGCGATGCTCCGGTTGCTTCTCGGGAACGATCCGCTTTTTCAGGTTCCGCAGTACCAACTGGTGGATCCCTGGGAATTCGCCGTCTACGCCGTCCTCGGCATCGCTGGCGGCCTTGTGTCCGCCATCTTCACAAAGCTTCTTCTTCGAATGCGGGAGAGATTTCTTTCTTTGCCGAAAAAGACCCTGTGGGTCCAACCCGTTGCTGGCGGATTACTGGTTGGAGTGATGGGATGGTTCGTGCCGCAACTCCTGGGCGTGGGGTACGCCCATGTTGGTCAAGCCTTGAACGGCGGGATCGCCCTCAAGCTGATGGTCTTACTACTAGTCCTCAAGCTCTTGTCCGTAACTACGAGCTATGCTTCCGGGAATGCAGGGGGCATTTTTGGACCGAGCTTATTCATCGGTGCCATGCTTGGAGGAATCGTCGGCCACGTGGCACAAAGTCTTTGGCCAAGCCATGTCGCTGCTCCTGGTGCTTATGCTCTCGTTGGAATGGGCACCGTGTTTGCCGGCATCGTTCGTGCGCCCATGACTTCCGTCGTCATGATCTTCGAGACTACGCGCGACTACGCCGTCATCGTTCCCTTGATGATTTCGAACCTGGTGAGCCTCTTTATTTCTTCGCGGCTTCAGCGGAAACCCATCTACGAAGCGCTAGCGGGTCAGGATGGAATTCACTTGCCGAGCGCGGAGGCCCGCCAGCAGCACACGCAACGCCGGATAGTCGATATCATGCGCACCGCGACGGACATCTTGTCTTCACGGATGACCGTACAAGAGGCGCTCGAACAGGCACGCTCCAGTCACTCCAGCGCCTGGCCAGTGACGGACGGCCGAGGCGTGGCCGGAATCATTGATCTTGACACGCTGCAACAGGCCCTCGCGGGAGGCGGTGCAGCGAAGCGGCTGACGGAACTCCTCGACGCGCAGAATTTTCCGCACGTACACCCCGACCAATCCTTTCACCTGGCGCTCGAGCGCATGGGTGCTGTCCACATCGATGTGCTTCCTGTAGTGAGCCGCGCCGACGTGCATAGGCTCGAAGGCATTGTAACTTTGCGGGATGTCTTGGACTCATATGGTGTCAGTTCGGTGGGAACTCCGAAAGACCAAGGCATTTGAACACGCATTGGTAGGTGATAGCTTGCACGACGGGCCCCACGGGGAATTCACGGTATCCGATAGCGTGGTTCCGGAGCAGTCAGATGAATAAGGTCATTCTCGCTTTTCTGTTGCTTCCCCGCCTTGCCCTTGCGCAGTCCCATCTCCCGAACCAGCCGCGTCGCTGCTTCTGACCTACGTAACGGTGATCGACGCTACCGGTGCTCCCCCGAAGCCCGACATGACCCCACATTCGCAACCACCGCATTGTTGCTGTCCGTCCATCGAGTGCGACTGCGCCTCCCAAAGACGCCGTAGTTGTGAACGCTTCGGGAAAATACTTGATCCCGGGCCTTTGGGACATGCATGTGCACACGGGGCGCCAGGACATTTTTCTTTCGCTCTACATCGCGAACGGCGTTACCGGCGTACGCGACATGGGCGGCGACCTCGAAGAACCGACGGGGGATCTCTCGGCTCGCTACATTCGGTTGCGACTTTGGCGCGAAGCAATTGAGCGAGGTTCGCTTGTCGGCCCGCGATTCGTTATCTCAGGTTTCCTCATCAGACATCAACTGGAATCGCCCTAAAAAGGCGGTTACCAGGATTTGATGGCCTCGCCGGCTTATTGAATCCCAGTCAGCTTCGTCTCAGCTGGCTGAGCCTCGGCGATGTTAGAGCCTATCTAGTCATCCTTTTACCGGAATGGTCACTGACTTCGCGAGCTTAAACGTGAGCTGACTCTTGGCTGTCAGGAGAGTCACGTCCTTATTCGCCTTGGCGTTATCGGTGTCTTTGGCCTGGCTTTTCGAACCGCGGACCGAATTGGTCTCAAGCTGGTAGGACTTTCCGTGGATGACGACCGAAGCGAGCATCACCTTCATTTCGTGCTTTTTGACCTTGACGATGCGGCCGGTTACGTGTGCACCTTTCGGGATCACGGTCTTTCCCTCCACCTGAATCGGCGCGGTGAGGCTGGCCGCGAAGGTGTCACCAACCTTGTTCTTGTCGGTGGCTAGTGTTTGGCCTATCGTGGCGCTGATGACGGTGCCTTTCGGGACTGTAACCATCGTGGTTGGCTGCGATGCTTTCGCTACGGGGGCAGGCTTTGCTGTGGCGGCAGGCTCTGCTGTAGCGGCAGGCTTTGCTGTAGCGACCTTCTTGGCAGTGGTCGTGGGTTCGTTGGTGGCCGTGTTCGAGCAACCAGCTACAACCAAAAGAGCTGCCGCTGCCAAAGCGAGCCAGAAGTTCCGATGGACCTGGGAGTTGCACATTTGATACCTCCAAAAAGGTACCCTTCGGGTGAATGGGGTGAGGTGGCTGGTCTGACCCTTTCCCCATTTGCAAATCAATTCGAAACGGCGGGTATCCCTTCCATAAATCCTACAGAATCCAGTAGTTGGAGTCCCCGCGCATTGCGACGCACGTTTCCTTCCGAGCACCGGCCTATCGGCCAGTAGCCCACATCCATCGCCTTAAAGCGTTGAACCAAGGCTACGCCGCAATACTTACGTGCGAAGAAGAAGAATAAGTCGCGGGCGGCCCCACCGTTTCGCCATCTAACTGATAATTCTCACGGAACGATTAACGCCGAATCTTGTCGCGAAAGCTGGCCAGGCACATATGTGGAGTGGAGGTGTGCGCGGTGGTTTAGGTGGGACCTATCGGTTGGCGGCCCTTTCGTCCAGTCTTTTCGAGGCCTGTTCAACGTTTACTCACGTTTCCGCCTGCATGCCCGCCGAGTCGCCTATGCGACCTTCTACACCGAAGGCTTCAGCAGCTTCGTTACCTCCGCCGCTGCTTCGATTGCTACCGGGTGGAACGAACCAGTTCCCGGACGGGATTTCTCTCCCACTGAGGACCAATGCCTTTCACGGCGCACCCGATTTTTTGACTCGGGACTTTGGAGTCCGTGCTTGCGCATGTCGTCGGTCTGAGCGAACATAAGCATCAGTTCCAACTTCACAAAGCACCGATGAATGATGGGTTTGAGCTAGGTTGATACAAAAATGACTAAACCTTACTCTTCCGCTCTGTTCGCACTATTGCTTTTACCCTCAGTTTTGGCTGTGGCAGAAACCGTCACATTTCCAAGTGGAGAGATTACTCTGCATGGAGTGCTCTATAAACCCGAAGGAACTGGACCCTTTCCCGCAGTTATTTATAACCACGGAAGCGCGCCGGGCATGATGAGTAAGGAGGCATTCGCCGCACTCGGTCCAGTGTTCACAAGCCATGGATGGGTATTCTTTGGACCTTACCGGCGGGGGCAGGGATTGAGTGCCTCCGCAGGTCCGTATATTGGCGACCAGATCGCGGCAGCCGAGAAAGCCGGAGGCGTCTCTGCGGCTGCCGCAACGATGGTGCGGTTATTGGAGACGGATCATTTGGACGATCAGTTCGCAGCCCTAGCGTGGTTGCAAAAACAGAGTTTCGTTCAACCGAGTCGCGTCGCAGTGGCAGGAAATTCGTTTGGTGGCATCGAAACTGTGCTGGGAGTAGAACGAGGAGGATATTGTGCGGGGATCGATTCTGCGGGGGGCGCTCAGAGTTGGGCGCGGGCTCCTGAGTTACAGTCGCTTATGACTCGTGCAGTGCGAAATGCAAAAGCACCAATCTTCTTTTTTCAGGCTGCTAACGATTTTGACCTGTCACCAAGCAAGACACTCTCAGCAGAGATGAACGAGGTGAGCAAGGCGTACAAACTGAAGATTTATCCCCCCTACGGCGACTCCCCCCAGGACGGCCACAGCTTTGGCTACTTTGGATCCGACGTCTGGGCCGAAGACGTTTTCGGATTTCTGAACCAGCATTGCACCAGGTAGTCGTCGCCCCTGCGACTTTGTCGGCTAATTCAGCGAAACTGGCAAGAATTCCACGATGATGGTTGGGAGCACCAGTGGAGAACGGAATAAATTTGGAAGTTATATGGTTCGACGAAGTCGAAGGAGGATGGCAGTGAACCACTCTTTCGGCAACCTGGCTAACCAGAGGCAAGAGGTCTCGACCATAAACAGAGGTGTGCCACACCAGCGGCTTGCGCGGCAGACCAGCCGTCAGTTAAAGGGGTCGACGAGCATGATGTCCGTATTATAGTTGTCCATTTGCGTATACAGGATCCAGGGCCCATCGGGCGAAACCGACAAACTGTCCTCGAAATCCTTTTCACCTCAAAGATTTGGCGGACTTGCTTGGTAGCAGAACCGATGGCACTACCGCCTTGTTGGGTTTTTGCCTGTGGATATAAGATGGCGCGGGAGAGTCAGGAGCAACCATGGCCCATCAAGCACAACTGAAATATATCTTCTACATTGCCGCCACCCCGGAGAAGGTGTGGGAAGGCTTTGTGTCGCGCGAGTCGAACCGCATCATCTTCTCGGGCGCTGAGCTTCAAGCGGACTTTAAGCCTGGTGGCTTGCTCGCATGGGTGGGCGCGGGACCCGATGGCAAACCCATGACCTACGTCCAAGGGAAGGTCCTGCGGTTTGAGCCGCCAAAAGTCTTTCAGTACACGTTCGCAATGGGCCAAAATGATAAGGCGTCACGCGCAACTATCGAATTGGTGCCCGAGACCGAAGCCACCAAAGTAACAGTGACGCATGACGAGTGGGCCGAGAATGACCCCACGTATGCTGCCTGCGCCGATGGATGGCCGCGTATTCTTTCCCGCCTGAAGACACTGCTTGAGACCGGGAAGACATTCAAGCCGCATTGATACAAGGTGGGAATGGTCTGAAATTTTTCGCCTGGCAACATGCCCCAAACTGGTGCCGTAATCGTCCAAAAAGAATCCAGCGGGAAAGCGGACAGTGGACTTGACGATCGGTTTCGCGACATGGCGAACGTAGTGACCTGTGGTAACTTCGCGGTGAAGCGAAGGGGCAGTAATGAGGAAAACGGCTTGGGCAATCTGTTGCGCATTGTTCGTTGCCGCAACTTCCGCACCGCAAAAAGCTCCTGATTTTTCCGGGACCTTTGCTCTTGCATCTCTAAAGGGCGGACACGTTGCAAAGACCTTGCGTAAAATTCTGTTGAAAGTTGTACAGGACGGCGATTCATTGGAAATCGTCGAGTCGTTCAGCTAAAGTCCTTCCAGGCAAATGTTCGGTAAGGGTAGTTGTGGCCGGCTTTGACGCCGTGAATCAGCCGCTCATTGTCCGCGATGGCGAACCCTTGACGGCCAACGCACAACTGAAACTTGCCACAGCAAAGGAAGAGGGTGAGGGTTTCTGCGGACGTGCTGGACGTCAACGTGATGACACATGATCCCTCTCAACGTTTGATGATTCGGCAGGAAACCCTCGACGCGAACCCCTGGCGCCCTGGAGCGCCGGTCTCCATTCCCGGCTTGCCAATTGAAACAGCTTCAGGCGGAATCAAAGCGCCTCAGTATTTTGCGCCAGGTGTTGCAGGCGATCACGGCTCATCTGTTTTCAATGTTCTGTGTTCCTGACACTGCAATTGGAATTACGCCATCATTTGCCGCTTGGCCAGCGGAACCACGCCTGCGCTGCGGGCCGGGTTGCTGTAACTCTGAGGAATCGGGGCGTAGGACCGGGTCTTTCGGGTCGCCATCGGCAAGGGCCTGGACATCGATCCGGCGATGTGTCGAGCGGCTTCGCGCGCCAGCTCCATGCGCCCGCGTACGCGAAACTTGGCGAACAGCGATGAGACATGAAACTTTACCGTGCGTTCAGAAAGATTCAGAGAGGCGGCGATCTCCTTATTGGCGAGACTCCGCATGATACCAGCTAGTACTTCTTCTTCCCGGCGAGTGAGTTTGAGTTGACCGCTGACACAATGTCCGGCCTGGAGAAGCTTTTCCGCTTTCTCGGTCAGCCCTCTCAAACCGTCGTTTTCGGCTGATACCATTACCACGTAATCGCTCGGGGAATGGCCGAGGACCATGCAGTGGATCGCCAGCAGAGCAGCGGCCTGGTCCACGGGAAACCGCCCATCAGGAGTAGCCTCCACTTGAAAATGGGACACGCCAGTGTTTTTTTCGTAGAAGTAATAGAGATCGCGGGTAATAAGTGCTAAATTCTTCATGGTAGGCGCTCCTTTCAGAAACCTCTCTCGCAAGCTTGATCTGAGAACACACCTCAATACGACAATCAAAAGGCCGCAGGTACGAGGACCGCCAAAGCAAGGAGGATCATCTTGCGTGCTGTCATCGTGTCCCCAGTGATATTGCGGATGCCTGGTTCAAGCATCCAGTCAACAAGTGCAATGAGTGCACCAAACCCAAAAATATAATAAGTGCTTTATTGTGAATTATTTAGATGTTGCCAAGGGCCTTGGATGTGAGTGCGTTCGACACACACTTGGGTGGGTACAAACTCGCTTCCCGGTCTGGAATTCCAGTGCGAATGTGCAAAAGAGCTGCAGTTTGACGCGGGCATTTGGGCGAGAAGCCCGGTTCTCGCCCAGTGGAGCGGGGACCTGGGGGCAACAAAGGCGGCAATCCGAACCACCAGAATTTAGTGTGGTTCCGAACCAGGCCTGGAGGGCTTGGTGTCGGCCTCTCCTGCTACTCCAGGCTGCTCGGCGATCTCGCGCGCCTCGATCCTTTCCCATTTCTCTGCTGATTCTCTTATCTGGACTTCTAGTTCTACTTCCGCTCGGTCGAATTCAACCTCTAACTCAGACTTTCCACTTAGTTCGTTTTCTCCCGGTTCAGGCCTCTCCACTTCGGGACGCATTTCATTGGTCGGTTCCGGTGGTTCTGGACCAGAGTCCATTCCAACACGGGTGGAAAATCCAGGCTCCAGCAGAACTGATCCTCCAGTAGCGTTCCGTCCGTAGACTTCGACAAGTCCGTCCACCACGTCCACTTCCGTGACGTTGTGTGCATTGACTTCCACTTCGAACTGGGTTCCGCGAACGGCAATAACGGCACTGGGGGTTCCGAGTTCGAACGGCACGGTGCCACCTGTCCGCTTGTTAATAAGCGCACGGATTCGTCCGAGAAGCAATTGGAAGTAACTCGGATCAGTCAAAGAAGGCTCTTGCACCCGCAATCTTGTGTGCGCCCTGAGCATCACCTCACTGCCGTCGCTCAGGCGAAGAAGTAATCTGCCGTTGCCTGTGTCAAGAATTGTGCCAGGAGGAAGCTGCTCTCCACGCAACGGATTACTAGGCGACTGGTCCGGAAGGCTCAGACGAACATTACCCCTCCACTCGGCAATCGTGGCTCCAGCTATCGCGGCAGCGGCAGGCATCCTCGGGTGTTGCTCTTGGGCCACGGCCATAGCGATAGTCAACCAGGAGATCAAAGGGCAAAATAGGATGTAACGAATTGCCACAGGTCTCATTGAAGTACCTCACTGTAAGACTCTCGAGTTGCCGGCAGACGAATAAGAAAAGATGTGCCTGCCCTAGCATCGCTGCGGGCCTCAACTTTTCCTCCATGTTGTTCGGCGATCCGTTTGACGAAGGCCAACCCGAGTCCCCATCCGCGTGGCGTGTTTTCCTGCTCACTTCCGCGGTAGAAAGGTTCGAAAAGATGAACCAGTTCGTGCGGCGGAATCACGGGACCCGGATTCCACACCTCCAGTATGACACCGTTTCCGTCAATCTGGGCTCGTAGCATCACTTCGCTTCCCCGTGCACTGAACTTGATGGCGTTACTTACCAGATTCAGTAAGGCGCCCTCGATCAAGTGAGGATCGCCGTGAAGTGCCGGTAAATAACGAGCAAATTCAGTTCGGACCTTGATTTCAGAAGCCTCGGCGATAGGCTGAACGACTCGCGCCACTTGCTCTATAGTGCAGCCGATCTGGAAGGTCTCTTTGCGCATTCCGCGCGCGCACGATCTCGTTCCAACCTGACGGTCTGGTCAGTCGCGACCACCATGACTACTTCCGATGGGTCGGCAGCCGACGTGGATTTGAGTTTCACAGCCCGCAACTGCCAGAGTCCCTGACCTAGGTTCACCTCAGCATCGAGCCACACACCGGGAGTGACCAGTGATTTGCGGATATCGCCCCACGGTGCCTCGCGGAGACCTGCGACGAAATTGTCGAGACTTGAGTCCGCTCTCCACCCTTGCTTTTCGCAGAAGCTTTGCCACTGTGGATTGCGAAATATGAGCCGCCCATCGGATGCGAAGACGGCCAAGCCCTCTTGCATCGCTTCCAGAAGGGTTTCATCAAACGCATACAGCGAACTCAGCTCCGCTTGCAGGTGCCGAAGCAGATGCACCTTCCAATGCAAGTCTCCCTCCGCGGATTTCGCTTCTGCGCGCAAGGCCGCCGCCAGACTTTCTCTTGTTGCCGAGCCGGGCGTCTTCAGCGTCAGTTGTAGTTGCCGAAGGCCCTGCGTAAGGCCTTGGTCCACCACGACGAGGTTCTGCAACTGCGCCAACGGGCCGGCCAGCAGACCTGCACACAAGAGTGGTCCCACTCCGATCAGCAGATGCATCCAAGCAAAAGCCAAGTAGCTCGATACGAGACCACTTGCGAGTAATACCGCGAGCGCGATCAGCCCCTTCCGGACCGGCCAGCGCAGCACTACCCAGGTGAAACTGGAACTAAACATACATAGAAGCAAAAGACTTAGCCATCCATTCAGAGGGCGCAAGCTCCTTCCGGCAAGGATGGCATCGACCAGATTGGCATGGATTTCCACCCCGGGCATCGGCAGTCTGCCACTGACTGGAGTTGGGATGCGGTCCCCTATTTCCGTGGAGCCGAATCCAATCAACACGGCTTTCCTTTGTAGTTGCCCGCCTGTCTTGCCTTCCAATAGGTCCACGACGGAGAGCGCGGAGAATGCTGGCGACATCTCGCCTGGAGTTGTTTGGCCACGGTAATCAATCAGCAGCAAACGCGGCGATTCGGAGTCGCCGCCGGCAATCGCGGCGTGAGAAGACGTCTGCACCGCAGGGATGCGTCGCCCTCCGACTCGCACCTCGCGCCCGTCATCTTCGAGGAGGGCCCCTCTAGCAACGCGCGCCACTTCCAACGCAAACGCCCAGCGAGGGCCCTCGAGAGATAATTCCCGCACCGGGACGCTACGGCATATACTGTCGGGTCCCAGAGCAGCTTGAGCGTGCCCCACGGCAATGGCTTTCTCCGCGAACAGTGGCATCGGTTCGACCCAGAGGCGCCCCTGAGGTGAATTGCCGATCTTGCCCACAAGAACAGCGTTCCCCGCGTCTTCCAGCGCCGTTGCCAATTCGCGATCATCGCTTTCGTCCTCGGGTTCCGAGAGTAAAATGTCCAAGCCCAACGCCTTGGGCCGCTCGGCGCTTGCCGCCCTTACTACTCTTGCAAGCAGCGAGCGTTTCCAGGGCCATCGCCCGTAACGTTCAAGACTGGCGTCGTCAATCAAGACAAGCGCCACGTCCGGCGAAGTGCCCTGATTCTCCCTTAGCCGGAAATAGAAGTCTCCCGCGCGCCGGCTAAGTTCTTCCACCGGATAACTGAGGCTGAGCACACCGACCATGGAGAGAAGCAAGACATTCAGCAACAGCCAGTGCACCGGCTGGCGGCGCACCTGGTGCGGGCGGCCTTTTCCTGAATCGCTCATGTTTTTTCTGATTGCAGGTCGATTGCCAGGCGGCGCGCCTTTTCGTACAAGGTTTTGCGTTCAATTCCAAGCTTCCGCGCCGCCAGCGACTTATTGCCACGTGATTCTCGCAACACACGGACGATTTCCTGCCGCTCCATTTCCTGCAGCTTGCCCGTCAGCGTTGATGTCAAGTTCTCTGGGACCGACGTTGCCTTGCTTCGCCGCGCTCGCTCGCGTTCTACTCCCTCGCACGAGATTCCCTCGGTCGCAGCGAAAATAGCCAGTCGCTCGATAAAGTTTTCGAGCTCCCTCACGTTACCGGGCCAGCTCATGGAAGCGAGCAGCGAAACAGCCTCTTCGCTGATATTCACTTGGCGCGCATTGCGCTGGTTAAAGCGCTCCAGAAAATGCTGCACGAGCAGTGGAATGTCCTCGGGACGCTCTTCAAGCGAGGGAAGTTGAATCGTGACGACGCTGAGGCGATAATAAAGGTCTTCGCGAAATTGCCCTGCCCGGATAAGCGCGCTCAGATCCTTGTTCGTGGCGGCCACAATCCGGACGTCCAGAGGAACAAGGGTGTTCGACCCCAAGCGTCGCACCTTCTGCTCCTGTAGAACGCGAAGCAATTTCACCTGAAAACTCAGACTGGTCTCCGAGATCTCGTCCAGGAAAATCGTGCCGCCGTTGGTGGCCTCGAATAGCCCGCTGCGGTGACTGTCGGCGCCGGTGAAGGAACCTTTTTCGTGCCCAAACAACTCGCTTTCCAGGATTGTCTCCGGGAAGGACCCGCAGTTGATTGGTGTGAAAGGCATCTTGGCGCGCGGGCTGTGCTCATGAATGGCCCGCGCCACAAGTTCCTTTCCCGACCCGCTCGCACCGGTAATGAGCACGTTGGCCGTGCTGGGCGCGACCCGCGCGACGATCCGATATACCTCCAGCATTTTCGGACTCCGCCCCACAATCGCCGTTTTGAGATAGAAGGTATCCTTGGGCGCAAAGGCGGGTGTGTGTCGCGACGCTCGCAACTTGCGCAACAGGGCGAGCAGTTCGTCAATCAGCAAGGGCTTGCTGAGATATTCGAGTGCTCCGCCTGCAACGGAGCGAGCCACGGTCTCGACGCTGGCATGTGCCGTCATCACCACACACTTACACTCCGGCTGCAATGTTTTCAGTTTTTCAAGAAATTCGAGACCATTGGCCTGTCCAATATAAATATCCAGAAGCGCCAGATCGATCGGGTTTTCACGAAGGAGCGGTTCGGCCTCCTCGACACTGCGTGCGGTGCAGCATACGTAGCCTTCCTCCGTCAAAACGGCATTCAACCAGCGGCAAATGGATTTGTCGTCATCCACCACGAGTATTTTGAGTTGCTTCTCCATGCCCTTACCCCAATTCCTGTGATCTCCATACGAGCCAACTCTCCTCGTGATGACCGACTAGAAATGGTACACAAGACTGAAGCGGTCCGCCTGCGCCCGGAATGCTCCCGTGGGCAGAGCCAGGTGGAAGTAGGTATAGTCGGCGCCCAAGTCCCATCTTCCCAGTATAAAGCGATTCTTCGCTGTGGTCTGCCACGCAATCTGGTAGGGGGCTTGCAACAAAGATTCGGCACCATACTGCGCGATAAATTCGCCGCGGTAGATTTTACCTACAGCAAAACGGAATCCACCCAGTCCGAGGTGACTGTGATATTGGTTTGGGCTGAAATAGCCGTGCGAAAATGTCCGCAAGAATGAAGAATGCGTGTATTGGTATCCCAGTCCTACAGCGAAATGCGAAACTCCAATCCACCGCAGCACTTCAGCATCTTCTCTTTGGATCCGATTTGAGTCGGAAAAGTGCTGCTTGAAGAAATCGGCGCTGATCCGCCAGGAGCGCAGCTGCCAGTCGAGCCGGCTCCACCAACCCTCCGCCAACACGTCGAACTGAGTTGACCGGAAAGTTGGGGTAATCGGAATCCGGGAGAAACCTCCTTGCAGCCAAACACTCTGGAACGGATGAAGAATCAAGGTTCCGCGGTAGAGTGCCCGATTCGAATCGTCAGCAAAGCGAACGATCCCCGCTCCCCCTGCAACGAAGAGCCAGCGCGCCAACCGCACCCGGCCTTCATCATTGACGGTAAAGATGTTTGCTTTTGAGCCCTGGCTCACCCAAAGAGATTTTTCATCGATGCGGAAACTGTTCGTGACTTGGCGTCCGATCTCAACATCCAACCTCTCTCCAGCACTCAAGACACGGTTTCCTGCGCTATCGCTGAAGTAGCTTGCATCCGCTTGCACTCGGTTTAGCGCGCTGATCTCATGGACGACCGGAAGCGGTAATTGATTTTTTTGTAGGTCATCCTTGTACTCCTGCAGGCGAATGCTGTTTGGATGGCGGGCCAGGGCCAGCTCCAGCTCGCTGCCGGCCTCGTCTTTCTTTTTCTGAAGTAGCAAATTTCGTATCAGCCCGATAGCCGCGGCCTCATCGTTTGGATCTGCTGCAAGCACCTCGCGGAAAAGTTGATTTGACGGCTCGTATTTCTCGCGAAAACTCAGCAGGCGAGCCAGCTCGATCTTTGCCATTCGGTTCGAGGGATCGTCGCGCAGGACCCCGCGGAAGATTTCCAGGGCCCGCCCGTCTCGACGCTCATAAACATAAGTCCTACCCAGTTCGACCCGGAGCTGAGAATTCCCCGGAAATCGTTTAAGTGCTTCCTGCAGTGTTTGTATCGCCTGCGAATAGCGCCGATGACGCAGATCTGCCTGTGCTGCAGCAATGCTCTGCTGGACCGAGGGCCCTTCCTGACCGTGCGCAGGCTGGACCTCTCCCGCGAGAAGCATGGCGGCAAACGCGAGACTTACACAGAAAATAGAACTTCGAATCATGAGTTCATCATTCACCACCCAACGGCCTGTGCTACTGCGAATCCTTGCCGCCGGCTCGGAAATGCGAGGCCATAAATGCCTTTGCGTCCTCCCCGACGAGGCGTGGATCTGGGGCGATAGCCGCATTGTAGCCAACCTCCAAGACGGTCCTGTCTCCGCCATCATGCCCTATTACAAAGCACACAGTCGAAAGACCCTGGGTCCCAAATCAGGGTGTGCTGAAATCAAAGGAGTTAACGTAATGAGCGCCGAGCGATTTTCATGAAGTTGCGCGGGCCGCAGGCCGTAAGTGAAAGTTAGCCTGACCAGGGCGTTATTACAACATTGATGCTCTGTATGGCGTGTCGAAAACACCTCGCTCATCAACCCAATTAGGAGATGCGATGAATGACGTCGACAAACGAGTCGTGGACATTTACTTGTGCGCTCCCCCACCCTCGTCCTAACCATCGATTATCAATAGGGCACTTTCATCGCCAAATGCGAGGAGGCATAACTTCTGCAAATTCACTGGTCCTAGTTTGCTCTGGCTGGGTTGCTCCAACACACCCTGTATTGACAATACCCCAACGCAATGACGCGTCATCTTCGATGCCTGGTTCCCTCGCACCTGACCGTGACGCTCTGACTTACGGGGCCCGTAGTTAATCTCAGCTGCTGTCGCACCCTTCATGCGCGATTAGGGTGCAATAAGAGTTCCCGAGAGTTCCTCGGAGCGCCAAACGTTGCGATCGGCGCCGTGAAATTACAAAGAGTTCCCTCTGGCTGCCAATCTGTCGCGGCACCGGCCCAGAATTTGAAAGTTCGGCGAGCTCGGAATCGGAGGACATATCCGACGCGATCAAGAACAACGTGTCACATCCGGCGCACCACTTCTTCTTGAGGGTGAAGTCCCACTTGTACTTCGGGCATTTGTAGCACCGCGGCCAGAATCTCAAGAACGGTTTCGTCCCAGACAAGCTGTTTGCGGCCCTCGATTTCAAGCCGCGATCGCCGTAGGCAACGCTTGCCTACACTTGTTCTTTGGGTTTCGCGTTCTCCAGCGGAAGCCGTCACGGGAATTCACGACGACGACGGCGACTCTCTCAATGCGACCACATCGAAAAGCGGACCGGCTCGGGCTTCACATCCCTTCAACCTGCGGTCGGATTGGACCTTTGGTACTTTCGACGTCAGATACGTTGGTTGTTAAATGCAACTTATGCGCTTCCAGTTGGGCACGGGAAGCGTTTTCTTCGTGGTTTGGAGGGATTGGGGAATGCGGCGTTAGGCGGTTGGACGGTGAACTCGATCGTGACGTTGCCAGGCGGCTTTCCGTTTTCGCCGCAGCCCAGCTACAACCAGTCGAACAATGGGGACACGCGAAATCCGAGCGCCCCAACCACTTGCTTGTTTGTTTTCAATGTAGCGTTTCTACTACGGGGCGAAAGAGTAGGTATATTTTACCGCAAATCGGGTCTCGCGGACTTGCGGGGGATTCGCCGGAGCGATACTGGCGAATTGCGTTCCGACGTTGTAGATGATGTAGAGGTCGCTGTCCGGCCGATAGTTGTACCTTAGGCGAAGATTGGCGCTAACTGCCTGCGTGTTTGACGTATCCATCTGAAGAAGACTGGTGAATGTCAGAAAACGAGTGAAGGAGTAGTTTGCCTGCAGGCTTGCCAGCACTACTGAAAAATTGCCGTTGGGCAAAGGCAATCGAAATCTATTCCAGGTCTCGGAAGCAGAGATCGAAAATTTGACCGTCGGGCGATAATTGGCCCGCACACGGAATTCATTCAGAGTCCCACCATAGTAGCCGCCAAAGCGTTCGAAGAAATTGTATGTAAATCGGCGATCCTGCCCGGATCCATAGGTAAGCTGATGGCGGGCGAAGTGGTAGATGCCGTTCGGAATGAACACGTTCTTGTAAATATGGAAGGGTGTTGTGATCAGCTGCGTGAACACGTCCGCGATATCGTTGTCGGTGTACGCCCCGTTATTGAACTCGGCCCGGAACGTGCCCTGCCATTCTTGCGTCGAAACTTCGTTGCGCGTATCGGGCGCATGGAGAATGAATCCCTCAAATTGCAACTCGCGCACGCCACTGATCTGGGGCCTGACCTTAAAGGTAAAATTCCCGTACGTTTCGTTTGAGTCGGTTCTTTCGATGAAACCAACCTCCGGGTTGAAATTTGGCCCGATTTTTCTCCGCGCTGCGATTCCGTCCAGCCAGTTTGACCGATACGAGAGCGAGGCCCCGACATCGCTCGCCCCGCTAGGGTCTCCAGGTGATCGGGTTCCGGCCACATGAGCGTCAACAAACCAGTCTTTGAAGAAGACCAGTCGCGAGTCAACACCTCCCGTCTGGTTGAAACTGTCAAGTACGTTTCCTGATCGTTTCTCTGTGCCCATCACACCGATATAGGAACCGAGCCATAGCGACTCTTTCAGTCTTGCGACGGCATAGTTTGCGTAAGGATTTGGACCACTGGAACGAGTGTTGACGTCCATTATACCCACCTCCATCCGACCAAATGTCCCGGTCAGTTTCGCTCCGCCATTGATGGGCACCTGTTGGCCGGTTATTGGATCAATCCCAATCTGACGGCTAAAGAACAATTGATCCTGGTCGCCGATATCGAAATTGAAGATCCCTGCGTTTTCGAGGAAGAACGGGCGCTTCTCCGGAATGAAGACTTTGAACGGCGTCAGATTGAAAGGCTCGAGATCAACCTCGGTATCGGCAAAATCCGTGTTCCCCGTGAGATTCAAGACGAGGTTTGAGGTAAGGCCGTACTTAATATCGACTCCGGCCGTAAGCGGGAATTTGGAGTCCTGCCCTGTCTGCTTGTCATACCTGGCAAGGCCGTATGGTTTCACGGTGAAGAGTCGTCCACTTCCGATGTCCTGGATGCCCCGCAGCTCTCCTGCTTCGGAGACCTTGGTGATCCCAAAAGTTCGCCGGTAAGCACTCCAGAGGTCTTCTTCGTTCTTTCTACGGATGAAGCGTTTCAAATTCAGACCCCAGACCACCATCGCTTGAGTGATTGAAATTGAGGGTTGTGAATGGAATTTCTATTGTAGCGGTCCATCCGTCAGGAGTGATGCGCGCCTCTGACGTCCATACTCCGTCCCAACCCGGGTCGAAATCTCCTCTATCTGTGCCGCCTTGCTCCTCCACGATGAGACCATCGTTCTGCGTGCCAAGTGCGTTGACCTCGAACACGTATGCTCCACGGCGATCGTGGTTCGAATCGATCAGGATTTCGAAGTGGTCGTCCAAGTCTTGGCTTACGTCCCTGCGAAGTTCCGTAGCGATGATCCGCGAAGGCTCGGAGTCAAAGCAATGAATTCCGAAATACACGGCATGCCGAGTGCAGTTGGCGGCTCACCTTCGTGGGGCTCACGCTGGCGAAAATCAGTGATGGGGTTCGCCAATTGCCAAAGCAAGTCATTCATGGTTCCGTCGAGCTTTGGGGCTTGGTTGACGCGGGTTGCTTCTGCACTAATCCGCGCGGACCCGCCCTTCGCGGATGGAGCTTCAGCGTTCGCGCCAGATGGTTGAAATAACGAGAGACACAGACTGAGAAGGCAGCAAACTAAACCAGGCTGGCTACGGGAGAAGTTGCTCATGGAACCTGGATTTGCCAGCCTGCTCGACGGCTCATCGGACCGAAACCATCGTCCCGAAACCTCATCAGCCGCCGGGGCCTTAGCCTTTTGACACTCGATTCCGGCACTCCATAGTTCCATATTCGCGCGGGTTCCAATCCCGAGCCGATACGCCGACATACGAGCTCGTTCCAAAGACACCTGGCACCGGAGTTCGTTGAATGAGCTGCAACGGCGCCGTCAGTTCGCACCCAGCTACCCTTCCTCGGGCGGCCGAATTGCTACGAATGCTTGATAAAGCAACAGATCGTAGATGATTTTTAGTGTGCCGGCGATGAAGAATGGCACATTGATCCAAGAAGGCCGGGCAAACATAAATCCCACGAACAAGGGGCTGATGGCAGCGCCCATCGTTCGCGCGACGCCAGTGATTCCAGCGGCCGCCGAGCGTTCTTCCGGGCGCACCACGGCCATCGTGTACGACTGCCTCGTCGGAACATCCATCTGACTGATGCTAAAGCGCACCAGAAGAACCAAAACCGCCAGCGAGAGGCTGGGCATTAGTGGCACAATGATGAGCAAGACGTTGGAAGGGAGGTGCGTAACCACCATCGTGTTGATGAGGCCCAAGCGCGAGGCCAGACGGGACGCCAATAGTGCGGAAATCCCCGCAAAGATATTTGCCCAAAAGAAAATGACGCCGAGTGTTCCCGGGTTTACACCGAATCGCAGGTAGAACCAAAACGCCGCAAAGCTCTGCACCACAAAACCACCGGCAAACGAGTCCAGGGCGAACAAACTCGAAAGTTTCATAACCACTCGCCTGGAATGACCGATCCCCAAGAAGCTCCCGATCGTTCCGGGCAAAGCCGATCCTTCTTGCGACAAACTCACTTCCGCCGCGGGTGAGAGACGAGTAAAGGAATACGCCAAGATAACGCCCAGAAGCGAGTACAGAACCACCACCACGCGGTAGGTTCCCGCCGGCGTCCAGGTGGTTCTTTGCAGTGCATGCGTGACCGTCCCGGCGAATAGTGCTCCCATCGCCGTGGCCACCGATCCGGTTAGCGTGTACCAGGCAAATACCTCCGTCCTGGTCCGCTGAGAAACCACATGAGAAAGCGCGGCCTGCTCAATCGACAGAAACGGGCCCACTTCGTTACCGCTTGGACTTATGACGCCAATCGTGCCGGCGATAATCAGGAGCAAAAGATTCTTGGTGCTGGCAAAGGCTAGGCCTGCTGCCGCCATGAGAATGGCACCAACAATAAGCATGCGACGCCGGCCAATCCGATCCGCCCGAGTCGTGAGAAAGAGTGAAACCACAACATCGCCGACGAGCGTGAGGGTGAGAAGTATACCGGTTTGCGATTCGCTGAGTCCCAAGGCGACTAGGTAAAAGACCAGAACTACGGATAACGACCCGTACGCGAACAGGCGCATGAATCGTGTAAGGAACAATAACCATCCATCACGCGTCAGTCCTTTGAGCGCGCTGGATGCTGCGTCGATGGTCAACATCGTAATTCGGTGGCTCCGCTCCGGATCGTCGAAGGAACCAGCATGCGCCTCATCGAGAGATGCCTTCAGCTACGGATTGACTACGGCGTCGTATACGACCATGCGCGCCACGGCTTTGCCGTCCGCTTCCTGCTCCGGCGCGTAGACACGGTGAGTGTCGGGGTCCACTGCCAGGGTGTGCACCTTTTTTTGAACCGGAAAATCCTCCAGCTTGCGGTAGTGATCGGGGTCGTCCATCTGGAATACCGATATGGCTCCGCTCGAGCAGGCCACGTAGATTCGCCTGAGTCCAGAATCAAATTTGATGACATCCGGGCCACCAGCCATCGGAAGGAATGCGCTGGGTTGGTGAGTGTCGAGATTAAAGACCGTCATCAGGTCGTTGCCTTCGCAGGCGAGGAAGGCACGATGATGCTCTGGGTCAAGGGTCATCCCGTGATTCCCTTGGCACCGCCCCACCGGATAGCGGCCTACGACTTCATCCGTAGCTGGATCGATGACCGCGAAGATATTTTTGTCCTGGAGGTTTACGTAAATCTTCTGGGCGACGGGATCGTACTGCGGCATTCCCGTTTCACTGTCGAAGTGGAGTGTCTTAACGATATTATCTGTGCGGACATCTACGATGGCTTCCGCTTTGCCTCGTTCATCGGAAACGTAGAGCTTGTGGAACGGTGCAGCATAGGCGCTGCCGTCCGGTTTGGCTTCGGTGGGAATTTTCTTGACTACTTTCATCTGACGAAGGTCCAGCACGCCTATGGTGTTGTCGCCAGCGTTCGAAGTGTATGCCTTCTTTAATTCGGGGACGTACTCAACGCCTTCAGCACCGGGCGTGTCGGTCACCGTGGCCACAATTCTGTTTGTGCGCAGATCGATGACGTACGTCTGTCCTGCGGCGAGATGAGCTGAGAGCAAATAGTGATCGTCGGGCGTAATGGTGAGATAGTCGAAGCGCTTGCCTGGCGGTCCCGGCAAATCGAATTCAGTCACCTTCTTGAGAGTAAGGCCATCCGGAGTGGCCGCGAGTGCCATAGCTCCGGACAAGGCGATAAATCCGGCTATCGGAATTCGTTTCTGCATACAAAGCCCCCAGTAACCTCTTCAGAATTTTGTTGCTAGCGCGCCATCGCGTGCGCCGCGACGCCCTTGCCGAGTTCGTCGAGAGCCGCTTTAAAGCCAGTGGCTAGCTTTTCTGCCGGACCTCTGCCCCAATAGTGGAGAAAGATCACGACGGGCCGATCCTCGGTCATGTGGTGGTGAATTGCGACTACAGTGAGACCGTTCTTGCGGAGCGCTTTCAGCACCGGCGTGACTTCGTTTTCAAGCATAGCTATGTCGCCAGCGATCGCAGCGTCGCCTTGGGTACCGACAAACGCGGCCCACGTGTTCAGCCCCATGCGGGTATTGATCGCCGCACCATGATCTTTCATGGCGATGTCGTCACGTCCGATAGTGATTTTATAGACAGCGCCGGATTGCTCGCCAGGATGGCCAATGAGCGTGGCTAGTTTTTCTGTGTCGAGCGGAGTACCGGTGCCAGAAGCAGGCGCAGCAGCCGAGGGAACGACATGGCCGATTAGATCCAATCCCGGCTTCACTCGGCGGGCAAGGTCAGCTGCCTTGCCAAGGCCGTGGACGTGCATGAAGTAGACGTGCGGATCGTCCCAAAAGAAATGGTTGTGCAGCGCGGTGACATCGATTCCGTTATCCAACAGCGCGGACATGACCGGGTTTACTTCTTCCCCCAAGAGCACCAGATCGCCCATCATCACGTCCGAACCGTCGGTACTTTTGCTCAGCGCAATCCAACCACCGAATCCAAAAGGCGTCGGCGTCGAGAAACCCTGAATGGAGATCTTCAAGTCACTACGCGGGATGTTGACCTTGAGCACGCCCGTCTTGAAATCACCCTTCCGGTCGAGAAATCTTAAAACGTCCTGATAATCGCTTGGCACGTCCTGGGCGAAAGCGCTCAGGCGGAAGAACAGCAAACAAATACTTCCGAATAAAACCACTATTCCTTTTTGGATCAAACGAGACATGTGACGAACCTCCTTGTGTTCGAGTTTGAAAATCCAGAAATTAGTCTTGCTACTGCTCGTTGGACTTCTGACGGACGTATTCGTACAGCGCGTCGTAGAGTGGGTATTCCTTCGCAGACGCTCTTCATCGCTTATCCCAGGAAGCGCGAAGCCCCGAGCGATGGCGCGCAATCCAAGAACCCTCCGCAGCGATATGTTCCTGTCCTTTGACATCTGCCCCTCGTACCATGAATGCGAGACAGCGAAGTGCCGGATCATTGAGTTTGTAATCCTCGAGGATAGCCTCAAACGCACAGCATTCCCCCCGATGATTCAGCTGCACTTCAGGGAACCGGGCTGCGTCAAACGAGATGGCCCCTTCTCTGCGAGCGATTTCGAGAAGACGGTCTTCGGGCGCGAACAGGAACTCGCCGTGTGCGTCAATGAATCGCCGAATGAGCCAAGGGCAGGCGACGCGGCCCACTTTAATGTCTGTTCTCGTAACCCACTTCATCAGGAACTCCTCGAGCGGGCCGCATGTAGAGCGGGCCGACGCTGGACGAGATAGCTCTCAGGCTACTTCTCTGAGCCTTTCGACTCCGGCGAGCTCTGTCTCGAAGCGACTCGAGTCCCAGCACGCAACTCGTCGGTGCCTCGCACAGCAACGTCATCTCCCTCTCGCAAGTCACCGAAGACCTCTGTCAGCTTTCCGTCGACCTCGCCCGTTTGGACATTCACCCACTCTGCGCTGCCACCCCGGATACGAACGACGAAAACAGCTTCTGTGGTTCGGACCACAGCGGATGTTGGAACGAAAAGAGTGGATTGCGATCGACTGAGAGGCCAAAGCACTTCCGGAAACATGCCCGAAGCCAGACGTCCATCCGTATTCGTAACGTCCAACTCGACGGGCATCGTTCGCGTTTTCACATCCACCGAATGAGCAATCCGCGCAACTTTTCCAGAGAAAGCTTGATTCGGAAAGGCCGGGACACTGAATCGGACTTTAGCTCCTTCCTTTATACCGGCCACATATTTTTCGGGGACAGGAACAAGGAGCCGCAATCGTGAAATCTTTTCCACCCGCACGATGGGGACTCCAACACCGGATCCGCTGGACGGCCCCACGAGCGCTCCAGGATGAACGTTCCTCTCTGTCACAACACCGTCAAAGGGCGCCCGCACCTGGAGATACCCTTCTATTTCGCTAACTGATTTCAATGCTGACCGCGCCGCCTGGGCACCTTCGCGGACGGATTCGAGCCGTGCACGGTCTGCCTCGACTGCCTTTTGCGCAACCTCCAAATCATTTCCGGCGACAACACCTGGAGTTGCGGAAGCCGCCTTCAGTCGTTGGTAGGTGCTTTCGTCCGAGGCAAGCTTGGCTTCTGCTTCTCCCCGTTGAGCCTCCGCTCCCTGGAGTTTCGATTGCGCCTCGGCGCGCTGGGCGGCAATTTCAGGAGCCACCAGACGGGCCATGAGGTGTCCTGCTTTCACAACCGATCCGCGATCTACGCTGATCGAATCAACGAATGCGGTAACTTTGGGATAGACGGCGACAACCTCATACGGCTGCAGTTCTCCTGGCAAGCGCGCGGTGATGGCAAGGATCTTGGATACGACCTTTGTAACTTCTACAGTAGGAGTGGACGCAGTCCCTTGTGCATTCGGCGCGCTGGCGGAGGAGGCCGAGTTCGAGCCGCAGGAACTGCACAAACAAACGCCACCGGCGAGGACCAGACTAGATAGAACCATAATTCGACTCATAGAGCCTCTCCCTGCCAGGGATTCCGATTCCGCGGCTGCCCGCTGGCGAACGCGCTTTGGGGATCCTCAGGGTCCAGTGACGGCGATTTCACTCCAGCTCGCTCCTGGATTATGGAAAACACCAGAGGCAGGATCAGTAGAGTCCCAGCGGTGGCAAACAACAACCCGCCGATAACGGCCCGTCCGAGAGGGGCCGTTTGTTGGGCCCCTTCCCCGATTCCCAGCGCCATGGGAATCATTCCTGCGATCATGGCCATACTGGTCATCAAGATGGGTCTCATACGAGTTCGCGCGCCGTGGATCGCGGCGACACTTGAGGTGTTCCCGGCACGCCGGTGCTCCTCGGCGAAAATGATAAGCAGAATGGCGTTCGCGACAGCCACGCCGATGGCCATAATGGCACCCATGAAAGACTGCACGTTCAGAGTGGTCCGCGTGATCAGAAGAATGAAAATCACGCCGCAAACGATGGCGGGAATGGTGGACAGGACGACGAATGCCAGTCGCATCGACTGGAAATTCGCCGCAAGCAAAAGGAAGATGACCAGGACCGCGAGCAGAAGTCCCACTCCCAAGCTCGACAATGTTTGCTTCATCGGGCCAATCTGCCCGCGCACGTTGACCTTTACGCCGCGAGGTGGAACTCCAGCGCGTTTGATTGCTTCATCCAACTGTATCGATACTCGACCGAGGTCCGCACCCGACACGTTCGCGGTAAGTGTCACCATCCTTTGTCCGTTTAGGCGGTGATATTCCCCGACGACAGTGCCGTAGTCCACATGAGCCACGTCGCCCAACAACGGATGAGAAGCGGTGCCCGGCGTGACGGGAATGTGCTCAACGTCCTGGATGGAGGCCATCTTCGACGGAGGAACTTGCACCTGGACTTGATATCCGACACCGGACTTCGGGTCGGCCCAGTAATTCGGAATCACAAACCGGCTCGACGACGTTGCGGCCAGGAAAGACCGGCCTACGCTAGCCGCGGTAACTCCCATTTGCCCGGCACGCTCCCGGTCGATGCTGACGTCCAGGCTCGGATAGTCCAACGGCTCGTCGTACTGAAGGTCGCGGAGTGCGTGAACCTGGGCGAGTTCGCCACGAACCTTTTCAGCGAACGCCCGGCTCGCGCCAAGGTCTGGTCCACTTACGTTGATTTCCACCGGGGTAGGCGCACCGAAATTCATGATCTGGGTCACAATGTCCGCCGCTTCGAAAGAAAACTGGCACGCTGGAAATTGTGACGGAAGCGTTTTTCGCAATTGATTCTCGAACTCGTCCACACGGATCTTTGAGTCCGGATTCAGCGCAACTCGCAAGACCGCTTCGTGCTGGCCGCTCGTCCATAGATAAATCGTGTTGATGGGGTAATTCGGTGGTGGTGCACCAACATACCCCAAAGTGATCGTCACATTCCCGGGCCCAGCAGCCTTTTCGATGGAGCGGAGCACGTCGAGAGATAATCTCTCGGTCGCTTCTACGCGGCTTCCTATGGGTGCTCGAAAGCGCAGCAAAAGTTGGCCGGATGGGACCCGCGGAAAAAGTTCTCTTCCGAGATACGGACCTACGAAGACGATGACTGCGAGTGAGGCAACCGCATACAGCGAAACAACGATCCGGCGGTTTCGCATCGATTTCTCTAGAATCCTTCCGAGCCTTTCGCGCAATCTGGCGAGGATTGAAGGTGCACCTTTTTCGTCGTCAGGGACATGAGCGCGGAGAATCCACGTCGAGAGCACCGGCACTAGCGAGCTGGACAATAGATACGAAGCGGCCATCGCGAATCCGACCGCCAGAGAGAGCGGAATAAATAGGGAGCGGGAGACGCCGACCATAAGGAAGGACGGCACGAACACAGCGAGCACACACAGCATGGCGAGCAACCGCGGAATCTGAACTTCTTTGCTTGCCTCCAGCACGGCGACCGCCCGCCCTTGCCCTCGACCCAAGTGGCTATGAATGTTTTCCATCACCACCGTGGATTCATCGACCAGAATCCCGACGGCCAGTGCCAATCCGCCGAGCGTCATTATGTTGATGGTCTGTCCTGCACCCCAGAGGGCCACGACGGCAGTGAGCAACGCAAAGGGGATGGTGGCGACGACTATCAGCGCACTACGCCAGTCGCGCAGGAACAGAAGGACCACGATGCCGGTCAGCAAAGCGCCGAGCAAGCCTTCTCGCACAACCGACAACAGAGAATTTCGCACATACGAAGACTGGTCAAATTCGTAGTCGATTTTGATCTCCGGCGGAACGGCGGATTGGAACTGCGCGAGATTCGCTTTGACTTGGTTTACGACGCTCAGCGTCGAGGCATCGGCGCGCTTGGTAACGGGAATGTACACGGTCCGCCGCCCATTCACCTCGGCATAACCCGTGACGATGTCGCTGGAATCCTCTATCGTGCCCACGTCGCGGAGAAGGACGGTAGGGCCAGAACCTGTGCGAATTGGGAGATTCATCAGGTCCTTAATATTCGTAACCACGGAATTGATCGGTGCGAGTCGCAGCAAATCGCCGGTGCGTACGTTCCCCGCCGGCACGATAGCGTTTCCCGTATTCAGTGCCTGGATGACTTCCTCGGGCGACATGCGGTAGGCACGGAGGCGATCAGGGTCAACACTGACGACAATCGTTCGGGCGGCACCACCAAAGGGAGGGGGAGCGGACACTCCAGGCAAAGTCGCAAACAGCGGCCGCACACGGTTCAGCGCAAGATCCTGGATCTCCGCGACACTCCGCGTCGCACTGGAAAAAACCAGATAGCCGACGGGCACGCTGCCGGCGTCGAACCGCATAATGAATGGGGAAACAGTACCCGGCGGCATGAACGCGCGGGCGCGGTCGACGTAGCCGACGGTCTGAGCCAACGCCTGGCTCATATCTGTTTCGGGGTGAAACGTGAGCTTAACCAGGCCGACATTTTGAATGGACTTCGATTCCACGGACTCAATCCCTGTGATGTACAGGAAATGATATTCGTAGTAGTAGACGAGATAGCCTTCCATCTGCGAGGGGGACATGCCGCCGAACGGCTGCGCCACGTACACAACAGGCAGGTTTAGATTGGGGAAGATGTCGATCGGCATTCGCGTAAGAGCAAGGATCGAGCAAAGGGCTATGCCCATGACCGCCGCGATGACCGTGAACGGGCGGCGAAGTGCGGTGCGGAGCAGCCACATGCGTTACGTCCCTCCCTGGGTCTTATCGTGGAGAAACTGCAGGAACGGCTGAAGATCGCCTTCTGACGCCGCGACCGCTGCCAGATTCTGCCAGACCGCAAGCCGGGCAAGAGCGTCGTCCGTTTCCGCCTGCACCAGGAGGCTCTGCGCGTCCGCAACATCGACGAGAGTAGCGAGACCAGACTGGTAACGTGCTCGCACTTGATTCTCGGTTGTGCGCGCCGCGTCCAATTCCTGCGGCGTATTCTCAGCGACACTGCGAGCCCCTTCGAGAGAGGCTTGTGCCTTCCGCAACTGACCTGTCAGGTCCTGCACGGCTTGATCGTAGCGAGCTGCCTCAGCACGCTGATTCGCCGATTCAACCGCCTTTCGAGATCGGATCGCGAAGATGTCGAATGCCGGAAACGTCACGGTCAAGCCAACCGCCCAGTTCGAACGGTCCGGGCCTAGGCCTGCCGTTCCGCCCTCGAATTTGCCTGTGGGGTCCCACCCGCTACCGCGTCCATACACCGACGATTGAAGATAGAACTTCGGATAGTAGGAACGGTCCAAGATATGGACCTGCGCCTGGGCTTCTTCCACCCGCGCGTGCTGCACCTCCGCGATCGGATTGTTCTTAAGCAGAGTGGTGTGTGGAGATCCGTCGGGAGGCAGACCAAGCAGAGAGCTCTCTTGTACCTCTACCGAGGTATCCGGCAATCCGAGGATGTCGGCCAATGCGGCTCTGCTTACTTTCTGTAGTTGCCTTGCACGGGCCAAGTTGACTTTGGCGCGAGCTAATTCCGCATCCGCACGGGAAGCATCCGCTCCCGCACGAAGCTGGTTATCGACCAGCACCCGGACGGCCTTGTCGAAGGTCTCCCGCCGTTGCACGTCCGCCTCGGCGGCGTGCACCGTTTGCTGGGCAGCCAGCGTCGTCAAATAGGCATTCACCGTGGCGACGGCCACATCGAGGCGTGTCAGCGAAGCTTCCGCAGTGACTCGATCCCGAACGGCACGCGCGGCGTCTACCTTAGCTCCCCGGTATCCAAAATCGACCGGCTCCCAGGAAAACAGCAGCCCCACAGCGCTTCCCCACGCGCTGTGATTCGAGAGTGACACCGTAACGGGTCCGGAAATCGGCGCGATGATGGATTGCGGTAGAAGAAGTCCCGTAATGTTGTTGTCCGTCGCACGATTCATTTGCCAAACCACATCCGCGCGAGGGAGGTAATTCGTTTGTGCCAAGCCAATGCCTGCCTGAGCCGCCCCGACCCTCTCTAACGAAGCGCGGACAGCCGGGTAGTTCTTGAGAGAGAAATCAACTGCCTGTTCGAGCGTAAGGGCCTTACTCGCTCCACCGGCTTGCGCCAGGATCGTCGGCTCGACTAGCACACACATAACCAGGGTGACCGCAATCCATCGGAGGTAGGTGCGACAATTCGTTAACACGATCTGCTCTCTCCTTTCACAAACTCCGTTCTCGGCGAGCTGGCCACTCACGCGAGCGAGTGATAGAGCCCCTCAATCAACTGCATTCCGCGATCTAGAAGGTCCTGGTCCGGGATTCCTTGTCGCGCCCAACCCTTGAGTACCTCGTCGATCCCATAACCCTCTTTGCGACCGAACTTGTTATCGGCTAAGTCCGCGTCATGAATAACCTCGGAAATAACCTTCATCCTCCGGTCGCGAATCCTAAAGTCTTTTTGCAGGACCTCGAAAGTGCAGTAGTCGCCGCGGTGCCCGAATCCACCGCGGAACATGTCAAATGGCACCGCTGAGGGCGGTGTTTGTCCTTCCGGCGCAAAGGCAAATCGTGCCCTGGGATCGATAAAGCTCCGAATCAGCCACGCGGACGCGGAGCGATCCACGCCCGGCCTCGGTCTGGTGACCCAGATTCTGCCCTTGTAATCCCGGGGGTTGACTCGCGTTGTCTCGGGCACCCGCGTCGCCACGCGCGCTTCGTCGGCCCGCGCAAACAGTTCCCCGACACGCTTCTGCAAGGGACTGACGAAGAAATCGACCTCAACAATCTCCTGGAAACGGCTCCGTAGCCGGCTCAGACGACCAACGGCCCGCTTTTGTACCGGCATGGAAGAAAACTTCTGCAGTTCGCGAATCAACTCCTGGTATTCGCGCGCGCGGGCCTCCGCAAACCGCCCGATCAATTGGGGAGTCGATAGGTTGTCGATGGAACGCACGTGAACAATGGAAGCGTCGCCTCCGTATTTGCGAATGGCCGTTGCGAGCCACTGAAAGCGCTCCTCGTTCGTGGGATTGCTGGGCAACAGGTACCCTGAATTGCCAAGCGGCACGGTTCCGTAGCGTTGGAGCTTTCGCCAGACCTCCACCCGCTGACTGGCTCGCTTGGTGGGCAGCGTGAACGTCAGCAGCAGCCAAGCCGTGCTCGACTCTGTGCGTACATCCATTTCTACCTAGTGTTATGTCTCTAACAGAGGTTACATCATTTTTCTGAAGAAAGCTCGCGCAGAATGGGGGGAAGAGCGTAAAGTGGCGGAGGATCGGCGTATGGCTTGCTGATCGAGTCTTGTCAATGCAACATCTGGCGAACCATGGCCTTGCCATCGAGGTCAAGTCGTACTGATGATGCGGCAGATTGGCGGCGAACCTCTGGCCACGGACTTCCATATGTTTCTGTTGGAAGGCCCCCGGCGAGGCACACGTGCACATTAGTCGATCTGGGTTTCTGTCACTTTTGAGTTTTCGAAGCAGTCAAAATGTACAGCGTCGTGACCAGGCTTGCCAGATGAAGCAGGACCCCCAATTTCAGGTGGAGATGAAGGATGTGGCGGCGGGTCTGTGGATATGGCGTCTCGAACATCCTGCCTGGAAGCCGGGGCAGGGCTGGGAGCCGCTCGTGGCCTCGACGTGCGTCGAGTCAAGGGGCGAGACACTGCTTCTAGATCCACTTGCTCCGCCCGCCGATGCGACGGAAGTGTGGGAACGGCTCGAAGCGCATCCGCCGACTGCGGTTGTCATTCTCAAGCCGGATCACGTTCGGCACGTCGATCTGTTCGTACGCCGCTACGGTGCTCGCGCGTTCGGCCCGCGGCTCTTTTTTCGCAACGACATCCCTGACACCGAGCTGGAGTGGATCGAGCCAGGCAGCCAGCTTCCGGGAGGGATCGTCGCCCTCCACGACGGACGCGGCCGCAACGAAACGCCACTGTGGCTGCCCGAGCAGCGTACCCTCGTTTTCGCCGACGCGCTGACGGCGCCGAGAGGCGAGTTGCGTGTCTGGGCGTCGCCGTGCCATGAAGAACGAGCGTTGCCCGCCCTACGCGTGCTGCTGGAGCTTCCGTTCGAGCACGTGATCGTCTCGCACGGTGAGCCGGTGCATACCCGCGCCGCCTTTGAGCGCGCCCTCGAGCTCCCTACTTGGAGCGGATAGCGCACCAGGCCGCATTGAGCGATGTGCCTCGGCGCCGGACGTGGACTAGGTTGCGCGGTGTCATCGAAGCGCCGGGAACGCAACTCCCGGTTTATGCCCATCGGAAACTTGACCGCACGAGCGTTCATTGTGCGGGTTCGGCGCGGCTACTGGGCACCGGCGGCGCCTTTGGCGCGCGCGCTAGGCTCAGGGCTAGAAGGCTGGGACGACTGGTCTGTTTCGCTTACCGAGACATCGGGCACTGCGACTTCGACGACTGCGGCTTGAGGGACGGCTACGTTGCTATGCAACACCGCGCCATCTTCAATCACGATGCCGCGGGTCTCCAAGTAACCCGTGAATTTACCGGTGCTCCAGATGTGGACGCGCTCGCAAGCCTTGAGCGTGCCAATCACTTCGCCACGAATGATTACTTCACGGGCCTCGATTTCCGCGCTGACCCGCGCGTTTTGGCCGACTGTGAAAGTCCCACTGCCGAGGTGAATTTTTCCATCGAACTCGCCATCCATGAACAAATCACCGTTACCGGAGACTTCCCCTTCGATCTTGATCCCCTGACTCACGGCGGCTGGAGTCCCCGGAGAATCCTGCGCCGCGGTGTCAGGACGCTGCGCCGAGAAAACAGGAGAAGGCCAAGCGTCACGCGAGGATTTTTGATTACTGTCTTCCGCTTTACGCCACATTGGAACACCTCCGTGTCTTGGACAGAGCTTACCACGACCAGGTTGCTCGGTGACAAAAGACAAATCATCCGTGGGGGTACGAGCAGCAATTTTCCCGTTTTCGCGATTTGCAACGCCGCCAAAATCCTACCCCGCCGGAGCAAAACGAACCCAGCAACAACAACAAGCAATATATATGGAATGTTTTTCGCAAAAAACTTGGTCGCGCCATAAAGCTTGTTGCTGTGATGAGTGCGCACGCCGTCTTTGCGGCCGCGAAGAAGAAGTCTTCGCCGGTTGAGGTGAAGCGCTTCAGATAAATCCCGATGCCAATCACTGCCAGGAAATAGATGGCGATCATTGCCGATTTGACGGGAGCAAACTAACCGCTCCGAGTTCAGCGAAGCCAGGAGCACATGCGAAGCTGGCAGGTAAAGGCGGCGGTCAGGAAGGCTTTGGCGCTCGAGGTGGCCAATCTGACCGCTCATCTTCCCATGGCCGCCTGCCAGGCTCGCGTGGAAGGGCTGGAACGTCGTGGGCAAGGACTACGGGCGCGTCATCGAACCAAGCCCGAACCCCGTGGAGGGCCACGCACAGTGCACCAAAGGCCTCGACGACCAGCGGTGCTTTGAAAAAGCTGGGGGCCAAATGCTGCTAAATTGGGTCCAAAACCGTCTACCGCGAGGCAGAACAAAGCTAAACGGGCCAACAAGATAGACTTTCTGGGACGGCCTTGAGCACGGGAGGTCCCGGCTCAAATCCGTGCGCCCTGACCAATCGCTTCCTTTGTTGAGGAGCAACTTTGAATCAATTTTATGATGCTAAGATCGCGCCGTTGAGCCACTACCAAGAGGGACGACAGAAGGCCACGGCCAAGCGGAAAATGGATCTCGACCATAGACACACTACCACCAAGGCCGTGACAGGATGGCGAATCCCGCCGCCACCTGATGGAAGCGTCTCTCACCAGAAAGGGAGCTCTAAAAAAATGCAACGGATCCCCATTCCCTCCAAGGAAATTACCCAGGTTGGGTACCAGGAACGCTCTGAAACTCTCGAAATCAAATTCGAGCCCGGCGGGGTGTATCAGTTTTTTAATGTTCCTGCGGATGTCTTCGACGGACTGATGAATGCCGCCTCCAAAGAGGGATATTATCAGTCGAAAATTGGCAAGCGATTCCCCTGCTCACGAGTCGGGTAAAAGCTATTTGGTTCCTGCAGAGGACTTCCGGCAGGAACGCCAAGGCAATCTCTCTGGGCTATAGCGGTTGGCTCAACTGAGGGTTCCGCCGCAGGAATTGAGCCTGCGCTGATGCCGGTGGGGTTTACTCCGTCCCAAGACTCCCCGCTCAACGAACGTGGCCGCTATTGGTGTCCCCGTTTGGGGAAAACTTCAGATGCACCTTTAGCATCTGCCATTTTGCTGCGGTGAACACGAACCTGCTTGGGCCGACCAGAATTTCCTGGTTGCGTTTCTGAGAAATCCCAGTCCAAACACCTAATTGCCAGCTCTCTCGGAACACGGCATTCAGCAGTTCTCGAGATCGCGCTTCCTTCCGTAGCGAAACGCCAGCCCGACCCCGAGGGTCATGAATCCAATGGGAGGGACCACCAGCACGAGGACACCCTTGCTGATAGCCTTCTGGCCGTCCTTGGAGGTTGCCGCGGCGGAACTGCGACACATGGCACAACCCTGGCTGAACGCGGGGGTAGCCCACAAAAAGAACGATAAGACGAGAAGCGCGGCGCGAGCTGTCATTTCACTCCCAGATAGAGAATGCGAAAAGCATCCGGAAAGAAAAAGATGGTCATCAGGATCAGACAAGCGACCACCGAACACATTGTAAGCCACTTCATGCTCGATACCTCGTACTTTAGGTGCATGAAGTAGCCAATGATCAGCGCGGCCTTCACAAGCGACAAGCCCAGCAAAATGGTCAACATTTTCCCGGGCTGCATATTCTGATAGGTCAGATAGACTTCGATGGCGGTCATCAACAGGAGCGCGCCCCAAACCCAAAAGAACAGCGCTTTGCCGTGATGGCGGTGCTGCTCGGCGACCCGTTCCGCGATAGCTATTTGAATGGTATCCATATCCCTCCGGCTCCTAGAGAATTTTCGCGGACATCAAATAGACCAAAGGAAAGATGAACATCCATACGAGGTCCACGAAGTGCCAGTACAAGCCGGCCACTTCGACGTCGGACGAGTCGTATAGCTTGGGCTTCAACCACAGAATGATCGAGCAGACAATCGCGCTGATTAAGAGCACGTGCGCGCCATAGTGAAAGGGGCTATAAGCCGGCGTTGCCAACCAAGCAACCATCCAGAGGACCAGCAGGATGGGGATGAATTTGCGCCGCAGTGCGACCACGCCGAGATAAATCACACCCAGAGTCACATGCAGCATGTGCATCCCCGTCAGCCCGAAGAAAGTCGCGCCAAACTGCGGCACGGTTTTCGATACGTTAACAAACTCACTGGCGGCTTCATGACCCGGCACTTTAGGGAACATCGGCAGAGTCAAACCTTCCGCGATCAAGTTGCTCCACTCGCGGCCGTGAAGAACGATGAATCCCGTGCCACAGAGCATAGTGGCAAGCAGCCACAGGCGCTGCCCTTTGGCATCGCGATGGACGGAAGCCCTCACCGCCAGCACCATCGTCAAGGAACTTGTAAGAAGAAACGCCGTCATGATGGTGGCGTTGACGATGCTCTCGGAATGGAAAGGCGTGGGCCAGCCTTCAGTCGAAATGCGCCCATAGCTGTAGGCATAGAGCAATGCGCCAAATGTCAGTGAATCGGAGAGCAAGAATAGCCACATCCCGATTTTCTTGGAGTAAGTGCCAAACAGCGACGGTTCATAGACCGACTGGATATCGTGCACTGCGGAATCAGCCATGCGTCCGGCCTCCTGCTCAGAAACGTACGGTTAGCTGGCAAACTCCAGCAAACACAAAATGTAAATCCACAGCGCGGCCATGAAATGCCAGTACCACGCGGTCAAATCCACCACAATGCTCCGCGTAGCCGCGGAGCGACGCAGAAGCGAAGCGATGCCTGCGACGAGCAGGGCGAGAACACCACCCATCAAGTGAATAGCGTGTGTGCCGGTCAGCAGATAGACAAAAGAGCTGCTTGGGGTGGTCGCCACATAGAAGCCATTGGCGGCCAGTTGCCGCCAGGCCGTCCACTGACCGAGAAGGAAAGTGAGGCCAAGGACCAGAGTCATGGACAACCAGGGAATCCTCATTTGGTCACCGGCGGAGACTCTTGGATGGGCTGTGATCGCCCGAAGAGCTGCCTGCTCCTTACTCTGGCGGCGCGCCAGCTCGATGAACACACTGCTCAAGATCAGCACGCCTGTATTGATCAGCAGCAGCTTGGGAAGTGTTACCGGGATCCAGTCGCGTACCAGCGTATTCGTGCGCGGATCGAGGGTGGGAAGTCCCTGACGCACAATGTAGGCGCTCGTGAAGGAGACAAACAGCATCAGCACGGGCGTCAGCGCGACCAGCAGTCCAAGACGCGCCCGGCGCAGGCGCATGGCGTAATCCGGCAATCCCGGACCGGAATCATCACCACCGCCGCCCCGGGTGGGAGGCAGGATGCCACCGTCGCCCAACGAGATTCTGGGATCTTCCACCGTCGCGGTCGTGGAGAAACTTGCCATATGGTGATCAGTGTGCCGGCCCGATTTCCGGATCGCTCTGCATCACGTAATCGCGGGGCGCCCCGGGCACGCTGTACTCGTAAGGACCGTTGTGGACCACTGGCGTGTGCCCGCCGAAATTGTCGTGAGGAGGCGGCGTCGCTGTGGTCCACTCGAGGGTGGTCGCTTCCCAGGGATTGTCGCTGGCCTGCTTCCCCTTGAACATGCTCCAAAAGAGATTCACCAGAAAGATCAATTGACCCGCGATGGTGACGAACGCCGCGTAGGTGATGAACTTCTGCAGCGGAATCAGACCGTGGAGATAGGTGACCTCCGTAAGCTGCGAATAGCGGCGCGGCATCCCCGCCATACCGAGATAGTGCATGGGCATGAAGATCGCGTACGTCCCAATGAAACTGAACCAGAAGTGCCAGCGTGCCATGGATTCGTTCATCATGCGTCCGAACATCTTAGGAAACCAATAATAGGTTGCGGCAAAGATGCCGAAGATGGAGGCCACGCCCATGATAAGGTGAAAGTGAGCCGGCACGAAATAGGTGTCGTGCAACTGAATGTCGAGCACGGGTTGCGCCAGGAAGGGGCCACTGATCCCGCCGGAGACGAAAAGCGAGACGAATCCGATGGCGAATAGCATGGGCGAAGTAAAACGGATTCGCCCGCGCATGAGCGTGCCGAGCCAGTTGAATGTCTTTATGGCCGAAGGGACTCCGATGCCCATGGTCATGATGGAAAAAGCGAAGGCGGTATAGGGGCTCATGCCGCTCATGAACATGTGATGTCCCCAGACCATGAAGCCCAGGAAACCAATGCCCAGGATAGCGTATACCATGGCTTTGTAACCGAAGATCGGTTTGCGCGAGAACACCGAGAGCAACTGCGAGCACATCCCCATGGCCGGCAAGATCGCGATGTAAACCTCCGGATGGCCGAAGAACCAGAACAGGTGCTGCCACAAAAGCGGCGAGCCACCCTTATGCCCGGTTAGCTGGCCGTTGATGGTGACCAACGGCACGAAAAAGCTAGTGCCCAGATTGCGATCCATCAGCAGGAGAATGCCGGCAGAGAGGAGCACGCCGAACGCGAGCAGTCCCAGGATAGCGGTGACGAACCATGCCCAAACGGTCAGTGGCAGGCGCATCATGGTCATGCCCTTGGCTCGCATATCGAGTGTCGTGGTGATGAAGTTCAGCGCACCCATCAGCGCACCGATGCAGAAAATAGCGATACTGATGATCCACAAGTCCGCGCCGAGCCCCTCGCCCGGCCCGGTTGATTGCATGGCGCTCAACGGCGCGTAGCCGGTCCACCCATGCAGTGGCGCCCCGCCGGCCACGAAGAAAGCCGCGATCATTACGATGAAGCCCAGCAAGGTTGTCCAGAACGAAAGCATGTTCAGCACCGGGAAAGCCATGTCCGGTGCGCCGATCTGAATGGGCAAGAAGTAATTGCCGAAGCCACCCTGTGGTGCAGTCGTGAGCACAAAGAACACCATGATGGTGCCGTGCATGGTTACCAAGGTGAGATACGTTTCCGGCTTGATGTCGCCCAGCAACGGCAAAGCCAATGTGGGCCAGATCAAGTGGATGCGCATGAGCAGCGAGAGGAACATGCCAACAAACACCGCCGCCAGCGCAAGGAAGTAATACTGGAGGCCGATAACTTTGTGGTCGAGACTAAAGACCCATTTGCGGACGAAGCCCTGGGGGCCCGGGTGCGCGTGAGATTCCTGGGCCGCGAATTCGTGAGTAGCCATGTTATTGCTTCTCGGCCTCCCGTGCCGCCAGCCATTTGTCAAACTCCTCCTGACTGACGACCCTCAACATGCCGTGCATCTTGTAGTGACCGAGCCCGCAAAGCTCGGCACAGAGAATTTCATAATCCCCGGTTTGTATGGGCGTGAAATGCATGCGGATCGCGAGGCCAGGCACAGCGTCCTGCTTAAAGCGCATGGTCGGAATAAAGAAGCTGTGGATGACGTCGTGGGCGCGCAAAATCACTTCGATTTCGCGGTTCACCGGCACTACCATCGTTCCCGTCACGACATCGTCTTTGGATGCGCCGTCTTTGGTATCGAGACCCAGGGCTGCTTCGCCACCGGCCGAGGCGTCTTCAAGTTCTGGATTTGTCGCGCCAAACTTGCCGTCGGGCCCGGGATAGCGGAAATACCAGGCGAACTGCATCGCCGTCACTTCCACACGCACGGCATCCGGTTCCGCGGGACGGAAACGCTCCGAAGCCCAAATGGAACTGCTCATCAGGTTTAATCCCACGAAGAGGATGGTCGTGAGCAAGGTCCAGACGATTTCCAATTTCGTATTGCCGTGGGAATACGTCACCTTAGAAGACGAAGAACCGCGGTCGCGGTAAATCCAGACAAGGGCACCCAAGGAAACCTGCGCAGCGACGAAAACAATGCCCATGAGGATGAAAGTCGTCGTGAAGTGATGATCGATTCCGGCGGCCGCGGCGGAGGCCCCGGCGGGTAACCACCATGTCTTGGCGATGAAGAAATACGTGCTGGCGAAGGTGATCAGCCAGATAATGATCAGAAGAACGAGGCCCATGCCGCACAACCCCCCGAGTTGGATTCTTGCCCTTCCCCACTGAGGCCCGCTGCGAATTCCCGGCGATCAGAGTAGTGGGAAAACGCAAACCGTGGCGAATATATCACAGCTTTTTCTGAGCGCAAACGGGTTCTTGTGTCGACTCTTTTTTGTTGACGAAGCTACTTCTCCGGACGAGCTGCAAATCCTTTCCGGACAACTTCAGCAAAGACGCATTGACGAAATTTTTTGTTTTGTGTAATATCCGTTTCGTTTCTGGGGGTTCCAGCGAAATGTTGAGGACCTCGCGATGTTTTCGTATCACACTTTCCCAATCCGACGGGCCCCGCACGCTCGCAGTGAGGGCGCGCTCTCGCAGCAGTTTGTCCAGTCCATCCGCAAAACATTTTGAGTCCTGGGGACTGCCGTCTCCCCTCACCGCGGACAAATCGAAGTCATTTCTGAAACCATGTGGGACCCCGGTCCAGGCTATCTTTGACCGCGGCCAGACTGCGGTCACCGGGCTCATAACCAGAGGGGGAACGGGCGGCGCCTTCAGGGGCCGCCGATTGTTTTCGAGGACAGCAATCCAGGAGGTATCGCATGGCGGGCCCGGAAACTGATTCGGCCAAACCAAAGCCAGACGCAGCGAAATCATCCGCTGCCGGTGGCGGAGATGCAACCAGGTATGTTGGTACGCCTGCCGTGGGTACGTCCAAAGCGGCAGCGGCTGGCGGTTTGGCCACCGTTGGTCCCGAGCCGAGTGAAATCAACCAGCGGCGGCGGCGGCTGGTGTGGACTGCCGTCACCGGATTTTTGGGCGCTTGGTTCATCGCCTTTCTTCGTTTTTTCCTGCCACGTACGCTCTTCGAACCTCCCACCGTGTTCAAGATTGGTTACGCTTCGGACTACGCCCTCGGTGTCGATACCAAATGGCAGCAGAAGTACCGCATATGGGTGGACCGCACGCCGGACCGCGTGTTTGTCATCTACGCCCGCTGCACTCACTTGGGCTGCACACCCGATTGGAAGGCCGGCGAAAACAAGTTTAAGTGCCCTTGCCACGGGAGCGGATACGACAGCGAAGGTGTCAACTTTGAAGGACCGGCACCGCGTCCAATGGATCGCGCGCACGTGGAACTGGCGCCAGACGGACAGATTATCGTGGATACCTCACGGCTCTACCAGTGGCCCAAGGGACAACCGAGCCATTTCAGCGATCCGGGATCATTTTTGCAAGTGTGATTGAGGATGTCGTGGGGGTCGCGCCCGGAGGTGAAGGAAAAGCAGGAACGGATCGAGACACGATAGGACCGGAGAGCAGAAGATGCCCGAAGAGAAAACCACGAACGGAAAAAATAACAAATCGGTTGGCTTGGTCGATCGTCTCAAAGCGGGCGTCAAGGAGGACCTCGAGTCCCTCAGGACGGACCTGCCTGCAAAAGCAAGAGAACAGGTCGAACTGCTGAAGAAGCCCAGCAAGACTCAGGTTTTCACGTCAATCTTCCGGCACAAGCACGACGACACGCCGCGCAACCGTGCCTTGGGCGTGCTCTCCAACGTTTTCCTGCATCTGCATCCGGCCAAGATCAATCGTGACGCGGTGCGCTACAGCTACACGTGGGGGATGGGTGGCATCACGTTTTATTTGTTCATCGTGCTTACCCTTACCGGCGTACTGCTGATGTTTTACTACCATCCCAGCAAAGTGCAGGCGTTTAGGGATGTGCTGTACCTGGAACACGATGTGCCGTTCGGCAAATTGCTGCGCAACATGCATCGCTGGGCTGCGCACTTGATGGTGATCGCCGTCGAGCTGCACATGTTCCGTGTGTTTCTCACCGGGTCGTATAAGAAGCCGCGCGAGTTCAATTGGAACGTGGGCGTGATCCTGCTGGTGCTGACGCTGCTACTCTCCTTCACCGGTTATCTGCTTCCCGACGATCAACTCGGCTTCTGGGCCGTGACCGTGGGGACCAACATGGCGCGCGCCACGCCTCTCCTCGGACACGAAGGTCCCTTCGGCGCGCAGTTAGGCATGACGCCGTACAACGACGTTCGCTTCGGCCTGCTGGGCGGCTCGATCGTGGACGCCAACGCGCTCCTGCGCTCCTACATCTGGCACTGCATCGGCATTCCCATCATCGCTTCCATCTTCATGGTGCTGCACTTCTGGCGCGTGCGTAAGGATGGCGGCATCTCCGGCCCGGCTGCCGTGGTGCTCGACTCCGAGGTAAAGGAGGCGAAAAAGTAGCCATGGATTGGAAGCAACTGTGGGAAATTCTCTCCGCCGCGGACAACGTGCCAATCATCGCCATGATTCCGCTGCTGGCTTTCTACATGTACCTCGCGTGGAAACAAGCGCACGCCAATGACCTGATCATTGCGGAGCTCGAAGGCAATGCCGCGCTGGCGAAGACGCATCACCGCAAAGCGTGGCCCTTCAAGTCCGGATGGGCGAAAGAAGTGCATGTCTGGCCGTTTCTGCTGCGCGTGGAATTCCTCGCCGCCATCATCGTCACCATCATCCTGATGGTTTGGTCCATCACTTTGAATGCCCCGCTGGAAGAACCGGCGAACCCCAACCTGACCATGAACCCCGCGAAGGCACCGTGGTACTTCCTCGGACTCCAGGAAATGCTGGTTTACTTCGATCCCTGGATCGCAGGCGTGGTCATGCCCACGCTGATCATCGTTGGTTTGATGGTGATTCCGTATATAGATACCAACCCGTTGGGCGCCGGCTACTACACCTGGAAGCAACGCAAGTTCGCCATCGGAACTTTTCTTTTTGGCTTCATCATCCTGTGGGTCTCGATGATTTTCATCGGCACGTTTATTCGTGGACCCGGATGGCAGTGGTTCTGGCCGGGGCAGACTTGGGACCACAACCGGCTCATTTATGAAGTGAATCGCGACTTGCCGGATCTCTTCGGTATCACATCGAATTGGGGCAAAGGCATCTTCGGGGCGGCAGTAGTTGGAGGCTTTTTCGCCATTGGCGGCATGCTGGTGCACGCATTTTTCCGGCGGCACAACGCCAAAGACTACAAGCGCATGAGCTTGCTGCAGTACTCGATCATGATGACGTTTCTGCTCACCATGCTCGCATTGCCGATCAAAATGATGTTGCGGTTGCTGTTCCACATTAAGTACGTGTGGATTACGCCTTGGTTCAACGTTTAGGAGGAACTGGTGCCCGAAAAGCCCATTCCCGAAAACGATCCGGTAGTCAGCAAGTCGCTCGCGCCGCATTATGTCATCTCCATGGTCATCTTGATGGCCACGCTGTTCTGGGCACTGTGGGACGAAGACTTCGGTCAACGTCCGTGGAAGGCCTTCCAGCATGAGTGGAAAGACCGCTACTCGACATTCCTAAAGACTGCCCGATCGCAATCGAGCGACTCGCAAAAAGACGTCGAGAGCAGTCCCGACTACCAGAAGCTGAAACAAGATTACGAGAATGCCAGTCAGAACGCTGCCCCGCGCGTCAAGGAGATCAACGAAAGGCTGCGCGACTTAAGCGCGCAAATTTTGGCCGTGCAAAGCGTTTTCACCGACCGGCGCGCCTATGTAGGCGCCTCCACGTATGACATCGAGACCGAGACTAGTCTTTCCGCAAAACAACGTAAACAAAGGAATCTGGATGAATACAAGAAAGAAAGCACCGCCGCCGAAATGCCGGACGGTAAGAAACAAACTTTTAAGGATTACGACGAGCTGGAAAAGACTTATAACGACTTGAAAAACGAGCGCACCCAACTGAGCGCGGAGCTCGGCGAATTGATCAAGCCGGTCAACGAAAAGAAAGACTTGCTGGATGCCTACGTCACCGATCACATGGTCAGCCTCACGCCCCCACAACTCGTCGGCTTGCAGAACAAGACCGAAGCCTGGACCCCAAAAATTCTGCAGATCAACGTCCCTGAAGCCAATATCGTGGACCGCTGCGAATCCTGCCACATGGGAGTTCGCGAGCCGGTCAAGTTGACGGCGACCTCCATGTCAGCGAAGGACAAGAAACCGGACGAGTACGCGCGCGCCTTCACCAGTCATCCGGAACGCGAACTCTTGAAGATTCATGATCCGGAAAAATACGGCTGTTCGCCTTGCCACCAGGGCAACGGACGCGCAACCACGGGCGTCGAAAAAGCGCATGGCACCTACGAGCACTGGCTCTGGCCTCTGTTTCGCAAGGGAAATATGGAAGCCGGTTGCCAGACCTGCCATGCCGCGGACATGGTGCTGGTAAGCGACGAAGTGGGCTGGACGCTCAGCGATGGCAAAGATCTTTTCCGCCAGCGCGGCTGCATGGGCTGTCACCGTTACGAAGGCTATGACAAGGAACCCGAAGACCTGCTCTCCGTCGCACAGCAGATCAAGCAGCTCGAGCAAGAGAAGAAGGACAATTTTAAGCAAGCGGATGATTTGATGAAGGAAGCCGACAAAGCCGAGAGCAACGAGGAGGCCAACCGGCTGAACGACCACGCCGTCGCGCTGAAAGTCACAAACAGCAAGCTGGACCTGCGTATCGTGCAGCTGGACCGTTCGACCAAGAGCTTGCTGCAAGACCTGAAAAAGGTTGGGCCCAATCTTAAGGACGCGCGCCTCAAATTAAACAAGAATTGGATTCCGGTTTGGCTAAAGAAGCCCAGCGACTTCCGCAGCTCAACCAAGATGCCGAATTTCCGGCTCAACGATGAACAGATCAAGGCCATCTCCGCGTACGTGTGGCAGTCGGCGCTGGCGGATCCCTTGCCCAAGCACAAACCGGGAAACGCGACTCATGGCCAAGAGCTGTTTGAAACGCGTGGCTGCCTGGCATGTCACTCCATCGGCGAGGGCGACCAATTGCAGGGCGGGACCTTCGCCGCGAATCTTACCCGCGTGGGTGAGAAAGACAGCTACGACTATCTGGTGCGTTGGGTTCACAACGCGCGTGAGCGCACGCGTCCCTACTGCCCCTACGAAAAGAAGGACATCGGTCCCGAAGATTATAAAAAGAAGGGTCTACCCTATATTTTTGACCTGGAACACAGCAGGTGCCCGAACGATGGACACGAGCTGCAAGTGCAGAACATGACCGTGATGCCCAGTTTGCGGCTGTCTCCTCAAGATGCGGAAGACGTCGCTAGCTATCTGGTGACGTTGAAAAAGCAAGAGCCGTCCGCGTATGCCGACGCATCATTCATGGACGATCCAAATTTGAAGCCAGAAGGCAAGAAGTGGGTTCGCCACTTCGGCTGCGCCGGATGCCATGAAATTTCCGGCCTCGAAGACGAAGGCCGCATTGGTACGGAGCTGACCATTGAAGGCAGCAAACCAATTGAGCGGTTGGATTTCGCGTTGCTCACAGAAACGGCGCAGCGAGGCGGCAGCGAACCGATCACCGATCCAGACGATCTAGCGCGTTTGCCCGAAGGCCCAGCCAAACAACCCTGGTATGACCAGAAGGGCTTCTTCGAACACAAACTGGCCGAGCCGAACATCTGGGACCATGGCAAGGACAAACCCGAAACGGAAAAATTGAGAATGCCGAATTTGCACCTGACCAAGGAACAGATTCGCGCGCTCACGACTTTTCTGTTAGGCAGCCAGGAGAACCCACTTCCCGCCAGCTATCAATACCGGCCCATGGATTATCGGCGCGACATTCAGGAAGGCTGGTGGGTGGTCAAGAAATACAACTGCATGGGCTGCCACCAGCTCATTCCCGGTCAACGCACTTCGCTCATGTCGATGGTGCGCTATCAGGGCCCCGACGGACAGGAGACGTTGCCACCGAAGCTCCTCACCGAAGGCGCACGTGTCGATCCCGAGTGGTTGTTGCGTTTCCTGAAAAACCCGGCGTTGAACGGCACGGACACCAATCGCAACGGCGTGCGCTCGTACCTGCAAGTGCGCATGCCAACGTTCTCTTTTTCCGAAAATGAGCTAGGCAAGCTGGTGCGGTTCTTCCAAGCACTGGCGCGCCAGCCCTTCCCTTACATACCGGAAGAGGTCCCGGTGCTGACCACGAAGGAAACAGAGATGGCGCGGAGCCTGTTCAGCAGCACGGCAGCGCCCTGCTTGAAGTGTCACGCCACCGGCGATCCGGCTCACGACCGCACTGCCACCGCCCCCAACTTCTTGCAAGCACGCGGCCGCTTGAAACCCGATTGGATGGAGCGCTGGATCATCGACCCGCAGGCCATCAGCCCAGGCACCTCCATGCCTTCCGGCCTTTTCAAGCGGGAAAACGATCACTGGGTCTTTTCTGGTCCTACTCCACCTTTGTTCCGAGACTATGATAAGGATCAGACCAAGCTGCTGGTGGATTACATCCTCCAGCTCACCGCGGACGAGCAGCGGCGGGTTGGCGCTGCGATGGGCCGCGCGCGCGCCTCCAACGGCAGCGCTCCTTCCGGCGTGAAAGCGTCTGGTAACGCCGGTCGCGGCGGCCAAGAATAAGAAGTTCCATTTGTGTGAGTCTGCAAATTTCTAGATGAGGTGCGCGACAATATGAAAGCGAAAAAATTGCTGACGATTTATTGCCCGCCCGCAATGCTGGGCCTCGCGCTGCTTGCGGGATGCGGCAAGAAGGAATCTGCGGAGGAACAGCCCGCGGCTCCCGCCGCTACCGCGCCGGCGGCGCCGGCCACGCCCATCGATCCCGCCACTGCCGCCACGATCAATGGCGTTGTAAAGCTCGATGGTGTCGCGCCAAAGGCCGCGGTGATTGATATGAGCCAGGATCCCGCCTGCAAAGGTACGAACACGGCCGAAAACGTGATGGCCAGCGGAGGCCACTTAGCCAACGTCTTTGTCTATGTGAAAGAGGGCTTGGGCAGCCGCACTTTCGAGGTTCCCAAGGAAGCCATCACCCTCGATCAGAGCGGTTGCAAATACCATCCCCATGTGCTGGGCGTAGTGGCCGGTCAGACCGTCAAGATCGTCAACAGCGATCCGACGACCCACAATATTCATCCCACGCCGAAGGATAACCGCGAGTGGAACGAGTCACAGCCTCCCCAGGCCGCACCTATCGAGAAGACCTTCGCCCGCGAAGAAATTATGCTGCCCGTGAAGTGCAACCAGCACCCGTGGATGCGCATGTTCGTCAACGTAACCAAGAGCCCGTTTTATGCGGTCACTGGACAGGACGGCAAGTTCGAAATCAAGGGCCTGCCGCCTGGCGATTACACTATCGCCTTCGTGCATGAAAAGCTTGGCGAACAGGAGATGAAAGTCACGCTTGCCGCGAAGGACACCAAGACGGTGGATGCGACGTTCAAGCCCTGAGACAAGACGTATAGTCGCAAGTGTCATTCTGAGTGCATCCGCTGTAGGTGGCACGAGGAATCTCAACTGTAAGCATGGCAAACACACGCGGTTGAGGTCATCGGGTCACGGCAAGAACTGTCGCGATGAATGAATGTGAGGAGGTCCATTGCTTCCCGTGATGCTCTTGATTTCCATCCTGCTTGGGCTCATCCCTCTTGCGGGGATTGCTTGGATCATCGTCACCGGGACGCTCACCACGGTGGATGGCCTGTTCGAAAGCCTGATCATGCTGAGCATTTCTGGGATCTTCTTCCTGAATGTTTTCTGGGAGCTTCGCGACCAGGGACTCTCAGGGAAGAGCAAAGCAGAGCCCGCCAAGCGGCCGCCGACCTCCGAAGAGAGCTAGAGATCGATAGGAAGACATGGGTAGCCCTCCATCCTCTCCAGAAAATGGTGATCAGCCAGCGTTTGCCCCGGAAGATTCATCGGAAAAGGCCGCTTCGTCGCCGCATCACAAAATGTCCCCGCGGAATCGCGCGCTGTTTTTCCTCACTGCCTGGTTGGTCGTGCTCATGCCGTTCCTGTTCTGGTGGAACACCTGGTTTGGACGCCAGCTCTCCGATAAGCAGATCGGCGAATTCCTGAACGATGAAAAGCATCCGCGGCACATCCAGCATGCGCTCGTGCAGCTGGGCGAGCACATGGGGCGGCACGACCCCGGGGTGAAGCCTTTGTACCCGGAATTGATCCGGCTGGCTTGGCATCCCGTGGAGGAAGTGCGCAACACCGACGCCTGGGTCATGGGCCAGGACACTTCGGGGACGGGTTTTCACGAGGCGTTGTTGAAGATGCTCGAGGACTCCTCTCCCATGGTGCGCGGCAATGCTGCGCTTTCTCTGGTGCGCTTTGGCGATGTGTCTGGGCGGGCGCAGATCGTCGCCCTGTTGCAATCCGCGAGAATTATCGCTCCCAGTTCCGGGCGCGTGACTGATGTGGACAAAGCGGGGACGCCCATCCACCAAGGCGGTCTGGTGGCAAAGCTGCAGGATGACCGGCAAACAACGGAACTCCGCTCCCCCATCAGCGGCCGTATTCGCACCATCTCCGTCGCGCCCGGAACGCACATCGCCGCCGGAACTGAAATCGCCACAGTGGACCCTGGCGACGGGCAAGTCTGGGAAGCCCTTCGCGCGCTCTATCTCATCGGCCAAACCGGTGACCTGCCCGCCATCGATCCTTACCAGCGCGAACTCCCCGAAATCTCTGACCGCGTCCGCCAGCAAGCCTTGCTCACCGAAAAATCCATTCGTGACCGCGCGGCCGCCCAACAACCCTGAGCGAGCTTTAGTGGCACGAGTCAAAGGCCCTGGATGAGGTAAGGCAAGGTAACCACCGGTTGCGAGGGTCTCAGTACGCCATCGGGCCAACTTCTTTTTCTACTTCCGCGATATCCACCATGACGATGGCGTCCCATGGGCAGCCATCCAGGAAGCAGCCGTCCGGGCCTTTGCTGAGGCACTTCTTGCAGCCGATGCACTGAATGGGATCAATCTGGATGCGCCCGAACGGCGGATTGTCCTCGTCCGGCACCCAGAACATGCAGTCTTCCACCGGGCAGTACTCCACGCAAGCGGGCGATCCCGCACAACCCGTGCAGCACTCGGTGATGACGGCAAGTTCCTTCGGCTTCTTCTTCCGCGCTGTGACAATGCCCTTCGAGCGCGGCTCCTGCTTCAGCTCGTCGGGCACCATTCCAGGAGCTTTTAGCACTTCGGGTGCGTTAGCCATGTCTTGTGATTTTACCCTCAATGTCAAGCCTTTGTCAGTGTGGTTATTGTCGCCAGTGCGGTGCTGCTACAATGCCCGTGCAATCCGATTCATGTTCGGCCGTACACATGTTTCCCAAGTCGTTCTTCAAACATATCGTACCCGCATTGCTCGCCGGACTCGGGTTGCGCCTCTTCTTCATCTGGCATTTCCCCTTCTATTCCGGTGATACCGCCTATTACGAAGAGCTTGCTCGCAACTGGCTGTACCACCGCGTTTACGGCTTCTACTCAAGCGGGCAGCTTCTTCCCTCAGATGCGCGCGCGCCCGGCTATCCTGCATTTCTGGCAGGCATTTATTTCCTGGCCGGAACCGGCCGGAAGGCAGTCATGCTGGCACAAGCTTTCGTCGACCTCGCCACGTGCGTCTTGGCCGCGGCTGTTGCCGATGGTCTGGCCGCGGGCACTCCCGACGCGTCCCGCGGGCGCGTTGCCGCGGCGGCGCTCTGGCTCACTGTCCTCTGTCCTTTCACCGCCAACTACGCCGCTGTGCCACTCACGGAAGTCCTGGCGACGTTTTTTACCACGCTCGCGCTTTTAATCTTTCTGTCGCCAGCGGCAATGCAAATAAACCGCATCGCCTCGAACCGCAATCTGCTCGGCGCCGTGAGAGCCTGGTTCGCAGGCGGGTTCGTTATTGGTCTCGGTACGCTCGTCCGGCCGGAAACGCCCCTGCTTCTTGCCGCCGCCCTGATAGTGCTTTGGCTCCGCTATGGTCGTCCTGCGAATTGGAGAGGACTCACGGTCGCAACGTTGTGGACGATCGTTGGTCTGTTGCTGCCGTTGGCGCCCTGGGCCAGCCGCAATGCGGTCAGTCTTGGACGCGTGCAGTTCCTCGCCCCTCGCTACGCGGAAACGTACGGCGACGTCCTGCCGACCGGCTTCTACGCCTGGACGAAAACCTGGATGTTTCGTTTTCGCGACGCTTATCTATTCACCTGGAAACTACCCTCGCAGCCAATCGACTTGAACAATCTGCCTTCCTACGCAGTGGACTCTGCCGAAGAATTTTCACGCGTCGCTTCCCTGCTGGATCGCTACAACCGCACCCACGGGATGACCCACACATTCGATCTAGAGTTTGCAGAATTGGCACGCGAACGCGCAAAGCGTCATCCGATTCGTACCTATGTATCGATTCCCATCGAACGCGCCGCGGCGATGTGGTTTACTCCACGGATTACCCTGCTACCCTATTCCGGCCGACTCTGGCCTCTCGCCGAAAGTCATCGCAGCAATCCCATCGACTTCGAGGTCACGCTCGGCTTGGCGCTGCTCAATGTCTTGTATATTGCACTGGGTCTGGCAGCCGCGTGGTCCTGGCGCCTGAATCCTGGAGTTTTGTTGATCGTGGCCTTCGTCGTCCTGCGCACCGCATTCCTTACTCAACTGCAGACCTGTGAGCCACGCTACGTTCTGGTCTGCTTCCCTGCTCTGCTAGCAATCGGCGCACAACTTTTCCACCGCGTGCCCGCCGGCTAGTGTGTTCTCTTTCACTGCACCTTCGCGGAGACATCCGTTTCTTGGTTTGGTGCAATCTGCACGCTTTCACCACCCGCAATATACCTTTGCAGAACACTCGGGTCGGCCCATTCCAAATCCCAGCCGTCTTCGATGGCCAAGAGGGTGTATCGGCCTGGCACCACAAAGTTCAGCGCGAAACTTCCGTCGGAATCGGACTGGTCCCGCCGGAACAGCGCGGGGTTACTTTTCAAATCGAGCGGTGCGAGGACAATCATTACACCAGGTGCGGGTTTGTCCTTCTTGAAGGCGACGCCCGTGATCCGGCCGTTTCCCTTCGAAGCATTAATCGTGATGCTCACGTCATGGGCCGTCGCGATCTCAAAGGAACGCCCGGATGTTTTTGCGGTGGCAGAGGACAGACTCCGAATGAAAAGTCCTTGTGGCTCGATGATCATGATCTCGTAGTTTCCCGGTTCCAGCAGATTTTCCTTAAACGAAAACTCGCCCGTCCCGGACACGGCGGTGTCAAAAAATTCGCCTAGCGCCGAACTTCGCAGCCGCACGCGCGAGGACTGCGGCAGCGGGGAACCATCATCGACTCGCAAAACCCCGCTCACCACAGGCGAGGAGGTGCTTCGCGTCACGTCTACCTCGGCATCGTTCTGGACCTGGACGTTTTGCGAGCGATGCGTCATGGCATTCCCGTGTTGTGTGTTCAGGACAAGGTTGAAGCGGCCTTGCGGCACACCGGTAACTTCCATGAGACCGGGAGCCAGTTGATTGACCTGGGCGGGAAGAAAGATCGTGTCATTGTCCGCCACAGTTTGCGTCACCATCACACCCGTACCCTGATTGGAATCCGTTGCAGGAGTCCTTACCAACACGTGCATGGCAGGAACTGGACGCATGCGGAAATCCGCGACTGCCAAGTCTCCGGAGCGAAGCGCAATCGGTGCAGCGCCGGAAAGGTCACTGGCATTCGAATAGAAAGCAATAGGGTAGACGACATCGAGGCTTTGGTTCTGCTCGTTGAGAGGCTGAAGGCCGCCCTCATTCACATCCTGATTTTCCTGCTTCACGCGATGCCGGACGCCGTGCTGCGCATACCACGGCTGTGCCAAAACGGCAACAAAATACGTTCCAGGGTTCAAGTCGCTGAAGTGGTAGTGGCCTTCGTCATTGGTGTTGACCCGCCGAACCAAGAGTGTCCGGCGTTTTCCGCCTGTAAATAGCTGGTGGTAGAGCATGACATCCGCATGACGGATGGGATCATCCGACTCATCGACAAGGTCCCCGGAAATGGAAGCGCCGGCCCGCAAACCGAAAATCAGATTCTCCGATTCGCATCCCGGCCCAACGATGATCGCGGTCGTAAAACTCTCGTGCTGCTGATACATCTGCTCGATGTAACCGCGACGGCGCGCGGAGAGGACATACTTGCCCGGCGGCACGCCGGCGAAGGCAAAAACTCCTTCCGCATCCGTGACTTCGACGCGGCCAGAATCCGGGGAGTTGGGATTATTGAGAGAATTCGAAGGATTCAATGCAACGGACGCGCGCGCGAGCGGCTGCCCGGTGATTGCGTCAATGACTCTGCCTCTGATTCGAAACGTGGATGGCCTGGCCGGGGCTGGCGGAGAAGCAGGAGGCACAGGGGCCTGCTGAAAGAATGTCATTAGAAAAAGAACCGCTAGCAATTTCTGGACCAACATGCGGGCTATTCTCCAACTTTTGCCAATTCCAAATCGATCTTTGCCGATTGATCCGGCAAAAGCATGACTTCACGCGCTTTCGAAAGATATTTCCGCAGGATTTCCGGATTTGAATATTCGAGCCGGTCCGGATGATCAACGGCAAGAATCTTGTACATGCCCGGCGAAAGAAAGGAGAGTTGGAAACCACCTGCCGCATCGGTGGACTGCATTCTGGGAGTCGCGGAAGCATGTTCCGAAATTGCCAAGATCGTGGCGCTCAGAGGCCGATTGTCTAAAGAGACGGTCCCACTGAGGGAAGCCACATCATCGCGGAGGGTGATCTCGATGGGCTGCGGCGAGCTGCCGGGCGCAACAGACAGGTCGGATTCCAACAAATTTGTCGTGCCAAACATAGCGGATTGCACATACAGGGGACCGTTGGGATTGACCTCGACACGGTATGTTCCGGGAGCGATATTTTGCAGTTCAAGCGAAGAAGCGCCTGTCTCTCCGACTTGTTGCGAGCCGTATCTGCGCTCAGACAAGCCGTCATTGCGGGCCACCAGCTGGACGGAGGCTGGAAAATAATTTTCCTGCTCGCCGAAGTGTTCCGTACCGGTTCGAGAAGTGATCACGCCCATGCGAATGGGAATATTGACGGTGGGCAGAAGGATGGCATGCACGCCGGAAACGTCGGCATTTACAGTCAGGGGAACGGCGGCGGTCAGCGAATGTCCGTGACCATCGGGTGCATCGGCTTCGAGCGTGTAAGCACCAGGAGGAACCCAAGGGATGCGGAAGGAACCGCTCGCGGAATCAAAACGCGAATTATAGGCGAGGGGAATTCCCGCGGAATTGCGTAGTAGAAGACTAACCGACTGGCTCGGCGAGTAGCCGCTGATCGTTCCCGAGACGCGATAAAGGGGCTGCGGGGAGAGTGCGAAATTGATCTCGGCTTTCTGGCCGGGAGCGATGGAGATGGGAGCCGCCGCGGCAAGGTCGGATCCCGTCGGATAATAGACCAGCGGAATACCCTGCGCGCCAGGCTGCGCCAACTTCGCAGGGACAGTCACCGGATTCCGGCTTGGGCCAGTGGAGAGAAAATAGTTACCGGGCGGCAATTCCGCGATGCGGAAGTTTCCCTCTTCGTCGGTTACGGCTCCGGTCCGTTGTTCCCATGCCTTTCTGCCGTTTTGCAAATGCTGCACGAGCAGCTCGACCGGCAATCCTTCAATCGGTTCGCCATCGTCGTCAATAATGTGCCCATAAATGACACCTTCTGGAATCAACTTGAGAACCACCGGCGAACTGTTGGGTCCGGTAGTAGCCAGACCCTGGCCGCGCTCACTTGGTTGAAAATCGTCTTCGGCGAAGAAGCCCGGTTTTCGCACCGTAATCGTGCTCTGTCCAGCGGGAAGGTTGTCGAACTCAAATCTTCCATTCGGTCCGGTGAGCATAGAACTCTGTCCATTGAGATAAACCTGCACGAGCACACCGCGGAGGGGTTCACCGGTGACCGAATTGACCACCGATCCGCGCAAGGAGTATTTGTCGTCGTTCGCATTCTGCGGCGAGACGAGCGAGGAGCTGTCGTGGGTCTCCGCGGATACGGAGCCGACAATGACTGGTGGAGGGAGCTCGAAATACGGCCCAGCCAGCAGACTTGTGGTGAGCAGCGCAAAGAGAACAGTTCTAGGCAACATAAACGAAAGCCTTTGCCAGTTTCAAAAACTCGATGATAGTCTACAACGGCTCTGATGCTCCCCAGGGCCGCGGATTTGCCTGGCATTTTCTCCCTTGATCTGACGTCTACAAACCAAGGAGGAATCAGCCGAGAAATAGATAGAAATAGATAGCGCTTGACAAGGACGCAGCAAGAAAGTATCCCAGCGACCGAAACGCAAGGTTTTCCAGATAAGTGCGGTGGCGCAGCTAGGTACTCCTACTTTTCGCTGGCGGTTTGGGAAATTGGGCTCCCCGAAATCTCGAAAAAAACTGTATGCCGGAGGTTGGCCTGTGACTTGGACACAAGTTTATGATCCCCTGGGACATTGGTGGCTCTCGACGCTCGTCGCGGCGCTTCCCATCATCGTCCTGCTAGGTCTGCTGGCGGGTCTAGAAGTGCGGCCACATCTTTGCGCCGTTGCTGGCGCTGCAACCGCCGTCATTTGCGCGATGGTCGTCTTTGGGATGCCGGCGCGCCTCGCTGTCAGCAGCTTTTTCTATGGCTCGGCCTTCGGCCTCCTCAAAATCGTGTGGATTGTCATCGCCGCCGTTTTTCTCTACGACATTTCCGTTGAGACCGGACAATTCGAAATCATGAAGCAGTCCGTCGCCGCCATCACTCCGGATCGACGCTTGCAACTTCTTCTGGTTGCCTTCTGCTTCGGCGCATTTATCGAAGGCTCCGCGGGATTTGGCGCGCCCGTCGCTATCGCCGGCGCCTTCATGATCGGCCTTGGCTTCAAACCATTTCAGGCCGCCGCGCTCAACCTCATCGCTAATACCGCACCGGTCGCCTGGGGCTCTATTGGCACTCCTGTGCACGCGCTGGCAACCGTGACAGGGCTGCCGGAGAGCGATCTGAGCGCGATGATCGGCCGCATTCTTCCCATCACCGCGGTCATCGTGCCTTTCTGGCTGGTTCGTGCCATGGTCAGCTGGTCGGAGACCTTCGAGGTTCTTCCGGCCATCCTCCTGGTCGGCTGCTCCTTCGCCGTCACTCAGTGGTTCTGGTCCAATCGCATGGACAGCAACCTTGTGGACATTGCCGCTGGCGTCGTTTCCCTGATAGCCACGATGCTTTTCCTCCGCGTGTGGCAGCCGAAGCGAATCTGGCGATTTGAGGATGAGCGCCAGGAAGATGCTGCCAAGGCCGCGCGGAACGAAACGACCAAGCACTACTCAGCCGGCCAGACCGCCAAGGCTTGGCTGCCCTTCGCGATTCTCTCCGTCATCGTGCTCATCTGGGGGTTGCCCGCCGTAAAATTGGCTATGAATCAGGCTACGACGCCCGCCTTCAAGGTAATGATGCCCGACGGCAAACCTCGCCCCGGCCCCGCGGGATGGGACTGGCCGTATTTGCACGCTAAAGTGTTTCGAACGGTCCCCGTTGTGCAGAAGGCCACCGCCGAAGCCGCGCGTTTCGATTTCAATTGGCTCACGGCCACGGGAACGGGCTGCTTCTTGGCGGCTATTCTTGCTGCCCTCCTTCTCGGCCTCAGGCCGGGCAGAATCTTCCAGATCTTCAGCCACACTCTTGTCCGATTGCGATTCGCCGTCGTCGCAATGACTTGCATGCTCGGCCTGGGCTACGTCACGCGCTACTCTGGCATGGACGCAGTTTTAGGTCTCGCTTTCACGCGCACGGGCTGGTTCTTTCCTTTCTTCGGCACTTTCATCGGCTGGCTTGGGGTAGCCCTCACGGGCAGCGACACGTCTTCGAACGTGCTCTTCGGCGGCTTGCAGAAAATCACCGCTCAACAGCTCAACCTCAGCCCCATTCTCATGTGCGCCGCCAACAGCGCCGGCGGCGTGATGGGCAAAATGATCGACGCGCAATCCATCTGCATCGCCACGGCCGCCACCAACCAAGTCGGCAACGAAGGCTCCATCTTCCGTTTTGTTTTCTGGCACTCCGTCGCGCTCGCAGCCATCGTCGGCTTCATCGTCATGTTGTACGCCTACGTTTTCCAGCAGGCCATCCCCAATGGGTTGAACTTCATTCACTGATAGGGCAAGCTTCTTCTTTCACTCCGGTGGATGAATCCAATGGAAGCGCGCATTCTTGACCAGTTTCGAGCGATCGTCGGCGACCGCGGCCTGATCTCTTCGCCGGAGGAACTTCATACCTATGAGTGCGACGGATTAACCAATATCCGCGTCATGCCTCGCGCGGTCCTGCTGCCAAATTCCACAGAACATGTTCAGGGGATCGTTCGAATTTGTCACCGTGAACGGATCCCGTTCGTTGCGCGCGGCTCCGGCACGGGCTTAAGCGGCGGCGCGCTTCCTGTTGAAAACGGGATCGTCATCAGCCTGGCGCGAATGAATCGTATTCTGGAAGTCGATTTCCCTAACGCCCGCGTGGTCGTCGAACCCGGGGTCATCAATCTTGACGTCTCCGGACGCGTTTCGCCGCGAGATTATTTTTACGCCCCCGATCCTTCTTCGCAATCAATCTGCAGCATTGGCGGAAACGTCGCGGAAAATTCCGGCGGCGCACATTGCCTGAAGTACGGCTTTACCACAACGCATGTTCTCGGCCTGGAAGTCGTCCTTTCCGATGGCTCGCTCGTCCATTTCGGCGGAAAGGCACTCGATGCCCCCGGCTATGACCTCGCCGGAGTTTTCGTGGGTTCCGAAGGCACTCTCGGCATTGCCACCGAAATCATTCTGCGCCTCGTGAAGCGGCCCGAGTGCATTCGGACCTTGCTCGCCGCTTTTCCCTCCACAAACGAAGCGGGCGCGGCGGTGAGCGATGTCATCGCCGCCGGCATGCTTCCTGCCGCCATCGAAATGATGGACCACCTGGCCATCCAGGCCGCGGAAGCCGCGGTCCACGCGAACTATCCGAACTGTGGGGCCCTGCTCCTCGTCGAACTCGATGGTCCGCTCGCGGAAGTCGAAGCCTTGATGACCCACGTCAACGAGATTTGTCGTTCGAATGGTGCGTCGGAAATTCGCTTGGCGCAGTCCGAGGGAGAACGTGCCCTTGTTTGGAAAGGACGCAAGGCTGCGTTTGCGGCGATGGGGCGGATCTCGCCAAACTATATTGTGCAAGACGGGGTGATCCCGCGAACGGCGTTGCCGCAGGTGATGAGCGAAATAGAGCGGCTGAGCCGGGAAGCAGGCGCGCGCGTCGCAAATGTGTTTCACGCTGGCGACGGCAATCTCCACCCGCTGGTTCTCTACGACCGACGCATCCCTGGTCAGGAAAAAGCCGCCGAAGCCCTCTCCAACAGTATTCTCGAATTGTGCATCGCTGCTGGCGGCTCGATCACCGGCGAACACGGTGTTGGCGAAGATAAAAAGAAAATGATGTCGAAAATGTTTGCCGAGCCCGATTTGGTAACCATGCAACGCGTCCGCTGCGCTTTCGATCCGCTGCAGCTCTCGAATCCCACGAAAATCTTTCCCACTCCTCGCCTCTGCGGCGAAAAACCAGGGGAGTACGTGCCGCACGCGATCGAATCCACGGGAATCGCGGAGCGCTACTGACGCCGACCGATGGACGCTGCAACCAAATCCGAGGCGAGCGGGTTGCGTCCGGCGCTGCGCCACAAATTCATTGCCCTGGTCGGGAATGAGTATGTGCGGGCGGCGACCGCCGCGGATGCGGTCGTCGGAGCGCAACCGAAGCTGGTGATTGAACCAGGAACGGAAAGAGAGCTTGTCAACGTTTTGCTGCTTTCGAATTATGCGGGGCTGGCGGTGATTCCGCGAGGTGGCGGGACCAAGCTGGGGTGGGGAAATTCCCCCGCGAGCGCGGATTTGATTTTGTCAACGGCGCGAATGACCGAAATCATCGAGCACGCCTGGGCCGACCTTACCGTAAGTGTCCAGGCCGGCTGCACCATTCAAAGATTGCAGGAAACGCTCTCCCAACATGGCCAGCGGTTGGCGCTTGATCCGCTGTGGCCGGAGAAAGCCACCGTGGGTGGCGTGCTCTCCACCAACGACAGCGGTGCGCTCCGTTTGCGTTTTGGCGCTCTGCGCGACCTGATCATTGGCGTCACCATTGCTCTCCCCGACGGCACGCTCGCGAGCAGCGGCGGCAAGGTGGTGAAAAACGTCGCCGGTTACGATCTTCCCAAGCTTGTTACCGGGGCTTTGGGGACTCTCGGCGTCATCACCCGCGCGGTGTTTCGCCTCCATCCGCTTCCTCTCAATTCGCGCTGCTTCAGCGTTTCCTCGGTGAATGCGGAAGAGACGCAGAAACTTGTCCTGGCGGTTCAGGATTCGAAACTCGCTCACGCCTTCCTCCAATCCCATTTTTCGGATGACACTCCGCCCGTCTCGGACATTCTGTTTGAAGGAACGGACGCTGGGCTCACTGCCCAAGAGGCGCAACTGCGAAATCTATCCGCACCGGCAAACATTTCACAGGCTTCCACCTCAACCTGGACGGCCCGCGAAGACTTTTGGGGTTTTTCGGATCCGGCAGGCACGGCCATCGCGAAAATCAGTATCTTGCCGGCAAACCTGGCGCGCACAATGGAACTGGTGGCACACTCGGCAAACGCCCATCAGCTCCGATGGAAAGCGCTGATGTACGCAACTGGCCTCGGAGGGATTCGTCTGGAAGGCAGCGCCGGCTCGCTGCGCGGGGCGCTTCAGACGCTGCGCGGCGAATTGCAAGGCCAGCATGGTTCTCTTGTTGTGCTCCATCGTCCAGACAAGATGCCGGCGTTCGACGCTTGGGGAATGGCCGGGGATGCACTCGCATTAATGAAAGCGGTGAAGCAACAGCTCGATCCCAAAAACACGCTGAATCCTGGACGATTTGTCGGGGGAATCTAAAGCTTTTGGAGTGCGGCAGCTGCGCTGCCGTTTTTGCGATGGATGAAATGGCATCCAATTCAAGCAATGCATCCGTTTTCGACGCGCACCATCCGCCTTCGAACGAGATCATTGAAAAGTGCGTCCACTGCGGATTTTGTTTGCCAGTCTGTCCCACCTATGTGTTGTGGGGCCAGGAAATGGATTCGCCGCGCGGACGCATCTACCTTATGAAGATGGCGAGCGAGGGCGCCGCGGAGATGAATTCGACGTGGGTGAGCCACTTCGATAGCTGCCTAGGCTGCATGGCTTGCATGACCGCATGCCCTTCCGGCGTGGACTACGGAAAACTCATCGAGGCAACACGCGCCCAGATCGAAAGAAAGACCGAACGCTCCCCGGGAGAAAAACTCCATCGACGATTTATGTTCGAAACTTTTACCCGGCCAGATCGTTTGCAGCGAATGCGCTTGCCGCTGCTCGTGTATCAGAAATCCGGACTGCAAGCCGTCGTGCGTGGTTTGCGCTTGCTGAAGTTGTTGCCGAAGAAAGTGCAGGCGATGGAAGCGCTGCTTCCGAAGCTTGGACTGCGTGAAACCGTCGCGGAGGTCACACCGGCCGCCGGCACGAAGCGCCGCCGGGTTGGTCTGCTGCTCGGTTGTGTACAGCGCGAATTTCTCCCACAGGTCAATGCCGCCACTGCTCGGGTTCTCGCCGCTGAAGGCTGCGAAGTCGTTGCGCCGCAGGCGCAGCCGTGCTGCGGCGCGCTGCTGGTACATGCCGGAGAGGAAGCCGGGGCGGTGGGGCTGGCGAAAAGGATGATCGACACGTTCGAACGCGCGGACGTCGAGACTGTCGTCACTAACGCCGCTGGATGTGGCTCAAATATGAAAGAGTACGGCCACCTGCTCCGGGATGATCCCCATTACGCGGATCGAGCCAAGGTTTTCGCTGCCAAGTGTAAAGACGTCAGCGAACTATTGGCCGAATTCGAGCCGCGCGCCGCACGACAGCGGCTCAAACTGCGAGTGGCGTTCCACGATTCGTGTCACTTGCAGCATGCGCAAGGCGTTCGATCACAACCCCGCGCTTTACTTTCCGGGATTCCCGGGCTGGAGCTTGTTGAAATTCCCGAAGCCGCCATCTGCTGTGGCTCCGCGGGAATCTTCAATCTCGTGCAGCCTGACGCCGCCAACGCGCTTGCGGACCGCAAGGCCCAGCTCATTGAGCCAATAAAGGCCGATGTGGTGGCAACAGGAAATCCCGGATGCATTTTGCAAATGCAATCCGCACTGGCGCGTCATGGCCAGAGGATTCCAGTCGTGCACACCATTCAACTTGTGGATGCGTCCGTTCGTGGCGAGTCGATGGAATCGCCCTGGAGTTAATCCATTCCTGCAACCGCTAGTCGAAGGGAATGCCAGTTTTCCGAGAGATGTCCCGCAACGCCTCGACCACCGGCAGAATCAGCGGCACACCTTTCTTGCGCCGCGCTTCCTCCATCTCGCGTTCGGGATCTCCTGGAATCAGCGGGCCGTTCGTGCCCGGCGCTGGTTTGGTGGCGCGAAAGACACGGATGTAGTCGTCGATTTGACACTTAAAGGAATTACTATCCATAAAGCCGTCGATGCGCATCGCGCCGAAGAAATGGCCGATGCCTTTCCCGACGCTGCGTTTCGGCATTTCCTGGCGAAGGGCAAAGGGCGGCGTAAACGGCCCCCAATTCGCCCCGCTGAGCACGCCACTCAGAACGTCAACCATGATGGCCAGGGCGTAGCCCTTGTGTCCTCCGCGGTCACGATCTGAGCCCAGCGGCAAAAGCGCTCCGCCTTCCACCATGTCGTCCGGCTTGGTGGTGACATGACCGTGTCGATCAACGCTCCATCCTTCGGGGATCTTCTCGCCTCTGCGCCGCGCCATTTCGATTTTTCCGTAGGCGGCGGCGCAGGTGGCCATGTCAATCACGATGGGCGGTTCTTCCTTGCCAGGAAAGGCGATGGCAATGGGGTTGGTGCCAAGCATGCGCTCGGCACCCCACAAGGGCGCGACCAGCTTGGTCGAATTTGTCATCGCCCAACCGATCAGGTCGCGCTCCAGAGCCTTAAGCACATAGTAGCCGGCGATTCCGTAGTGGTTGGTATTCCGCACGCTGACCCAGCCCGAGCCGGCTTTCTCCGCCATGTCCATGGCCATGCGATTCGACTGCGGGCCCACAACCAATCCCAGGCCATTGTCGCCATCCACGGTTGCGGTACTCAGTGTCGATCGCACGATTTTGATTTGAGGCCCGGGATTGATGCGGCCCAAAGCGAGCATGTCGAAGTAGGTGTGCAGACGGGCGACGCCGTGGGAATCAATGCCGCGCAAGTCCGCGCAAGCAAGCACCTCGGCAGCCTGCATGGCATCGGCCTTGGGAACTCCGAAGTGCAGGAACATACGGGTGCTGAATTCACGCAAGGCTTCGACAGGGAAGCTTTTTGTCTCAACGTCGGTCATGTTCATCCCTCGACCATCGCGAAATCTACGCCGGGACGGTCCGCCCGAGCACAGGCTCGGACGGCGCGTGACGACCGAAGCCAGCAGCCCGTGCCGGCAGTCCGCCGACGGCAAATATGTTGCGCCCTCCAAATTTGCTTCCAATCGCAAAGTTGGCCAGTACCAGACGATTGTCAGCATCGATGTCCGAACGCGCCCAAATTTACCACCGATGGGGCACCGCAGAAACGCCAGCCCCATCCGAAGAGAAAACTGCCAAGAGCAGTCCGCCCTAGAGGATGTTGCCTTTTGTTGCGGCAATGTCGGAACGCGGCAGCAACTCGCGCAAGGAAGGCACCACAACCAGGGAATAAAAGTACGAATCCATCTGGTCAAGCGTCCACCCTCCCCAGAACCCTCGAACTCAATTTCGAGTAAGCGGCGTCGCTTTGGCGGGCAGTGCTTGCAGATGGATGCCAGCAGTGGGCATGCCGCCCGGATCATATCAAGAGCTGTTGCCAGTGGAAGGAAGAATCGATGTGCTTAAAACGCTCAACCACGGGCTCTAACGATAGCCGCGAACGAAGAAATAAATCGTCATGGCCGTTCCCACCAGGATGACGAAGGACTTCACCCAGGCTTGCGGGAGCTTTTGGGCAAAGTGAGCGCTCGAATATCCGCCAAGAATGGAGCCCGCGGTCATCACAATCGCCTGCGGCCAAAGGATCGCCCGCGTGGCGATAAAAGTAATCGTCGCAACACCGTTGATCACGCCGCCAAGCCTCACCTTGAGTTTGTTCATGGCGTGGATGTCGGTCATGCCCATTGCCGCGAGCATTGCTAAGTTCATGATCCCAATCCCGCCGCCGAAGTACCCCCCGTAGACCGCTACGAGCAGTTCGAAGGTCGAAGCACCTGTCACTTTTGCATTCGATGCATCGTGCGAGATGCCGGCGGAAATGCGCCCGGTCAGATGCTTGCCAAAGGCGAACAGCAGCGTCGCACCGAGGAGCAGCCAGGGAAGAATGCGAAGAAAAGTTTGCGCGGGGGTCTTGATCAAGAGAAATGCGCCCGCCAGCCCTCCGACAATGCTGGTCGCTACGAGGGGAATCATGACGCGGCGTGAGAGGTTCAGCTTCTGGGAGTACGCTCCGCCGCTCGCAGTCGTTCCGACCCACAGGGCAAGCGTATTGGTGGCGTTCGCCGGGATGGGCGGTACCCCGGTGAACAGGAGCGCAGGAAAAGCGACGAAACTCCCTCCACCAGCCACCGCGTTGATCGCTCCGCCGAGGGCGCCGGCGAAAAACAGGAAGATGGCGTTGTGCAGGTTCAAACTGAAGTTTTACCACGATTGAGCTCGGCGCTCTAGCAGGAGCCGACCCCAGGGTTGCGGAAAGCGATGAAATCGGCTGGCATATTCCAGTCTCGCTAGGGGTCGCATGAGTCATTTCTTGGCAACGCGGGCGGAGGCGTATATGAACGGGGGATTCCAAAGCCCTTCCCGGCACTGAAGACCTGACTCTGCACCCCCAAAAGTGAGTCAAGGGGGGATTCCAGGGCAGGGAGAAGAGACGTCCAGTGAGGTGTGAAGTTGGCGGGATGAAGGAGCGACCTTCATAGATTGACTCGCGTGGCTGCGCAGTAGCATCATCGGTTCGGGCAAGTTCCTTCTTTTTCTTGAAGTGAGCTTGCCCAAACCAGGCTGTTCCTCGTTTGTAGCGTCGCAATCGAAATCGATCCTCCAAAGGGAGTTGCTGCCGTGGCCAAAGTTCGCCAGAAAACAAGAGCGAAGACATCCAGGAACAAGAACAAACTCACCGAAGCACAAATTGCCGTTCACTGGAAAGAGGAGGAATACTTTCGCCCCTCCAAAACGTTTCTTGCTCAGGCCAATCTTGCCGATCCGGCCTTCGTCAAGAAATTCACCGAAAAACAGTTTCCGGAATGCTTCGATCATTATGCTTCCCTCCTCGATTGGGACAAGCCCTGGCGCAAGACGCTCGACACCAGCGATCCTCCCTTCTGGAAATGGTTTGTCGGTGGAAAACTAAACGCCTGTTACAACTGTATCGATCGCCACCTCGCCACATACAAGAACAAAGCTGCGCTGATCTTCGTCCCCGAGCCGGAGAGCGAATCCCCCACCGTTATCACCTACCAGGAACTCTACAAGCGCGTGAACGAAGTTGCCGCGATGCTGCGCGATTTCGCCGGACTCAAGACCGGCGATCGCGTCACCATCCACATGCCCATGATTCCGGAGTTGCCGATCACTATGCTGGCCTGCGCGCCGCCGATTCTGGCAGCCACGTCCTCATCTACGCCGACGGTTATCACCGCAACGGCAAGTGGGTGGATCACAAGGCCAGCGCGGATATCGCCGTACGAACCGCGACGAAAGAAGGCCAGGAG
>WNFP01000087.1_pt1 | contig 61910 bp, 62 predicted proteins | sample 5400201 | NCBI WGS metagenome assembly WNFP01 (sample SAMN13153355, study PRJNA577476) | soil metagenome | isolation source: 115 cm saprolite under Madrone tree | place: USA:California | collected 2016-06-14 | reverse complement strand
ATTTCGGAAGCGCAGGACAGCAGGATTGGAGATGGGTCGCGGGGCGAAGTAGAGAGGCGTATAATCCCTCTGAGGGGTAAGCCCAGCCAGAAATGCGCAAGCCCGCACGATGACTCCCGGCCCATCTCAGTGACCAAGACGCAACATCAAATCTCGACAGTAGAGCGCGCCTTGCTCGTAGGCGTGGGTTGGAAGCGCGCGCCGCGCTTTCCCGGCATGCCAGCGGGCGAGCAAGGCCGCGAATCGCTTTCGGAGCTGGTAGAGCTGGCGCGCAGCGCGGGAGCGGAGATCGCCGGAACCGTGTTCCAGATGCGCGACGCTGCGGATCCCGCGACGCTGGTAGGTCGCGGCAAGCTGGATGAAATTCGCGCCGAAGCCACGGCCCACAAAGCGCCGCTGCTCATCTTCGATAGCAATCTCTCCCCGGTGCAGCAACGAAACATCGAGGAAGCCACCGAACGTCGGGTGGTCGACCGCACCCAGCTGATTCTCGATATTTTCGCGCGTCATGCGCGGAGCCGCGAAGGCCAGCTGCAGGTCGAACTGGCGCAATTGAATTACATGTTGCCCCGCTTGAGCGGAAAGGGAACGGCGATGTCGCGGCTCGGCGGCAAGAGTGGCGGCGGTGGCGCCGGCGGGGCGGGCGGCGGAGCGGGACGCATCGGCGTGCGCGGCCCCGGTGAAAAGAAACTCGAAACCGACCGCCGCCGGATACGCGACCGCGTCCGCAAGATCCAAACCAGTATTGATGAAGTCCGAAAACAGCGGGCCCTGCGGCGCGAGGCGCGCAACGCCGTCCCTCTTGGCACCATCGCGCTTGTTGGTTACACGAACGCTGGCAAGTCCACGTTGTTTAATGCGCTGAGCCGCGCCGAAGTGCTGGTTTCCTCGAGGATGTTCGCGACGCTCGATCCGACGATCCGCGCGCTGCGGCTTCCTTCGAACCGCCGAGTCCTGGTTTCCGATACCGTCGGTTTTATCCGCGATCTGCCAAAAGGACTGCTGACGGCATTTCGAGCGACCCTCGAAGAAGTGCAGGAGGCCTCTTTGATTCTGCACGTGAGTGACATTTCCAATCCGCACCACGATGAACTCGACGAGGAAGTCGACAAGATTTTGAGGGAACTTGGCGTCGACGGCCGCCCCAAGCTGAGCGTGCTGAATAAGTTAGACCGGCTTAGTCCTCAGGGGCGAGAGGCCATCGAGAGAAGCGTTGGCGCCGGCGGCGCGCCGTTGCTAGTGTCCGCTCTAACGGGCCAAGGGATCGAGGAGTTGCTGGGGCGTATAGACGCCGAGATGCCTACCGATCCCGTCGTGACACTTAGGGTACGATTGCCACTTGCGGAAGGGCGCACCTTGGCAATGATTCATGCGCTGGGACGCGTCCTGCACTCGGAAATCGACGATTTGCACATGTGCCTCGATGCAGAGGTGCCTGCATCGGTCGCCAAGCGCTTGAGGCTGAAAGAGTACGCCGTGGAGGAAACTTTTCCACGCTCCCTCTCGTAATGTAGAATAGAAGCCGGCGGCTTTTCGGGATCATTCACTATGATCGCCTTGCGGCCGCCACAAGCGAGGTCGCTGTGGCTGCTTTCTTCCTGTGGATCATCCTGTTCATCCTGTGTTGGCCACTCGCGCTGTTGGCTCTGGTGCTTTATCCGTTCGTCTGGTTGCTGACGTTGCCGTTCCGCCTTGTGGGAATCGCCGTCCACGGTGTTCTGAGTCTCTTCAGCGCCATCTTCATGCTCCCCGTCCGGCTCCTTCGAGGTCCACGAGCTATCTGAACCGAGTGACGCGCTTTTCGACGTGCTAACTGCGAAGTAAAACCGCGGAAAACCTCTGTTTTTACGCACTTGCGGGGCATTCGGGGGCCCCCTTTTCTTCACCTCCGTGGCCCGATCTTCTGTGGAAAACATTGTGGAAACTGCCGTGCGCTCCTCCAGATCCGCGCGTGCGTTTTGCTTGATGTGCTGGAGAATCAGAAAACAGAATCGACGTAACATGCTGAAATTAAATGCCTTATCGAGCAGTCTGCGATACTTCTGTTCGGCATCACGCTGGTCCTGACGCACCGGTCGGCTTTTCACATTTGCACAGATTTGCAGCAGCCGCATTACGAAAGAGTATAGCTTTCTGTGCTTGTGCTTTTTGGACCATGTTAATCACGGGGTAACTACCAAAGACGAAAATGCCCATGGATTAAGGCTCCTTGGAGCGCTCCCCGAACCGTCTCTGACGTGTTGACGCATCCTTACACCAAGTCTATAGTGAAACTGCGGTGGCCGTAGCCTCGGGTCGCACCTCCGCCGTCATGCGCCATGAATCTTCCAAACTCACTGACGCTGTTACGGATCTTCTTCGTTCCTGTCCTCATCGTGATCCTCCTTACCAAGAGTCCGAACTTAGTGGTGTGGGGCGTTTCCATGCACTTCGAGGTCTGGGGCGTGCTGATCCTGCTCCTGGCGGCGGCCACCGATTGGGCGGACGGATATCTGGCCCGGCGGCGCCTACAGGTTACTACCCTGGGAATTCTTCTCGACCCCATTGCGGACAAATTGTTGATTTCCGCAGCGTTCATTTCGCTTGTGGATATGCAACTCGTCCCGGCGTGGATGGTCGTGATCATTATCGGAAGAGAATTTACGGTTCTCGGTTTGCGGAATATCGCTTCGGCCGAGGGATTCACGATTGAAGCATCTACCCTTGGGAAGACGAAGATGGTCTTGCAGGTGTGTGCCGTGGCGGTACAAATCGTTGGAGCGCAGCACCCGTCGCTAAATCCGCTGGCGCGAATCTTGCTTTGGCTCGTGGTCATCAGCGCGCTCGTCTCCGCTGCCCAGTACTTCCGGCGCTTCTGGAGCCACGTCGACGACAGCATCAAGCAGCGTCGGCGGCTCCGGATGCTCGAAGCCCGCAAGAAGTCCCAGGATGCCGTCCCTCTCTGAATCGGACCGGCGGACCGCTCTGCAATTAGCCCGGACCGTTGTCGTCGAAGCCGTCTCCCACCGGCAGCTTCCGGAGGTGTTCCCTCGCGAAGGAATTTTCGCGGAGTGCCGCGGCGTGTTCGTGACCCTTCACGTTCGCAATCGCCTGCAGGGTTGTATCGGCGTCATCGAAGCAAACGAGCCGCTTGGAGAGGCCATCGTTCACTGTGCCGCCAGCGCTGCGCTCGAAGACCCGCGTTTCGCCCCCATGAGGACGGACCAACTTGGTGAACTTAGCATTGAAATCTCCTTGCTTTCGCGCATGGAACCAATCGCCGCTGAATCCATCGAAATTGGGCATCATGGGCTATTCCTCCGTTTACACGCGCAGCGCGGGCTTCTTCTCCCCCAAGTGGCGACCGAGCATCGGCTCACGCGCGAGGAGTTCCTCGAGGAGACCTGCCGGAAGGCCGGGCTGAGTCGCGAAGCCTGGCGCGATCCCGAGGCTCGCCTCTTTGGATTTACATGCGAAGTCTTTTCCGAGAGTTCACATGGCGAGGGGACCTGAAGCATTTAGCTGGGGATGAAAGATCGAAATCGCACCATGAGGCAAAAACAAAAGGCCCGCGCGGAGAAACTGCACCGGGCCTGATCCATTCAGTGGGGTCAGTGGGGCGCCGGGGTTCTACTCGATTTCGATGTAGTCGCCCGCGTAGACTTCGATCGAATTGAAGGTGATGATCATCGTCGACGAATTACGGTTCACGTTAATGACGATTCCTTCGCCGAGTATTTCGCGCGGCAAGTCATTCCATTCGTAACGCATGGGGGCACTCCCGAAGCCGTACATAAAGTACTGATAACCCTTGGTTTGTGGCACCGTCTCGGCCATCGAGCCCTGATACCGGAAGATGCGGAGGTAGTCGCCAACCTTGACCCCTTGGTTGGTTCCAAGGTTCACGTAGACCGCGCTGAGTTTACCGTAGATCTGTCCGTAGTCTTTTCCAGCCACCACCATGGCCACGGGCTTGCCGCTGACGGGCGCAAAGTGATCGAAGGCAGCGGGATCCTTGTACGGGGGGGCCGGACGATCCTGATACGGCTGGAGGATATCCCCGCGCTGCATGTATCCGCACGAGAATATGACCTGGGCGACAGAAACCTTGGGCTGAACGTCCACCACCCGGACCTGTCCCGCGTCCAGATAAGGCGTGCCCATGGCTTTTAGGAGCTTCTCCTGCCACTTGAACCATGGGACGTCCGTCGGATCCTTGTCCGGCCGCACGACCGAGAACCGGTCGCCGACGCGAACGCCCTTGTCCTGGCCGCGGTTGATATGCACATAGTCGCCACGGGCAAAGGTAATCTTGTAGTTCGATTGCTCCCCGGAGACCAGCCGGATCTCGTCAGGCACTTTCTGGTCGGTGACGAAACCTGAACAGTTTACCGTGCTGAAGTCGATTTGAGGAATTGCCGGAGCAGCCGGCGTGGCGTTTTGTGCCGAGCCTGCCGCCGCACCTAGGAAGACCGACAGAGACAAGACAACTATTCTAGCGCGCATTCCATAACTCCTTCGAAAACACGCCCTGTGGGCCGTGCATGGACTTTTCCTAGCGAACGTATCAGGGCCAACCCCAGGCGTCAACAAATAGGCCAGGGTTGCTTTACACTTTTGATACGGGCGTACGCGGCGGATGCGGCATACTACTAGCCGTATTTTCAATAGATTGGCAGCACAAGGCAGGGTATGGGCCTCTTTGGCACGGGGTTACGGCGGATATGCGCGGTCGTGGCGGCCTCCACGGCAGCCGAAATGTCGAAGATGGTGCGCTCCGCCTTGAGGCAAACCAGGACCGTGGAGTTGCGCCTCGATTGGCTGCGCAGCGACGCGGAGCGCGCACGATTCCTGGACTGGCTTGGTAAAGGCCAACCTCGTAAGGCCACATTTCTCGCGACCTGCCGTCGCCGCGAAGGCGGAGGCAAGTTTGCCGGGGCCGTCGACCGCGAACTCTACTGGCTGATTCAGGCCCGCGAAGTTGGTTGCCAATGGTGCGATATTGAAGTGGAAACCTTGCGCAAGCTTCCCGGCCAGTCCGTTCGCGAATATCCCGTGCCGCCGCGCGTCTTGCTTTCCATGCACGATTTTGAGCGCACTCCGGATTTGCCCCGCAACATGAACCCTCCAGCGCATGGCCGAGTCGATGCCGTGAAGATCGCGGCCGAAGCGCGGAGCATCCACGACAGCCTCCGGCTCCTTCGTCTGGCGCGACGTTCGAAGAGATTTGTCGCCGTTCCGATGGGGGAAGCCGGCCTGCCGGCGCGCATCCTCGCCTTGCGCGACGGAAGTGAGCTGGCTTACGCTCCGGTTGCCGAGGCGACCGCAACCGGCCAGGTTTCGCTCGCCCAGATGAAGCATCTTTACCGCGCACACGCGCTCACGCGCCGCACGCGGGTCTACGGAGTGATTGGCGATCCCGTCGGTCATTCTCTCTCTCCGTTGCTGCACAACACGGGATTCGCGACGCGCAGCGTTGATGCCGTCTATCTCCCGTTTCTGGTGCGCCAGCTCGGCGATTTTCTGGCGGTTGTTCCGGAATTTGGTGTCCGCGGTTTCAGCGTCACCCTGCCACACAAACAGACCATCCTCAAACACCTGAGGGAATGCGAGCCGCTGGCGGCAGACATCGGCGCCGTGAATACCGTTGTGGTTCGGAGCGACGGGTCGCTTTATGGCTGCAACACGGATTACGTCGGCGTGCTCCGCGCGCTGGCGAAAAAACTCCGAATCAAAGGGAGTCGCACGCTGATTTTCGGGGCGGGTGGATCGGCGCGTGCGGCAGCGTTTGCACTGTCGCGCGCCGGAGCTATGGTCGGAATTTGTGCCCGGCGCGAGAAAGCCGCGAAAGAGCTGGCGCGGGCCGTGGGTGGAGAACTAGTGCCGCGCGGCGCTCTCCGCACGGAATTTTTTGACGCCATCCTCAATGCCACGCCGGTCGGCATGCACCCGCACGATGGAATTTCGCCACTCGCGCCCGGCGAGTTACACTGTCGGATGGTCATGGACTTAATCTACCGCCCGCAGAGGACTCGTCTCTTGAAGCTCGCCGCGCAAAAAGGAATCGCCACGGTCTCCGGTGTCGAAATGTTTCTCGCGCAGGGCGTTGCTCAATGGGAGATCTGGGTGGAAAAACGCGCGCCGGAAGCCTCCATGCGGCGCGCCGTGCTCGCGGCACTGCGAGACGAACAGAGGCTGCACCCTCGCTCGCGTGAAGTGATTAATAACAGGCTTTTTTTCACTACGGACTGAAAACTGTCGACTGTGAACACTCCCATGATCCAGCCGGACTTCCGAGAATTTCGGCGCCTCGCGAAACAAGGTAACCTCATCCCGGTCTCCGATGTTTTTTCCGCGGATTTACTGACTCCCGTCAGCGCCTATCTGCGCATCGCCCAGGGTGCGCGGTACTCCTTCCTTCTCGAGAGCGTCGAGGGCGGCGAAAAAATCGCGCGCTACACGTTTGCGGGCGCTCACCCCGAGGAAGTTTTCCGCTACGCCAGCGGCGCATGCGTCCTGGAGAGCCGCGACCGGATGATCTGGGAAGAGCGCGATCCCATCTCCTTCTTGCGAGAGCGCATCGAGCGTTTTCGTCCTGTGCGGCTTCCGGGATTGCCGCCGCTTGTCGCGGGCGCCATCGGCTATTTCAGTTATGACATGGTGCGGCTGATCGAGCGCCTCCCCAAGCGCCTCCGCGATGAAATCGGACTATACGACGCGATGCTGATGTTTTATCACGGCCTCGTCGCTTTCGATCACGTGCAGCACCGCCTGTGGATCGTTCGCAATGTGTTCACCGAGGGCCGCGGCAGCCTTCGCGCGAAATACAACGCCACGGTGCGCGAAATCAAAGAGACGCGTCGCCTGCTCGCCGAGCCAGTGGCCGCGGAACGGCCGAAGAGGCGGTCGAAAGCGAAGAAACGTGGGCCGCTGAAAGTGACTTCCAATTTCCGACGGCCCGAATACCTGGCTGCCGTGCGGAATGCCAAGCAGTACATTCGCGCCGGGGATATTTTTCAGGTCGTGCTGAGCCAGCGGTTCTCGGCCAAGACTCAAGCTCAGCCGTTCGAAGTCTATCGCGAGCTCCGCGCGCTGAATCCCTCACCTTATCTTTTCTACCTGCAATTGAATGACGTCTCGGTTGTCGGCAGCTCACCGGAAATGCTCGTCAAAGTTCAGGGACGCAATGTTTTCTACCGGCCCATCGCCGGCACGCGTAGGCGCGGTAAGGACGAAGCCGAAGACCAGCGCCTCGAACGCGAAATGCTTGCCAGCGAAAAGGAGCGCGCCGAGCACATCATGCTCGTCGATCTGGGACGCAACGATCTTGGGCGGGTCTGCGACTACGGCACAGTGAAACCCGAAAAATTACTCACCGTCGAGCGCTACTCCCACGTCATGCACCTGGTTTCCAGCTTGTGCGGCCGCTTGCGTGAAGATGTGGATTGTTTTGACGCGCTGATGGCCTGTTTTCCGGCCGGCACGGTGTCCGGCGCGCCCAAAGTTCGCGCCATGGAAATCATCGAGGAGCTGGAGCGCACGCGCCGCGGGATTTACGCCGGAGGAATTCTGTATCTGGATTTCGCCGGCAATCTCGATTCCTGCATCGCACTCCGGACCATGGTGATGAAAAACGGCGTCGCCCACGTCCAGGCGGGTGGCGGCATTGTTGCGGACTCCACACCGCAGGGCGAATATCAGGAGAGCGTGAACAAGTCAAAGGCGTTGCTCACGGCGCTGGAAAAAGCGCACCGGCGCTGGTAGGTGGCACCGACTTTAGTCTGTGCCCTCTTGGCTCGACTGGATTGACCCGCCGCGGTACGTCTGGCTGACCTTCAATTCGGATGAACTGTATTAGAATCAAGTGGCTGGCACTGCATCATGATTCTGCTTCTCGACAACTACGATTCCTTCACCTACAACCTCGCGCAGTATCTCGGCGAGCTGGGTTGTAACATCGAAGTGCATCGCAACGACCGGATTACCGTCGAAGAGATTGCCCGGCGGAATCCGGAACGCATCGTAATTTCGCCAGGGCCGTGCACGCCCCAGGAGGCAGGCATTTCCGTGGAGCTCGTCGAGCGCCTGGCCGGGAAATTTCCCATCCTTGGTGTGTGCCTCGGGCACCAAGCCATTGGCGCTGCGTTCGGCGGCAAAATCATCCGCGCTCCCAAACTGTTTCACGGCAAAACGAGCCAGATCCATCATGACGGCAAGAATATTTTCCGCAAGTTGCCGGATCCCTTCACCGCCACACGCTATCATTCCTTGATCGTCGAGAAAAAATCCCTGCCTCACGAGTTGACGATCACTGCGGAGACCGACGACGGCATCATCATGGGCTTCCGTCACCGCCGTCACAAGATCGAAGGTGTGCAGTTCCACCCCGAATCCGTCCTCACCGAATCCGGCAAGCAGCTCCTCAAGAATTTTCTTTCTTTGTAGGGGCGCAGCATGCTGCGCCCCAGCCGGCTTGGCTGACCCCTTCAGATGTCGAGCCCTCACCAATTCAAATCCGCCAAAATCGCCGCGTAGATCTCCATCCCTCTCCAAAATTGCCCCAGCCGCAAATTCTCATCCGAGCTGTGCTGATGATTGTCGTAATTCACAATCGGCACGCCCACCCAAGGTAGTCCCAGATCCTCGAAGATATACATCGGCACGCTTCCTCCGGACGACGGCATAACCACGGTATTGTAGCCCGCCGCCGCTCGCACGACATCGACGATTGTCTTGGACATCGGCAGATCCATCGGCGTGCGCGATGCCCGATAGCCGCCTTCGTAAATGACTTTGGCGATGCGCGCGTGCGCGCGGCGCTCCTCCATCGTGGGTTCCTGGTCAATCACGAAGAATCCCTGCTTCTCGATAAATGCCGCGATTTGCTCAAACTTCTTCTTCGGATCCTCCCCTGTTACCAGCCGCGCCTCAAGCGAGGCCTCCGCCTTCTCCGGCACAACATTCTGGGCCTGCTCGCCCACATACGCGCTACGCAATCCGCGAATGTTCAGCGAAGGCCGCATGATCAGTTCCACCAGCTTCTTCCCCCCACCCTCCGGTTTCGCAATGCCCAGTTCGCGTTGGAGATCGGCGTCGTTGTCCGGCATTTCTGCGAGTGCTTTTTTCTCTGCCTCGCCGAGCGGCGCGACATCGTCGTAATATCCCTCGATTAGCACGCGCCCATCGGCGTCTTTCATCGATGCCAGAAGCTGTGACAACTCCGTCGCCGGATTCGGCGCCCAGTTTCCGTAGTGCCCGCTGTGCAGCGCCCGGACTGCCCCGTACACGGTGACGTCGATGCCGACGTCTCCCCGATTTCCGAAGAAAACCAACGGTCGTCCCGATTGATGCACCGGGCCATCGGCGGTGATGAGCAGGTCCGCTCCCAGCAAATTCTTGTGCAGCTCAAGGGTTCGTCGCAGACTGCGCGATCCCGCCTCTTCTTCTCCCTCAAAAATGACTTTGAGATTCACAGCCAGCGGAATCTTCTTCGCCCTGAGTGCATCAAGTGCTGCCAGCAGCGCCACGATCGGCGACTTGTCATCCGAGGACGAACGCGCGTAGAGCCGCCAATCGTCGTTATAGACGGCCCGATGTTGCGCACTGTTTTCCGGGAAGGGAATCCGCTTCCCACCCGCTTCAATAGCGGCATTGCGAAGGACTGGCTCGAACGGTTTTCCATCTGTCCAGGCGGCCGGATCGACCGGCTGCCCGTCATAATGTGCATAAAAAGTCACCGTGCGTTTCGCTTCCGCCGTGATCAGCTTGCCGAAAACCACCGGGCCGCGCCCGCTGATGGGGAGCAAATGCGTTTCGATCCCACGCGCTTCGAGCATCTCGACCAGATGCGCAGCATTCTTCTGGATGTTCGGTGTGTCGCTGGCAATGTTCGGGATCGACAGGAATTCACTCAGCTCGCGGATGATGCGGTCCTCGTTGTCCATCCGATACTCGCGCACTTCCTGAGCAACTTGTGCAGGCACTGGAGGAGTTGACTTCTGCGCAAGTGCCGGATACGGTAAAAGGGCAATCAGCAGAGTGATCACTATGTTTCTCAAACTTTCCCTCCTGTAGCGCTCCCGGCGGCTTTGCTGCCGCAGAGCAACACGGCTCGCCCTGCCAGCGATTCTATCTGACCCGTATGGTCTTTGCTCGTTTGCCGGTTTCTTCCCGCGGGGTGCAGTTCCGCGGCAACACTTTGGGGTTGTAAATGAGTGAGTTCGCGCTGGAAGTTGAAAACCTCGTAAAAGTGTACGCCTCGCGCGGGAAAGCGCCGATCCGCGCCGTCGACGGCATGAGTTTCCGCGTGCCAAGCGGGATCATTTTCGGTCTGCTTGGGCCCAACGGTGCGGGCAAGTCGACGCTGCTGCGCATGCTCTCAACGCTCACGCTCCCCACCGAAGGCACCGCGAAGATTCTCGGCTACGACGTCGTGAAAAAGCCCATCGAAGTGCGAAAGCGGATATCTTCCGTGATTCAGGCGACAGCGGTCGAGCTGCTCTTGTCGGTCAAAGATAATTTGCTCACCTACGCGCGCTTCCAGGGACTCGACAAAGCGACGGCCGCGTGCCGCGCCGACGCCCTAATCGGGGAATTTCAGCTCGGCCCGGAAGTCGACCGCAAGGTGCAGGATTTGAGCGGCGGTTTCCGGCGCCGCGTTCAAGTCGCGAAAGTCTTCATGGTTGACACGCCAGTGCTCTTCCTCGATGAATTTTCCACCGGAATGGATCCCATCCTGAAGCGCCAGGTAATGAATCTTCTGCGCGCCGAAGTCGAGAAGGGAAGAACCATCATCCTGACGACTCAGATTCTCAGCGAGGCAGAAGAGCTTTGCGACGACATCCTCATCATCAATAGGGGAAAACAGATCGCACGCGGCGACCTGAACACGCTGAAGCTGCTTTCCGAGGGCGTGTACGAGATCACGTTGGCTTTCGACCATCTGCCGGATAATATCCAGGCAGAGATTGCCGCACTCTCGCCCATCCGCTCCGGAATCGAAGCAAACGCGATTGATCTCGCGCTCAAGATCGAAGAAAGCCGGGTCATGGAGGTGGTCAGCGCGCTCTCGCGCAACCGCCATGTTCTGCGCGTCGAAGTCCGGGGTGCAAGCCTTGAAGATATTTTCGTCGAATTGACGACCCGCGAAGGGAGGGAGCTCAAGTGAGCGCACTATCCGCCGTTGTTTATCGCGAAATGAAGATTCGCGCGACGAACTTTACGTTCATTTTCTGGGATCTTTTCTTCCCGCTCCTCTACATGCTGGTCTTCGGTGTGGGCGTCAATTCCGCTCTTGGTGCTCCCACGGGGATCGGGAATGTGAGTTACAACGAGTTCTTTCTGGGCGGAATTCTGGCCATGGCCAGTTTTGCAATCGCCTCGAATACCTCGTGGTCGTTTTTCCTCGACCGCGACAACGGCATCTTCTACGAAATGCTGACCTATCCCATGCGCCGCAGCGAATACCTGCTCGGAAAGGTCCTCTTCAACGTCCTCATCGCCGTGGCTCAGGCTGGCCTCACCCTCGCCGTCGGCCGAGCGCTGCTAGGCATTCGCCTCCAGTGGCCGAAATTACCGCTGCTTCTCGCAGGGATGGCCATCGGCACGGCGGGCTGGTTTTTCTTTTATGCGATCTTTGCTTTGAGAATCCGCCGCAACGACATTTTTAACAGCATCACCAGCGTTTTCTACTTTGCCTTCATGTTCGCCAGCTCGATGTTCTATCCGCTCGAGCCGCTCCCCATCTGGTTCCGGCGGGCCGGGCTGTTGAATCCCATTACCTGGGAGATCGATTGGTTGCGCTATACCTCCATCGGAATCGGCAATTTCCATTCGATTTTGCTCGAGGGGGCGGCATTCCTGATTTTCTCGTTGGCCTGTTTTGCCTTTGCCGTGCGCTGCCTGAAGCAGCAGGAGTAGTTATCCCGGGCGGGGTTTGTGACCTCTTGACGATTGGCGCTGTTCCGAGAGAGCACCCCGGACCCCAGGGCAGCCCTGCCCCAGTTAAGGACTGATTGGGCACAATACCACCCGTTACGCCGTTCTATCTTCTAGACTTAGAGTGTGTTTCTGTCGGAGGACCCGTTTAGCTATGCCTCGCCGCGCTTGGGCTACAATGCTGGTGTTTCTGCTGGCGGGCGCTCCCCTGCCTGCACGAGCTGCGGGCGCTCCCAACCTGCTTCCTCTGGGTGTTGTCACGCAAGCTTCCGGCGCGCACTTCAACGCCGCCAAGGTCTCCGCAGGTTCCACCATTTACGACGGCGACGGCTTGTCCACTGAGGCCGAAGGAGCACTCCAATTCCGCGGTTCAGCCGTGCAGCTGTATCTGCCCGGATCCAGCGGGGTTACCTTGCATGGCCTCCCGATGAGAACCCAGGCACAGCTTCAAACCGGCACGGTGGTGTTCTCCACAGCTAAAGCTGCCGCCATGGAAATCATTGCAGATGAGGCCCTCATTCGCCCGGGTGCCGATGGTCCCACGGTGGCTCAAGTCACCATTATCGGCCCGAAGGAATTGCAGATCAGCGCTCGGCGCGGTGTCTTGCAATTTGCCTATGCGGGCGAAACCGAGAAGATAGCCGAAGGCGCGACCTACCGCGTCGTTCTGGATCCTCCCGAAGCTGCACTGCCTTTCCCCCAGCGGCGCCCAGCGAAGGCCGGACGTGAAAACAAGAAATTCAAGATTATCGTAATCGTGGCCGCTGCCTGGGCCACGGAATGGGCCCTGCACGAAGTCTTCGAAAGCCCCGACCGTCCGTAATTCCGAATTCTCTTTGAATCGAAATCCCGATTGTGAATCTAATTCCCGCTGGTGAATTCGGCCAGACTCGCCAGTTTCTCGCTGGCTGCCCCGGATGAGATGACGAAACTTGCGAGTCCTGCTGCCTCGCGAAAATTGGCGGCGCCATGGGCAGCAACGAGCGCAGCAGCAGCATTGACCACCACGATATCGCGCGCCGGTCCGGCTTCCCCTTCTAGGACCCGTTGTATGAGCGCAGCATTTTCGGCAGCCGTTCCTCCGCGAATGGATTCGAGCGGCGCGCGAGCCACGCCGAACTCTTCCGGTGTCAACGTGAAGCGCCGGACCGCACCAGCATGGACCTCCGCAACCAGCGTCTCGCCGGCGAGCGAAATCTCATCCAGGCCCCCAGCCCCATGCACCACAAAGGCGCGCTCCACACCCAGCTCCGCCAGCGTCGCAGCCACTAGGTCGATCACCTCCGCTGAAAAAACGCCCAGCACCTGCGATTGCGCCCCCGCTGGATTCGTGAGCGGCCCCAGAAGATTAAACACGGTACGCACGCCCATTTGTTTACGTGCGGGAGCAGCATGCCGCGTCGCCGTGTGTGCGACTTGCGCGAACAGAAATCCGATGCCAATCTCCCGGATGGCACGCCCATACTGCTCCAACGGCAAATCGATCCGTACCCCCAGCCTTTCCAGCACGTCTGCCGATCCGCTTCGCGAGCTGACCGCGCGATTTCCATGCTTTGCAACGCGCGTGCCGGCCGCCGCCACAACGATGGCCGCCGCCGTCGAAATATTAAACGTGTTCGAGCCATCGCCGCCGGTTCCGCACGTGTCCACCATATTGGCGGGCCGCGCCTCGCCCTCCGCAAACACGCGTGCGGCGTGCCGTCGCATCACTCGCCCAAAGCCTGCAAGTTCCTGCACCTCGAGGGGCCGCCGATTAAGAGCCTCCAGCAACCGCACGGTCTCCGGCGTTTCAACGTGGCCGGAAAGCAGCTCTTCCATCACCGCTTCCGCTTCCTGGTGCGCAAGGATGTGCCCAGCCTCGACGAGCTCGATCAGGCGAAGTGTCATTCGAAGGCGGCCCCGGTGCACCGCCGGACCGTTCTGCAGTCCGCACATTTTTTGGCCGCTTGCAGCTTCATTAGGCGCGTCCGTGTCCTTGCTCGATCTTAATGTTCCGAGTAAACTTTACAGTTTCGAGCATCCTCAAAATTCTAACATTGGTTGACTGCTCCATGGTCACACGGAAAACAGGACCGCGATGAAGATCCACGAGTATCAAGCGAAGGCGATTCTAGCGCGCTATGGCGTGACCACTCCTCGCGGCGAAGTCGCCTTCACCAAGGAAGAAGTGCGCGAAGCGGCGCAGCGCCTGAAGTCGCACATCACCGTCGTGAAAGCCCAGATCCACGCGGGCGGCCGGGGCAAAGCAGGCGGAGTGAAGCTGGCGCGTTCCTCCGATGAGGCCGCCGATATCGGCGGCCTCATTCTCGGCATGAAATTGGTCACTCCGCAAACCGGTCCCGCCGGACGCATCGTCAAGCGTCTTCTCATCGAAGAAGGCCTCGACATCAAGCGCGAACTTTACCTCGGCCTCCTCGTGGATCGTGCCACCGGCCGCGTGGTATTCATGGCCAGCGCCGCAGGCGGCATGGAAATCGAGGAAGTCGCCAAGGAAAATCCCAGCGCCATTTTGCGCGAATCGATTCATCCTGCGGTGGGTCTGCAGCCGTATCAGACTCGCAAGATTGCGTTTGGCCTCGGCTTGCCCATCGAAGTTGTGAACTCCGCGACACCGTTCCTGCAGGCTCTCTACCGAGCTTTCATCGATACGGATGCCTCGCTGCTCGAAATCAATCCTTGCGTGCTGACCGGCGAAGGCAAACTCGTCGCGCTCGACGCCAAGATGACCTTTGACGACAACGCACTCTTCCGTCACAAGGAACTGCGCGAGCTGCGCGACTTCGATGAAGAAGATCCGCTCGAAGTCGAAGCCTCCAAGCATGGGCTCAACTACATCAAGCTCGATGGCAGCGTGGCCTGCATGGTCAACGGCGCCGGTCTGGCTATGGCCACCATGGACATCATTAAGTATGCCGGCGGCTCTCCTGCAAACTTCCTGGATGTCGGCGGCGGCGCCTCTGCCGAACAGGTGAAAAACGCTTTCCGCATCCTCATGAGCGATCCGGAAGTCAAAGCCGTGTTCATCAATATTTTCGGCGGCATCTTGCGCTGCGACGTCCTCGCCACCGGGGTGGTCGCTGCTGCCAAGGATTTGCAATTGAAAGTCCCCGTGGTCATTCGAATGGAGGGAACCAACGTCGAAGTCGGCCAGCAAATTCTCCGCGACAGCGGCTTGAATTTCACCATCGCCGACGGCATGAAGGACGGCGCGCAAAAGGTCGTGGCCCTCGGGGTAGGTGCGCGATGAGCATCTTGGTAAACGAAAAAACTCGCCTGCTGGTCCAGGGATTTACGGGGCGTGAGGGAACTTTCCATGCTCAACAAATGATTGAGTACGGCACAAATGTGGTTGGCGGTGTGACGCCAGGCAAAGGCGGAACGAAACATCTCGAGCGCCCGGTCTTCAACACCGTGGCTGACGCCGCGAAAGCCACCGGCGCAAACGCCTCTGTGATTTTCGTTCCCCCGCCCTACGCCGCCGATGCCATCTTGGAGGCCGCCGACGCCGAGCTACCGCTCATCGTTTGCATCACCGAAGGCATCCCCGCCATTGACATGGTACGGGTGGCCTCCGTTGTGGACTTCAAGAAAACGCGTCTGATCGGCCCGAACTGCCCGGGCATCATTTCCCCGGGCAAGTGCAAAATTGGCATCATGCCGGGCCGCATACACAAGCAGGGAAATGTCGGTGTCGTCAGCCGCAGCGGCACGTTGACCTACGAGGCTGTCCATCAATTGACGCAGCTCGGCATCGGCCAATCCACCTGCATCGGCATTGGCGGCGATCCCATCATCGGCACGACGTTCCTCGACGCCATCCAGTTTTTCAACGCCGATCCGGACACGCTCGCCGTCATCCTGATCGGCGAAATCGGCGGCAACGCGGAAGAGCGCGCCGCGGAGTGGATCAAGGCCAACATGGAGAAGCCCGTCGTTGGCTTTATCGCCGGCCAAACCGCCCCGCCGGGCCGTCGCATGGGCCACGCCGGAGCGATCATCAGTGGCGGCCAGGGCACCGCCAAAGACAAGTACGACGCGATGGCCGCCGCCGGCATCCGCACCGTCAAAACGCCCGCGGACCTCGGCGCCAGCGTCGCCGCCGCCTTGAAATAGCTTTGGCTGTTTCTTTTTTGGCCCTGCGGTTTAGCGGCGGGACATGTCCGCCCGGGTAGCGCCGGCATCTTGCCGGCGAATTTTGCAGTTCAATTGGGAGGAACTCTCTCGTGGCAATCGAGCGCACTTTTGCAATCATCAAACCAGACGCTGTCAGTCGCGGTCAACAGGGAGAGATTCTCTCTCGCATCCACAGAGCGGGCTTCAAAATCATGGCGATAAAATCTATGCGCTTGACCAAAGAAGAAGCCGGCGGCTTCTACGCGGTCCACAAAGAGCGCCCCTTCTTCCCCGAACTCACCGATTTCATGAGCTCCGGCAAAATCTTCGCCATGGTCCTCGAAGCAGAAGGCGCCATCGTGAAGTGGCGCGACACCATGGGCGCCACCGACCCGAACAAAGCCGCGCCTGGTACCATTCGCCACGATCTCGGCACCAGCATCGGCAGCAATTGCACCCACGGCTCGGATGCCCCTGAAACCGCCGCCTTCGAGATCGGCTACTTCTTCTCCGGTCGCGAACTGATCTGACGACCCGACCGGGGAGGAATCCCGAGGAGCCCGCCGCGGCGGGCGAGGAAGGATCCCTCCACGTCCTTACCTGGTTACTTCTTTACTGCATTCCTTCTACACTCTTTCCCATGGATGCCGTTCGCGAACTCGGCCGCTCCCTCCTCGCTCTCGGCGCCCTGCTCTTCTCCGTTGGCGCGGTACTTTATTTCGGCGGGAAACTCCCATTGCGTCTCGGCCGCCTCCCCGGCGACATCATCCATAGAGGCGAACACACCACTTTCTATTTCCCCATCGTCACCTGTCTCGTCCTCAGCCTCGGCCTCTCTCTCCTCTTTTGGCTTTTTGGACATCTCCGCAAATAACCGAGTCTTTTGGTTTACCTCCTGGTTGCCCTAACTTCCTTTACCTCATTTTCTCCACGCCAAACTCCGCGCGAATAAAAGCCTTGATCCCTTCCTCCCCCGTCAATCGCAGGCACAGCAATTTGCCCTCGCGCTCGACATCGATGTGAAAATCAAAGAACGGGCAGCACTTGCTTTCCGCGCCGACCCACTCCGCCAGCTCAGCAAGCGATATGTCCGTCGGGCGGTACTGAAATTCGTAGCCCTTCGCTGTCTCCGCGATCTCCTTTCGCAGCGCCTGCAATTTTTCTCCCAATTGCTGATGGCGCGCCCGTTCCGCCGGATTCAGCGCTTTGGTGTTGCAATAGAATTTGCTTTGTGTCGTTGCCACTTGTTTCTCCTGCACTACGAGTGCGGTTGAGTCTTGAGCAACGAGGCCTGCTGCTTCGCCGCCCACAATCAGTAGCGCCAGCGCCGCACTTGCGGTCACCGCCGCACTTCTGTGGCTCACTTTTCCAAACCGTTCCCTGTTGCTATTCATGACTTTCCTCCAAATAGGATTTGCCACGTCCCATCCCCGGATGCTAGAACTTAAAGTCAACTTTAAGTCAAGCAATATTTCAGGAGCACCATCATGAAAATCGGTGAACTTGCCGCCCGCGCCAACCTCAACGCCTCCGCCATCCGTTACTACGAAAAACTTGGTCTCCTCGGTGCGCCACAGCGGATCGGCGGCCAGCGTCGTTACCCCAGCGGCGCCCTCCAGCGCGTCCTCCTCGTGCGCTTCGCCACTGATATGGGCTTCACCCTCTCGGAAATCAAGCTCTTTCTCAACGGCCTGGGCGATCACATCCCCGTCGGCCCTCGCTGGAAAAAACTCGCCAGCCGGAAACTCGTCGAAGTCAAACAAAACATTTCCCGCTCCCTCAAACTCAAATCTCTCCTCCAGGGCCTTCTACGCTGCCATTGTGCCTCTCTCGAGTTCTGCGTCACCCGCCTCAGCCTTAGCCCCAACCTCCGTAGCCTCTCTCGGAGCAGCTGATGACCACCTCCATGGTAGCGGCGGCCGGAACTATCCCGATTTGGGCGGGTCGGCGTCCCTCTTTTCTTCTAGGCCCCGCATTTGGCTCGACATTGAGAGACTACCAGCGGAAGGGCCGCTTCCAATGGTCAGCAACGTGCCATGAAGCGGATCTTGACCTTTTCACTCTCGCTAAACGTTCTCTGCTGGCGTTCTACTTTCTTGCGGCTACTCCAAGTCAGCCCGTCTCGATCCGCAACTGTGTGAGCCACTTCCAACTCGTTGAAAAAACAGATAGTTCAAGCACCGTAGAATCTGCACTCACCGACGGGACACCGGCAACTCTAGAATCCGCACTACCAAAAATAGGGAGGTTGGAGGTGCATCTCCCTTCGACGCTTCCCGCTTGCTGGCCTTTAACCACCCCCGCCCTTTCTCCGTTCTTCACTTTCAACTTTCAACTTTCAACGTTCAACCTCCTCCCGCTCACCACACGCCACTGGTCATCCGCTTCCCCCGCACGGAGACCAGGGGCCATGCACCCAAAGGGTGCCGCATGACCCAACAGCTCACCTTCAACCTCATGCCCGACCGCAAGACCTGGACCGTCAGCGAGTTGACCGCCAAGATCCGCGACCTGCTCAGCAAAAACTTCACGGACATCAGCGTCCAGGGGGAAATCTCCAACTGCCGCGAGGCCCAGTCCGGCCACATCTACTTCACCTTGAAAGACGACCGCGCTCAAGTCCGCTGCGTTTATTTCAAGCAGCAGCAGCGCGGCATCAAGTTCCGCCCCGAAGACGGCTTGCTGATGACCGTGCGCGGTTCCATAAGCGTCTACGAAACCCGCGGCGAATATCAAATTTACGTCGACAATCTCGAGCCCGTGGGGCGCGGCGCGCTGCAACTTGCCTTCGAGCAATTGAAAAAACGCCTCGAAGCTGAGGGCCTGTTCGACGTAGCGCGCAAGAAATCGCTGCCGCTCCTCCCCAGCCGCATCGGCATTATCACCTCGCCGAGCGGCGCCGCCGTGCGCGACGTCGTCCGCATTCTCACGCGCCGCTTTCCAAATGTGCATCTGACGGTCTACCCCGTGCGCGTCCAGGGCGAAGGCTCCGCCGAGGAGATCGTCAAAGCGCTGAAGTTATTCAATCAGAAGAAACTCGTCGACGTGCTGATCCTGGCGCGCGGCGGCGGGTCCATGGAAGATCTGTGGCCCTTCAACGAAGAAATCGTCGCGCGCGCTATCTTCGCTTCAGAAATTCCCGTGATCTCCGGCGTCGGCCACGAAACCGATTTCACCATCGCCGATTTCGTCGCTGACGTCCGCGCTTCGACCCCTTCGGCGGCCGCGGAACTGGTCGTTCAGACCCGTCGCGAATTTGACAAGCACATCGCCGACTTGCGCGAAACGCTGGCTGGACTGATCCGCTATCGCCTGCTGGAATTCTCCCGCCATGTCCATGAGCTTTCCGCGCGCCGAGGGTTCCACCGCCCCCTGGATCTCCTGCGCCAGCAGCGCCAGCGCGCCGATGAAATGACTTCGCGCCTGGCCCTCGGTCTTCGCGCGCGCCTCGAACAATCGCGCAAGCGTTTCACCGCCGCCCACCTGCGCATCGCTTCGTTTGATTTTCGCGTGAAGATCGCAGCTTTTCGCTTGCATCTCGAAAAGAGCACTGCCGAACTTGGCATCCGCGCCGAGCGCGTGCTCCGCGCCAAGCGTGAACGCTGGCGGCTCCTGACCCTGCAAATCCAAGAACGCGGCCCTCTAAAGGTTCTGGAACGCGGCTATGCCATCGCCACCGACGCCACCGGTAACCTCCTCCGTTCCGCGGGTCAAGTCGACCTCGGCGACACGGTAACCATCCAGCTCCACCGCGGCCGCCTCACCACCGAGGTGCGGAAGAGAGAGACAACCTGAACTCCTGCCCTCACGCAAGCCTAGGGTTGGCAGATTGCTTCGGCTTTTTTCTGCTTGATTTCGTTAACTTTGCCGACCACATCGTCAGCCCATTGCTCGGTGCGCCAGAGATGTCCTGCGAGGCGTACGTTGTCGCGAGCTACAAACGTGCATTCAGGAGTTTCGGTTCGAGCCGTTTTGCGCGGAGAAAGTCGCGCGTGGCCTGGTCATACTGACCGTTCTCGAAGTTTGGCACGCCCTCGTTCAATGACTCGCGCGCCTGTCTCTGCTTTTCGGTCTGCAGGGGATTGTCTTGTCGTGCTCATCTGCTCGCCGTCACCCCAGGCAGGGCCAGAAGAGACACCGCGATCCGGCAGCGAAGGGAAGGTAACAGGTACGCACGAATGTCGGTGATCAGCACTCCGATCTTGCCTGCGGAGCCTGATTCTACTCGTCGTCGGAAGAGGAAGCCACTTTCAGGACGGCGAGGAAGGCCTCCTGCGGGATGTCTACCTGCCCGACGCGCTTCATGCGGCGCTTGCCTTCTTTTTGTTTTTCTAGGAGCTTGCGTTTGCGGGAAATGTCTCCGCCGTAGCACTTGGCGAGAACGTTTTTGCGGATGGCCGCCACGGTTTCGCGTGCGATCACGCGGCTACCGATCGCAGCCTGAATCGGCACTTCAAACATCTGCCGCGGAATGAGTTTTCGCAAGCGCGTCACCAGATCGCGCCCGCGCTCGGCCGCAAAGTCGCGATGGATGATCAGGGCGAGCGCATCCACGGGTTCACCGGCGACCAGCACATCCAGTTTGATGAGTTCGGATTCGCTGTAGCCCGCAAGGTGGTAGTCCAGCGAGGCATAGCCGCGTGAAACAGATTTTAGCCGATCGTAGAAATCGAGCACGATTTCGTTGAGCGGAAGTTCGTAGGTGAGCATGACGCGCGTGGGCGACAAATACTCGAAATTTTTCTGCGTGCCGCGCTTTTCCTGGCAGAGTTGCAGAATTCCACCGACGGAATCCTCGTTGGTGATGATCATCGCTTTAATGATCGGCTCTTCGATCTTTTGAATGTCGCTGGGGTTTGGAAATTTCGCCGGGCTGTCCACTTCGATCACTTCGCCGGTCACGCGGGTAATGCGGTAGCGCACGCTCGGCGCGGTGGTAATCAGATTCAGGCCGAATTCGCGCTCCAGCCGTTCCTGCACGATTTCCATGTGCAGCAAGCCCAGGAAACCGCAACGAAAACCGAAACCAAGGGCGACAGAATTTTCCGGCTCGTAGAAAAACGCTGCGTCGTTCAATTGCAATTTGCCTAGTGCGTCGCGCAGCGGCTCGTAATCATCGGCAAGCACGGGAAACAACCCCGCGAAAACCATCGGCTTGATGGCTTCAAATCCGGGCAGCACTGGTGCGGCACGGCTGGCATCCGTAACGGTATCGCCCATGCGCGCATCGGCCACGCGCTTGATGTTGGCGACGACAAAACCGACGTCGCCGGCTGCCAGTTCTTCAAGCGCGACGGGCTTCGGTGTGAGCGTTCCGAGTTGCTCGACTTCGTAAACCTCATTGCTGTAAACCAGGCGAATTTTCATCTGCTTCGTGATACGGCCTTCCATCACGCGCACCAGAACGACGGCGCCGCGGTAAATGTCGAACCACGAATCGAAAATCAGCGCCTGCAGCGGATTTTCCGCGCTGCCTTTGGGCGGCGGCACGCGAGCGACGATAGCTTCGAGAACCTCTTCGACGCCGAGGCCGCTTTTCGCGCTGATCAGCAAGGCGTCCTCCGCCGGAATCGCGAGCACGGTTTCGATTTGTTCTTTTGCGAAATCCGGTTGTGCGGCGGGCAAATCGATCTTATTGATCACCGGCAGAATCGTCAGGTTGTGGCCCGCTGCGAGAAATGTATTTGCCACCGTCTGGGCCTCCACGCCCTGGCTCGCATCGACCACCAGCAGCGCGCCTTCGCAAGCCGAGAGGGCGCGCGAAACTTCATACGAAAAGTCCACGTGTCCGGGCGTATCGATCAAATTTAATCGATAAGTGTTTCCATCTTTCGCTTTGTAGTGCAGACGGATGCTTTTCGCTTTGATGGTGATGCCGCGCTCGCGCTCGAGGTCCATCGAATCGAGCACTTGTTCGTGCATCTCGCGCTGCGTGAGCGCCCCGGTCATTTCGAGCAGGCGATCGGCGAGCGTGGATTTGCCGTGGTCGATGTGCGCGATGATGCAGAAGTTTCGAATGAACTTCGGGTCCATTTTTTCTTTTTACCGGTTTTCTCTGTTACCGGCAGGAGCTTGGATTCGCCTGCTTGGGTTTCCCGACGGGCCTGCTGCATTCGAACGAGCAACACACGCAGCGCAAAAACCGTGCCGTATAAACATTCAGTTTGCCACAATTCGAAGGCCCCGTCAGCTTGCCCACCCCTCTCATTGCGAAAAGAAAAGCTGGGTGACAAGAGCAGAGCCCGACAAGTGAGGACCGCTCGTGGCGGCAATTCGGAGTCGCTTGACGGGCACACGGTATCGCCATAGAGTCTCGCCAATCCTTACGCACCTGCGGCCGGCGACGCCGCCAAGGAGACCCTTCGATCGGGGTGGACACGCGCCGAGGTGATCGTGGCCAACGAAACACTTACCGCTGCTGTGCCCTTCGAAGCTAGGACCATTCACAACGTGCGGATGAGGATTATTCCCTTTGTCTTTCTTCTCTACATCATTTCCTTTCTAGACCGGATCAACATCGGATTTGCGGCGCTGACGATGAACAAGGAGCTGGCCATTACCAGCCAGCAGTTTGGATTAGTCGCGGGGATTTTCTTTTTTGGGTATTTTCTGTTTGAAATTCCCAGCAACATGCTGCTGCACAAGTTGGGGGCGCGCATCTGGATCGCGCGCATCCTGATTACCTGGGGAATTCTGGCCATGCTGACCGGTCTGGTGCAATCTGTCGACCAGTTGTACGCAGTGCGTTTCTTGCTGGGGCTGGCGGAAGCCGGTTATTTTCCTGGAATCGCCTTGTATCTGACGTACTGGTTTCGACAACGGGATCAGGCGCAGGCAATTGCACTATTCCTGACGGGTATACCTGTCACCAGCATACTCGGGGCTCCGCTTTCCGGTTTCATCCTGGACCACGTGCACTGGCTGAGCATCAGCAGTTGGCGGTGGCTCCTGATTCTGGAAGGAATTCCGGCCGTAGTTGGCGGGGTGCTCACGTACTTTCTGCTGCCCAGCCGCCCGGCAGAGGCTAAATTTCTTAGCCAGGAAGAAAAAGACTGGATGGAAGCGGTGCTGGCGAGCGAGGAACGCGAGAAGCTGGCAAACCACAAGATCTCGGCACTACAGGCACTGATGAACAGGCGGATCTGGCATCTGGGATTGATCGGCTTTACCTTGAATACCGGCATGTACACGATGAACTTTTGGATGCCAAAGCTGGTGAAATCAATATCGACCGGACACTCCAACAGTCTGATTGGACTGCTAGTGATGATTCCGCATCTTGTGGGCCTGCCCGTGATGGTGATGGTGTCGCGGAGCTCCGACCGCCAGCGAGAGCGAAGATTTCATGCGGCGATTCCCGCCATCGTTGCGGGTATCGCTCTGGCGTTGCTGGGTGCAACTCATTCCATTTTCCCAACGATGCTGCTTCTGTCCTTCGCCGCCCTGGGCATCTACAGCGTCTATGGCCCTTTGTACTCGCTCCCGGGCGATTTCCTAACGGGATTTGCGGCGGCCTCCGGGATTGCCTTGGTGAGTTCGCTTGCGAATCTTGGGGGATTTGCCGGCCCGTACGCGACAGGTTGGATCAGCCAGAAGACGGGCAGCTTGTATGGCGGCCTGGCGGTTGCGGGTGTTTCGTTGTTCGCGTCGGCGACACTCATGTTGCTGCTTCCGAGAAGACTGCGCCGTAACCCGCGTGGATGAGCGGGTGGAATGGGCCAATTACGCGTGGGTTGCTGATTTGCGGGACCAGGCGCCGACGAGGGCCATCCAGGTGACCACCGAGTTTGATGCGCAGACCTCCGCTTGGATCCGTTGTGGAAGAGTGTTGAGGTCACCGAGCGGTCTGAGGGGAAGATCGAACCGCTGAGCTAGCGGCAGCAAACTGCCAAGAACGTCGGGGACCCAACGTATGAATTCTGGATCGTTCCCCAGCGGCATCTCGAGGGTCATGGTTGGCGCAGGCAGCCCCGCCTGCTGGAAAATCTGGTAAAGAGCGAAGCCCATCTCCGTGTTTGCGCCGGAACGCCGAAAGGTCTCGTGGATCACGGAAGTGGCCGCAGACCACAGCGGCAGGCGTGCCGCCAGCAAAAGAAAAGGCGCCCAAGACAGCTCGTGGAAAGCAACCACTCCGCCGGGACGAAGCAATTGAGACAAAGAGCGCAGGACAGTAGGGGGATCGGGGAGAAACATCAAGATGAAACGACCCACGACGGCGTCGAAGGGTTTGCTACTCGCGATTTGAGAGACATCGGATTGGGTGAAGGTCACATTGTGCAGCCCGGCCAGGGCCACGCGAGTCCTGGCACGGTCGATGGAGCGCTCGTCGCGCTCTACGCCGACAACTTCACCTGAAGGACCGACCAGCGTGGCCGCGAGCATGGCCACGTCTCCGACCCCGGACCCGATATCCAGGACACGCTGGCCGGTGCCGATGCCTGCTCCACGGAAGAATCGTTCGGTGAAGGGAGCCAGAAGCGCGGCTTGCCGTATGAGGCGCTCGTGTTCCGCATCGGTGCTGCCGAGCGCATAGTGAGAAGTGGTCTTGGTCGTCGTCATATGCTGGCAAATTGTACCACCGAGCTATTCTGCGGCCGGCGAGACTGATGCGGGCGGATTGGATTGCCGTGACGCTTACCGCATCCGTGGATTTCGGCCGTTTGCCCCTTCCCAATGGGGGTATATAGTTAATCAGGGCCGTGCGCGCCGGACGCAACGTGCAGCCCAGAATCGTCATCGAGTTGAAAATTGTTTGGCGCCAGTTTGGCGCCCGATCGACAGCTTTCAGTCACCGCAAAGGCAACCTGAACGGATGGCCGCAGACGTAAGCAAGCATCTGGATCGCGCCAAACGCTTCCTCGAGAAGAACCGCGTCGAGGACGCCATCGAGGCCTATCTCGCCGTGCTCGACGAGGTGCCGCAACATCAGGAAGCCACGCAGGCGCTCGGCGATCTCTACGCGCGGATCGATCAGCCGGATCGCGCGGCGGTTTACTACGGTCTTCTCTTTGATCTCCTCGTCGAGCCCAAGGACGAAACCAAAGCTCTCGCCATCTACAACCGGTTTCTGCGGGTGGGCATCAGCCAACAACTGCCTGAGCGCATTGCCCGATACGCCTTCCTGCAGCAAAAACAAAATCATCCTGATGAAGCCATCGAGCAATACACCAAAGCCGCGGAGCTATTCACGACGGCCGGCCGCAACGAAGACGCGCTCTTCTGCAGCGAGCGGATTGCCCAGCTCGATCCTGAGAATCTTGCTCGCCAGCTTCGTCTTGCCGAAGCGGCTGAACGCTTGGGCAAGACCGCCCTTGCCGTACGAGCCTTCCTGCGGGCCGGGCAGCTTGCTTCGGCGAGCGGTGCCGCGACCGATGCGCTCCATCTTCTTGGTCGTGCTTACAAACTCGCGCCGCAAGAGCGCAGCGTCGGACTTCTGTATGCCCAGGCAAATCTGCAGGCCGGCAATGCCGTCCGCGCGGCAGCCTTGCTGGAACCGTTTGCCTCCTCCGAAACTGACGCGGCCTTCGTAGCCGCTTTTAGCGATGCGCTCATGCGATCGGGAAATCTCGCGCGCGCGCGCGAGTTGCTCGAACGGCTTCTCCACGAAAAGAATGAAGGAATGACCCAGCTGTTCGACCTCGCGGACCGTTACGTCGCCGCGGGCCAGGACCAGAAGGCCGTGGAGATCCTCGTGACGCTCAAGCTGCGGATGTTTGCCGACAAACGGCAAAGCGATTTCGCGATGTTGATGGACGGCGTGGGGGCCAAGTACCCCCATTCTCAAGCTATTCTTGAATTCTGGGCTTCCATCCACAACGAATTGAATCGCGAATCACAGTATTTCGAAGTGCTGATCTGGCTTTTCGACCTGTACCTGTCCTCAGGGAATGTCGTTAAGGCTGCGGAGTCTCTCGAGCGGCTCGTAGACATCGATGCATACGACCATCGCAATCAAGAGCGGATGGAACTGCTGCGCGGCCGAGTGGATGACACCCACCTGAAACAGATCGCCAGCCGACTGATGAAATCGAGCACCCCCATGCCGGGTCATGCTTCGCCGCAAACTCCTGCGGGGCAGGCTTCCACGGGTCCTTCTCCGGGCGGCGAAGAAGGCCGGCAGTTACAGGCGCTGGAAGATCTGATCGTGCAGACGGAGATTTTTTTGCAGTACTCGCTGCACAACAAGGCACTGGAGCGTCTGCAACGAATTGCGGCGATGTTCCCCGGGGAAGAAGAGCGGAGCGCGCGGCTGGCCAATCTCTACCAAATGGCAAACTGGTGGCCCCAAGGAGCGCCCAAACCAAAGACCGAGCCCGTTCCTGTGCAGCCAGCGCCAGCCACACCCGCGACGCCGGTTGCTCCTGTTGCCGAGGCGCCAACTCCCATCACCATGAAGACCGGAGTTTATTCGGTTGAGACACTGCGCGATCTTTCAAAGATTTCCGAGGTCAATCAAAAGATATTTCGCCAGCAGACTCCACGGGCCATGCTCAACACGGCGGTCAACGAGGTCGGTACCTATCTTCGTGTGACGCGCGCGCTGGCCGTCGTGGGCCCACCGGGGCGGCCCCCGGAAATGGCTGCGGAATATTGCGCGCATGAGGTGAAGCCCGCACCCGGCGCACAGGTGGTCCTGCTACTCGCGCACATTGAAAGGGCCGAGCCGGATGAACTCGGCGGACTCGTGGTGCAAGCCTCGGAAGGATCGATTCTTAGCGACCTGGGGCTGGACACCGCGCTGGGCGTGACGATCATGGACAAAGAGACGCAGATGCCCGCCGGGATGCTGATCGTGGGTCGTGCCGAAGCGCACAGGTGGAAGGCGAATGAGGCCTACTTCCTGCAGGCCATTGGCGACCAGATGCTGATGAGCGTCAGCCACACGCGGCTGCGCTCGCTGGTGCGCCGCATGGGCGTCTCCGATGAGCGCTCGGGTTTGCTGAGCCGCAGTTCGTACCAGAGTTGTTTGCTAACGGAAGCGGACCGCGCGCGGACGCAGAGCACGCCGCTGGCGCTTACGATTCTGCAGATCGATCGCGGCGCAGAACTTCTCCGGCAGCAGGGCGAATCGCCGCTGGAGCGTTTTTTGGAGCAACTGGCGCGGTCGTTGCTGCCAATCGTGCGGCAAAACGACGTGGCGGTGAAATACACTTCGTGGTCGCTGGCATTTATACTGCCCGATACGACGCTCGCGGGAGCGCACAACCTGGTGGATAAATTGCGCCGTGCGGCGTCCGGACTGCGGCCGCCGTGGGACTCGACGCAAATTACGCTGAGCGCGGGAATTGTCGAGGCCGTGGCCAAGCACGAGTACGACAGCGAAGACATCGTGACGGACTTGATCAACCGCGCGGAGTTTTCCATCGAAGAGGCTCGCAAGCGCGGCGGGGATACCGTGGTGGCGCTGGAAACGCCGAAGCCCTAGGTTGCGCTTGGTCTTCCGAGCATTTAAGATCGCGTTTGGCGGTGATGGCAGCCGGCGTATTCATAAAACCCATAAGCACGCGATTTAAGGAACTGCCACCTTTTCAGGCCCGGGAAGAGGCAGAAATGAGGTCCGTGGCTTTTGGAGTTGCGGGGTTCCTTGTCGTCGGGGCTTTTCAAGCCGTTGGGGCTATCCTATACAATCTACAGGAATACATTGGCTCCCGTCTCTGGCATGGTGAGTGCGTTCTTAATAGCCCTAACTCTATCGCTTGCTTACTATCACAAACGCTGGATGCCGGGCATTGGCGGAGCTGCACTTTTCTTGATTCTACCTGTCGAAGCAAATCTGTTGTATCAGAATCTCTGGTCGCTCTCTGATGTATCCGACGATTGTGGTGGGCCTGCTCGGAATAGGTGGCCTTCAGGCCATACATCGAAGGATTTCAGGGCCGCCGTGGGAAGATCCTTTGGATGAAGAATTGCGGAATCACCTGGTCGCCATGGATTCCAATTTCACATGGGTGGATCGCGTCACGTGGTTGTGCTTCGCCGGCGGGACGAGCGTTGTGTTGATACACTTGGTTCGATAAAATCAGAAATTTGAAGCGTAAAGCGCTTATCGTCGTTGATTGACGGCCTACCCTTCGATTTGCTGTTTTGCTTTTCAACGGTAGGCAGCTGAGTGGCGAGTTCTGCAGACTAAGGTGAGGACGAATATGTTTCCGACGGACGTGGTGATTGTGGCGGTTGCGCGCACACCGATGGCGCGGTATACGGGAGCGTTTTCGGAGGTGAGCGCGATCGAGCTGGCGTCGTATGCTTCGAAAGAGGCCATTCGGCGCTCGGGTGTGGATCCGGGGGAGTTTGATCACGCGATTTTTGGCAATGTGATGCAGACCAGCGCGGATGCGCTTTATGGGGCCCGGCATGTGGAATTGAAGGCCGGGCTGAAAATCGAAACGCCGGCGGTGACGGTGAACCGCCTGTGCGGGTCGGGCATCGAAGCGATCGCGCAGGCGGCGCAGCGATTGTTGCTTGGCGAAGCGTTGATGGTGCTTGCTGGCGGGATGGAAAACATGACGCAGGCGCCGTTTGTGGTTCGCGGGGCGCGGACGGGATTGAAACTAGGCGGCGGAGCGCTGGAAGACTCGCTCATGGCGGGACTGACCGATACGTATTGTGGATTGCCGATGGCGCTCACGGCGGAAAAGCTTGCTGAGCAATATGGAATTACGCGAAAGGATGCCGATGCGTATGCGCTGCGCAGCCAGCAGGCGGCGGACGCGGCATATAAGGCGTGCCGCATCCGGGAAGAGCTTGTACCGGTGGAAGTGAAACAGGGGAAGAAAACGAATGTGGCAAGCGAAGACGATCATCGGCGGCCGGAAACGACGATGGAGATTCTGGAAAAACTTCCGCCCTCGTTCAAGAGAGATGGGATCGTCACGGCCGGGAATGCCAGCGGGATCGTGGATGGCGCGGCTGCGGTCGTGGTGACAAGAGAGAAAATCGCGAAAGAGCGGAAATTGAAACCGCTTGGGCGCATTGTGTCGTGGGCGGTGGCCGGAGTCGATCCCAGCATTATGGGAATCGGACCGGTGCCCTCGTCGCAGAAGGCCCTGAAACTCGCGGGACTAACTCTGGAGCAGATGGATCGCGTGGAAGTGAATGAGGCATTCGCGGCGCAATATCTGGCGGTCGAAAGGGTGCTGGGACTGAATCGCGATAAGACGAATGTCAACGGTGGTGCGATTGCGCTGGGGCATCCGTTGGGGGCTTCCGGGACGCGGCTGGTGATTACGCTTTTGAATGAGCTGCGGCGGAATGGATTGCGCTATGGGTTGGCGACGGCGTGCATCGGCGGGGGGCAGGGGATAGCCATGATTGTTGAGGCACTGATCTGACGAGGTAAATGAGGTCAGGGAAGTAAAGGACGTAAAGTAACTTCGTCTCTGGTAGAATTTGGGCCGAGACGAAGAGGGCACCAAGTATCGTGCCCCCACAATACGCAAGATTACATGACTCCTCCTGCCGGCATGGTGGGCGGCATTTCCAAGAGGAAAAAATGGCAATTCGAAAAGTGGGTGTCGCGGGGTGTGGCCTGATGGGATCCGGCATCGCGCAAGTGGCCGCCGCATCGGGATTCCCTACGGTGGTGCGCGAAGTGAACACGGAATTGCTGGACAAGGGGCTTAAGAGCATCGACAAGAACCTGAATCGGCTGGCCGAGAAGGGCACCATCACGGAAGCGGCGAAGGATGAAATCCGCGGACGGCTCAAGGGCACCACCAAGGTCGAAGACCTCCAGGATTGCGACGTCATCATCGAGGCGATCATCGAGCAGCTTCCGGCGAAGCGAGAACTTTTTGGGGCGCTGGATGCGCTCTGTCCGCCTTCGACGATTTTTGCAAGCAACACGTCTTCCTTGACGATCACGGAAATCGCTAGGGCTACCAAACGGTCGCACCGATTTGTCGGTTTGCACTTTTTCAATCCCGTGCCGGTGATGAAGCTGGTCGAGGTGGTGCGGACGATCGCGACGGATCCGGCGGTTTACGAAGAGGTGGTGGCGTTCGGGACGAAGCTTGGCAAAACAGCGGTGCGCGCGCATGACAGCACTGGCTTCATCGTCAACCGGCTGCTGGTGCCATATCTTCTGGATGCGATTCGTGCGCTGGAAGAGGGTGTCGGGTCCATCGAGGACATCGACAAATCCATGATGCTGGGCTGTGGGCACCCGATGGGGCCGCTGACGCTGTTGGATTTCGTGGGGCTGGATACGACGTACTACATTTCGCAGATCATGTTTGATGAGTTCAAGGAGCGGCGATTTGCGGCGCCGCCCCTGCTGAAGCGGATGGTGCTGGCAGGGTGGAACGGGAGGAAGTCGGGGCGGGGGTTTTATGATCACTCCGACCCAGGAAATCCCCAGGCCATAAAATTTTAGGGGCAAGAGAAAATAGAAGAAAGAGCTAACCCATAGATGCCCCGACACGGTCGGTGCGGGCGCCCTACCGTGGGGAGAGCGGAGCTGAGAAGAGGGAAGAGATGGGTTACGAGAACATCCTGTACGAGAAGAAAGAGGGAATTGCGCACATCACCTTCAACCGGCCGAAGGTGTTGAATGCGCTGAACCGCAAGACCGTGGAAGAGTTGCAGCATGCGTTGCTCGATGCGCGCAACGACGAGACCGTGCGCGTGCTGATTCTCACCGGCGCGGGAGAGAAAGCATTTGTGGCCGGTGCGGATATCGGCGAGCTGGCGCTGCAGACGCCCGTCAATGGCAAAGAATTTTCGCTATACGGCCAGGGTGTTTTCCATCTGCTGGAAACGATGGGTAAGCCATCCATCTGCGCGATCAATGGGTTTGCGCTCGGTGGCGGCTGTGAGCTGGCACTTTCTTGCAGCATCCGAATCGCCAGCAAAACGGCGAAACTCGGGCAGCCAGAAGTGAAACTCGGGATTCTTCCCGGTTATGGCGGGTCGCAGCGGCTGGCGCGGCTGTGCGGCAAAGGTGTGGCGCACGAACTGTGCCTTACCGGCGAAATGATCACAGCGGAAGAAGCGCAGCGTATCGGACTGGTTAATCATATTCATGAGCCGGCGGAGCTGATTCCCGCGGCAGAAGCGATGGCGAAAAAAATTATTGCCAACGGGCCCATCGCCGTGAAATTCACCATGGAAGCAATCGAACGTGGCGTGGAGATGGCGCAGGAAGAGGGATTGTTTCTGGAGGCCACGCTTTTCGGAGTGGCTTGCGCGACCGAAGATATGCGCGAAGGCACGAAGGCATTTTTGGAGAAGAGGCCGGCACAGTTCAAAGGGAAGTAAGAGAAGTGAGGAAAGCAAGCATAAAGAAAGAAAAGAAGGGCCGCGCTGGCTGCGATGGGGGAAAAGCTACAACCCGGGAAGATTAGCGGCGAACTGAGCGCGACGGGTTTTCGCTTCGGCATCGTCGTCAGCCGTTTCAATAGTTTCATAACTGAGCGGCTCCTGGCGGCGGCGGTGGATGCACTGGAGCGGGCGGGCGCGGCCAGCAAGGATGTTGATGTCGTGCGCGTTCCGGGAGCATTCGAATTGCCGCTGGCTGCAAAAAAACTCGCGGCGACTGGGAAGTATGATGCGCTGATTGCGATCGGGTGTGTGCTTCGCGGGGAAACGACGCACTACGATTATGTTTGTTCGGAAACGGCGCGGGGATTGCAGCTCGCGCAGATGGACAGCGGGTTACCGATTATTTTCGGTGTGCTGACCTGCGACACGCTGGAGCAGGCCATCGACCGCGCCGGACTCAAAGGCGGAAACAAGGGATTCGAAGCGGGGCTCGCCGCTATTGAAATGGCGCAACTGTCTCGCAAGCTTCGCTCTTTACACGCGAAGCCTGCCGCTGCTCGAAAGGCGCGGCGCAGGTAACGTGTCTCTCCGCACCAAATCCCGCGAGTTTGCCATGCAGATGCTGTTCCAGTGGGACATGAGCCAGCAGGATTTTGCCAAGCTGGAAATGAAATTCTGGAGAAGTGCGAAGGCTGCGAACAAAACTCGCGCTTTCGCGAACAAACTTTTTGAAGGCGCGGCGAAGGATGTCACTACGCTGGACGCCATCATCGTAAAGCATGCCGACAACTGGCGGTTCGAACGGCTCGCGGCCATCGATCGCGCCATTTTGCGGCTGGCGATTCATGAAATGAGCGGCCTGGACACTCCGCCTAGGGTCGTCCTGAACGAAGCTGTCGAATTGGCCAAGAAATTTTCCTCCGAAGAGTCCGGGGCGTTTGTGAATGGGGTCCTCGACGCGGTTCATAAGTCATTGAACATAAACTAGTTATAACGCATTTTTGCCTCTTTCAATTCCTTCCCTGCAAACCCCTGAGCGGGATCGTGAAACTTTGTGGCGCTCCTGGTGTTCGATTTTGTAAGTGTGGTGGTGACCCAGGAATGTTTTCTATAGGAGAACACGATGAACGCAGAACAGGTGGTCCGTCGAGGTGTGCTCGCGATTGCTTTGCCGGTTTGCTCGCCGCTAGTGCCTATGCCCAGAGCCAGGATCCGACACCTCAACAGCCGGACCTTCAGAAAGACAAGAAAGACATTCGAAACGACAAGAAAAATCTGGCGAAAGATCGTGCGGATCGCCAGGCTGATCAGCGCGATATCAATCACGACAAGCGCGACCTGAACAAAGACCGGGCCGAGCGCAACTCGGACCAACGGGACATCAATCACGATCGCACGGACCTAAACAAGGACCGCGTGGAGCGCAACGCGGACCAGCGCGATATTAATCACGACAAGGCCCAGCTTGCGCGAGACGACAAGAAGTACGGCGTCAGCAGTGCGCAGGCGCAATCCGATCGCAACGATCTTCGTGCGGATCGCGTCGACCGGAATAAGGATCAGCGGGACATCAATCACGATCGCACGGACCTAAACAAGGACCGCGCGGACCGCAATGCGGATCAGCGGGGCATCAACCAGGACAAGAAGGATCTGTCCAAGGACCGCAAAGATCGCCACCAAGACCGGAAAGACATCAACAAAGACAAGCGAGACCTGCACAAGGATCGCAAGGATCTGCGCCACGACAAGCGCGGGCACTAAGTGCAGTTCTTAGTTGTCCGTTTTCAGTTATTAGTTTCAGAAAAAGCAAAGAAGGCCGCTCGGGCTTCCCGGGTGGCCTTTCCTTATTTTCATTTGCCAGCTTGCAGTTCTCAATGAAGGAATGATGCGCGGGATTCGGTGGCGGAATCTGGCGGCGTGTGGAAGCGCCCACAGGAGCATCACGTTTCAGCACGCTGCCGCCAGTGGCAACTACCAACCTAGCCAGAAAGCGTGCTTCAGATTGGCGACGGCGGGAGCAAGGTTCTCGCACTCCAAAGTCAGATGCGGATGACGCCTTCGAAAACCTTCACGGCGGCACCGCTGACGCGCGGGACGAGCTTCTTTCCAGTTTGCGTGACTTCTACTTCGATGTGGCTCGGGCGCCCCATTTCCGCGCCCTGGAGAATGGCCAGCGTATGGTCAGGCGCCAGTTTTCCGTTTCGTACCAGATAGGCGCCCAGCGAACCAGCGGCGGAGCCCGTCGCAGCGTCTTCGTAGACTTCCCAAGGGAGCATGCCGCGGGAAAAAGCTTTCCCGTTGCCTCCGAGAGCGAAGCAGTAAGCCATGGTCGCGTTCTTGCCTTGGAGGCGCCGGAGTTCGGTGATGTTCATGGTGATTTTGCCCAGCGCGGCGCGATTGCGCAGCGGCACCATCAGGTTGAAGATGCCGGTGGACACAAACGCGGGTTGCAATTTTGGGTCGAAGTCTTTCGGCGAAATTCCCAGTGCCGAGGCCAGCCTCTTTTTGTTGATTTTCGCGGGCTTGAAGATGGCTTCTTTCTGGGTCATGGTGACCGACTGAGGGCGGCCGTCCTTAAAGCGGATTTCCACCGGCAAGATGCCTGCGCCGGTCTCTTGGAGGATGTGAACGCCGCCGTCCTGCGCGGGAACCACACCCAGCTCCGCGAGCAAGAACCAGGTACCGATGACGGGATGCCCAGCCAGCTTGAGCTCTTCTTTCGTGGTGAAAATGCGCAGACGGGCCAGGGCCTCTTCTTCCGTCGGCTTTTGCACAAAGACCGTCTCCGAAAGATTCATTTCGCGCGCGATAGCGAGCATTTGGTCGTCCGAGAGTTCGTCGCCGTCGGTAAATACGGCGAGCGGGTTGCCTTCGAAACGGTTATGGGTGAAAACGTCTAGGGTGTAGAAGCGGTGTTCCATGGCTGGTCGCAGATCGCCGCGTGAGCAATTTTGCAGATTCAGATGCGCTCGAGCTGGGCGACCGTCCTTTCGTTGGTGATATTGCCGGTGTTCAACGTCGATTTTGGTTCGATCAGGATGATGTGGACCTCTTCGTCAGCAGCGGGACAGTGCTCGACGCCGCGCGGCACGACGACAAATTCGCCTTCGTTGACGACGGCTTCGTGGCCGCGGAACTTCATCCGCAGCGTGCCTTTCACTACCAGAAATAGTTCGTCTTCGTTTTCGTGATGATGCCAGATGAATTCGCCTTTTAGCTTCACGGCTTTGACCTGGCAGTCATTCACCTCGCCGATGACGCGCGGGTTGCAGTAGTCGGAGAAAAGGGCAAGTTTTTCGTTCAGATTGACCGTTTTCATGATCACACCTATAGATTGTGAACTATCTGAGTTACAGCTTCGAGAACGCGGCGAGTCGTTTCGGGTTTGGACGTTTCAGAGTAAACGCGCAAGAGATTCTCGGTTCCCGAGGCGCGAACCATCACCCAGCCGGCCGCACCCAGATAGAGCTTGATGCCGTCCATATTTTCCCGGCGCACCACCGGCAGATCTAGGATAACGGTCCGTTTGACATCCGAAAAGTGAGCGATGGCTCTTGCTTTTTGACCTGGTTTCAGATCGAGATCCACTCGGCCGTAATGATACTCACCGAATTCCGCATGGAGTGCAGCGAGCAATTCTCCCAGTGATTTGCCGTGCCAGGCCATCAACTCCGCTAGGAACAGCGCCGAAACCGTAGCGTCGCGTTCGGGCAAATACAAGCTGGTGCCGATGCCGCCGCTTTCTTCGCCGCCGATCAAGATGCTCTGTTCGAGCATCAACTCGCAGATGTACTTGAAGCCGATGGGCGTTTCGTGGAGTTTCCGGCCGTATTTTGTGGCGAGCTTGTCGATGAGCTTGGTGACCGAAAAAGTTTTTGCGATATCGCCGGGCAGGGCCCGGGTTCCTGCCAGGTGCCAGACGAGCAGCGCGAAGATCTGGTGGGGATTGACGAACGTGCCGTCGCGGTCGATGGCGCCAATGCGGTCGCCGTCACCATCGGCGCACAAGCCGGCGTCGAATTTTCCGGCAAGCACCGCTTGTCGCAAGGCTTCGATATGTGGTTCGATCGGTTCCGGGTGCACACCGCCGAAGCGCGGGTCGCGAGTGCCGCGAATTTCGTCGCAGGCGATGCCATTGCGCCTAAAGAGTTCGGCGAGCAAGCCTGCAGCCGAGCCATGCATGACATCGGAGACGAAGCGAAGCTTGGCGCTGCGCAGTCGCTGCCAATCGACCAGTTTCTCGAGCGTGTCTAAATACGGCGCACGCGGCTCCAAGGGTTGAATCAAATTTTTCCGCGGCGGCAGTGGCGGGGCGCATTCCTTCTGGACGACATCGAGTTCCTTTTCGATCTGCGCCATGATCGAAGGCAATGCCGAGCTACCGTAGCTCGCTTTGTACTTGATGCCATTCCATTGATAGGGATTATGGCTCGCGGTGATCATGAGGCCGCCAGCCGCTCCGCGTTGCCGCACAAGCAATGAAACTGCCGGCGTAGGACAGGGCTTGTCGGCCAAAAAAACGGGAGTGCCGCTGGCGGAAACCAGCTCGGCGATGGTGGTAGCGATGCCGTCCGAGGTGAAGCGATGATCGTAGCCGATGATGACGCCCTTGCGCGCGTCCTCGCAGCGTACCACGTAACGGGCGATGGCCTGGGCTACGATGCCTGCGTTCGCGAAGGTGAAGTCTTCGGCGATGACGCCGCGCCAGCCATCAGTTCCAAATCGAATCGTAGTCATTGCCGGTGAGTATACGCGATGCGAACTCTTCCCCAACAGCCGGATTGGCCTGGTTGTCGGAGGACGGCTCGCATCAAAAGGCGGTTCCTACAAGAGCTTTCTTAGTTTTTGTTCTTCCAGCCATTTCACGATTTTTCCGACGTCTTGCGCACGGTCGCGCGGGCAGATGAGCAGCGCATCGGGCGTCTCGACAACGATCAGGTCGCGCACACCAATGGCGGCCACGAATTTAGAGGGGCTCCACAAAAAATTGCCTTGCCCATCGAGCGTGTGACCTGGTCCGGCAAAGACATTTTCGCCGGGTTTCTTTGCCAGCAGCTGATAGACGGCCGCCCAAGAACCGATATCGCTCCAGCCCACTTCGGCGGGAATTACAAACACGCGCGGCGGCCCCTCGGCGCGGGTGGCCGGTTCAAGGACGGCGTAGTCCACGGAAATATTTTCGAGCTTGGTATAGATAGCGCGTAACTTGCGCTCGTAATTCCGGGTCCCGATAAAGTCAGCAAGTTTCTCCAGCGCCGCGTGCGTCTTTGGAAGAAAGCTTCCCAAATTTTCGAGGAAGGTGGAAACCCGCCAAAAGAACATCCCGGCGTTCCAGTGATAGTTGCCGGTGGCAAGGTATTCTTGCGCCAGCTTCAGTTCGGGTTTCTCCGTGAATCGCCGAACGGCAAAAACGGGGAAACCTTTGGCTCCGATCGGATCCCCCGTCCTTTCGATGTAGCCAAACCCCGTCTCCGGCCTGGTTGGAGGGATGCTCAGTACTACCATTCGCCCAGGTTCGCGAGCCGCGTCGAGGGCGGCGTTAACAATCTCCAGAAATTTTTGCGGTTGCTCGATGTAGTGGTCAGCGGGGAGCACTGCCATTAACGCGTCGCCGCGTGCCACATGACGCAGGTGAACGGCCGCGAGCCCCATCGCCACTGCGGTGTTCCGCCCCAGCGGCTCAATCAGCACGCGTTTACGCGCGGCTACGGGAACCTGTTTGCGTACGGCAGCGGCCTGTTCGGCATTCGTGACCGTCCAGATGCGCTCGGCGGGAATCAGCGGCTTCAGCCGGGAGACGGTCTGTTGGAGCATGGTGTCCTTGTCGACGATGTTCAAAAGTTGTTTAGGCGTGCGCGTGCGGCTGCGCGGCCAGAAACGAGTGCCGCGGCCCCCTGCGAGGATCACAGCGTGAACCGCTAGTTTTTCCTGGGCCATCGTTAAGCAGCCTTAATCGAAAATAACTTGCGCGAGTGCTCCCGCTGAAACTCCATGTCGATGTAATTCTGTCCGGAGAACTGGAATATCCGGCACATACGTCCGGATCAGAGACGTAGCCGTTTCCGGCAAAACGTCGATGCGCGCTTGCAAGGCGGGTACCAACCAGCATTCACCGCGATGATAACGCGCCGCGCTGTCCGGCCAGGCAAAGCGGCCTGCGCCTTCCAAAATCACGATGAGTTCGAACCTCCCGGAGTCGACCGGGATTCCGCATTTTGCGGAACACTCCCAGCGTTCTGCCGCAAAGTAGCGGCAAGCAGCGAGCAGCGATCTCGTTGCTCCATCGGCAGGAAGAAGCAGCGATGTCGCTCTCCCTCCTGCGGGTTTCCCGAAGTTTGTGACCTGCAGCGCTTTCTCGATGTGCAATTCGCGTGGTTTTCCATGCGCATCGATGCGAGCGAAATCGTAAACGCGATACGTCAGGTCGGAATACTCCTGTACTTCGCAGACAACCATGTTTGGACCGATGGAGTGAGGAGTGCCCGCGGGGACGAAAAACGTGTCGCCAGTTCGCACCGCGTGCGTTTCGAAGAGCTCTTCCAATTTGTGTGACGCCAATCCCTGGCGGAATTTCTCTTTATCTACTCCCGGTTTCAGCCCCAGCAACAATTGCGCTCCGGCGGTCGTGGACACCGCGTGCCACATCTCCGTTTTTCCACGGCCGCCGGCAGCCCTTTCGTGGACGGATGCATAGGCGTCGTCCGGATGCACCTGGAGCGATAGTTTTTCGGTTGGAAAAATAAATTTGACGAGAAGAGGGAAGGTTTCGTTGGCGACGAGTTGGCCGCCCCGCCACTCCACGGGCATTTCCGTCCAGGCTGCGCCGAGCGTCCTTCCGACGAATGGACCGGAAGCGATGCGGCAATCCACACCCGTGAGCCACGCTTCGCCCAGAGGCTCCGGCAGATTGGATTTTTCGGGGAATAGCGGTGCCAGCGAGTGCGCTCCCCAGAGGCGCGGGCTGAAGATGGGTTCGATGCGTGTCGGCGTGGGCCTCACGGTTTACGATGCGGCTTCGGCGCGAGAGAAAAAACGCTCGAGGCGGCGCAGTCCTTCGTCGATTCGCTCGATGGACGTGGCGTAGGAAAGCCGCAGGTAGCCTGGCGCGCCAAAGGCTTCGCCCGGCACGACCGCCACTCGCGCTTTTTCCAGCAGCATCTTTGAGATCTCCGTGCACGTCTTCGCCAGCGCTGGTTTGCCGGAACTGCTCGAAAGATGGGCAGAAATGTTCGGGAACGCGTAAAACGCGCCGTCCGGCCATTCACAGGTTACGCCGGGAATCGCTTGCAGGCCTTCCACGATGCGTTTCCGGCGCTTAGCGTACTCGGCGAGCATGACCGGCACGGTTTCCATGGTGCCGCGCATCGCTTCCAGCGCGGCGTATTGCGCGATCGACGTGGCGTTGGAGGTAGACTGGCTTTGCAGCTTGATCAGCGCCTGGATCAGAGTTTCCGGTCCCAGCGTGTAGCCGATCCGCCAGCCGGTCATCGCAAACGTTTTCGAAACCGAGCCGATGATGATGACGTTTTGTCTCGAACCCGCCGCGCTGGAGATCGAGTACGGCTTGTGCGGCTCGTAGGTGAAGTGCGAATAACACTCGTCGCCCATCAGCCAGACGTTGTGCTTCTTACAGACCGCTAGGATGCGCGCAAACTCATCCGGCGGTACGACACCGCCAGTCGGATTGCACGGCGAATTCAGAACCAGCAACCGGGTCTTCGGGGTAATGGCTTTTTCGATGGAGGCTGCCTTCACGCTGAAGCCATCTTCCTGCTTGGTCTCCACGAATACCGGCGTCCCGCCCGCATACTTTACGATATCCGGGAAGCTCACCCAGTACGGTGCGGGGATGATGACCTCGTCGCCTTGCTGAATCAGCACGCTCATCACGTTGAAAATGGAGTGCTTTCCGCCGACGCTCACGACGCATTCTTTCGGGTCGTACGACGAGCCGAGTTCGCGCTTGTGCCATGCGCAGATGGCTTCGCGTAGCGGCATGATCCCGCCCGTCGCGGTATATTTCGATTTGTTCTCCTCGATAGCCTTGATCGCCGCTTTCTTGATGTGCTCGGGCGTGGGGAAGTCGGGCTCGCCCGGGCCGAAGTCCGCGACGTCCACGCCGCGCGACTTCAGCTTGTCTGCTTCGGCGATTACCGCGGCCGTCGGCGAGATTTGGATGCGGTTGATGCGGTTTGTCAATTGCACTTTGGCTCCTTGGGATGAGTCAGCAGATCACAGTTATGAAAATTTCGCGCGCAGTCTCTGCTCCACGGCAGCAGGGACAAGTCCGGTCATCGGACCGCCGTGCTGGGCAATTTCGCGCACCAGCTTGGAGCTCAGATAGCTGTACGGCTCGCCCGGCAGCATGAACACCGTCTCGAGCCGCGGCTCGAGCTTGCGGTTCATCAACGCCATCTGCAATTCGTATTCGTAGTCGGAGACCGCTCGAATGCCGCGAAGAATCACGCCCGCGCCGCGCCTGCGCGCATAGTCAATAAGCAAGCCCTCGAACACGTCCACTTCTACATCCGGCCATTTTCCCGTGACCTCGCGGAGCATTTCCATGCGTTCGGGAACCGTGAACAGCGGTTGCTTCTCGGTATTCCGCAACACGGCCACGATCAAGAGGTCGAACATCTTTTCGCCGCGTTCGATGAGGTCGAGGTGGCCGTTGGTGACCGGGTCAAACGAGCCCGGGTAAATGGCAATCGAGGTCTTCATCGTGGAATCATCGGCGCCGCACGCCTCGGTTTATTCTAACTCAGGCGAGGAAAACCGCAGCTCGCAAACTGCGTGAGAGGCCAAAGTGGACTCTTTCGGTCGCGCAAGGAATCTTCTTCGCAGGACGCGGAAGATATGACAGTATGCGCAAGCCTGTGCTACATAGCAGCCTCGAGAGAGTTCGACCCTGCGAGGGAGGATTTTCCGGACCATGGCTCAGAATGTGCGGTCGCAAGGCCTTGGCCTACTTGTTTTTTGCATTTTGTTGTACCCGGCCATGACTACAGCTCAACAGCCTGCATCGAATCTCATGCCGCTTCCCGAGAGCGCGCAGTTCGGGACGGGGAGCCTGGCGGTGGACTCGTCGCTTTCGGTGGTGTTCACCGGCTATACCGAGCCGCGGCTGGAGCGCGCCGCGGGGCGATTCTTGCGGCAACTCGCGCATCAAACTGGCCTACCGCTATCCCTCAAGCCCTCCAAGACGGCAAAAGCAACGCTCGTGATTCAGACCGATCACGCCAGCAAGGAAATTCAGGAGGTCGGCGAGGATGAATCCTACATCCTTGATGTGAGCACCGCGAGCGCAAGGCTCCGAGCATCTACACCGCTCGGCACGATGCATGGACTCCAGACCCTTCTTCAACTGGTGGATGTTTCGCCCGGCGGATTTGCCGCCCCGGTGGTCACGATTCAAGACCGGCCGCGCTTCCAGTGGCGCGGATTGATGATCGACTCTGCCCGCCATTTCCTCCCACTTGACGTCATCCGCCGAAATATCGACGGCATGGAAGCCGTGAAGATGAACGTTTTCCATTGGCACCTCTCGGAGAACCAGGGCTTCCGCGTCGAGAGCAAGAAATTTCCGAAACTTCACGAGTTGGGCTCCGACGCCCTTTACTACACCCAGGATGAGATCCGCGATCTGATCGCGTACGCGAGGGACCGCGGAATTCGCGTCGTGCCGGAATTCGACATGCCGGGTCACAGCACGGCGTGGTTCGTGGGGCATCCCGAGCTGGCCAGCGGCAAAGGACCCTACGAAATCGAGCGCAGGTGGGGAATCTTCGATCCTGCGATGGATCCCACGAACGAGAAAGTCTACAAATTTCTCGATGAGTTGATCGGCGAGATGGCCAAAGTTTTTCCGGACCACTATTTTCATATTGGCGGCGACGAGGTGAACGGCAGAGAGTGGGACGCCAACCCGAAGATTCAAGCGTTCATGAAGGTGCATGGGCTCAAGAACAACGAAGCGCTGCAAGCGTATTTCAGCGGACGCGTCCAGAAGCTCGTGACCAAGCACGGAAAAGCTGTGGTTGGCTGGGACGAAGTGCTGGTGGCGGGAGTGCCAAGGGATGTTGTGATTCAGTCCTGGCGCGGACAAGCTTCGCTGGCGCAAGCGGCAAAACAGGGCTACCGCGGGATTTTGTCGAATGGCTATTACTTGGATTTGGGTTGGCCGGCGGCGCGGCATTATGCGGTGGATCCCATGACTGGAGATGCGGCCAATCTCTCGGCCGAGGAGAAACAGCGAATTCTAGGTGGTGAATCGTGCATGTGGGCGGAGTACGTGAATCCGGAAAACGTGGATTCGCGCATCTGGCCAAGGAATGCCGCGATTGCGGAGCGCCTGTGGTCTCCGCAGGAAGTCCGCGACCCCGCCTCTATGTATGCGCGGTTGGATTTTGTGAGCGCCAGGCTGGAGTGGCTGGGACTCACTCACCGGAGCGTTTCGCGGCACATGTTGCAGCGTCTCGCTGGCTCGGCATCGCCGGCGGAATTCGCTGCGCTGCGCACTCTTGCCGATGTCATCGAACCGGTGAAGGACTACACGCGCGAACAGACGGCCCCGGCGGAGCCCACCAGCGCCACGCCTATGAATCGCGTCGTGGATGCGGTTCCCCTCGAGAGCGATGCGGGACGGCGCTTCGTCGAAATGCTTGATCAGTTCGTGGCATCTGCATGCCACGATCCGGTGTCCGAGGCGCGACTCCGATCACAACTCACGACTTGGCGCGACAATGACTCAATACTTCAACCGCTCGCACAGCGCTCATTCCTGGTCAAAGAGGTTGCCGACAACTCTCTGGATCTCTCCGCTCTGGGGACCGTGGGGCTCGCCGCACTTGACTCCATCGCAAAGGGGCAGCCAGCTGCTGATTCGTGGAAAGCGCAACAACTCGCGATCCTAGAACAGATCAAAAAGCCGAAGGCACAGTTGCTACTGATTCCCGCGCCCGCAGTCCAGAAATTGGTCGAGGCCGCAGGGGGGGCCTGCTCCATCGCCAAGCCCTAGTCTTACTTGGGGCAATGTGGCGGCCACTTCGTCCGATTCCGTGTGGCAGCCGCCACTGCCGGAATCACGAAATGACTTCCCTTCTTCGGGGATGAATTCCCATGTGTATTTCCGAGGCCAAAGCGTGAGCTTCAGCACGCCGAAGGTGTCCCAGTCTCGTATTTCACTGTTCGGAGCGGCAAAGCCCAAGAGATCGTGGCTGCGGCCTCCCGTCCCAGCGACAATCTCGCGGATTCCATTCGTAGGATCAGCTTTGCCCTCGGGGTCCTGTGGTGCAAATCGCTCGTAGGAATGCTCGTGTCCGGCAAGAACCAAGCTGGCGTGGGCGGCATATAAGTCTTCCCAAAGCCGCTTCAGCTCGGGATGCACGGCATGGCTCTTGAAAACGCCGCTGCTGAAGAGCGCATGATGACCATACGCCAGAATGCAAGCGTTGGGATGCTTGGCAAGATCCTCCTTCAGCCACGTCTCTTGCGGTGAGCCGGCCGCACAACCGCCCAAGGCCTTCGCGCCGCAATTGGTATTCAGCACGACGATGTGCCAGTCTCCGAGGTCGTAGCTATAGTAGCCCTTGCCAAGTGGGCCTGCCTGTCTTCCCCAGTATTGGAAATACCCTGACGCCGCACTATCTACATATTCATGATTCCCTAGAGCCGGTTTGGTCCGGTCTTTGAAACGGCCCCAAGCCGGGTCATAGCAATTCTTGAACTCTTCCGGGCTCCCCTTTTCATAGGCCAAGTCGCCTGCGGCAAAAACCGTCCCAGGGATTTGCTCGATCAGCTTGGCTGTCGCCTGCGCTCCTTCTGGATCCTTGCAACTAGCGATGTCGCCTGCACCGACGAGAACAAAAGCTCGATCCGGCAGCCGCTTTTTTGGTGGTTGGACGTGTCTGGGCTTAGCGGTTGAAGGCCGCGATGGTGTTTGCGCCAAGACCGCTGTTGGAGCGCCGAGAGCTAGAAGGAACAGCCCGCGCCGCAGTCGGACACCCAACTCGTTACGTCTCCCAATATACCCGAGCATCCATGCTCCTCCAATCGAGAGTCTAGGCTACCATGCTGCGGAAGCAAGCCGCGCGAATCGCATTTCACCTGGAGTTGCCCCCATTCTTTCGAACCGGAGAGGGTTGGGGAAATTGTCTGCAAAATGAGACCATTTTCGTATTACTGTAAGTTAAACGAAATAAAGGGGTTGTGTTGAATATTAGAAAGGTTTAGGGTTGACTTGAGGGCGACTCGGGGGATATACTGCATGTGCGACTGATTCAGTCGCATATTGTGGAGCGTCTAGGAAGTCTGGCGGGCGATGTTCAAGCTTTCCAAAAAAGCTGATTACGGACTGATTGCCGTCAAGCACCTGGCGATGCATCGCCAGCAGCATGCTTGCAGCGCCAACGAGATTGCCGAGGAGTACGGCATCTCTGCGACGCTTATGGCCAAGGTGTTGCAAAAACTGGCGCACCATTCGCTCGTGGCCGCGAAGCATGGCTCGAGCGGTGGCTATCAATTGGCTAAGGAGCCCGGGCAGATCAGCGCGCTCGATGTGATTTCGGCCATCGATGGTCCGGTGCTGATTACTTCCTGCGTTACCAGCCACGGGAACTGCGACGCCACAGAGAAGTGTTCGGTCCGCGAGCCGCTGCGCCGCGTGAACGAAAGCATTTTGAATGTGTTGAGCACTGTAACGATTTCTCAAATGAGCGAAGAGCTGCACGAGCCCGCGCTCGTTGCGCTGAGGACTTAGGAGAAGAGGGAATATGGCCGTTAAGCTACCCATTTATATGGATAATCACGCGACCACGCCGGTCGATCCGCGCGTCGTCGAAACGATGCTGCCGTACTTCACTGAGAAATTCGGCAATGCCGCAAGCCGCAACCATTCGTTCGGCTGGGCGGGCGAAGAGGCCGTGGAGACCTCGCGCCAGCAGATTGCTTCGCTGATCAACGCCACCCCAAAAGAAATCATTTTTACGAGTGGGGCCACCGAATCCGACAACCTGATGATCAAGGGCATTGCCGAGATGTTCCGCGAAAAGGGTAATCACATCATTACCCAGGCCATCGAGCACAAGGCCGTGCTGGACACCTGTAAGAACCTGGAGAAGCATGGTTTCGAAGTGACCTATCTGCCGGTCCAACGGGATGGGCGCGTAAGCATTGAGGATCTGAAGGCGGCGATTAAGCCCACCACGATTCTGATCACCATCATGTACGCCAACAACGAAATTGGGGTGATCAACCCGATCGCGGAAATCGGCAATATCGCTAAGGAACACGGGATCTTCTTCGCCGTGGACGGCGTGCAGGCTGTGGGCAAGGTTCCGGTGGACGTTCAGAAGGACAACATCGACATGCTGGCCATCAGCGGCCACAAGATTTACGGACCAAAGGGAGTTGGCGCTTTGTACGTCCGCCGCCGCAACCCGCGCGTTCAGCTTTCCGCCATCATTGACGGCGGCGGCCACGAGCGTGGCATGCGCTCCGGCACTCTGAACGTACCTGGTATCGTGGGCCTCGGCAAGGCCTGCGAAATCGCGCAGAAAGAGATGCCGGAAGAGGCGGCACGTTTGCTCGGCCTGCGCGAGCGTCTTCGAAAGGGTCTGGAAGCCCAGCTGGACGAGGTTTTCATCAACGGCTCGATGGAGCACCGCCTGCCGAACAACCTGAACATGAGCTTTGCCTATGTCGAGGGCGAATCGCTGCTCATGGGCATCAACGACATCGCGGTGTCGAGCGGTTCTGCCTGCACTTCGGCAACCCTTGAGCCCAGCTATGTACTCAAAGCATTAGGCGTCGGCGAAGACCTCGCCCACACCTCGATTCGATTCGGCCTAGGGCGCTTCAACACCCAGGAGGAAGTCGACTACGTCATCGACAAGATGGTGCAGGTCGTCACCAAGTTGCGCGAACTGTCCCCGCTCTATGAAATGGCCAAAGAGGGAATCGACATCTCGAAAATGAAATGGCAAACCGCCTAAAGGACTGGAAGAGACAACATGGCAAATGAAGGAACAATTCGCATTCATCGCTCCATCGGTGGCACCGGCGCGGCTTTTCGCGTGACGTTTGTGCCCTACGGTGGGGAGGGAGAAGAGGCCGCCGTCGCGGGCGAGCGCTCTTTCCACGAGCTTCAGCAGGTACGCGCCTTTCTGAAAATGCTCGGGCTCGGCGCGGAGTTCATCAAGGACGCTCTGCGTCAGCTGACCGCGGGCCGTTCGGCTTCCGTACCGAACGTTTCGCTCACGGATAAAGCAGTCAAGAGCGCTGGTTTCGCGAATCTCGTGAATCTGGCAAGGAGCAACGGCTAATGGCATACAGCGAAAAAGTAGTGGATCACTACAACAATCCCCGCAACGTCGGCAGCCTCTCGAAGGCAGACCCCAACGTCGGCACCGGTCTCGTCGGAGCGCCGGAGTGTGGCGACGTGATGAAGCTGCAGATGAGGATCAATCCCGATACTAAGGTCATTGAAGAAGCCAAGTTTAAGACCTTTGGCTGCGGATCGGCCATCGCCAGCTCATCGCTCGCTACCGAATGGGTAAAGGGCAAGACGGTCGAGGAGGCGCTTTCGATCAAGAACACGGACATCGTGCGCGAACTCTCGCTCCCGCCGGTCAAGATCCATTGCTCCGTGCTGGCGGAGGACGCCATCAAGGCCGCTATCGGCGACTGGAAGAAAAAGCACGGCGTCGATGTGCCGGCTTCCGAAAAGCCATCGCACTAAGTTTGGATGGTGGCCCATCTCTCGGCCGAGATCTCGGCGGTTAGGCTAGCCGGCCATCGCTCCGCTCATGAGGAATTCGTATGGCAATTGACGTAATCAGTCCGAATATCGCGCGGATTTACCTGACCGAGCGTGCCGCGCGGAAAATCCGCGAACTGCTCGAGAAGGATGGCATTTCGCCTGAACGCGGCGGCCTGCGCGTTGGCGTGCAGGGTGGCGGCTGCTCCGGTCTCTCTTATGCCATGCGCCTCGACACGCAAGCGCGGGATCGCGACAAGATCTTCGAAGAACATGGCGTGCGGCTCTTTGTTGACCCGAAGAGTTTTCTGTTCCTGAACGGCACGACGCTCGAGTACGAAGAGACGCTGATGCGCCAGGGATTCGTTTTCCAGAATCCCAACGCCGCGCGGAACTGCGGCTGCGGCAGCTCCTTTACGGCCTAGTAGCGCAGACTTCAGTCTGTGCTCTTTGCCTCTGACTCGGTTCCAGCGGGGGAAGCGCACAGGCGAGCCTGACAAGTGGTTGGCATGCCGCACGCGCCAGCCACTTTTTTTGTGCCAGCACGGGGAGCAGAGCATGCTGGATCTTCTTGGATTTGTTCTCGAACTCCTGCTGGATTTCGTGATTGAGTGTTTGCCTGACCGACCGTTTTTGCTGTTGCGGGAGCTTGGGAACTGGGGCACAACTAAACTCTTATGACCGCTCCATTGACAGAAACGAATCCACCACTGGTTTGCTGGAACTGCCATGAGCGCACGAGCGGCACGCACTTCTGCGCGAGCTGCGGTAAGCTCTTGCAGCGGCCGCAGGCGGTCGACTATTTCGCGCTTTTCGAAATGTCGCGCAAGCTGTGGATCGAAATGGACGGGCTGGAACAGAAGTTTCTACAGCTCAGTTGGAAGCTGCATCCCGACAATTTCGTGAATGCCACCGAGCAGGAGCGCGAGCTCTCACTCAAGAGCAGCTCGGAATTGAACGATGCCTATCGCACCCTCCGCGATCCCGTGGGCCGTGTCGAATATCTTTTGGGAATCGAAGGGGCGCGCAAGGAAGGCGAACACAAGCAGCAGGCACCACCGGAGCTGCTCGAGGAAGTCTTTGAGCTGAACGAATCGCTCGATGAACTTCGCGAGGCGAAGGCCTCGCGAAGCGATCTTGCGGCGTTGAGATCGCGCCTGGAATCCGCCGAGAAGAATTTTCAGGGAAAGCTCGGCGAAGTCGATGCGCAGCTTCAAGTCGCCGCACGCGAATGGGACGCTGCCGTATCAGGTGACGCCGCAACGCGAAAAAAGATCATGGCGCAATTGAACGGACTGTTGAATCGCCGCTCTTATATCCGGAATCTGGTGACCAACGTTCAAAAGGAATTGCTGTAACTCAAGCTGTTAAGTTTAAGAGTTTTTGTTTTTGACGGACAGCTGAAAGCTGGGAACTGAACCGTACCATGGGACGAATCGTCGGAATTGATCTCGGGACAACCAACAGCCTGGTGGCGTATCTTGACCCACGGACTGGTCAGCCCACGTGCATTCCCGGTCCCTACGACGAGACGCTTTGCCCGTCCGTAGTCAGCCGCGATCCCGATGGCGGCATTGTCGTTGGCGAACCGGCGCGTCGGCGCCTACTCACGCAACCCGAGCGCACGATCTATTCCGTGAAGCGCCTCATGGGCCGGGGTCCTGCCGATGTTCAAGATGAACTAAAGCTGTTTCCGTTCCGCATCGATCCATCGAGTAAGAACGTCATCCGCGTGATGCTAGGCGAAAAGCTGTTTACGCCGCCGGAGATTTCCGCTTTCATCCTGCGCGAACTGAAAAACTGGGCCGAGACTTATTTCGGCGAAACGGTCGAACGCGCTGTCATCACCGTCCCCGCGTATTTCAATGATGCCCAGCGCCAGGCCACCAAAGATGCCGGCAAGATCGCTGGCCTCGAAGTTCTGCGTCTCGTCAACGAGCCAACCGCCGCCGCACTCGCCTACGGCTTGCATGAAAAGCAGCGCGGCAAAGTCGCCGTCTACGACCTTGGCGGCGGCACGTTCGATATTTCGATCCTCAAACTCATTTCCACCAGCGACGGCGACATCTATCAGGTCCTCTCGACCAACGGCGATACCCATCTCGGCGGCGATGACATTGACAATCTGCTCCAGGCTTTTGTCCACGAGTTGATTCTTAAGCATGATGCAATCGACCTTTCGCCGCACAGCGAACTCGCGCAGGAGCTTCGCAAGGGGCTGATCGAGGTGAAGCATCAGCTTTCGGAATCCGAGGGGGCCACACTTCGTTTCCTATTACCGAACGGCCAAATATTCGTTCATGAATTCACGCGCGGTGCGCTCGACGCCCTCATTCGCCCCGTCGTTGACCGTACTATGGGGCCCCTCAGACAAGCGCTTGCGGACGCCCAGCTCAAGCGTGCGGACGTGGACGAAGTCGTGCTCGTTGGCGGCACCACTCGCACGCCGCTGATCCGCCGCACCGTGGCAGAGTTTTTCGATCGCAAACCGCACATCGAACTGAATCCCGACGAAGTCGTGGCGCTGGGGGCCGCGGTACAAGCCAACATTCTCGACCAGGGCGTAAAAAACATGCTGCTGCTCGACGTTACGCCGCTTTCACTCGGCATCGAGACCTACGGCGGCGCGGTTGCAAAAATTATTCCGCGTAATTCCACTATTCCCGCGAGCGCCCAGGAGCTTTACACCACTGGCGTCGACAATCAGACCGGCATCGACATCCACGTCCTGCAGGGCGAACGCGAACTGGCTAAGGATTGCCGCTCGCTTGCGCGCTTCACCTTGCGCCTGCCACCCGCACCTGCCGGCTTGCCGCGCATCGAATTGAAGTTTCTGATCGATGCCAATGGAATCCTGCAGGTGGGCGCAAAGGATCTTCGCACCGGCGAGCAGCATTCCATCGAAGTCCAGCCGAGCTATGGCATCAACGATTCGGAAATCGAGCGCATGCTCGAGGAATCCATCGAATACGCCGAACAGGATTTTGCCGAGCGCCAAGTGATCGAAGCGCGCACGGAATCAGAATCAATTCTGGCTGCGACCGTCAAAGCACTAGCAAATCCGCAAGCCGCGGCCTTGTCTGCCGAGGAACGCGCCAAAATTGATGCGAGCGTCGCCGTATTGAAGGAATCCGTTGCCGACAACGACTACAAATTGATTCGCAAGCGCGTTGACGAGCTGAATCAAGCGACCGAGCACCTTGCGGAACTGCTGATGAATTCGGCGGTTTCAACGGCCCTCGAAGGCCGCAAGCTCGCCGAGGTCTGAGTTTTCTTTGTAGGGGGCAGCACCGCTGTGCCGTTGCTTGGAGCATAGTGAGAGCCGCGAGCATCAGGGGGGAACAAAATGGGCGGCAGCAATCCATACATAGAGGAAGTCAAGTACAAACCCGCGACGAAGAAATACAAGGTGACCTTTCTTCCGAGTGGCAAAACCATCGAGGTCGACCCGGAAAAAATTCCGTACGGCCACAATGGCATTCCGGGCAGCATCCTCGACATTTCCGAGGGCATCAGCGCCGGTCTGGACCATGCTTGCGGCGGCGTCTGCGCCTGCTCGACGTGTCACGTCATCGTGCGAGAAGGCCTGGAATCCTGCAATGAAGCCACTGACGCTGAGCTCGATGAGCTGGACGAAGCGCCCGGCATCACCCCGAAGTCGCGCCTCGGTTGCCAAACCGTGCCCGACGGAACGACCGACATCGTCGTCGAGATTCCTGACTGGAACAAGAACTACGCCAAGGAGCTGGATCACTGAGGTTTTTCGGTCGTCAGTGCTTAGTAGTGTTCATTCAGAAATTTATCAGCTCTTTGTGCTTTGCACATATAGCTGATAACTGACCAGCGATAACAGTAGGAGCCATATATGCCACCGACTTTCGGGTGGGACAATCTCGAAGACATTGCCATCGGCCTGACGGACAAATTTCCGCACACCGATCCACTCACTGTCCGGTTTACGGACATGCACAAATGGATCACCGAACTCCCCGGCTTCTCCGGCGACCCCGCCGCCTCCAACGAAACCAAACTCGAAGCCATTCAGATGGCCTGGAACGAGGAATTTCAGGACCGCAAGTCTTAGACTTCAGCGGCAGCGCGACTCCGGTTGAAATGTCGCGCGCACAGCCGGCTTTACCTTATGAATTGCTCGATTCTTCCTTATTCTAGAGTCCACCTGCGGGCCGCATGTCGTCTGGCGACACCCTCCGCTCCAGCTCTCGCCTGACCGCGCCCAACACCAGCCCAGCGATAAACCAATTTCCAGCTAGGTACGCACTCCCGGCCAGTAGATAGCTCGTTGGAAAACCTGCCCAGTTCCAGTTCGGAAAATGTGTCTCCACACCAGCAATCAGCCCGGCTAGCCCCAAGAAACCCGCGGCGTGCATTGACGAGCGAAGTGGTGTTAGAAGTACGAGCAATGACAAGCCCAAGGCTACCGCAAACTCGACAACAAGCTGGCCGCCGATACGAGGCCCAAAGCTCTGGAGTCGGGAGCGCAGCGAGACGGATACGAAGAGCCCCTGCGGGGCGGTGTAGATGTCGTTTCCCGATACATTTGCGCGAATCGCCTCCACAACAGCATGGGAATCCCTGAATTGCTTGTAGCGGGGAGGCAGGATCGCCGCCGTAACCCAGTTCAGGACGCTCAGGACGAGCCCTCCAGTGAGCGTTCCCGTAATCAAGAATCGCGTAAGCATCATATTCCTCCAATTGAATCTTACCTGAGCCGCATCTCGTCGATAAAGCCGTTCCCTAACACGCGGGGGAACAAACCTAAAGTTGGCGCACCCTTCCTCGAAGAGATCCCGCCTAACGCCGTGGTGTTTACTGCTTCAGCCCACCCGCGTTACTGGACATTGAGAACCAGATGTCCGATAACCGCATATCAGACTTGCGCGATCTACGAAACTCCATTACGCTGGCCCAGTTACCAGCGGTGGCTTCCCTCCTCACCCGCTATCGGTTGTTCAAATTGCAATTCAGATTCTTGTCTACGAAGGATGACGTATGACGCGTAAACACGCTTGGGCGAAACTCGCTGTGGCAGTAGTGCTGAGTTTGCCCTTGACTGCCTGCAAGGACACCAAGACTCTGGAAGAGAACGAGCAATTGAAGACCCAGGTCGCGGGACTTCAGAAAGAGAATGGCCAATTGGGAAACGATCTCGAAACCATGACAGCCGCCCGCGATACGTTGACGAAAGAGAACGAAAGACTTAAAGCAGAGATTAAGGCCTTGAAGACGAAGAGCTCCGGAAAGAAAGCTGCGGGTCGAAAGCGTCGTCGGGGCTAAAGATCACGGCAATTCTAGGGCCCGCACGTGGTTTGGAGTGAGCGAACCGGTTTCTGTTTTCATCGTCAGGAAAGGGAGGTTACAAGCATGAAAACGTTTGAGGTGCAATTTCGCTATCGAGACCGAAATGAAGAAACGGTGGAATCGACGGTCAAAGTGGAGGCGTCGAGTCTTCCTGGAGCGGTCGGTAAGGCGGCACGTGAATTTGTCAAAGGCTTGGACAGGAAACAAAGATTCGACATGAACAAGAATGGGCTCGATATTACCGCCAAGTCTGTCGGCACGACAGCGTCGGCGGAGCCAGAGACATCCGCGGAAGCCGCCGCTGGTTGAGAAGTCAACCGGAGTGATCGGTTCCCGTTCTTCGTCTACGAAATTGATTCCTACGTGTGGGTCTCAGGACGAGAGGCCTACTCATGTTGTCTGACCCTTGACGATATCGAGCGCCCAGACAATGCCATTCCCAAGATGCGAAATCGTCGCTGTTGAGCAAGGCCCGAGGATAACTGGACGCGTCCGGTAAGCGCGTTGTACGTCCGCTGAAAGTGGCAATTCTAGGGCGAGCGAAATGCCACCACAGGCGACTCCATTCGCCTTCCTGTTGAAAGAAGGCATCGCAGATAGCAAACCAAGCATCCGGCCATTGGTGGGTGTCGTCTCTCTCTTGAGAACTACGCTTGCGCGGGGTTGGCTGAAGAGATGCTTCGCGGACCTAGGTGGCGAATCGGCTCCCGTGAGTGACACACTCGACCTGCTTTTCTTCATCGGGGGGCGCCAACGGTTCGTCTGCCAACCGGAGGGAGGAGTGAACAACCTAAGCGACCCATTACCCCGACCGCCGCTGAGTGGTCGGGGATTTTCTTATTTGCTACACTGGACTCGTGGCCCGGTAGAGTAACTGGTTAACTCGTCACCCTTTCAAGGTGAAGATTACGGGTTCGATTCCCGTCCGGGCTACCAATCGAAGGCGGCCAACAAGTGAACGTTTGGGAATCTGAACACCCTGGCCGTCGCACTGAGATGGGCGCGGAGGTTACGAAGCGCAAGATGCGCAAAATCTCTCTTCTCGTCGCGGGAGTGAGAAAACCGAAGCCCTACAACGAAGTGACAATCAGAGGTTGTGATCACGGCTGACTTGAAAACAAAGGGCTTAGTGCTGCGAAGGGGCATTTTTTGCGCTGACGGCATTCATCAAGTTTCGCAGGCCGTGAGGCCCCAGGTGACAACTTATAGCGGGTGCGGGGTTTCGGAATTCGCAAAAAGGCCAATACATCCAACATTTTCGAATTTACCGTGACCCTCTGAAGGCTCAAATACGGGTTCGATTCCGTTGGCGCTACCAACTTGATTCCGATTTTTCTGCTTTGCGCCGGATGACAGTTGGCCAGCCACAACCTCCGGCGATCATCCGTCGCAGGTTCCCCAGCGGCAAATTTCTTGACGCTTTTTTCAAGGGGCCTTTTTGAGCTACGCCGAAAAGCATCTTATCGCGGGCGAAACCGTCCAGTACGAGACCCGGCTGCATTGGATAGTGATGTTGGGGCACGCACTGATCGCCGCAGTCCTCGCGTTCATTGCAATAGCATTTTTGGTTACTTCGCCCTCAAGTTGGCAAGGAGCCAAAGTTGCACCCCCGCGCGGCGTCATGGATTGGGCTGCTCTCATATGCTTGATGCTGGGAGCGATATTTTTTTGCATTGGACTTCTCAAACGCAATGCCACGGAGATGGCCGTCACCAATAAGAGAGTCATCGTAAAGTCGGGGCTCGCAAATCGGCGGACCATCGAACTTCTCTTGCCAAGAATCGAAAGTATCGCCGTCGAGGAGCCTGCGCTGGGAAGGCTCCTGGGCTACGGAACGGTCATCGTGCGAGGCACTGGTGGGACGCCCGAGGTTTTTTCGCAGATTGCCAGGCCCTTGGAATTCAGAGAGCAAGTCCAGCGCCAGATCGCTGGAGAACCAAAACGCTCCTGAGCGATGGTCGTCTTGCGCAGTGTGATGGAAATAACCGAAATCGGGGAGTAGAATTTAGATGTACAGAATGTCGCCAGTTCGGAACTCCTCGATAGGAGAGCGTGAGCCATGGCCACCCTAATGCGCAGTTCCAACCCAGCGCTCAATGAAAAGGCCTTCAGAGGCCAAGTCACTTTCGGCGAAGCGATGACGCTGCAAGGCACTGTCAACAAGACGGGCTTTCTCCTGCTCTGTGTCGTGGCCACGGCTGCGTGGACCTGGGGCCTGTCACACTCGCCGGCGCCGGAAGCGGCTGTCCCGTGGATGATTGGAGGCATTTTCGGCGGCTTCATCGTCGCCCTGGTTACGATCTTTAAACAAAATTGGGCTCCGCTCACAGCCCCGATCTACGCGCTCCTTGAAGGCCTAGCGCTGGGGGGCATCTCCGCCATGTTTGAGCGCACGTACCCGGGCGTCGCAATGCAAGCCGTCGGGCTCACATTCGGCACGCTTTTCGTGATGTTGCTGGCCTACAAGACCGGCATGATTCGTGCCACGCAAGGATTCAAGCTCGGCGTGATCGCCGCCACCGGCGGGGTTGCGCTTCTCTATATCGTGGAGATGGTTCTTGGCGGTTTCTTCCACATACAGGTCCCGGCAATCAACGGCAGTGGAGCCGTGGGAATCGGTTTCAGTCTCTTTGTGGTCATCGTTGCGGCGCTAAATCTGGTTCTCGATTTCGACATGATCGAGAGTGGCGTCCAGGGTGGGGCACCGAAGTACATGGAGTGGTACGGCGCGTTCGGCCTGATGGTCACACTCATCTGGCTCTATCTGGAAATCCTCCGCCTGCTCGGCAAGGCGCGCCGCAGATAAGCGAAACAATTGACTCGCGGGCAATCCATCATCGGAAAGTCGGTCCTCACAAACCGTTTTGTCGAAGCGCTTGGTTACGCGGCGGAGCTGCACCTGCACCAGCGCCGCAAGGGCAAAGGCCAGCCATACGTCGGCCACTTGCTCGGCGTTGCGGCCATCGTCATTCAGCATGGCGGCGGTGAAGACGAAGTCATCGCGGCGCTGCTGCATGATGCCGTCGAGGATCAGGGCGGCCTCCCGCGCCTCGACGAAATCCGCGAGAAATTCGGCGTCCGCGTCGCGCGCATCGTCGATGGCTGCACCGACTCTTATGAAGTCTCCGGCGAAAAACGGGACTGGGGCGAAAGAAAACGCGCCTACATCGAGAAGGTTGCGCATGAGCCCGGTGATGTCCGGCTCGTCTCCGCCGCAGACAAACTGGCCAACGCTCGCGAAATTCTCTCTGATTATCACGTGGAAGGCGATGCCGTCTTCGACCGCTTTACCGGCCGCAAGGACGGCACGCTCTGGTACTACCGTGAGATGGTCAACGTATTCCACAAGGCAGGTTCGGGTCCCCTCATCGACGAGCTCGACCGCATCGTGACGGAACTCGAACACCTTGCCAAGTAGGCGCGCCGCACCGTTGACCCTAGCTTGGAAACACGGCGCTGCCGCGATTTAAAACGTCAGCCGCAACCTTGCCGAAACGCTCCGTGGTTCTCCCAGCGCGGTCCCGGAAAACAAACTCGCAAAATTAATCACGTTGAGCCGGTTTGCCAGGTTCGCCACCTGAATCTGCAGGGCCGCGCTCCTCGATTCTTTGTGATAGATTTCTGCGCCCGCCGCCACGTCCAGGGCAAGATTCGGCCGCACGCGCCTGCGAGCCAGATCCACGCGATCCAGAATCTGTTGTCCGAAGGCCGCCTGCAGGTTACTGACATTGGCGTTGCCAATATCGGCCGGCAACCCGCTGCCATACTGTGCACCCATCGCCAGCCAGATGCGCCGGGGCGCCTGAAAACGCACCCAAGCGCGTAGCGAATTCCGTTGATCCTGCGTCACGGCAAACCTGCTCGTATCGGTCAGCGCATTGGCCACATTGCTTCCCAGGAACAAGCCGCCGGTGATCGGTCCGTGCCCGTAGCCGGACTGGTTCGCATAGCTCAAGTAGCCTGAGAAGCGTTCCCAATGCGGGATTTCCACGCGGATTTCCTCTCCGAAGATCTGGGCCTTCCTGAACGCAATCGGAAAGCTCACGCCCGTATCCAGCAGGACGTCGTCATCGGAATATTGGCGAAAATCCCGGCGGAAAATATTGGCATCCAGCCGCAGCTTGCCAAAGAATGCCTTGGTCACACCGCCTTCGTAAAAATTCCCGCGACCCGGCCTCACTGGCAACCGCAACACCGATGGGCCGATGGCATCCAGTAGCGGCGAGCTCGCGAGAAGCAGATTCTCGACAGCTGGCGTTTGAAAAACGCGATCATAGGAAGTATGAAGCAACAGGTTGAATACCGGCACGAATCTCGATACAGCGATTCTCGGACTCCACGCCGACTCATGCACCACAAATCCGTAATCATCGAACCTCAGCCCCGCACTGACGTTCCAGCGCCCCAGGCGCAGCTGGTCCTGCGCATAAATCGAAGGCTCGACGTCCCATTTCCGTTGATAAGGAAAACGAAAAGTCAGCTGCGTCCCGGGATCGAATTGAGTCGGATCAGTTATCGTGTATTGCAGCACTTCGTGCACCGGACCGAAAATGACGTCCACACCCGTCTTCCAATCGTGATGTCCGCGGTGCCCTGCGAGGTCGGCTCGCACGTACCCTTCGCGGTAGCCGCGGTCCTGCGAAACGAAAACGGGAGTGGAGGGCGCGTTTGACGCCAGTGTCGCGTTCGAATCCCGCACGCTTCCCGAAAAACTCAGAAACAAATCAGACGAAATTGTGTGCTGGAAATAGATCTGTCCGTTCGTCTCGATGTTCTGGATATCCTGCCGCTGGCCGGCCTGCTGCTGCACCAGCTCGTTTGGCACGAGGAAGCGGACGACATTGTGCATCAGGCTCACGCGCAGCCGGTCGCTGGTCGAAAAATCCCTTTCGTAGGAAGCCGAGAAGCCGGCGGCATTTCCTCGGTTTGTGAAATTCCCCAGCACCGGAGGATCCAGATAACGGTCAGTGTGAAATCCCTCGCCACCCACCGAAAACCGCTGTGCTCCCCGTGCATAGAAAATTCCCGCCGCGCCGTTCAGAGTTGAGAAACTTCCGCCGCCCGCGTCGAGCCGCCCGTGCCATCCCGTTGGGACATCTTTCTTGGTAGTGACTTCGACGATGCCTCCCAGTTTCCGCCCATATTCCGCTGGAAAACTTGCCGTCAACACGCGCAAGGACTCAACATCGCCCGCATCCAAGGAGGGCGCAAACGCCGGCGAGCGATTCTGCGTCAGTGGCAGTCCGTCCACCACGAATTGCACGTCGTATTCCGAACCGCGCGGGTGAAGCACGCCATTGGCTTCATACAACCAACCCGGCTGTTCGGATACCAGGTCCAACAGTTCGCGCCCCGGTTGCGCCGCGTCATGTTCCTCGATCGCCTGCCGGCCGATGGAGTACAGCGATCCCGTCGAATAGGGGTCCACCAGGGTCGCCGAATCGTTCACTTGCACTTGTGTTGTCACCGGCGCAACGCCCAGCGTCACGGGCACGCGCACCGGCACCTCGGAGCGTATTTCGACCAAATCGCTCCAGGGCGCGAATCCTTCCGCCTGCAAACTCAGCCGGTAAACTCCAAACGGAAGATCTTGCGCAATGTAGCGCCCCTCAGGCCCCGCCACAAATGTCCTCCGAAACCCATTGGCTTCGCTGACGAGCTCGCCCGCTGGCGACACCGCAGTCCCATGCGGGTCATGCACCTCAAGCCGCAGTTCGCCGCGCACGCGCTGTGCCCTCGCGCCCACCGCGCTCAAGAACACAAGCGCAACGGTTCCCATCGTCCGTATAGTTTTTCTCGCGAGCATCTCTGTTGATCGATTCGGTCGATAGCTACAAACCTTGGCGCTCTGCATTTGCCACGAGCCAACGCGCATTGATGCACTTTAGAAATTGTCTTTTTACGTTAGCATGAACTCCATCGTACTCGGCGCCTCTCCTCCCCCATTCGGGGCAATCTAACAACACCGGTCCAAGACGTCCGTGGAATCTTTGCGCATTCCGACTGCTACCCATCTGGTTTCAAACCGATTTGTTTCACTAGAAAGTCGTCAGAGTCTGGTGCGAAGATAGTGAACGGGCGCTGAGCAATCGAGCGGCCTCGAGGAAAACGAGAATCTGGGATGACCCAACGGCCTGCTGGAGACGGAGAGCATCAACCGACGAACACCGCCAATGTCTCGATCATTTCCTCAGCGGCTGTTACCGGATCTCGCATCATTCCGTCCGGGGAAGTCGATCGTGCTTTTGGAATGCCAGTGGGCAAATTGCGTAGCCGCGCAGGCATCGAATCCCTCGCCTACGTTGCCGAAGGCGAGAACGAGTTGACGCTTGCTGCGACCGCCGCGCAGGAAGCCTTGCGCGCTGCCTCCTGCGAAACGCAAGCGCTGGATTGGATCGTCGCCACCAGCGAAACGCATCACGATTATCCCTCGCTCTCAGCCCAACTTCACTCCCGATTGCTCGTACGCGAGAATTGTGGCGCACTGGATGTTGGCGGCGCCTGCCTCGGTTTGCTCAATGCCCTCGCCGTCACGCAATCGCTGATCGGATCGGGGCAGGCGCAGATCGTAGCGGTTGTCACCGCCGACGTCCACAGCCGAGCGCTCACTCCCAGCCGAGTCGCCGGCGAGTTTGGTGGCTTGTTTGGCGACGGCGCCAGTGCTTTTGTCCTTCGACGCACCGCTAATAACGATTCCGGCAAAGGCTATGGCCTCGGTGAATTTCTCTTCGGCTGTGCGGGCCGGTACGCCGCCGCCATCCAGGTCAGCGATTCGAAGGATGGCCGCCTGGGCGTGAAGTTCGACGGCGAAGCCCTTTCTCGGGCGGCGATCACGCGTATGGAAAAAGTGATTACATCAGTGGAGTTGCGCAGCGGGATTCCGCGCGGCTCCGTCGGCGGGTTTGCAACGCACCAACCGAATCCGCGTCTAGTTGCTCTTCTCGCGAAGCAGTGCGGCGTTTCCCCCAGCACCTTTCCGCCCATCGCGCGAGTTTCCGGGAATCTCGGTTCATCCACGTGCGGCGGGGCATTGCACGAAGCTTTGCGGAGTGCTTCGAAGCAACCTCGCGGCGCTCGTCGACCAATCTTTCTTGCCTCGCTCGGTCCTGGACTTCTCTTCGGCGGCGGCTGGCTGATCTCCCACGATTGAGCTGTACGTCCTGCAGCATCGTCGCGGTCGAAACCAAACCCTTGGGGCACCCAACGGCCCGAGACTATGAGCCAAAGCTCTCAAGAACCTCTCTTCAAGGTCTGCGCCACGTCCAGGCAGTAACTCGAGTCCGCCGCGGGCACCACGCCTCCCGGGGAGTTTGGTAGCCAGCCCGGATCGCTAATTTTGTTCCGGCAGAGTGAGACCATCACATTATCTGAACTGTGAAGGATCACCCGCACCATGCGACACCCCTCGGCGCAAATTCCTGCGTTGACTTCTCCGGCCGGGCCTCCAATAATCCGCCCATGCCTCGCCCCGATGCCGTACGCCGCATCAAGAGCTACTCTGCGGCCGACGGCTACGTCTACCAGTACTACTTCTTCGAAGGAAATCGTGCGCAACGGCACGGCCGTCCCGGCGGCGAGTATACGTACGTTGTTTCCGCCAACCGCCGCACCGCTTTCCCCTTCAAGATCTTCATCATGCAATCGGTGTTGGACGCCTGGGCAAAGCAGAACGGCCGCCCGCTCACGAGCAGCGAGGAATATGCCGTCGCCAAGATGCGTCTTTTTCGTGCTTTTGATGAAGGTTCCGTACAGGCCCCATCGGAAGGCAAGCAACCCCGGGAAGTGCTCGTCGACGAATCCAACCTTGAAGAGCTGCTCGGACAATTGGGCATCTAAACCCCATCATCGGGGACGGCCATCTAACACTGAACCAATCTGGAGGCGGCGGCGTCTGGTTAGGTGTACGGGAGGGCGCGCGTTCGAAGCTCGCGCACGATAACAAATGCAGGAGCTGGTTCTGGTCCAACCAGGTCGCACGGTCGACCACTTTGCGGCCACGCATGACGAGGAGGATGAGCTGGCGCGCGAAGCAGCCCAGGCCGACACCAGGCGCGAGTTCGAGGAGCGCCTCGCCGAGTGTGGCCCGCTTGCCTATCGCGTGGCTCGCGGCGTCTTGCGCAACACCGCTGACGCCGAAGACGTTGCCCAGGAAGCCTTGCTGCGCGCCTATAGCAAGTTTGATCGACTGCGCGACCGCAACCGCTTCCGCGCCTGGCTCGTTCGAATCGCGTTTCGTCTCGCGCTCGACCGTTTGCGCTCCGGGAAACGCCGCGAACTCCGCGACACACTTTGGTCGCAACCGGAGCGCCAGCCGCCTGAAGCGACCGCCGAAGACCTCGCTGTTTCGAACGAGTTCCAAGCGCATCTCGAGAGCGCCCTCGCGGAATTGCCGGAAAAATTGCGCCTGGTCCTTTTGCTTGCGGCCATGGAAGGCCACACCATCGATGAAATTGCGTCCATGCTGGGCATTTCCACGGGCACGGTGAAGTCCAGAATCTTCTATGCGCGAAGACAGTTAGCGGAGAAGTTGCAATGCCATGCCAACACTATAAGAACGCGTTGATCGAAGCTGCAGCCAGCGGCTCCCAGCCACAAGGCGAACTGCGCGCTCATCTGGACGTCTGCCTCGATTGCCGCGCCGCATTCGAACGGGAGCAATCCCTCTTCGCCTCCATCGACACCGGCCTTCACGTCACCGCCAACCCCGAGGTACCTGCTTCTCTCTTGCCGCGCGTCCGCGCGCGCCTCGATGAAGAGATCGCACCACAGCGTCGCTGGATTCAACCCATGATCTTTGCCGCGGCCAGCGTCGCTCTCGCATTTGTAATCTTTCTGTTTGCACGGCCCCATCAGGCAAGCCCAGATAGCCAAGCCAAACAGACTCCCCAGTTGCCGCTTAGCGAGACGCCAGTGACAGACGATGGCCATCCAAATTCTGGTTCAGGCTCGAAGATCGTTTCGTTCAACAGGAACAATTCCCACAAGCGCGTTCACTCAACTTTATTGCGCCCGGTGGCGTCTAGCCAACCAGAAGTCCTCGTTCCCCCGGACGAGCGCGAGGCGTTTTCCCGCTTCGTTGCCGTTTTGGATGAGCACAGGGAAGTGGCTCTTGCTCTCGTGACACCGGCCACGCCGACGAAAGACCAGTCGCCCAGCCTGGAGCCGCTCCAGATCAATGGGCTCGAGATCAAACCGCTGGAAGAACGGCAAACCGAGGCGTCCGACGGAGCAGAGCAAGAGCAGTAGCGGATGGTCGAATCAATTTCGCGTGAGCATGGAGAAAAAATGAATAAAACGGTGGTTTCACTGGCAGTGTTGCTGTTCGGAGTTCTATCGCCATTCTGCTCGGCCCAGGACAAGCCGAAGGCCGAAGATAGTCAGAAGCCAGAGCTACGGACGACTCCCGTCAAGGTACAGGTCGTCTTCACCGAATTCGAAGGCGACAAGAAGGTCAAAAGTCTCCCGTACATTCTCTATGTTAACGCTCCTGATGTGCCCGAGTTGAAAGCTGGTTGGGTCAAGCTACGGGTCGGAAGTCGCGTTCCCATCTATACCGGTGGAAATACGGGAAGCATGACCTACCTGGACGTGGGCACCAACATCGATGCTCGGTCCGCCTACTTTAGTGATGGCCGCTTGTTGCTACAAATGAAGATTGAGCGGTCGTGGGTGGAGGGCGGCGCTTCCGTCCCGGTGGCGAAATCAGATGGTTCCGTTTCTGAAACTTCCAGCGGTCATTTTCAGGAGCCCATTATCGGCCAGTTTGTATCAGAGCTCGACCTGAAATTGCGCGAGGGCCAATCCGTCGAGAGCACTATGGCCACAGATCCCCTTAGCGGAAAGGTGCTCAAGATTGATGTCAGTTTCACGATTGTAAAGTGATTCTCCTTGGGCATTAGTTTGTCTTTACCAGACTCTTCAGTGCGGTGGGCAAATCGGAGTGCAAGAACCTGTAGCCAAGTTTTTCAATGGCTCGAGGCAAGACGCGCTGGCTGGATAACAGCAGCGCGTCGGCCATTTCACCCAGCGCCAGCCGCAGCGCAAAAGTGGGAGCAGGAAAGAGCGCCGGCCGACGCATCGCTTTCGCAAGCACCCTTGTGAATTCCACGTTTTGCAGCGGTTGCGGCGACACAATATTAATGGCGCCCCTTACCGGGGAGTTCTCGATCGCGAATCGCAAAATCCCGACGACGTCTTCGAGCGTCACCCACGACATCCACTGCCGCCCGGAACCCAGCTTCCCCCCCACGCCAATCTTGAATGGCAGCATCATCTTCGGTAGCGCACCGCCCTCGCGCGCCAAAATAATCCCGAACCGCGGCAGCACCACGCGAGTCCCCAGCGCCTCGGCCTTCAGCGCTTCCGCTTCCCACTCCTGCGCCAGGCCCGCAAGAAAATTCCCACCCGGCTTGCTATCCTCCGTCAGAGCTTCGTCGCCGCGATCGCCGTAATATCCAATCGCGGATGCGGACACCAGGACGCTCGGCCGCGCATTCATCTTCGCCAGCGCTCCCACCAACGCGCGCGTGGTATCAATCCGACT
>WNFP01000085.1_pt1 | contig 62099 bp, 50 predicted proteins | sample 5400201 | NCBI WGS metagenome assembly WNFP01 (sample SAMN13153355, study PRJNA577476) | soil metagenome | isolation source: 115 cm saprolite under Madrone tree | place: USA:California | collected 2016-06-14 | reverse complement strand
CAACCGGCCCAACAAAAAAGTGGGCTCGCGCCCACTCATCCGTTCGACCACTTCAGAGCGAAATCAGAGTATATTCCCGCTGCACTGTAAATGCAAGATACGGGCATCCGGGTCAGCGATTTCGGAACAACTGAGGATGCCAGAGAAAGAAGCGGGGATCTGGGCAGGATTTCTCGCGCCCTGGCCGGTTGCAACAGGCGGGGTGTATTTTCAGACAGGTCTGTTACGTATAGTTTGCCGCCTCATGGAGTTCTTGCGATGTGCATTGGTCGTATGCAGAAAAAGGGGACATCCAGCTTTTTTTCTGCTGTGCATCAACTGCTGTTGGCAGCACACGGCCGCGAAAGACTGAGCCACAAGAGCAGCAGCAGCTGGGCGCTGTTGTGCACCCGGTGTTTGCCACGGTGGAGGTACCGTAGTCGGTAAAGTCGTTCGATGGTCAAGGCCAGCATGGCCAGGAGCCAGCCGATCACTAGACTGTTGGCATGATGATGGCAGATATGCTCGAGGCCGTGACGGCTTTTGGCGTCGTTGAAGCCTTGATTCTCGATCTCCCAGCGGCTTTTGGCCATGCGGAATAGAGATTGCGAGCCCACTGTGGAGGAAGGAAAATTCGTCAGCCAATAGGCTTCCACCACCTTGCCATCCGGCTTGTGCTGGCGATAGAAGAACACCCGAACGGTTTCCCAGTCCAGCGTTTCCCAGGGATCGAAGTCCGCCGCGTCCCAGAGCTCAACGCGATCTGCTCCGTGCTGGAAAACCGTGGCCGGAGGCCCGCAAGGAAAACGATGCCGGGCAGCGGCGAGTAATTCAGGCAAATTGTCTTTCAGCCGTGCCACCACCCGGAGACCAAGCTCTCCTGCCGTATGCAGGAACGGTGCGGTGGCAAATTCTCCATCGACGACCACATACTGCGCAAAACGCTTTCCCAGGCTCCCGATCACCCGCCGCAATAAGCGCTGGCCGGCGGCGTACTCGCTGTCACCGGGTCCGTATGGTTCCCCATCGCAGGGCAGAGACAGGCCGGTTCCCACCACGCTAATCATCACGAAAGAATGTTGATAGCCCTGAATCTGTTTCTGGGCATTCCGCCTTGGGCGGCAGAACGAACAGCCCTGCTGGGTCCGCCATCCCGCACCGGTGCCGTCGATGGCCAGACCGATCCAGCGGCAATCGTCGAAGGCCTTATTGCGCTTGGCGCCGCGGATGAGGGAGAGCAGGGCTTGCCGCGTGGGGTGGGGATCGAGCCGCTCCGTGAAATAGCCCAAGGTATCGTCACAGAACGGAGTTGCGATTCTGAGAGTGCGTCGTGCCGAAGATCGGACCAGCGCCTCGACGGCATGAAAACTCGATTGCCGGAGGATTTGGCCGATCAACAAGGCCCACAGCAGTGCCTGCGCTGGAATCTGGGGTTGTTGCCGACCGTCTCCAGGATCCTTGAGATACCGTCGGAGGCGAAGACGCCGTGTCACATAGTGGAGCAGATGACCTGGCGTCGAACGGTTCATTTTTTCTTTTTCTTTGGTTTCTTGCGCTCCAGCATGAGCAGTTGCGCGTTGGCCGCCAACACTTCGCGGACGGCGTCTTGAAACTCCCGTCCCGCCTGGACCCGGCGCCGCACCTCCTCGACCCAGTCCTTGGGGATGTGCTGGACCTGCTTTTTCCCCTGAACCATAAAAGTCAACGACCAGACCGCATGGCCCCGGTCATCGGCACAATGACAGGTGGGCTTGCCGCAGCGGAGATGCGAAAGGGAGAGCGAGCCAGGGAGGGCATCGGCGGGGATAGAGAAACGCCTCAGCAGCTGGAACTTGCGCTGACGCAATCGAGAAGCGAGTGGTCCATTGCCCCGATGAATCATCTTAATGTATAACTACCATAAGACATATCACAAATCAAGCCACATCTGGGAATGCGAAAATAGGAGTCTACTGCTGAAGGGTCGCCGGAGGGGACAAAAGAGCGTTCTGACAGAGCTAGACTGGGCTAACCCCCGTCAATCTTCCGAAACGGCTGCAAGTCGACAGCAGAGAAAATGCAGGTGCAGAGTGGAATTTTCCCATTTTGGAACTCGCGGCATGGAACTTGTCGATGCACTTGCAATAAGATTTCCCATTTTGGCACTTATGACGCAGGAATCGCTCGCGCATCGTATAGAAATTTCCCATTATGGGACGTACAGCCGCGGGACTCGCTGACTTACGGCGCACAGCAAATCCGAGGTGACTGTCCCGACGCCGCGCGCCACCTGATTCGCCGGCAATATTTCCTTGCCGTCTGTCCCATAAATCGTCGCCACATCGCCGATTGCCGCGCCCTCAACGTCCGTCACATCAATCATGGTCACGTCCATGGACACGATCCCTACAATCGGCGCCAGTTTCCCGCCTAGCAGCACGCTTCCGCGATTTCCCAGCGACCGGTGAATCCCATCGCCATACCCCGCGGCCAAAACGCCGATCCGCGAAGGCCGCTTGGCCACAAATGTCGCGTTGTAACCAACTCCCGCACCTGCCGGAATGCTGCGTAAACTGATTATCCGCGACCGCAAGCTCATCACCGGCTTCAAAGGCAATCTCTGTTCGGCCTCCTCGCGCTTTTCCATGGGATCGTAGCCCGGATGGTAGCCATACAGAATCGCGCCCGGCCGCACCATATCCGCCCAGGTTTCCGGTCGCGTCACAATTGCTGCGCTGTTCGCCAGATGGACAATCCCCGGATCGATTCGCAGACCACGCAGCCGTTCAAGCGCCGCGTAAAAACGCTCTTCTTGTTCCCGCGTCTGCTGCCCCACGGCTGTGTCCGTGAAAACTTCCGACGAGGCAAAGTGTGAAAAGATCCCGGTGAGCTGCAGGTGCCTCGACTTCCCCAGTTGCCGCGCAAAACATTCCACGTCGCGCGTAGCGATGCCCAGCCGGTTCATACCGGTATCAATCTTCAAATGGAACGGTACGGGCTTCTTACCGCCCCTCCGCGACGCCGCCTTGTTCAGCAGCTCCAACTGCTCGCACCGATGAATCACTGCGGTCAGGTCATGCTCCACCAGTCGCGACTCTTCCCCCGGCACAAAACTGGTCAGCACCAGGATCGGCTTCCGCACTCCGGCCTGTCGCACCGCGACACCTTCGTCCGTGCAAGTGACCCCGAACCAGTCCGACCCGGCCTTCTCCAGCGCCTTCGCCACTTGCGGCCCGCCGTGCCCGTAGCCATTTCCCTTGACGATGGAGAGAATCTTCCGCGGCGCTTTACGTTTTTCCTGCACCGGGTTCACGTACTTGCGAATCGCGTCCAAGTTATATTTCAACGCCCCAAGCGAAACCTCCGCCCATACCGGACGCCGCACTTCCTTGCGGGGACTCTTCTGTGTGCCTGCCATATTCCTTCCGAAAAACTCAGTTTACGACATCCCGGTGCGCCTATCCGCCAGCCAATTTCCCTGCCGCGTGAATGACAACACCCTGCTTCAGCACAACCTAAAGGCCTTTTCTATCTCCGCCTGCGATCACCCAACCCCATCTGAAAAACACACACCTCCCAAAGCAACCCTCACCAAAATCTTTCCTTGTCCACCCCTGTCAGTATTGGTCTTATCCTAACTAGCTAGTGCTGTAGCCTTTCTTGGAGTGCGGGAGCGCAGCTCCCGCTTTTTTTCTTTCTACTCAGGTTCCAATTTACCGTCTCAAATTTGCCCGTTCCAATGCACTAACCCGAAAGACGCAGTCATCTTTAGCGAAGGCGTGGATCTCAACTCCTCCATCTTGAATGCACCCACGGGACCAAGAACCAAGCTATCCTCGTCCTCCGAATGGCCCTCAAAACTGCACAACCTTCGTGCAATGTAAACCCTTTAGAATCAACACTTATAAAACGAGGAGGGGTATTTTTTGATCGAAATCCAGCCCAGGGACTGTCACTCCGGGGAAGGCCAATCCACTCAGACTGTGGCTGAATAGCCGCGCTGCGGCAACAATTACATGTCATCCGGGGCAAACTGCGAGAATGCGTCCGGCGCCGCTTCTTCAAATCGCGTGAACCGGCTGCGAAACACAAACTTTACCATGTCGGTTGGCCCATTTCGCTGTTTCGCGATTCTAAGTTCGGTCTCTTCTCTCTCCTCCGGCGTCGCCCCTGCTTTGAAGAAATGCGGCCGGTAAATGAACATCACCACGTCGGCATCCTGTTCGATGGCGCCGGACTCGCGCAAATCCGAGAGCTGCGGCCCGCGTTCGTCGCGCTCGGGCGCGCGCGTCAACTGGCTCAGCACCAGCACCGGAATCTGCAGTTCCTTCGCCAGCCCCTTCAACCCGCGCGAAATGCTCGACACTTCCTCCTGCCGGTTCCCAAACCGTCCCCGCGCAGTAATCAGCTGGAGATAATCCACCACCAGCATGGAGAGTCCCTTGTCGCGCTTCAGCCGCCGCGCCTTGGCTCCGATTTCCAGCACGCTGATCGAACCTGCATCATCAATCCACAGCGGCGCCGCGGAAATCGTTCCTAGCGACTCCGTCATCCGCCGCCAGTCTTCTTTGCTCAGATGGCCGGTGCGGAATTTGTGCGCGTCAATCTGCGCCACCGACGCCACCAGCCTCTGCAGCAGCGATTCCTTGGACATTTCCAGGCTGAACATCGCCACCGGGTGCCCTCCACGGATCGCAATGTTCTCCATGAGGTTCAGCGCCAGCGCCGTCTTTCCCTGCGAAGGCCGCGCCGCCAGAATCAGCAGTTCGGAAGGCTGCAATCCCGACGTGAGCTTGTCCAATTCGACGTAGCCCGTGGGAATCCCCGTGATGCTCTTCCCTTCCTTAAAAATTCTTTCCAGGCGCTCGAAGTTATCGCGGACGATGTCCTTGATCGGCAGCAATCCCACGCGCACGCGGTCTTCGGCCAGCGCAAAAATCGAAGACTCCGCGCCATCCAGAATCGCGTCCGCGCCGTCCTCGCCCTCGAACGCTCGCTGCTGAATGTTGTGCGTGGTGTGAATCAGGTTGCGCAGGATCGCCTTCTCTTTGACGATCCGCGCGTAGTGCTCGATGTTTGAAACCTTCGGCATGCCGTCCGCCAGCGACGCCAGGTACGGCGCGCCCCCGGACGCTTCCAGGTCCCCCTTGCGATTCAGCTCCTCGGTCAGCGTCACCAGGTCGATCGCCTGCTGTACCTCGCCCAGCGCGATCATTTGCGTGAACACGCGCCGGTGCTGGTCCAGAAAAAAATCTTCCGGCCGCAAGTGCTCGATCGCCGGATTCAGCGCGTTGTTATCCAGCAGAATCGCGCCCAGTACCGAACGTTCGGCATCCAGGTTATTCGGTAAGGGTTTCTCGAGCGTCGCGTCAACAGGCATGAGAGGTTCGTTCAGTAATTCGCCTTTTCTTCGCCTTCATTGTTTTTGTAGCACAAGCTCCGCCAGAGGGCAAGCACGGAGTGTTTGTTCCCGGCTTTGAAAGGTCAGTGGCGCAGAGTGATGACGCATTGTGCGTGGAAGTCCTGTGTGCGTCAATCGGAGTCCTGTGCATCGTTTCGGAAATCTCTGCAAAACTTTTTGCCGCGCTTCACACAAATATTTTCGCGGTCGCCGTTGTCTCGGCGCGGGAAAATGTGCCGCCTTGCGCGAGACACGCATCCAAGCTGTATCTGTAAACCGAGAATAGAGAACGGAGAGTCTCGATGGCGAAGATGAAAGTGGCGCAGGTGCCGAAACCCGGTGCGGATTTTGAAATCGTCGAGCGCGAAATTCCCAACCCAACTGCCGGGCACGTGCGCATTCGCGTGCAGGCTTGCGGCATCTGTCACAGCGATTTCATCACCAAGGAAGGGCTCTTTCCGGGCATTCAATATCCCCGCGTGCCCGGGCACGAAGTCGCTGGCGTGATCGATGACCTAGGCTCCGGCGTCGTGGGCTGGAAAAAAGGCCAGCGCGTCGGCGTCGGCTGGCACGGCGGGCAGGACGGCACTTGTATCGCCTGCCGCCGCGGAGATTTTGCCAATTGCCTCAACCTGAAAACTCCGGGAATCAGTTACGACGGCGGCTATCAGGAATATATGATCGCTCCCGTGGAGGCGCTCGCGGCGATTCCGGAAAGCCTTGACGCCGCCGAAGCCGGCCCGCTGCTTTGCGCGGGAATTACCACCTTCAATGCGCTGCGCCACAGCGGCGCCCTGCCTTCCGACCTCGTTGCCGTGCAAGGCATCGGCGGCCTGGGGCATCTCGGAATTCAGTTCGCCAATAAATTTGGCTACAAGGTTGCCGCCATTGGCCGCGGGCCGCAAAATGCGGCGTTGGCCAAGAAGCTCGGCGCACACGTTTACATCGACAGCAAAGCTACGGACGCCGCACAGGAACTTCAAAAACTCGGCGGCGCCTCGGTGATTCTTGCAACCGCGCCGGACTCAAAATCCATGTCCGAACTTGTCGGTGGCCTCGGTCTGAATGGAACTCTGCTGGTTGTCGGCGCAGGCCAGGGCCCCATCGAGGCTTCTCCGATCCAATTGCTCTTTGGGCGAAGGAGCGTCAAGGGCTGGTCCTCCGGCATCCCCACTGATTCCGAAGACACCCTGCGCTTCGCGGAAATGACCGGCGTGCGCCCAATGATCGAAAAATATCCCCTGGAAAAAGCGTCCGAGGCCTACGCCCGCATGATGAGCGGCAAAGCCGAATTCCGGGTCGTCCTGACTATGTAAGACCCTGTCGCTTAAGAATTAGCACGACTCGGCTGAGATCATCTGGAAGGCGGCGAGCCAGAGCTAGAAGAAAAGCTCCAAGCATCACGAACTGGACAATCTCGCGAGCCTTGACCTGGCACTCTCCGCTTGCCACTTAAAGACGCTTGAAGAGGCCAGCAGGATCGCAATGGGATTCCGGCACGACTTTTATGTCAGGGACATGGTCCGCGCCATCCTTTACGGCGGCCTGCGAGACCAGATCTTGGCTTAGCAGCGACGAAACAGGAAAAATGTAGGGGCGCCGCATGCTGCGCCCCTTTTGAGGAAGTCTCTAAACCCTGATCGAAGGACTCTCTACGCCTCTTTTTCGACCGACACGTTGATCTGCGCGGTCACGTCGCGGAACACTTTGATGGTCACTGGAAATTCTCCGATGGTCTTCAGCGGCTCGGCAAGCTGCGCCTGGCGCTTGTCAATCTTGAAGCCCTGCGCCGCCAGTCCTTCCGCGATGTCGCCGGAGGTGACCGACCCGAACATCTGATCGTTCTCGCCCGTCTTACGCGTGAACTTCAGCGAAACGCCGTTCAGGAGCTCGGCCTGTTTCTGAGCCGCCTCAATCTCCGTGGCCGTTTTCTTGGCCAGCGAAGTGCGGATCCGCTCAATGGCCTTCAAGTTCCCGGCGGTCGCTTCAACCGCCAGCTTTTGCGGCAGAAGAAAATTGCGTGCGTAGCCCGGCTTCACCGTGACCACGTCGCCGCGGTGCCCCAGCTTTTCGATGTCTTCCTGAAGAATGATTTGCATGTCTTCTCTCTAAGCTCCTGTTTCTTTATGCCTTCGGCGCTTCGGCCGCCGGCGTTGCTGTCGCCGCGGCTGGCGCTGGTGTCGCCGGCGTCGGTGCTGCATGCGCGGGCGCGGCATGAACCGGCGCTCCCGGCACGACCACGCGCGGCGCCTGCGTTCCCGCAGCGCTTCCTGCAAATGGCAATAGCGCGATGTTGCGCGCACGCTTGATGGCTACGCCCAGCCACCGCTGGTGGCGCGCGCAAACGCCCGTCATGCGGCGTGGCAGAATCTTTCCGCGCTCCTGCACGAACTGCGACAGGATGTCCGCGCGCTTGTAGTCGATGAAGTCCATCTTCTCGACGCAGAACTTGCAGACTTTCTTCTTCCGGAAATACTGGCGCTTGCCGCGTGGCCGCCCACCGGGACCGCCCGGACCGCCGCCACCCGGACCGCCTTCACGCCGCGGGCCACCGTGCCCGCCGCCCGGTCCGCCATGGCCACCACCGTGGCCGCCTTCACGCCGTGGTGCTCCCCCCGGCGCTGATGCTTGTTTCTGTTCCTCTGCCATACCTTCCACCCTTTCACTGATCGCCCCGATCGGATCGGGAACAAACTTTTTCTGAAACCGGAATTACTTTGCTCGAAGCAAAAAATGCTTTCGCCGCTCGGAACTAGCTCGTCGCCGCGGCTTGCTCCGGCGCTGCCGCCGCTGGAGCGGGAGCCGGTGTGCGGCGCGGACGCCGCGCAGCGCGCTTTTCGCGCTTCAGCGAAAGTTTTTTCTGCCGCTTCAAATCTTCATCCAGACGCACGGTCTGATACTTGATTACGTTGTCCTGCACGCGCAGACGGCGCTCCAGCTCGGCGATCAATTCGCCGTGCGTGGTGCGGATTTCCTGGTGCACGTAGATTCCTTCGCGGTGCTTGGCCACGCGATACGCAAGCTTGCGCGTGCCCCAGTGCTCGGTCTTTTCGATCTTGCCGCCCTTTTCCGCGACGGCATGCTCGATGACCGTGAGCACTTTTTTGATCTCGTCTTCCGGAGTCGCCGGCCGCACGATAAAAACCAAATCGTAATAACGCTCTTCCATGATGACCTCTTTTTCTTTGGACACCGAACGAGCCGGCGTCGCTTCAAATCTTTCCGCCGCGCAAAACGAAAAAACTGTTTCTACTTTTCTTCTGCTTCTTCTGCTTCTTCCGGATCCGCCGGTTTCCGGCGGTTGTACTTCGTCATCGCCGCGTCGAGTCCCTGACTCAGGATCATCTCCACGGCGTCTCCGGCTTCGCCGATCATTTCCGCCGCCACTTCCAGGTCCGCTTTTTTCATCGGCCGCAGAACGTATTCTTTGCGACTATTCAGCGGATGATCGGGTCCGCAACCCAGCCGCAGCCTCGCAAATTCCTGCGTCCCCAGCGAACTGATCACGGACTTTGCGCCGTTGTGGCTTCCCGCGCTGCCGTCGGGATGAATTCGAATCGTTCCCATCGGCAGTTGCGCTTCGTCCCACATCACCAGCAGATCCTGCACATCCAGCTCGTACTTTCCCAGCAGCTCCCTTACGGAAATTCCGCTGAGATTCATGTACGTTTGCGGCTTCGCCAGGGCCACTTCTTCGCCGGCGATTCTTCCACGGCCCACCAGCGCCTTGCCTTCGGGCCGCTCCACGCGAATCCCGCTGCGATTCGCAAGTTCATCCACCGCCATGAAACCCAGGTTATGCGGCGTCCACTGGTACTCCGGATCGGGATTCCCAAGTCCGACAATGAGCCGCATAGACCTTTTTCCAGCCGCCCGCCATTCGAACGGCGCGCGTTACTTTTTCTTTTCGCCTTTGTCGCCTTTGTCGCTCTTTTCCGCCTTGGGCTTGGCTTCGGCTTCGGCGCCTTCTTCGCCTTCCACTTCTTTCTTGCCCTTCTTGATGACTTCGGGCTCGGCCGGCGTCGCCGCATCGGTCGCCACCACTTCCGCAGGCTTCTCTTCTTCGACCTTAAGAGTTACAACGTGAGCGAGCACGCGCTCCGGTTCGGTCAGCAACTTCATCTTGGTGGTGTCCAGCGGCAATTCGCTGGCGCGCAATTGCGCATTCAGGGCCAAGCCGCTCACATCCACACGGAATTCCGTGGGAATGTCCGCAGGCAAGCATTCGATTTCCACTTCGCGAGTGACGACTTCGAAAACGCCGCCTTGCACTTTTACGCCGGAAGGCTCGCCAAACGTGTGGACAGGAACCTTCACCTTCATGCGAACGTCCATGGCCACGCGCAAAAGATCGACGTGCAGCAGTCTCCCGGTGATGGGATCCACGAGCCAGTCCTTGAGGATCGCCGGCTCGTGCTTTCCACCAAGGTCCACTTGAAAGAGCGTGTTGTGGCCGCTCTCGGAACGGAGGATTGCGCCAACCTGTTTGGCATTTACCGAGAGCGTGATCGCTTCACCTTTGCCACCGTACAAAACGGCGGGCAATTTGCCCAGCTGCCGGAGCCGCCGTGCCTCGTTTTTGCCCCGCGTCTTCCGCGGCGCGCCTTCGACTACAATCTTTTCTGCCATGTCCTTCTTCCCCTCTTAAGTTCCAGGCGGGCATGCTTGCCTGTCCACTTCCTGCCATTTCTCAGGGACAGACAAGAATGTCCGTCCCACAAAATCAAATAAACAATTCGCTGATCGAAGTCTCTTCGTGAATCGAGCGAATGCCGCGCGCCAGCAAATCGGCCACGCTCAAGATCTTGATCTTCCCCATTTTCTTCGCCGCTTCGCTGAGCGGCACAGAGTCCGTCGCCACAATCTCCGTGATATTCGACTTCTGGATCCTCTCAATGGCCGGCCCAGAGAGCACGGCGTGCGTGCAAGCGGCAAACACCTGCGTTGCGCCTTCCCGGAGCAGCGCGTCGGCGGTTTTCACCAGCGTTCCCGCCGTATCAATAATGTCGTCCACGACGAGCGTGCTGCGTCCGCGAACGTCGCCGATCAGGTTCATCACTTCGCTCACATCGACGTCCACACGGCGCTTGTCCACAATGGCCAGAGGGGCATCCAATTTCTTCGCGAAAAACCTTGCCCGCTCCACACCGCCAGCATCCGGCGAAACCACGGTCAGATTCGGCAGACTTAGTTGCCGGAAGTGCTCAACCAGCACCGGCGAACCGTACAAGTGATCCACCGGCACGTCGAAATATCCCTGAATCTGCGGGGCGTGCAGATCCAAAGTCAGCGCCCTGCTTGCGCCCGCGGTTTCCAGCAAGTCCGCCACGAGCTTTGCGGAGATTGGAACGCGCGGCTTGTCTTTGCGGTCCTGCCGCGCATAACAGTAATACGGCAGCACCGCCGTGATTCGCCACGCCGACGCGCGCTTGAACGCGTCAATCATCAGCAGCAATTCGAGCAGGTGGCTGTCCACCGGAGCATGGCACGGCTGCACGACGAACACGTCAGCACCGCGGACATTTTCCAGAATCTGAAAATAAATCTCGCCGTCGCTGAAGCGTCCGAGCAGCGCTTTGCCTAGCGGCACGTCCAAATGACGGCAGATGCTTTCTGCCAATACCGGGTTCGCGGTCCCTGAGAAAATCTTAAATCGGTCGTCGTTCACGACGCTCGCGCTCCCTCGGAAACCTCATATATGCGGTTCTATTATGAACGCGGTTGAAAGTTGACAGTTGAAAGCTAAAATAGAGAGAAACGAAGGAGCAAACCAAGCACCGCTCCTGGCCCGATTTTTTCAACTTTCGACTTTCGACTTCTTTAGAGACGCTGAGGCAGAATCCACGACACGCTTGCAGACAACTACTCTGCGATGCGCATCAAACGAGCGTACCTGTCGCGCGAGATACTCTCGCATACGAAGGTCTGGTCGTGCGGAAACCCAACAGCGGCTCGGCGCGCCATCGCTGGGCTCGGGAAAACTCCAAACACCGCCGAACCGCTACCCGCCAGCGAGGCTTCTGCAGCTCCTCTTTGGAGCAATTCCCGCTTGATACGATCAAGCCGGGGATGCCGCCGGAAAACCGGTCCTTCGAAATCGTTCGAAAGGCCGCCTCCCTGCGCGCTCCAGGATAGAGCACAGAACTCAAAGAGTTTAGAGGTTCCGGCAGATTTTGTCAACGCGAGCGGTTTGGCCTTCAGCCAGCGGTAGGCATCGGGCGTCGGGACATGAATTTCCGTCGGGGAGACAACGAGAATGTGCTGTTTGGCGATATCCGTCAGCGGATAAATCTCATCGCCTCTATTAACACCCAGTGCCCGTCCGCCAAGCAAGAAAAACGGCACATCCGCGCCCAGCGCGGCCGTGACTTCCAGCAATCTCGCCGGCGCCAATTTCCTCTTCGTGAGCCGCAGATAACCCAAGAGCGCCGCGGCCGCGTCGCTCGATCCTCCGCCGAGCCCGCGCCCGGCCGGGATCACTTTCTTCAGCCTGATTTCCACGCCACCGCGGATTTTCAGTTCGCGCCGCAGGGCATCCACCGCGCGATAGACAAGATTCTTCTTTGCCGGCTCCGCTGACAGCGGCTGATTTCCCTCGACGTTCAGCGTGATTTCGGACCCGCGCGACGCGCGCAATCGCAATTCATCGTGCAGCGAAATGGTCTGGAAAATTGTCCGCAATTCATGGAATCCATCGGGGCGTTTCCCGAGGATATCGAGGCGGAGATTGATTTTTGCGAACGCGGAAATGCGGACTTCGGGCATGCGCTGGATTATGGCTTCGCAACGCTGGTCGTGGATTTCTGCGCCACACGATGCTTGGTTTGCGAGATCTTTTTCTCGAGTTCCGCGACTTTGTCGGCTTCCAGGTCCGCGGGCAGGGAGCGGCGCCATTCCGCCAGCGATTTTTCCCATTCCGTGGCCGCCAGTTCGCTCCGGCCCATCTTTGCGTAGAGGTCGCCAAGGTGGGAATGAATAGTCGCGTCGTGCCTTTCGCGCTCGACGGCCTTTCGAAGCGTTGCCTCCGAAGCGCTAAACTTATTTTCCTTGAAATAAATCCAGCCGAGGCTGTCCAGGTAAGCCCCGTTGTACGGATCTTCCTTCAACGCCTGCTGCACCAGCGCTTCCGCTTCGTCGAGCCGTATCCCCAGATCGCCCAGCATGTATCCGTAATAATTCAGCACCGGGGCGTTTTTCGGATTTACGGCCAGCACTTTTTTGAACTGCTCTTCGGCTTTGTCGAAAAATCGCTGTCGTTCGTAAATGGCTCCAAGCAGAAACCATACCATTTCCTTTTCTCTCGGCTGGCCCGGCAGCACTTCCGCCGCTCGCGCCGAATCTTCCGCTTCCTTGTAACGGCGTCCGCGCTCGTACACCTGTGCGATGTTCAGGTATGCCTCGCGATCACTGGCATCGCCGTGCAGCTGCGCTCTCAAAATCTTGACGGCTTCGTCGGTCTGCCCGTTTTCGCCGAGCAGCAGCGCCTGGCTCGTTCGAATAGCCGGGTCGGCTGGGTATTTCGCCAGCGCTTCTTTCCCTGTCTGCAGCGCCTTGGACAAATCTTTGGCCGCACGGTAGGTATCCATGATCATCATGCGGGCGCGGCGATCCTCTTCTTCGCCGAGATGCCCCAATTCCTCGAATGTATAAATCGAGGCCTGATAGTTCTGCGTGTCGCGATAAAGCTGTCCCAATTGTTGATAGAGGATGGACAGAGACCGCCTCCGCGAGGGCACTGAGGGCGACTGCCCCTTAATCCCCGTCACCGCATCCGACAATACGCGTATGGCATCCTCGAAACGCCCCTGCGCCTGGTACAGCATGGCCTCGTTGTACATCACTTCCAGACTGCCGGGGGCGTACTGCCGCGCCTTCACCAGATTCTGCTCCGCCTTATCCAGTTGGTGAAGTTCGCGATAAATCTGCGCGATTCGCAAATACACGTCTGAATCGTCCGGCATCACGTCCGAGAGCTTCTCGTAGACCTTCAATGCTTCGGGATATTTTTCTTCGGCCAGCAACGTCTGTCCCAACCCGCGCTGGTGGCTCGGCTCCGAGGGATCGAGTTCGGCGGCCCGGCGATAAGCTTCCTCTGCTTTTGCAAGGTCATGAGCCTGGGTCTGCGCATCTCCCAAGAGGTCCAGCAGCACCGGCGACGGCGAATGTGCGGTAATTCCTTCGAGCAGCGTGACCGCTTCGGTGCCCTTGCCCTCGTCCATCAGCAACTGCGTCAGTTGCTCGACTGCCGGCTCATTTTCCGGATCGGTCTTCAGGATAGCCTTTAATACTTCTTCAGCCTTATCGTGATCGTTCTTCAGCCGATAAAGGCGCGCCAGCCACAGGGCCGATTCCGTGTCCGACGGATCCAGCCGGTTGATCTCGCGGTACTGTTCGATGGCCTTGCTCACTGTCTCCGATTGCGCGTTGCTCGCACTGACATCGCCGAGGCTCCGTAAATAGATGCGCCCGAGCAGCCGCCGCGACTGGACATTGTCGGGGTCACGTTTCAGGATTTCCTGGGCTTCGATCACCGCATCGTGAATGCGCTGCGCTTTCCAGTACATTTCCGCCAACCGCTCGCCAATCACCTGCGATTTTGGGTCGAGGGCATAGGCTTTCTTGTATGCTTCAATCGACTTGGTGGCGTATTCCGGACTGCTGGTGGCTTCGAATTGCTGTTCGTAGATGTGGCCCATCGTGAAGCTGTAGTAGGCTTCGGCGCGCGCGGAGTTCTTTTCAGCGGAAGCGGTTTTCGGGTCGATGAGCTGTTCTGCGGGCGCTTGCGCCACGGCAGCCGCTCCGAACACGCCCGTCAATACGGTAGCAAGAGTAATCTGTCGAAGTTTCATCGTAGCCCCAGAAACGTAAATTATCCCATGCGGCCGAAACGCGGTCAAAAGCCAAATACAAAACGTTTCTAGAGCTTGGGTGCCCCCTTAGCTAGGATGCGAGATGGCCATTAAAAGGTGGGATAAAAGGAAAAAATTTGGCGAGGGTCTGTCTCTCTAGGCATGAGCATGGTACGAAACGGCAATTTGGCCCGCCAAAGTGGCGTTCGCAACAAGAAGTGCGATGTTGGCCTGCAACGTTTTTCCGCCGCTCAATCTTGCCACTTCTTGCAGCAAGAACGGGGTCACGTCCTTTCCTCGCACTCCGGCAGTCTCGGCAGCCGGCAATGCCGCGGCGATGAATGCATCGATTTCGCCGCGCGGAAGGGCGCTTTCCCCGGGAGCGGGATTGGCAAACAAGATGCCCGTTTTTGTTCTCTCGTTTGCGCCGCGTTTTCCCGATCCCCACTGAACTTTCATGACCTTTGCAGCTTCCTCCGGTGTCTCCACGCGATGTACAAGCTGCAGGCCGCTCTCCCTAGAATAAAACGCTGGGAACTCTTTCGTGGCGTAACCCACCACCGGCACGCCGAAAGTCTCCAGCACTTCCAGCGTCCGCGACAGATCGAGGATGGCCTTGGCGCCCGCGCAAACCACGGCCACCGGAGTCCGCCCGAGTTCCGTTAGGTCTGCCGAAATATCCATGGAATTTTCGCCACCGCGATGGACGCCACCAATTCCACCTGTCGCCATGATGCGTATTCCAGCCATCTCCGCGGCGACCATCGTGCCCGCAACCGTCGTTGCGCCCGGCATGCCAGAGGCGAGGACCGCGGCCAAATCCGCGCGGCTTACTTTTGCCACGCTTTCCGCCTGCGAAAGAAAAGAGATCTGTTCCGGCGAGAGCCCCACCACAAGTTTTCCATGCACAACACCGACCGTGGCCGGTGTCGCTCCGGCCTCTCGCACGGCTGCTTCCATCGCGACGGCGGTTTGCAGATTCAGGGGCCGCGGCAGTCCGTGCGCTATCACCGTGGACTCCAAGGCCACGACCGGCTGCCCGCCGGCAATCGCAGCGGCTACGTCTTCACGAACGGTGAGAAATCTATCCAACCGGTTCCTCCAGGCAAGCACCTGCCCTCTTATCGCAAGAAAGCGCGACGCGCGAATCCGATGGCGCAGCGCACGCAGCGCTCAAGCCACCTTGCGGCGGCCCCGCGTTAGGGAATGATAAGATGCCACTGCCATGGGCCGCAAAAAAGATTCCGCCGCAAGCCTTCTCGTCCTTGGCGATCTCAATGTGGACGTGATCGGCCGCGTGGACGGCTGGCCGGTCCCCGGTGGCGAAGGTCTTTGCCCACAACTGGAACTGAATTGCGGCGGCGTTGGCGCCAACTGCGCCCTGGCCATGGCGCCCTGGGGGATCAAGGTTCGTTTGCTGGGCTGCGTGGGCCAGGACGGTTTTGGCGACCTGCTGCTCGATACACTAAGAAGAACGGGCGTTGACGTTGGCGGCGTGCAGCGATGTTCTCGCTCCCTTACCGGCCTTCTTTATATTAGCGTCACTCCCGACGGCCAACGGACGTTTTTCGGCAGCCGCGGCGCCAATCAATTCATGGACCCGACACAAGTTCCCGTCAGTTCGTTCGTTTCATGCGCGGCCGCGCATCTTGTGGGTTACAGCTTTCTGAACCCGGGGCCTGAAAAAATAGCGAGGCGGATCCTGCGGCAGTTTCATTCGCGCGGGAAGTGGGTTTCTCTCGATGTCGGGATGGAGCCGTCCAAAAGAATCCTTCAGAAAATTCTCCGCCTGCTCCCCCATGTGGATCTTCTGTTTATAAGCAGCGAGGAAGCCGCCATCCTTACGGGTCAGAGCAACGCACACAAGTCTTTTCTGCAAATCCAGCGGGCGGGCGCGAAAGAAATCGTAATGAAATTAGGAAAACGCGGATGCCTCATCTCGGATGGAGGAATTCTCCGCGAGATTCCTTCGTTCGCGGTTCGCGCGGTGGATTCAACGGGCGCCGGTGACGCGTTCACCGCGGTATTCCTGCAGGCTCGCCTGCGAGGATGGTCGACGCTCGAAGCAGCGGTTGCTGCCAACGCTGCCGGAGCAGCCGCTGCATGCCGTGTCGGAGCTGGAGCGAGGCTGTCGGACATCGCGGGAACTCTTCGCCTGCTGCGCGGGCGGAGCAAGAGAGGAACTTGGGAAAAAATACGATTACAGATCTTGTCCCGCGCACAAACGATGCGCGGTTTCTGACTGGGGATGATGACTCCCCCGCAACTACTGGGAGATGGCCAGCAGGCGGGCAAGTGAGCTCAATCCGCTGACAACCTCTATCTCTCAATGCAGGAAGTGGCGCATGCCGGTGAAGACCATGGCAAGGCCGAGGCGGTCGGCCGCGGCTACGACGTCCGCATCGCGTACTGAGCCGCCGGGCTGGATTACAGCGGTCGCCCCCGCTTTGGCGGCTTCCTCCACTCCATCGGGAAAAGGGAAAAAGGCATCGGAGGCGACCACAGAACCAGCCAGCGAGGATTGCGCCTTCATCACGGCGATTTTGACGGAATCGACGCGGCTCATCTGTCCGGCGCCGACGCCCAGCGTGGCGCCGTCTTTCGCGAATACGATGGCGTTGGACTTCACGTGCTTGGCTACTTTCCAGGCGAAGCGCATGGTCTGCATCTCTTCCGGCGTGGGCGGGCGCTTCGTCGTCGTGCGCAGATCGCTGTCCTTGATTTCACCGAGGTCGGGTTGCTGCACCAGCATTCCCCCGAGAACGCGCTTCAGCTGCAGTTCACGTTCCGGGTCTAGGCCTCCCGCGGGCAATTCGAGCAATCGCAAATTCTTCTTTGCGGCGAAAATTTCCTTGGCGCGGTCCGCAAACCCCGGCGCCGCAATGCATTCGACGAAGAGTTTCGCGACTTCTTCCGCGGTCGCCGCATCCACTGCGCGGTTGAATGCCAGGACGCCCCCGAACGCCGAAACCGGATCGCAAGCGAGCGCTTTCAAATATGCGTCGCGCAACGTCGCTTGCTCCGCGGTTCCGCAGGGATTGTTGTGCTTGATGATTACTGCAGCTGGATTCTCGAACTCCGCGGCCAGGCTGCGCGCTGCTTCGAGATCGACGAGGTTGTTGTAAGAGAGTTCTTTGCCCTGCAGTTGCTTCGCCGCGGCCAGGCCTTCCGGTGCGCGGCCCGCCGCCACGTACAGCGCCGCAGCCTGGTGGGGATTTTCTCCATACCGCAATTCCTGCTGGCGCCGCAGGGCGATATGCACGCGTTCGGGCAGTACTGGTTTCGTTGCCAACGCAACTCGCCCGGATTCGACGGACAATCGCTCCAAGTCCGTGGTGATCATGCCGTCGTACCGGGAAGTCGTGGCAAAAACTTTTCGCGCCAGTTCCAGCCGGGTCGCCAGAGTCGTTTCGCCGGCGCTTTCGATTTCATTCATCACGCGTGCGAAATCCGCGGGATCCGTCACCACGGTCACGCTCTCGAAATTTTTCGCGGCGGATCGCAGCATCGTCGGTCCGCCGATATCAATGTTCTCGATCAGCTCTTCCGCCGCCAGTCCGGCTTTCGCCGCAGTCGCTTCAAATGGATACAGATTCACGATTACCAGATCGATCGGGGCGATGCTGTGTTCCGCCGCCTGCTTCTGGTCTTCCGCGTGGCCGCGGCGGAAGAGCAGGCCACCGTGCACTTTCGGGTGCAGCGTCTTGACACGTCCGCCCAGCATTTCGGGCCAGCCGGTGAAATCGGAAACGTCGCGCACGGCGATTCCGGATTCACGCAGCAGCTTGGCGGTTCCGCCCGTGGAGAGAATCTCGATCTTCAGCGCCGCCAGGCGCTTCGCAAATTCCACGATCCCCGTTTTGTCAAACACGCTGATCAGCGCGCGCTGCACCGCCATGGATGCCTCCACAATGAGAAAAGCACAACAGTGTAAGGGGCTCGCGCGAATAGGGGAAGTACAGACCCTGTGGGAAACGCCAGGAGGGGCCTACGACTTTACGAGGGCTTTGAGTTTGACCTGGCCTTCGACCACTTCCACGACGTATTCAACATCCTTGCAATTTTTTTGCTTTTGCAATTCCTTGGTTTTCTTGAGGACAAATTCATTGAAGCTGGAGCGTGAAAGTTTTCCGGTCGCTTCTCCGGCCGTTTGCTTGGCCTGCAGGAACGCCTGGTACAACTGGTCGACTTTTTCCGTTTCGCGCTCCGGTTCGGAACAGGTCATTCGGAAAGTCCCGGAGTCTCCTGCCGCGGCTGCAACACTGCGCTCTTCGACTTCCTTTTTTGTGCGCGCGGCTTCGATCTCCTTCGCCGCCGCGCCAAAGTGCCGCTGAACTTTTCCTTCTTCCTTTTGTGCCACTTTTTTCCGGAAGATGTCTTTGTATTTCGCGTAAGTCTGCGAAAGATTATTGAACCGGAACCGCTGCGCGAATTTCAGCTCGCCGCCGCGTTCCGCGTAGCGCTTCACCATCATGTCAATGCGCCACTCAATCTCTGTCGGTGGGCGCTTCCGGCCGCCGCCAAAATACTGATCGTACTCGACCTTGAGCTGCCGAATATCTTTTTCGAGTGTAGCCAGTTCTTCGTCAATGGTCGCCATGCGCGGGGAAAGGCCTCACCTCACCATGCTAAGAGCCTGGAGGAAAACCGTCAACCGGATGGATGGGCGGCGATACGAATGCGGTACCACACTACGAGCATGGCTCGTTTGGACTGCGAGGAAGCGCGGGCGGCGGCAACCTCGCATCGGGATTGCCCAGAAACCGTCGCTGTGCTGAAATGCTTGCATGGAAGCGCGGGGCAAACGAGCGATTTCGGCGGAGCAGACGGAATTGCTACGGCAGATTCCGTCGGTGGACGAATTACTGCTACAGCCGCGGCTTGCGGCGCTTGCAAAACGCGTGGACCGGAATATCGTGGTGGAAGTGGCGCGGGCGGTGCTTGCGGATTTGCGCGGGCGCATCGCAGAAGATTTGAATTGGAGCGCTATCAGCCTGGATGGCGCCTCGGTGGAGGAATTGATCTCCGTACAAGTGGAAAGGATTCTGTCGCGTTCGCTGCAACCCATTATCAATGCCACAGGCGTGATTCTGCATACAAATTTGGGGCGTGCGCCGCTGCCGGAAACCGTGGTGGACGAATTCCGGCGCACGGCAACGCAGTATTCGAATCTCGAATACGACCTCGAGGCGGGGGCGCGCGGAAAACGGGATGTGCATACGAGCGAATTGCTGACGCGGCTGACCGGCGCGGAAGCCGCGATCGTGGTTAACAATTGTGCCGCTGCCGTGCTTGTGACGCTTGCGGCGCTGGCGAGAGGCGGGGAGGTGATCGTCTCACGCGGGGAACTGATCGAAATCGGGGACGGCTTCCGAATTCCGGAGATCATGGAACACAGTGGCGCGATTCTGCGCGAGGTCGGCACGACCAATCGCACGCGGCTCGCGGACTATGAGAACGCCATCAACGAAAAAACGCGCGTGTTGTTGCGCGTGCATCCATCGAATTTCAAGGTGACAGGATTCACGGATAAGCCTTCGCTTGAAGAGTTAGCGGCACTCAGCCAGCGAAGCGGGCTGCCCCTGGTGGAGGATCTCGGTTCGGGCAGCCTAGTGGAGCTTTCCGAGCACGGCGTCAGCGAGCCAACGGTGAAGCAAAGCGTTGGGGCGGGGGTCTCCGTGGTGATGTTCAGCGGGGACAAACTGTTGGGCGGGCCGCAGGCGGGCATGATCGCGGGGAAAAAAGAACTCATTGCTCGCGTGCGGCGGTACCCGCTGTTTCGCGCACTGAGGGTGGACAAACTCACCATCGCCGCCCTGGAAGCTACACTCGGCGCGTATCTTCGCGCGGCCTGGGACGAAATTCCCGCTATTCGAATGATCCGGGCGACTCCGCAGGAATTGAAGCGGCGGGCGGAGAATTTCATTCGCGAGCTGCGTCCGGAGCTTCCGCTGGACGAAGTCGAGATTGAAATCGCAGATGGCACTTCTCTCGCGGGCGGCGGATCAACACCTTCGCAGACGCTTCCGACAAAACTTATTCGAATCGCCAGCGCCCGCTACTCGGCAACGAAACTTGAACAACGGCTTCGCCGTGGTCCTGCTGGCGTCTCGGTGATCGCGCGCGTCGAGGACGACCGGCTCGTCCTCGATTTGCGCACCGTCTTTCCTGAGCAGGAGCCTCTCTTGATCAAGACGCTGTCGGCAGCGCTCCATTAACGAAACCTAAGGATGGGATTTTGTGGCCTTCGCCTGGACGACTGGGGCGCAGCCCGCCACAACGGGCCCATACCGATGGACTTCGCAGCATTGCCAGCTGGTGGTAAGAGCTGCAAGTTAGACTCCACATTCGCTCAACTTGACGAAGTTTTTCGGATATCTTTCCGGGAGATTTGTACGTCGAATAGGGCGACGAGACGGGTGTAGCGCGAGCTCAGCCGCGCGATGCCCACCTTGGCCAGGATACGCAGCTTGCGCCGAAGGAATAGCCTCATGGAAAACCTGCTGCAAGACGTCCGGTACGGCGTCCGCACGCTGGCAAAGAATCCCGGCTTCACGGCCATTGCAGTGCTGACGCTGGCGCTGGGAATCGGCGCGAACACGGCGATCTTCAGCGTGGTGGAAAACTTGCTGCTGCGCCCGCTTCCGTATCCGCAGCCTGAGCGGCTGGTGGAGATCGCGAACACCTATTTGCCACAGATTCCGAAGGCAGGATTATCTCCAGGCGATTACACGGACTGGAAACGGCAAAACGTGAGCTTTTCAAAGATGGGCGCTTACGGGAAGATTTTGCAGGGATTTAACTTGTCGGGTGTGGGCGAGCCGCAACGTGTCCAGGTGGCCTATGCCGACGACGGGCTCTTCCCCATGCTCGGGATTCGCCCGGTCGCAGGGCGGTCGTTTCTTCCGGAAGAGGACCGGGCAGGAAGCGCACCTGTCGTGATCCTGGGCCACCGACTGTGGCAAAGCCATTTTGGCGGCGATTCACGCGTGGTGGGCCGCAGCATTTCGCTCGACAATCAGCGGTATACGGTCGTGGGCGTGTTGCCTGGCGGAGTGCAACTCTCGCGTACTACCGATTTGTGGATGCCCTTCGGCCAGTTCAATGACGACCTCACCGAGCACGTGCATCATGAATTCGTAGCCATTGCGCGGCTCAAGCCCGAGGTCAGCCTGACGCAGGCGCGCGACGAAGTGGGCAGGCTCAATCAGCAGGAGGCGATCGCTTACCCGGACGCCCATAAGAACTTTGGCGTCTTGGTCGAGCCGCTGCAAGATCCCTCTGCCGCTCCATTGCGCACGACTTTGCTGGTTTTGTTTGGAGCGGTCGGACTGGTGCTGCTGATCGCCTGCGCGAATATCGTAAATCTGTTGCTGGTGCGAAACGCCGCGAGGGAACGGGAAGTGGCGGTTCGTACGGCGCTAGGTGCGAGCCCGTGGCAGTTGATCCGCCAACTGCTTACGGAGAGCACGCTGCTTTCCTTGTCGGGCGGCGCACTTGGACTGTTTTTGGCGGTTGGCGGATTGAAAGCACTGCTGACGTTTGTTCCTGGAGAGCTAGCCGTGCTGCGCGAAGCTGGATTGAACGGCTGGGTGCTGGGATTTACGCTTGCCGTGTGTCTGACCGCAGGGCTTGCGTGCGGTTTTTTTCCGGCTGTAGGAATGCTGCGAAACAATCTGGCTGGGGTTTTAAAACAAGGAAGCAAAGGGGCCAGCGCTTCAGGTCATCACCGCACTCATAACCTGCTGGTCATTTCGGAAATCGCGATGGCGCTCGTACCTCTCATCGGGGCTGGACTGCTGCTTCGGAGTTTCCAGCATTTGCTGGAAGTCGATCCCGGGTTCCGGCCAGACCACGTATTGGCAATGGAGATCCAACAGCCAGGGATTTCGTTCGCGCAGTTCAACCAGCTCTCGCCGGAAGCGCAGAAAGCCTATGGGGAGAAGCAGGCTCGTCAATTCGACCAAATCGCCGCCGAGATTCGCACGCTACCGGGCGTTAGAGATGTCGGCGGAATCGATGATTTGCCGCTGGGGACGGAATTGCGCCAGGCCACGCGATTCATCATCGAAGGGCAGCCGATACCAGCCAGCGGGGCTCGACCGATCGCGGAGTTTCGCACCGTGAGCCTGGGATATTTTTCTTCGCTGGGAATTCCGTTGCGCGCGGGGCGCCTTTTCACTGAGGATGATTTCAAGCTGCAGAACACCACCGTCATCAATGAAACCATGGCTCGGCGGTTCTGGCCGCAAGGCGACGCGGTCGGGAAACGCATCAATTTGTGTTCACTGGATCCCAAGCCTTGCTGGACGACGATCATTGGCATCACCGGGAACGTTCACCAGTATGGACTCGACCACGCGCCCACATACGACGTTTATTTTGTGGGAGGATGGACGCCGTATTTCCTGGTACGTACGGCTTCCGAGCCGCTGAGAATCGCGGGAGCGGTCTCGGAGGCCGTGCATCGCTTCGACCGGAATTTGCCGGTGACACGAGTGATGACTATGGACCGGCTGATTTCGGATTCCGTTTCACCGCGGCGATTTTCGTCGGCCCTAGTGGCGATCTTTGCCGGACTGGCGCTGCTGCTGGCGGCCGTTGGGGTCTATGGAGTGATGAGTTATACGGTGAGCCAGCGCACGCAGGAAATTGGAGTGCGTATGGCGCTGGGAGCGCAAATGAGTTCTGTGCGCCGCATGATCCTTGGCCAGACACTTAGATTGACTCTGCTGGGAGTCGGGCTCGGACTGGCAGGAGCACTGGTTGTGGCGCGATTTTTGACCAGCCTGCTCTTCGGTGTCGGCACCTACGATCCAGTAACTTTTCTGGGAGTAGCCGGCCTACTGATTGCGGTAGCTTTGGCAGCCTCGTACATTCCGGCGCGGCGCGCGATGCGCGTGGATCCGATCGTGGCTCTGCGCTACGAATAACTGACAGCCCTGAGCAGGACTTCGAAAAAGATGTGGCATCGTTGATGGTCTGCTCCGCGAAATACCCGACAGACGGTACAATGCCGTCGTGCTCTCCTTCCGAATTGAAAAGGGAAAACTGAAAGCAACGTCGAGGCCATTGCCGAAACTGCGGCCTGGTTGGGCGCTGGTGCGCGTGGAGCTCGTGGGCATCTGCAATACGGACGTAGAGTTGCTGCATGGTTATTACAATTTTCGCGGAGTTCCGGGGCATGAATTTGTTGGCACGGTGGAACAATTGCGCGGTGTGTCGGCTGCGGAGAAGAAAAAATGGCTGGGGCGACGGGTTTGCGGGGAAATCAATATTTCGTGCAGGGCACTGGGGCGGCGTCCCGTGTGCGACTTTTGCCGGCGTGGATTGAAGGCGCATTGCGCGCGACGGACGGTACTCGGGATCATCGGTCATCCCGGGGCTTACGCGGAATACCTGACGTTGCCGCTGGAAAATCTGCACGCAGTGCCGGAGGGCGTGTCTGACGAGCAGGCGGTGTTTGTCGAACCGCTGGCCGCGGCGTGTGAAATTCTGGAACAGGTAGATGTAAGGAGAGTTCGCGAGGCGGCGGTGCTGGGGGACGGGAAGTTGGCGCAACTGATCGCGCGAGTGCTGCGCACGGCGATTCCGCGCGTGGTGATGTACGGCAAGCACGAAAGGAAGCTGGCTCTTGCGCGGGACGCTGGGATTGCGACTAAGGCAGTCCGTGGAGATGGACGTGATTTGAAGCGAGTGAGAGAAAAATATCGGCTGGTGGTTGAAGCCACGGGCTCTCCCACGGGTTTAGCGCTAGCGCAATTGATGACGGAGCCGCGGGGCACGCTGGTTCTGAAGTCTACGTTTCATGGGGCCGCGCCAGTGGAGACCTGGCCGATCGTCGTAAAGGAAATCACCGTGGTCGGGTCGCGGTGCGGGCCATTTGCGAAGGCGATGACTTTCCTGCGCTCTGGCAAGATTGACCTCACTCTGCTGATCACGCGTGCCTTTCCTTTGAGTGACGCGCTGGCGGCAATACACTTTGCTCAAGGGCGAGGCGTCATGAAAGTCTTGCTCAAGCCAGATTCGGAAACGGAATAACACAGAGTTACTGAGAACGCAGAGATCACAGAGCGGAGTTAGAGCCGGTTGATGCAGGAGGCGACGCAGGCGGCGCCGAAACCGTTGTCAATGTTGACGACAGTGACGTTGGAGGCGCAGGAATTGAGCATGCCGAGGAGCGCGGAAACGCCGCCGAAGCTGGCGCCGTAGCCGACACTGGTGGGAACGGCGATGACTGGTATCGCAACGAGGCCGCCCACGACGCTGGGCAGAGCGCCTTCCATTCCGGCAACACAGATGATCACGCGCGCCTGCGTCAATGTCTCGCGGTGCTCGAGCAGGCGGTGAATGCCGGCGACACCGACGTCGTAGAGATGCTCGGCGCGGTTGCCCAGCATGCGTGCGGTAAGAAGGGCTTCCTCTGCTACGGGAATGTCGCTGGTTCCCGCGGAAATCACCAGGATTGCTCCCTTGCCAGTGATCTCTGTGTTGCGCTCAATGGTAATGGCGCCGGAAAGTTCGTAAAACTTCGCACTGCGCGCGTCTTTTCCGCCGGTACGTTTCACGGCCGCAAGAATCTTTTTGTCGGCGCGGGTGACAAGGATATTCTGCCGCGAATCCTTCGTGCGCAGCATGGCGCGTACAATTTCCGCTACCTGCTGCGGAGTTTTGCCCTTACCGAAAACGACTTCGGCAAAACCCTGGCGGAGCGCGCGGTGGTGATCCACCTTGGCGAAGCCGAGATCTTCGAATGGGAGATGCTTGAGACGCTCGACGGCTCTGTCCGGAGCGAGCGCGCCAACCTTCACGGATTCCAGAATTTTCAAAAGTTCAGATTGATTCATATTCTCCGGCCGCAGCGAATTCTATCATCGCAGACGACGATTGCCTTTGCTTGACTTGCCGGAACGCCGCTGCGAGACTGATTCTACGCGCGCAAAAACATGGCTGACACACAAAAACAGATTGTCACCGTGGGTGTGACCGGGGCCAGCGGAGCGATCCTGGCCGAGAAGATGCTGGCGCTGCTCGAAGAGGATGCGCGCGTCGCGCGTGTTCATCTGGTGGTCACGGAAGCGGGTCAGCGGCTGTTTGCGGAAGAGCTGGGCATTACTTCCGGAGACTTGAAGCAACTGCCGAGCCGCATTCTAGGGCACACCGTCGCAAAGATCGATGTGCTGCCGAATAAGGATGTGGGAGCATCGATTGCATCAGGCAGCTATGCGGTGGATGCAATGGTGGTGATTCCGTGCTCGATGGGGACGCTGGGCGCGATAGCAAATGGCATCAGCGATGATCTGGTTGCGCGGGCAGCGGACGTGATGCTGAAAGAAGGGCGGAAGCTGGTGCTTTGCGTGCGCGATACGCCGTTCAATCGCGTACACCTGGAGAACATGCTGCGCGCGCAGCAGGCAGGCGCGGTGATCATGCCGGCGGTGCCGGCGTTTTATCACCAACCGAAAACGATCGAGGACCTTGTTATCCAATATGTTTGTCGGGTGTTGGCGCAGATTGGGCTTTCGCAGGAAAAGATGTATCGCTGGACGGGCACGCCCGCGTCGAAAAAAGCGCTGGCGTGACGTAGCGCGTAAATCAGAAATGGCGAACCGCATCAAAACCGTGCTCGAGATGATTAAGTTTGAGCACTCCGTGTTTGCGCTGCCGTTTGCTCTGACAGGGGCGTTGCTGGCGGCGCGCGCAACGCGTCACGGTTGGCCTTCGCTGGGACAGCTTTTGTGGATTGTCGTGGCAATGGTGGCAGCTCGATCCGCCGCGATGACCATGAACCGTATCGCGGATCTTCGTTACGACGGTGAAAATCCACGCACGAAACAGCGGGCACTGCCGAGTGGGACGCTTACGCTGGAATTCGCTTGGTTTTTCACGGTGGCTGCGGTCGCAGTATTTTTTGTAGCGGCATGGCAATTGAATCCGCTTGCATTGAAACTGGCGCCTGTAGCGATCGCTATCCTGTTTTTCTATTCCTTCACGAAGCGATTCACCAACTGGTCGCATCTCTTTCTGGGACTTGCTTTGGGGATTTCGCCCGCCGCCGCCTGGATCGCGATTACGGGTGGGCTCGATCCGCGCATGCTGATTCTGTGCGCGGCGGTAACGTTGTGGGTCGCCGGGTTTGACGTTCTCTATGCTTGCCAGGATATTGAGTACGACCGGCGCGCGGGACTCTTTTCCGTGCCGAAGAAATTCGGGATTGCCAGGGCGCTGCTGATCGCGCGGGTAATGCACTTCGGCGTGGTTACGCTGCTGGTGTGGCTGGCGTTCAGTTTTGGATTGCCGTGGCCGGCGTGGGCGGGGATCGCGGTGGTGGCGGCGCTGCTCGGTTATGAACATTCTCTTGTCAAAGCGGACGATTTGAGCAAGCTGGACGCTGCGTTTTTTGCCGTGAACGGCTATATTAGTATGTTGTTCCTGCTGTTCTGGGGAGCGGCAGTAGCGGTTTGGCGCGTTTGAAATTCTCGACGAATTCATAATGAGCGAACTGACGATTACCGATCAGCGGTTGAAGCCGATTGCGGAGAAAGTGCTTGCGGGCACGCGTCTGGGTGTCGAAGACGGCATTGCGTTGTACCGTTCGCCGGACCTGCTGGCCGTTGGATGGCTGGCGAATCACGTCCGCGAGAAGAAGCACGGGAACGTAACGTATTTCAACGTCAACCGGCACATCAATCCGACCAACATTTGCGTGGCGCATTGCAACCTCTGCGCTTTCGGCCGCGACCCAAATGCGCCGGGCGCGTACAATTTTTCGCTCGAGGAAATTTACGCGCGCGCCGAACAGGGCGCACGGGAAGGTGCGCTGGAGTTCCACATTGTGGGCGGCTTGCACCCGGATTTGCCGTTTGAATATTTTCTGGAAATGATTCGCGGGCTGAAGCAGCGCTGCCCCGGCGTGCACTTGAAGGCGTTTACGATGGTCGAGGTGGGCTACTTCGCGCGCATCGCGAAGCTGTCTACCAAGGAAACGCTGGTCAAATTGAAAGAAGCAGGCGTCGATTCCCTGCCGGGGGGCGGGGCGGAGATTTTTCATCCTCGGGTGCGCCGGATTATTTGCGATCACAAAGTCAGCGGGCAGATGTGGCTGAACATTGCGCGGCAGGCGCATGAGATTGGGCTGCGCTCGAACGCGACGATGCTCTACGGGCACGTGGAAACGGAAGAAGAGCGCGTGGATCATCTCGTCAAACTTCGCGAATTGCAGGATGAGACTCACGGTTTCGTGGCGTTTATCCCGCTGGCGTTTCATCCGGATAATACGGCGCTTTCGCACATTCCAAAGCCGACGGGCTACGCCGATTTACGCAACATCGCCGTGTCGCGGCTGCTGCTCGACAATTTCGATCACATCAAGGCGTACTGGATCATGCTCTCGCCGAGCATCGCGCAGATCGCACTGCGCTTCGGGGCGAACGACCTGGATGGAACGGTTGTCGAGGAAAAGATCTATCACGACGCCGGGGCGAAAACCTCAGAGTTCACGCCACGCAACGAATTAGAGCGTTTGATCCGTGCCGCCGGCCGGGTGCCGGTGGAAAGGGACACGCTCTACCATCCGGTCGACCGCTCGAAGATGCCGCCGCCACCGCCGCCTACGCGACCGGACCTGATAAGCCTCACGCTAAACGTCTAGTCGTTTGCCATTCCAATTCAGCGAACAGTTGCAGCCTTGGCCACTACTTTTTCCAGTACTTCGGGGGGCAAGGTCGCGTAGCCCTTTTCCTGGGCGATCTTTTGGCCGCTGGTGTAAACCCACTTCAAGTAAGAGGCCACGGTGCTACCCCGGCCAGGATCCTTGGCCACGGCAGGAACATAAAGCCACGTGAAACTGCTGATTGGATAACTTTCGTTGCCCGGCGAATTTGTCAACGAAACGCGGAAGTCATTGTTCATTTTGCTGCCGCTGGCAGTTGCGGCGGCGGCGATCGACTTTGTGGAAGGCCTGACGAATTCACCCGCCGAATTCTTGATGCTGGCCATGCGGACGGCCGAACCGGCGGCGAGATTTAGTTCGGTGTAGCCAATTGCGCCCGGCGTGACCCGCAACTTCCCCACCAAATCCAGCGAGCGCTGAAAGCTCAGACCTACAGGCCATTTCGGAGACTCGCCGCGGCCTGCGAGGGATAGGAACTCCGGGCTTACTTTGGCGAGGTAGTCGGAAAGAACGTAGTTAGAGCCTTTGCCGTCGTTGCGGTGAAGAACCTGAATGGGAAGCTCCGGGAACTTCATGTCCGGGTTGAGCTTCGCAATCGCCGGATCGTTCCACTGTTTGATTTTCCCGAGGAAGATATTGGCCAGCACCGGACCCGTTAGCCTGAGCTCGCCTTTCACATCGGGCAGTTCGTAGATGATGACAATCCCGATCACGACGGCGGGCAGTTCAAGAATTGGCTTGCCCGCTGCACGAAGCTGGGCATCCGGTATTGGTGCATCCCCGCCGCCAAGATCACCGGAGCCCGCAATAATGTTTCTGGCGCTCTCCGCAGTACCCGTTGCCATGTAGCGAATTTCCGTGGAGGGTTGATACTTATGAAATTCTTCGATCCAGCCTTTGTATAGCGGTTCAGGCATACTGGAGCCCGTTTCAACCAGCACGATATTTTCCTGGCCGCGAACACCGGCTGGAAGCAAAAGTATCCACCCAAGAAAAGCAGTAACGAGCCTGTACGATCGGTTGCGCACACGATCCTCTCTGTCTTACGCAAGTTTTGGCCAAGTCCGCGAGCAGCCACCAAACCAGTGCTACAGGGTATTCCCGAAGAGTAGCGAAAGGAAGCGAGAACAGGAAAGAGGATGGAAGTACAGTTGTGCGGAATCTGGCACTAAACGTTTGACGAAACTGCAACTTCGGTGAGCTCTTTCCCGTCTCAAGCCTGTACCGAAACGCGGTGCGAGGAGATTCTCTCGAATGCGCACGATTCTACTGCTCACGATCTCAAATATCTTCATGACCCTTGCGTGGTATGGCCATCTAAAATTCCGCAGCGAGGCGCTCTGGAAAGTGATCATGGTCAGCTGGGGAATCGCTTTCTTCGAATACTGTTTCCAGGTACCTGCGAACCGCATCGGCTCCTACCAATTCTCTGCCGCGCAACTGAAGACGATTCAAGAGATCATCACACTGTCGGTTTTTTCCGTTTTTTCAGTGCTATATCTCGGCGACAAATTCAGATGGAACTATGGCGTCGGGTTTGCTTTCATCGGGGTGGCGGCATTTTTTATCTTTCACAGGTGGTAGGCCAAATAATCCCGGCCTACCTCTACGTCTCCGCCTCGCGCGCGTTCATGGCCTTCCGGCGTGACGACCTCGGCTATCGCTTGAACACCATCGACCTTGCCAAAGCACGCTTTGTTCGGGTCTCCATCTTCCAGTTCCGGCCAGGCTAGGAACAAGACTTTGCCGAGGGCCGTCCGCGCGCGGGCCAGGATTTATGAAACCAATGAGATCGAGACTCCCTGGATGATTTAGCAGGTTCATTCAGGACTCCCACTGCCCGCGCTCCTTGAATTTCAGCCGATGAATTCGCTCGGCGAGATTGACGATGCACTTGATCGAAACAAGACGGGCCGCCACATCGCAGGCCAAGGACGGCAATTGCCGGCGCAAGAGTGGATGAAGGACGCAGAAGTCACCATTGAAATCCAGATTTACAGCGTCAGCTTGCCGATGGGCCATCTCGCTCTGCAGGCAGAAGCTGCGGCGGCCACACCAGGACATCCTGCCTTCGCGCAAAATGCAGCAGCGGTTGTGAAGTCGGCGCAATCCCCAGCGACTCCGGCATTGAGTTTCGGACAAATTCCGCTTCGGCGCGCTGCAGCGGCCAAGGCGAATGATGTATCTCGCCGCGAATGATTCGGCTGCGCGCATCGGCCGCGTAAAGGCAATACCGTTCGGTCAAGAAATGCTCCAGCGTCCCGCTCTTCGGCGAAAAGACGTCGCCAACTGGACGGTACCGGCCTTTCAGTGATGCGGCTGGCGCTCCGCGATGCGTCCGCTCACTGCTGTATTGAATCCAGCCTTGCTGGTACATGCAGGTCATTCGGGCCCGAAAATAGGGCAAGTGAAACCATGCCCGCGCGATGGTGACGGCCAGCGAGTTCCCCGCGTCCAGACTGAAAAACCACACGCCGGGCTTTCCGCCGCACGTCACATACGTTCGGACATTCAGCTCAGGGAATCGAGAGAGCCACGGCAGCGCAGGTGTCCCGCGCAAACGGACGCCAGTCATGCGAAATGGAACGACTGCGAGCCAGGCCTGCCCTTCAAATGCGTCGATTTGCAACTGCGGCGGAAGGAGCGGACGGAATGCGGCAACGTCGACCGGCCAGTGCGCAAAGAGCAGGTCATGCCAGCTCTGCGCCATCACCCACGATCCTGCGGGAAGCGGCCACGGCCGGTGCGCGACTTCCTCTAAGGGCTGGCTCATTGGCGTGCACAAAGCTTTCTCGACAAGCTCATTTCCTGAATATACCCTTCCAATATGCCCGAGAATCGAATTCTCTGGATTCAAAAAGAACGAAAGAACCAAAAGGAGAGAAAGCATGCAGCGCAAAGCATCGGCGGTTTGGCAGGGCGGTCTGAAAGACGGGAAGGGGTCCATTTCGACCGATAGTGGCGTTCTGAAGCAGACGCAATACTCCTTCAGCACGCGCTTTGAGAACGGTGTGGGCACAAATCCGGAAGAACTTCTCGCCGCTGCGCACGCGGGCTGCTTTACGATGGCGCTTTCGGCGCAACTGGGCAACGCCGGCATGACCGCGAGCAGGCTGGAAACAACTGCCACGATTTCCCTCGATAAGCTGCCGGACGGATTCGCCATCACCAAAAGCCACCTGGACCTTGTTGCGCAAATCCCGGGCGCGGACAAAGGCAAATTCGACGCCGCGGTGAAAGCCGCTGAAACCGGCTGCCCCGTCTCGAAACTCTTCAAAGCAGAAATCAGCGTCAGCGCCCGGCTGGAATCGTAGAGTCCAGGCGTTTTCACAGGAAGTTTTCATCCAACAGGCCGACCAGGTACAATGCCGCACATGATCTCAGCTCCGGGGGCCTTCGCTGCAGGTGTAGCGATCTTTCTGATCGTGCTGTGGGACGCGTTCGAGGCCATCATCTTGCCGCGCCGCGTTACGCGAAAGTTTCGCCTCGCTCGTCTTTTTTACCGCTCCACCTGGGGCTTGTGGAGATTTGTGATCTGTCTCATTCCCAGACAAAAGTCGCGGGAAGCCTTGCTGGGTTTCTATGGCCCGCTTTCCCTTCTTGTTCTCGTCGGAGTCTGGGCCGTTGGCCTGGTGCTTGGCTTCGGCCTAATGCAACTCGGCGCCGGCTCTGCCGTGGTAATGACGGGCGGACAGCGTGGCTTTCTTACGGATATCTATCTCAGCGGCACGACGTTTTTCACGCTCGGCCTCGGTGACGTCATTCCCCGATCCGGATTGTCGCGTGCCTTAGTCGTCGCCGAAGCTGGTTTTGGTTTCGGTTTTCTTGCCGCGGTGATTGGTTACCTGCCATTCATCTACGGCTCGTTTTCCAAGCGCGAGGTTAACATTTCACTCCTTGATTCCCGCGCTGGCACACCGCCAACTGCCGGCGAGCTGCTCCGCCGCCATAGCTACGACCACGGCATGGATGCTCTCCGCGTTCTCCTCAAGGATTGGGAGCTTTGGTGCGCGGAGCTGATGGAAAGCCACCTTTCGTATCCCGTGCTGGCCTATTTTCGCTCGCAACACGATAACCAGTCTTGGATCGCTTCGCTCACGGCGATCCTGGACACTTGCGCGATCGTCATTGTTGGAATAGAGGGCGCTTGCGAAAAACAGGCCGAGCTCACGTTTGCAATCGCGCGCCACGCCGTTGTGGACCTTTCACAAGTCTTTGGAACGGCGCCGAAGCCGCTGCCGCACGACCGCCTGCCCGCCCGGGAGTTGCGTCAAATCCGCGACATCCTCGCGCAGCACGGCATGAAACTCCATGACGGCGAACAAGCCGACAGCAAACTCGCGGAGTTTCGCAAAATGTATGAGCCGTACATCTATGCGCTCGCCAATTATTTAAACCAGACGCTGCCGCCATGGATTCCGGCTAAAAAAGGCAAAGACAATTGGCAGACCACTGCCTGGGCGCAGTCCGCTGGACACGTTAAGAAAGAAGTGGCCACCGTCGTCGCGGACGACCATTTCTGAATTTCGCGGATTAAGGCGGTCTAACGCCCTTCTTCCGTTCGCTTTCCCTCACTGGAGAATAACAATGAAAGCCATTGTCGTTCATCAATTCGGCGGTCCCGAAGTTCTAAAGCTTGAAGAGGTTCCAACGCCGAAGCCTGCCGCCGGTCAAGTTCTCGTGCGCATCCATGCCGCGGGCGTGAATCCCTATGACACTTATATGCGCGCTGGCACCTACGCCGTCAAACCGCCGCTTCCCTACACGCCGGGCTCGGATGCCGCAGGAATGATCGAAGCGATTGGCGATGGCATCAAGAACGTAAGACCGGGAGACCGCGTTTACACCGCTAAGACCGTCACGGGCGCTTACGCGCAGTACGCTCTCGCGCTCGAAGAGCAGGTTCATCCCCTGCCGGAAAAAATCAGTTTTGGCCAGGGCGCAGCCGTGTGGGTTCCTTACGGGACTGCCTACCATGGGCTCCATCATTCTGCGGAAGCGCATGCCTCCGAAATCGTCCTGGTGCACGGCGCGAGCGGTGGAGTCGGCAGCGCGGCTGTGCAAATGGCACGAGCCATGGGCCTCACGGTCTTCGGTACGGCCGGAACGCAAAAGGGCATCGAACTTGTCAGGCGCGAAGGTGCACACCAGGTTTTCGATCACAGCAAGGCGGGTTATCAGGATGAAATCTTGAAAGCCACCGGCGGCCGCGGCGTGGACATTATTCTGGAAATGCTCGCCAATGTGAATCTATCCGCCGACTTCAAACTCCTCGCAACCAATGGCCGCGTGATCATCATCGGCAACCGCGGCGAGATTACTATCAACCCCCGCGACTTGATGCTGCGTCGCGCCTCCGCTCGCGGCTTCACACTCTGGGCCATCGCTTCCGAGGAGGAAGCGGAAATCCACGCCGGACTCATCGCCGGACTCGAAAACGGCACCCTGCGCCCCGTTGTAGGAAAAGAACTGCCTCTCGCCGAAGCCGCGCGCGCGCACAAAGAGATCCTCGAACCTGGCGCCGCCGGGAAAATCGTCCTTGTTCCTTAGCGAATTTTTAGAAGCTACCGCCTGCGGATGGAGATGTTGTCGGCGGTCAAATTGTTCTAAGTTCATTTACGATGGTGATCTTGCCGTATAATCATGGTTCTCGAATTTAGACGCTGAGAAATCCAAGCAGGCCGTGGAATCACTTTCGACGTGTACATCGCCCTCACACTCTCGGTCGGTCTCGCAGCGCAGAGCCCCATCGTCCGCTATTGGCACAAATTCACCGATAGGACGTTTGCAGGCATCTACCACGCCAATGCCTTCGACCTGGCGATGATGATTCCCTACTTCATCGTCCTCCTGGTCCTGGCAGTTTACGGGCTCCATCGCTATTGGCTGGTCTACGATTATTTTGCTTATTCGAAAAATGTTCCTCCGGCTCCGCCTCCAGTCGCTCAATGGCCGCGCGTCACCGTGCAATTGCCCATTTTCAACGAGCGCTACGTTATCGAGCGCCTGGTCGAAGCTGTCTCACGCTTCGACTACGCGCCCGAGCTGCTGGATGTGCAGGTCCTCGACGACTCCACCGACGAGACTTGCGAAGTCGCCCGCGCCTGCGTTGACCGCCACTCCGCTCAGGGCATGCCCATCGTTTACATCCACCGCACCAACCGTGAAGGCTACAAAGCCGGCGCCCTCGAAAACGGCTTGAAAACTTCCAAGGGCGAATTCGTCGCCATCTTCGACGCCGACTTCCTCCCCGAGCCCGATTTCCTTCGCCGCACCATTCCCTATTTCATGAATCCCGAGGGCGGCGCCAAAATCGGCATGGTGCAGACGCGCTGGACCTACCTCAACAGTGATTATTCCCTGCTGACCAACGTGGAAACCATTCTTCTCGACGGCCATTTCGTGGTCGAGCACGGCGCGCGCTCCCGCCGCGGCACCTTCTTCAATTTCAACGGCACTGCCGGCGTCTGGCGGCGCAAAGCCATTGACGATGCCGGCGGCTGGGAGCACGACACGCTTACCGAAGACACCGATCTTTCGTACCGCTCACAGCTCAAAGGCTGGAGATTTCTCTACCTTCCGCAAATCGAATGCCCCTCCGAACTTCCCGTGGACATGAACGGCTTCAAAGCCCAGCAAGCGCGCTGGGCCAAAGGCCTCATGCAGACGGCCATAAAGATTCTCCCGAGAATTCTGAAATCGGACGCGCCCTGGCACGTCAAAACAGAAGCCTTTTTCCATCTCACCGGCAACATCAGTTACCCGCTCATGATCCTGCTTTCCACTATGCTGCTGCCCGCGATGATCGTGCGCTTCTATCAAGGCTGGTTCCAGATGTTGGTGATTGATCTGCCGCTCTTCCTGGCTTCCACCTGTTCGATTTCCAGCTTCTATCTGGTCGCGCAAAGAGAACTGCGGCCCAAGACCTGGTGGCGCACATTTCTCTACATGCCCTTCGTCATGGCCACCGGCATAGGAATTTCCGTGCGCAACGCGCAAGCAGTGATCGAAGCTCTACTCGGCAAAAAAAGCGAATTTGCCCGCACGCCAAAATTCAATATTGAAGGCAAGCAGGGCACGTTCGCAAAAAAATCCTACAAGAACAAAGCCGGCTGGATGCCCTACGCGGAAATCTTGCTGGGCTTGTATTTCTCGCTTACCATTTTTTACGCCATCTTCAACGAAAACTACGCCACCGTCCCCTTCTTGCTGCTCTTCGTCTGGGGCTACTTGTATACCGGATCGATGTCCCTCGGCCAAACATACTTCGCGCGCCTCCGCTTCGGCGTCAACGCACCAGAAATGCGTCCTGCCACTTCAGGCGCCCCGGGCTTCTGATTTCTTTCTATCCCAGGTCCGGTTGACGTGCTCTTCATTTTCGCGCGTGGCCCATCAAAGCTACACTGCACGATCGGCGGAGGCGGAGTGGAAGAGCTCTCATTCAAAAATGGTGACGTCGGCTTGCACGCTGTCGCGGCGGGCCCGGACTCTGGTCCCGTGGTAATGCTTCTCCATGGCTTCCCGGAATTCTGGTATGGCTGGCACCGGCAAATCGAGCCGCTGGCTGCCGCCGGCTTTCGCGTCATTGTCCCCGACCAGCGCGGCTACAACCTCAGCAGCAAGCCCGCCGGCGTGGCGGCTTACGGTTTAGCCGACCTTGTGTCCGATGTCATCGCTATCGCCGATCAGCTCGGCCAGGAGAAAATTTCTATCGCCGGGCACGATTGGGGCGCCGCCGTCGCCTGGAGCGTCGCCCTCCTGCACCCGCAACGGATCGCTAAGCTTGCTGTTCTAAACGTTCCTCATCCCTCGGTGATGCGCAGATTCCTGAGCACACGCCCGCGTCAGGTCCTCCGTAGCTGGTACATGTTCTTCTTCCAGCTCCCCTGGCTTCCGGAGGCGCTCTTCTCCGCTTTCAACTATCGAATCGGGGCGCGCGCGCTTCTACGTTCCAGCCGCCTGGGCACCTTCTCCGATGAAGACCTTGCCCAATACCGCGCCGCGTGGTCTCAAACTAGAGCCGTCACCGCCATGGTCAACTGGTACCGCGCGCTCTTCCGCACTCGCGCCAAATTTCCAGACAAAATCGTTCGCGTCCCCACTCGTATTCTCTGGGGCGAACGCGACGCTTTTCTGCTAACGGAAATGGCGCACGAAAGCCTGCGTTACTGCACGAATGCAGATCTCTTAACCTTCGCCAATGCCTCGCATTGGCTCCAGCACGAAGAGCCCGCTCGCGTCTCCGAATTGTTGATTGATTTTTTTCGCAGCTGATCGCTGCTTCCGTTGATGACTTGCGATCCGAGTCCCGCTTCTCTCATTCAAACTGAACGAAGACAATCTCCGGGCTGGATCCCAAGCGCAGCGGCGGTCCCCAGGTCCCCGCGCCGCTGCTCGTATAAATCAGCATCTTGCCAATTCGGCTGAGCCCGTACACGAACTGGCGATAAATCCTCTTCGCCATCCACGTCCATGGGAAAAACTGTCCTACGTGGGTGTGCCCCGAGACTTGCAGCGAAATCCCTTCCTGCTCCGCAATGTGCGGCCGGTCCGGCGCGTGGGTAAGCAGAATACTCGCCCGGTTCCGGTCGACGCCGATTTGCCGCAGCACCTTCTGGAAGTGTTCGTCGTGGGTGGCATGGTTGTACGGCACGCCCACGATCTGCAATCGATCCGCTTCCACTTTCTCGTTGTGCAGCACCCGCACTCCCGCACTGCTGACCGCTTGCAGGTACCGCGAATCGTCGCCAAACTGTTCGTGGTTCCCCGCGACAAAATACGTTCCCTGCGGCGCGCGCAGATTGCGCAATGGCTCAGCAGCCTTCGCCGCATCGATCGCCGTACCGTCGTATAAATCACCCGCCAGGAAAACTGCGTCCGGATTCTCTCTCATCACCTTAGCCACGATTCGTCGCAAAAAGCCGCCGTTGCGCACATGCCCCAGGTGCAGATCGCTGACCAGCGCCGCCTTCCGTCCACGCCAGGCCTCGGGCAAATTCTCAAGCCGCACCGTGATCCGCCGGACGCGCGTCCACCCGGCATTCAACAACCCTCCAACTCCGCTCAACACCGCGACGGCGTATAGCGCCTCCACGATCTCGTGGAAATTCACGTTCGCTCCCGCAAAACGCGTCACTCCGAAAACCGCCCAGGACGCGACCGTCGCAAAAAACAGAAAACTCACAATCCCGAGCCACACTGCGGCGATCCGATAGAGCGTTCTCACCGCGGGATTTGTAAATCGAAACGCCAGCAGCGAGGCCGCCAGAAAACTCACCGATAACACGCCCACGGTCACCCTGAGCCATGGGAAGACAGAGGCCTCACTCCCTGCGGCCGCGAAAGTCCACGTCTTGTAAATGAAAAAGTGCGTCAGAAACAAAACGGATTGAATGACGGCTATAAGACCGATGAATCCCGCTCGTATTCGCATAGAAGGTTAGATTCGCCGAGCCGCCAAAACGGTATCTGTTTGTTCGGGTCGCTGCGGCCCTAATTACACACCATTAGCGCAGGTGCAGCACGCCTCCCGCCATTCCGGGAAGCGTGCCCCGGCCAAAGAAAACGGCGCGTCTGCGGCTCAATCGCCGTGGTGATCCCTGATCATTCTGGTCACCAGAGTTGGAGCTCCTGGCGTACTGAACAGCAGCCCTTTCACCGACACGGTGTTGCCCACAGCCAGCGAGGTCTGGTTCGGAAAGTCCTTGAAGTCCATTCCCGAAAGCATCTGGACTGTAATCGCTGTGACCGGCGGTGTTGCGCCGGTGAACAAGGGTGAGAGATTCGTCAGCGCGAAAGTGCCAGTCGCCGAGTTTATGCTTCCGACTTGGCCCGTGATCTGCGACGGCCACAAGCGCACCAGGTCCGTGGTGACAGTGGTGACTCCGCCGGCCGACATAACCGTCCCCCGCCGGACTTGCACGTCTTGGCCCACCATCAAGTCGGTAGCGCTGGCGAAGCTGAAACTCAGATTGCTAAAGCCTCCGCCCTCGCCCATTTCTTCCCTGCCTACCTGGAAGGTGGCATTCGGGGCAATCGTGACGACGACAGGAGAACCTTCCGAAATCCCATTCACGGGAGGCTCTTCCCTAAAGACCACCATGTGGAACTGCGTGTTGCTGTCCACGCTGGTGATTGTTCCCTTGATCGCCTGCTTGTTGGCGTCTTCCTCAAACTCCACGCGCTTGGCCAGCATTTTGCCAGTGCCGTTTTCGCTTAGCTTAACCTCCAGAATCTGGTCCATCTTGACGCAACTGAAGTCCTCCGGATTGGCCGTGCATCCCGCGCGATCAAAATCCTCAAACAAAGTGCTGCTGTCGACAGTGATGGCAAAGGACTGCCCGCTCCCGCGGTTCATCAACGTGAATTGGTTGGTCCCAACCGTCGTGACCTGGCCTTCCACTTCATCCAAATCTTCCATTTCCTCTCCTTCGTCCTTCTCCTCTCGGTGGATAAGGTGGGCAATCGTGACTGTTGGATTGATGGAAAGGTCATTCTGTATTGATGAGTTCACGTTGAAGTCCAGTTTGATCCCAAACACCGAGTTCGCGTCTACGGTAATGGGAAAAGGCGCGCCCGACACCATTGCCGAAGACGGATTAAAACTTGGTGTTAACTGGCAGACCGTGTTGCTGGCGCACGAACCGATGGCGGCTCCGGAATGGTTGACGATTGTCAGTTCCGCGCTCCCAAAGGTCAGATTAATGCCGGCATACGTGTCGGACGGGACGTTCGCCAGGTTGAGAAACGCCGTGTCGGTTTGCAAATGCCCGAACTCGACTTCGACAGGTGCTGAAAGTACCGATACCGCGGGCTTGCTCGAATCCGAAGGCACCAGGCTGGCCCCCGTTACGGAAGCCTCAAAAAACAGAACAGCCGCACCGTTCGGCGGTGTGTCACCAATAGCCAAACTCATGGGGACACCGGTGTTTGTGTTCATGGTGTTCGTTGAGACACCGCAAGCGCCCAGTATGATGCTGCTCAGAAGTGCCGTGGCAAAGGGAATGGTTCGGCTCATGGAGAGTCCTCCAGGAAAAATGCGTATTTTAGAACAGCTCAAATTGGGGACATGAGGGCGGACCTCGGCCTACCCGTCACGGATGGCGCGCCTTAAGAATTGGTTGCCCGGGTCTTCTTGCGGAAAAAATCACCCGCCATTCTTCCTGCGCCTGGATCATCATTTCGGCGGGGCGGGTGTTTCAGTTACAATCGCCCGGCTGTGAGCGGCATGCTGCGAACCCACATGCCCTGTGGGCGCAAGACCCAAATGGTGGTTCCGAGGTGCGCGAATGAGTGGTCGACTGTGGCCGGTGCGGTCGCATGGTCTATTAGATTCAGTGGTACCAGCTTTCTTGGGTTTGCTCTGTCTGGTTTGCTTCGCCGCCTCCGCGCACGCTCAGGAGCGGCGCGACCGGGAACCCAATAGCGTCTATGCTGAACGCCGTGCCAAGCTTGCGGCCCAGGCCGACGGGCCGATCATTCTTTGGGGCTTCACGGGCCGCGAGGAACTCTCCCAGACCTACATTTTTGAGCAGGAAGAGAATTTCTACTATCTCACTGGCCACAATGAAGAAGGCGCCGGACTCGTGATTCTTCCCCGGGCAAAGAACAGCGAACCGGGTAACGTACCGCGAGAAATCTTATTCCTCCCGGCGAAAAATCCGGAGAAAGAAAAATGGAACGGCGTGCGCATGTCCCCCGGAGATCCCGGTATCGAGGCGCGCACCGGATTTGCCGCCGTAAAATCATTCGCGAGCGATTTCCGCGTTGCGGTTGAGAATCTTGCGAAGACGTTTCCGAACTTCTACACAATTCTTCCCTATCAGAAAGAGCTCGGCGGTTATCCGCACGAGAAAGCGGTTGTCGAGTGGCTGCAGATCGCCGCGCCGCAAGCCAAGCTGAAAGACTTTCGCGCCCAGATCGGCGCCATGCGGCAGATCAAATCGCCCGGCGAGATCGCGTTCCTCAAGGAGGCGATCGACTTGTCGCTGGACTCGCATCTCGAAGCAATGAAGTTGATGCGGCCGGGGCTCTATGAATATCAGGTTGCCGCAAGAATGGTTGAAGTTCACGCCTGGGGCGGATCGGAAGCGGAAGGTTACGCTCCAATCGTGGGCGCCGGCCCGAATTCCACGGCACTCCATTACGACAGGCTCTCGCGCAAGATCGAAGAAGGCGATATCGTCGTCCTGGACGTCGGCGCGCAATTCGCAGGCTACTCCGCGGACATCACGCGCACCATTCCCGCGAACGGCAGGTTTACGTCGCGGCAGCGCGAGATCTACGAAATCGTACTTGGCGCGCAAAACGCCGCGCTTGCGGCCCTCAAGCCCGGTATGGACTTTTGCAGCAAGAGTGACAAAAGCGTCCAGAAGATTGCCTACAACTACATCAACTCCCACGGAAAAGATCTCCACGGCAAATCGCTCGGGTCCTATTTCATCCATGGCCTCGGTCATCAGATTGGCCTTAACGTTCACGACCCAGGAGATCACTGCGTACCCTTCCAGCCTGGCATGATCATCACCATTGAGCCCGGCATCTACATCCCCGAGGAAAACCTCGGAGTGCGCATCGAAGATGATGCTCTCATCACTGAGTCCGGCTACAAGTTATTGAGCGAACGCCTTCCCCGCGATCCAGTTGAAATCGAAAAGATTATGGCTGCCGCCGCGAAACAAGGCGTCAAAGAAGTAAAAAAAAGCGACGATTGACCGCAAGGAAGGCCCGCATTTATACTGTTGCTTCGCGCTGGACGTGTTTTCTTCCGGCGTGCCTCGAGTCATTCCGGATGCGGCCGTATTCCTGGCCCGCCTGAATTTCCGAAATTCGCAATCGTTCCAGGGAGCTTATGAGCAGCGTTAAAGCGACACAACTCCGCCCCGGCATGGTCATCCAGCACGAGGGCCAGCTTTTCACCATTTTCAGCGTCGATCACCGCACTCCCGGCAACAAGCGCGGCTCCATGCAGACGCGTATGAGAAACCTCCGCACGGGGGCCATCATCGATTACCGTTTCCGCGCCGAAGAATTTGTGGACCGCGCCATCCTCGATGAAGTTGAATTCGAATACCTTTACAGCGAGGGCGACGATTTTCACTTTATGAACACGAAGAATTACGAGCAGATGCAGATGAGTCGCGAAGAGCTGGGTGAATCCGTCTACTATCTGATTCCAAGCACCATTGTGAAAGTGGAATTTTTCGAAGAAAAAGCCATCGGCGTGGACTTGCCCGATACCATGGACATGAAAGTGATTCAGACCGAGCCAACTTTGCAAAAGGCCACTGCCAGCGCGGTCATGAAGCCGGCAACACTCGAAACCGGATTGGTTGTGCAGGTGCCGCCGTTTGTGAACGAGGGCGACAGAATCAAGGTGGACACTTCCGAAGCGCGTTACGTTCAGCGCGTCGAGTAGATTTTGGCTCTTTGCTTTTGGGTCCGGCTGATGGATGATGGAACTTCGAGTTTCCGCCTCCGCAGCTAATTTCAGCGCAAGCCGGAATTAGAAGAGGCAGAACGGCGTCACGGTGCAAACTGGGACGCCTTTTGTTTTTCTCTTAGTGTTTCCCCGCCGAACCTGCCGCGGACTTTTCGCCCGCTGGATGTGGACCGAATACGCGGTCGAAAATGGCATTCACGTAGCGGAGTTGGCGCTGCAAGTCGAAGGTATGCGCCAGCGCTTTCGAATCGAGGTACTTCCCGATGCGCTGGTCACTCGAAACGCGTTCACGGAAACTGGTGTCGGATTCCCACGCGGCCATGGCGTTTTCCTGCACCGCCTTGTACGCATCGTCCCGAGGCATGCCCTTCTCAACCAAATCCTGCAGCAACTGTCCCGAGTAAACGAGGCCGTGCGTGGATTCGAGGTTTCGCATCATTCGCTCGGGGAAAACGCGCATCTGACCAAGTATCATGGTCATTTTCGAAAGCATATAGTCCACGAGGATGGTGGAATCGGGCAAGATGATTCGTTCGACGGAACTATGGGAGATGTCGCGTTCGTGCCAAAGGCCGACGTTTTCAAATGCGGCAAGCATGTTCGAACGCACCAGCCGCGCAAGCCCGCAAATCTGCTCGCAGGTAACAGGATTTCGCTTGTGGGGCATGGCGGAACTGCCCCGCTGCTCGCCGCTGAATGGCTCTTCGGCTTCGCGGACTTCCGTGCGCTGAAGGTGGCGAATTTCAAGCGCGATTTTCTCTAGCGTGGCAGCGATGAGCGCAAGGGCGCTCAGATATTGCGCATGGCGGTCGCGCTGAATGACCTGGGAAGCGACTGGCGCCGCGGTGAGCCCGAGGCGTTTGCAGATGCGCTCCTCCATTTCCGTGCCAAGGTGCGAAGCATTGCCGACGGCGCCCGAAATTTTGCCGACGGCCATTTGCGAAGCAGCATCGCGAAAGCGCGCGATATTGCGCTGGTTCTCCGCAAACCAATTGGCGATCTTCAGACCAAAAGTGATGGGCTCGGCGTGGATGCCGTGAGTGCGGCCAATCTGTGGCGTATTGCGGAATTCGTGGGCGCGCAGGTCGAGGATTTCTCCAAACATCACCAAACCGCGCTCAATTAGTCTAGAGGCGTCACGAACCTGCAGGGCTTGGGCCGTGTCCACTACATCATTCGAAGTCAAGCCATAGTGCAGCCAGCGCGCGGCGGCTGGATCGCCAACGGACTCGCCAACGGCCATGGTGAAGGCGATGACGTCGTGCTTAACCCGCGCTTCGAGCTGATGAATTTGCGCCACATCGATTTTGGCCCGGGCGCGTATCGCAGCCGCCGCATCTTTAGGGACCTGGCTAGCTTCCGCGAGAGTCTCAGTTGCGGCCAACTCGACTTCCAGCCACTTCGCGAACTTGTTCGCGTCACTCCAGACGTGGCCCATTTCCTGGCGCGTGTAGCGTGGAATCAATTCCTTCTCCTAATTCACAAAACAAGAATCTGAAAATGCCGACTAACTCCATGATACCGCAATTGGAGAACGCTTCGCTGGACGGCATTGGCCCAGAGCGGGTGTCCGAAATTGGGATGGCCGGTCACGGAAGCGCGCAGTCGCGCAGAGCGACTGGAGGCTGCTCGTCGAATAAAACCTTGAGCTGGAAGGGTTTGCGGGACGACCAGGAGCGGCATAAGAGTTGCACGATGGCAGGGAGTAGGCTGTCTGCAGCCAAGATGTAGAATGTCAACCCCCTGGATGGAACAAAGTGCAGGGTTCAATCGTCAACAGCTAAGAGCCGGGGCGACCCGACGCGGAATGGCCGAGGCGACCGAGGAACTGAATTCAGGCAGAAAGGCCTGATCGAAGGAAGAGACGATGGGAGAAAAAAGAGAGCGGTACCAGAACCGGATTGAGCTTTTGCAGGGGACGCTGGACCTGCTGATTCTGCAGACGCTGCAATGGGGGTCCCAGCATGGCTATGGGATCAGCGTGGCGATCCGTAACCGCTCCGGCGAGTTGCTGCAGGTGGATACAGGTTCCCTCTATCCGGCGCTTCACCGGCTCGAGAAGCAGAAATGGATCAAGGCCGAATGGAAAATCTCCGAGAACAAACAGCGTGCAAAGTTCTACCAGCTGACCGCCGCCGGAAAAAAGCAACTGACGAGAGAGCGGTCAAAGTGGTCGCAACTTTCGGACGCGATCGCCGGTGTGCTTCAGCCTGAGGAGTAGTAACGGCACAACAAGGAAGCAGGGCGGCGTAGAGGTGAAACGTGAGTTTCTGGCGGCGCAAGAAGCGTGAGGCAGAGATTGAAGAGGAATTGCGAAGTCATCTGAAACTGTCCGCGCAGGATCGTTTGGAGCAGGGGGAAAAGAAGGAAGAGGCGGAGCACGCGGCGCGCCGGGACTTTGGGAATATGGAATTGGTAAAGGAAGTAACGCGCGATGTGTGGGGATGGAGATGGCTGAGAGACATCGCTGATGACGCGCGTTACGGAATGAGGATGTTGCTGAAGAATCCGGGATTCGCGATTGTAGCCGTTCTTTCGCTGGCGCTGGGCATCGGCGCCACAACAGCCATGTTCAGCGTGGTCTATGGCGTCCTGGTGAACCCGTATCCGTACGCTAATTCTGATCGCATGGTGCACCTGGTGGTCCACGACGCTACCGGCAATCGCCGTTACATCAACCTCACCGGGCCGCAATTGCAACAGCTTCGGCAAGCGAGCTGCATCGAAAGCTCTGCCGCGATGGAAGGGTTGGACCTTACCACGACGGAGGGCGATCTTCCTGAAAACGTCCTGACCGTTTATCTCACTTCGAACACTTTCATTCATTTTGGCGTGCCTCCGCTGATGGGTCGCGGATTGCTGCCATCCGATGCGCCCGAGGGCCAGGATCCCGAAAACGTGGCCGTGTTGGGCTATCAATTCTGGCAGAGGCACTATGGCGGTGATCCCGACATTGTCGGAAAGAATATCCAGTTGGCCCGCAAGAGCTACTCGATCGTAGGAGTGGTTCGGCCGCGGTTTACGTGGGGCGACGGCGAAGTTTATTTGCCGCTCAAGCTCACAGCCGATCCGGGTCGGGCGTACTTCCCGATGATCCGTCTCAAGCCAGGGCTTACGCACGCGGCGGCAAATGCGGAGTTTCAGTCGCTTCTCGAGCAGTTCGCCAAACAAACCCCTACTCACTTCCCTGAACATTTCCGCTTGGCAATCGAAGGTTTGAACGACCATTTTGTAGCCGATATCGGCGGGACATTGTACCTACTGCTCTCCGCCGTGGCATTGCTGCTGCTGATCGGCTGCGGGAACGTTTCGATTCTGCTGTTGGCCCGAGGCACGGCGCGCCAGCACGAGTTGGCAGTGCGGTCGGCAATCGGTGCGGAGAGCTCTCGCATATTGCGGCAGCTGCTTACCGAAGCGCTGATGCTATCGTTTACTGGAGCGATCGTCGGCGTGGCGCTGGCGAACAGTCTCGTGAAGCTCATCGTGAACTGGCTGCCGGAATTCTCCTTCCCACACGAAGCCGCCATTAACATCAATCTGCCGGTATTGTTTTTCAGCGTCGGCTTGGCGCTGCTGACTGGCATCGTGTTCGGCATCTCGCCGGCCCTCCAGTCTTCGCGTCCGGATGTGGCCCAGGTCATGCAATCGAGCACGCGCAAAATGACAGCGGGAGTGCGCGGCCGCCGGACTCACAGCGTCCTCATCGCCAGCCAGATCGCCTTGACGCTTCTCCTGCTAGCCGCAGCCGGCGTCGCGATGCAAGGCTTTGTGAGAATGATGCGTGTGAACCTCGGCTATGACCCGCACAACGCCATGTCGGTTGGCATCCCGGTGCGCGACAACTCCTACACCACATGGGAGGCCAGGAGAGCGTATTTCAACCAGCTGCTTCAGAAGGTCGGGGTGATGCCGGATGTTGTTTCGGCTGGGATATCGACCAATGCCACGCCGCCAAACAATGGATGGGAGCAACGCTTCGAAATTTCCGGCAAGCCAGTGGCAGAACAACAGCAAGCGCGGATCAATTTCATCAGTCCGGAATATTTCTCCGTGCTGCATATTCCTCTGCTGCAAGGACGAATCTGGGACGAAAGCGAGACGATGCACGGCTCCAAGCTCGCGCTCATCAACCAAACTCTTGCCACCGAATACTTTCCAAATGGAGGCGCAATCGGCAGCCGGATTCGCGTCCCGGAATTGAAGGGCGAACCTCCGTTTCAACTGGCGGTCGAGGGGAGCAACAGTTGGTTCGAAGTGATTGGCATCGTTGGCAACGCGCGGGATGACGGGCTGCGAAATCCCATTAAGCCTGCCGTGTTCTTGCCGTACACGATCAGCATGCCGGCTTGGACGCAGCTCCTCGTCCGAACGAGGGTTCCTCCGCTCAAGATACTTCGAGCTGTCCGCGAACAGATTCATAGCGTTGATCCTGACCAGCAAGCATCCAGAAATATTCGCGACCTCGATGGATGGATTACCGGGCAGCCGGAATGGGAACAGGGACACTTGGTAGCAACCCTTTTTGCGGGATTTGCAATCCTTGCGCTGGCGCTCGCCGCCACTGGGCTGTACAGCGTGATTTCCTATGCCGTTACACAAAGAACAAACGAATTCGGCATACGCATGGCGCTGGGAGCAAGACGCAAGGATGTCCAGCTGATGGTTCTTCGCTCGGCAGCGATGAGCGTTGCCGGCGGTGTTCTGATTGGAGTAGTGCTGACAATCATGCTCAATCGCATCCTCGCGCGCAGGATTCAGGGCAGTTCACTCGACGCGCTAATCCTCGCGGGTGTGGTCTTGCTGCTGGTTGCGACTGCTGGCTTGTCCTGCTTCATACCTGCTCGGCGGGCGTCGTCTGTGGATCCAATCGTGGCGCTGAGGTACGAGTAGAAATCAGAAAATGGGATTCAGGAATTAGAGGTTGGAAAAAGAGGGACACCTATGAGCTGGTTGAGTGAACTCTTTGGCAGACGGAAACGTGAGAGAGAGCTTGATGAGGAGGTCCAGAGCCATCTAGAGATGGCGGCGGTCGACCACAGCGAGAGAGGGCAGGCTACCGAAGATGCGGAGCGTGCTGCCCGTCGCGAGTTTGGCAACGTAGGGCTCGTGCAAGAAGTGACGCGCGATGTTTGGGGCTGGGGATCGCTAGACCGAATGATCCAGGACTTGCGGTTTGGCGTAAGGATGCTTGCCAAGTCACCGGGATTCACGGTGGTGGCGATCCTGACGCTCGCGTTGGGAATTGGCGCGAACACCGCACTCTTTTCCGTAGTGAACGGCGTATTGTTCAATCCCCTGCCGTATCCGGAGCCGGAGCAGTTGGTGACGCTTCACGAGAGCAAGCCGAATTTTAGCGCGGGGTCGATCTCCTTCCTGAACTTTCGAGACTGGCGCAAGGAGAACACGACTTTTTCAACGATGGGCATTTCGCGAGGATACTCGTTCAATCTGACGGGTTCGGGCGAAGCCGAGCAGGTGCGGGCGCAATTCGTTTCCACCGATTTTCTTCCCATGCTGGGCGTGAAACCGGTGATTGGGCGGCTGTTCGAGGAAGGTGAGGACGAATTCGGCACTAGCCCCGTGGTGATTGTCAGCGAAGGGTTCTGGAACCGGAAGCTTGCATCCGAAAAGAATGTGTTGGGGAAGGGACTCACACTGGATGGGCGGAACTATACGATCGTCGGCGTGATGCCTGCGAATTTCAACTTGCAAATCGGAGTGTTTCGCGCCAGCGACCTTTACGTCCCTATCGGCCAATGGACGAATCCGGCATTGCACATCCGGATGGCCGGCCTGGGGATTCATGGAATTGGGCGGCTGAAACCGGGCGTCACGATTCAGCAGGCACGGTCTGACATGGCCCGAGTGACGGGACACCTGGCGGAAGCCTATCCGGACGCAGACACTGGGATCGGCGCGACACTCTTCCCGCTGAAGGAACAAATGGTGGGGGACGTTCGGCAATTGTTGCTGGTGCTGCTTGCAGCCGTCGGATTCGTGCTCTTGATCGCGTGCGTGAATGTGGCCAATTTGTTGATGGCACGCTCGATGGGACGCAATCGTGAGTTCGCCGTTCGCGCGGCATTGGGCGCTGGTAGGGGAAGAATTATCCGTCAACTCCTGACAGAAAGCATGATGCTGGCGCTGGCGGGAGGAGGATTCGGTTTGCTTATCGCAGCATGGGGAACAAAGGCAGCTCTGCAGAGCCTGCCGGCCGGATTGCCGCGAGCGAGTGAAGTTGGGATGGATTGGAAAGTTTTGCTGTTTACGGCGGGCGCTGTGCTGTTCTGCGGAGTTTTATTCGGACTCGTGCCGGCCCTACGTATTTCGAAGCCGAATTTGCAGGACACCTTGAAAGAAGGCAGCCGCGGATCAGGCGGCGGCAAGCAGCGCGCGCAGGGAGCGTTCGTCGTCGCGGAAATGGCAATGGCTCTGGTATTGCTGGTTGCGGCCGGTTTGATGATCCGCAGCCTGAACGCGCTCTGGAGCGTGAATCCAGGCTTCGATTCGCGCAATGTGCTGACGTTCGGAGTCTCACTTCCGTCTTCGATGAGAGATGCGAGCCCCGTCGCGATTCGCGCTGTCTTGCGCGGGATTCAGGACAAATTGCGTTCGACTCCCGGAGTGAAAGCCATGTCTCTTTCATGGGCGGCCGTCCCCCTGTCGAGCGACGATGAGGAGCTCTTCTGGTTGGAAGGGCAGCCAAAACCAGCGAGCGAGAATGACATGAGCTGGGCAATCAGCTATGTGGTTCAGGAAGATTATCTGAAGGTCATGGGAATTCCGCTGGAGCGCGGCCGATTTTTCACTTCGCAAGACCGTGAGCGAACGCAGCATGTGATCGTCGTTGACGACGTTTTCGCGCGAAAGTTCTTTGGCGACCAGGATCCTATCGGAAAGCGCCTGAACCTGACGTCCTTAGGCGGGCTTGCGGAAATCGTGGGTGTCGTCGGACACGTAAAACAGTGGGGCCTCGATTCAGACGACAAGCAAGCGCTCCGGGCGCAGCTTTATTCCTCCTACTTGCAGGCCCCGGACGAGATCATGCACCTGTCCTCCAGCGGTACTGGAGTGCTGGTGCGCACCGATGGAAATACGGAGGCCACAAGCGGAACCATCCGAAAGGCGTTGAAAGAAATGAACAGCGAGCAGGTTATGTTTAGCGTGCAAACCATGGAAGAGATCATTGCCGACTCGCTGGCGGCGCGCCGGGTTTCGATGATCGTTCTTTGCGTCTTTGCCGCGCTGGCGGTGGGACTCGCCAGCATGGGGATCTATGGCGTGATTTCCTATTTGGTCGGACAGCGAACGCGTGAAATCGGTATCCGCATGGCGTTGGGCGCAAGGCAAGGTGAAGTGCTGCGCCAGATCTTGGGTGAAAGCATGAAGATGACAATGATTGGAATCCTCATTGGACTTTTGGCTTCGCTGGGGCTCACTCGCCTCATGGCAACTCTGCTCTTCGGAGTGAGCGCCACCGATCCGCTGACTTTCGCGGGTGTGGGAATTATCTTGACCGTCGTGGCATTGGCGGCGTGTTTTGTGCCGGCGCGAAGAGCAATGCGGGTCGATCCGATAGTCGCGCTCCGGTACGAATAGAAATCAGAAATTGGAAGAAGAAGAGGTGTGCCAGTATGAATTGGCTAAGCCGATTTTTCAGCAAACGCAAACGGGAACTGGAATTGGAGGAAGAGGTGCGCAGCCATTTGAAGATGGCGGCCGGGGAGCGCGTGGAGAGGGGCGAAACCAAAGAGGAAGCGGAGCGTGCGTCAAGACGGGAGTTTGGGAATGTAGGCTTGGTCAAAGAAGTGACCAGGGAGATTTGGGGCTGGCGATGGTTGGGAGATTCTTACGAGGATGCGCGCTACGGTATCCGCACGCTGAGTAAGAACCTGGGATTCACAGGTATTGCGATTCTGACGCTGGCGCTGGGAATTGGCGCAAACACTGCGATTTTCAGCATGATTGACGCGGCGCTGCTGCGCGCGCTGCCGGTGCGGGATTCAAACCAGTTGGTGCTGTTCGAATGGCATGCGCACAAAGAACCGAAAAATGGAAGCTCCAGCTCATATGGCGATTGCAATCAGGAACGGACAGAAACGCATGCGGAAGCCTGCTCGTTCTCGGAGCCATTCTTCAAGGTGGTCCGCGCCCAGACCGGAATCTTCTCCAATGTAACGGCGTTCGCCTGGGCCGATCGCATCAATTTGAGCGGCAACGGCGCAGCAAAGCTAATCAACCAGACGGGCTATGTTTCCGGCGAGTACTTTCTGACAATCGGCGTGCAGCCGGCTTTGGGGCGGCTGCTCACTCCTGAGGACGACACGCCTTCGGCGCCCGCGGTGATTGTCTTGAGCTATAACTATTGGCGAAGCGAATTTGGCGGGTCATCCTCAGCCATTGGCAAGACGGTGCTGCTGAACAAAGTCCCGTGCACAATCGTTGGCGTGGCGGAGGCGCGCTTCGATGCATTGTCGCCGGGAAATTCGTTTCAAGTGTGGATTCCTCTTGCGGTGCAGCCGCAGCTCGAACAGCCGTGGGATAACCGGGACGCGGATCCGTCGAACTGGTGGCTCGTCATGGTTGGGCGGCTGAAAGCAGGAACCACGCGGGCGCAGGCGCAAGCCGCCGTGAGTACGATCTTCACAAATGAAATGACGACCGGCACCAAGCCGATGTTCAAATCCGAAGACGGCGCCGCGATTGCTTTGACGCCGGCTGAACAGGGGTTAAGCGGCAATCGGAAGGAACTCTCCACGCCGCTTTATGTGCTGTTGCTGGCGGTAGGAATCGTGCTCTTGATCGCGTGCTCGAACGTTGCAGGATTGCTGCTGTCGCGGGCCGCCGCCCGGCAGAAGGAAATGGCAGTGCGGTTTGCCCTGGGAGCGTCGCGCGGGCGCATACTGCGCCAGCTGCTGACGGAGAGCGTAATGCTATCGCTGGCGGGCGGAGTGACGGGAATTCTGTTCGCGAACTGGTCGATCGAGTCCATCGTCGCTTTCCTGGCGACGAACCAGGACGGCGCGTCGTCGTTCCGGCCAGAAATTGATACGCGAGTGCTCTTATTCACCGCGGCTGTCTCTGTTCTGACGGGGATACTTTTTGGCCTGGCGCCCGCGTTCCGTGGTATGCGCGTGGATTTGACGCCGGTCTTGAAAGAAGGATCAGCTGGAAACCTGCAAGGCGGCCATGGAGCACGAGGCCGGCTCGGTGCTGGAAGCTGGCTGGTCATGGTGCAGGTGGCATTGAGTATCGTCGTGCTGGCCGGCGCCGGTCTGCTCGTGCGCACGCTCGAGAATTTGAAAAACGTGGATCCGGGCTTCGATACGCGCAACGTTCTCACCTTTAGTCTCGATCCAACTTTGATCGGATATAAGCGTGCGGAGGCTGGCCGTTTCTACCGGGAACTGCAAAGCCGGCTCACGGGTATTCCTGGCGTCCTGTCAGCAAGTTATTCGTGGAGGTCGCTGCTTGGTGGCGGTTTGTGGACGACGAGCTTTCATCAGCCGGGCAAACCAAAGGACGAGCAGTCGGACACCGACATTCTGCCGGTGGGCGCGGAATTCTTCAAGACCATGCGTATCGCCGTCCTCGAAGGCCGCGAATTCAATGCCGCGGACTTCGAACGGGCCCAGGTTGCCGATGCCGCGCGTGCCGCGCAAGCCGAACAGGCTGCGGCAAAGTTGAAAGCAGGTTCTAAACCGGCTGCAAGCCCGGCGGTAGCCCCGGACGCCGGAGCGGTGCCGGCAATTGTGAACCAGGCTTTCGTCACTAAGTATTTTCCAAACATGAATCCGGTCGGACAACGGTTTGGTCAATCGGAAGCAAATTCGGAGACTGGGGAAGCAAAGCGCCCGGGATGGGAGATTGTCGGCGTGGTAGGCAACGCGAAGTACAACAGACTCCGCCGCAGCGTCGAACCGACAACTTACGTTCCAAATACCGGAGGAACTGTTTCGTTTTCGCTGCGGACCGCTGCAGAGCCGGAACGCTTTGTTCCTCAAGTTCGCGCCGTCGTCAACGCTTTGGACAGCAACCTGCCGGTGTTTGGCGTTAGGACGTTGAGCCAGCAGATTGACCGCCAGGTATTCCAGGAGCGGCTCATCGCGCGGCTCGCCGGATTTTTTGGCGCGTTGGCCTTGATACTTGCATGCATCGGCTTGTACGGGCTGGTGTCATACGAAGTGGCGCGGCGGACGCGCGAGATCGGAATCCGCACCGCCCTGGGAGCCGAGAAAGTGGATGTGCTGCGCCTGGTGCTGGGGCAAGGGATGAAGCTTACCTTGTCCGGTGCCTTGCCGGGCATCGCCTTGTCCCTCGGTTTGATGCACTATACGAAGAGCCTCTTGTTTGGCGTGGGCGCGGCAGACCCGGTAACTTTTGCTGCGGTCACGGTGCTGTTGGTTGGTGTCACGTTGCTGGCGTGTTATGTTCCGGCGCGACGCGCGACCAGAGTGGATCCCGTGGTGGCGCTGAGGTATGAGTAAAAAAATGAAGTAAAGTAGCCGAACGAAGATTCCAGACTGCGCGAATGTGTGGGGTGCATGGGCCGCACTATTCTTCGACACCCTCGGGGCAGCTATTCCCTCCTTTCCACAGTACCGCTTGATGACCCAAGAAACGCTATGTTGTTGATGTATAAGGGCCTAAGCTCGACCTAACCGCAACCCTCGAATCCTGTCTAATGAATCGGATGCCACAGAACGTCGATAGCACCCAGGCCATCGCCGAGAGCGACGCCATCGCCGTAGCGCGCACTCTCGCGGGCGATCGCGATGCCTATCGCGTTCTTGTTGAGCGGCACAGCCACAATGTTTTCCGGCTGGCCTATCGCATGACCAGGAACAGGCACGATGCGGAAGAGGTGGTCCAGGAGGCATTTTTGCGCGGTTATCAAAAGCTGGGGCAGTTCGCGGCGCGATCCAATTTCGGGACGTGGGTCTATCGCATCGCGGCAAACTATGCGATTGACCGCATGCGCCAGCGGCAGAAGGAAGACGCTCGCCGGGAATCGTCAAGAGCGGAAACCGCGGACGGCGTGGAAAACGATCCATTGAATCGAGTCCAGGACGAAGCGCCCACTCCGGAGCGCTTGACGCAAAGCATCGAATTGAGAAAACAGATGGAGCAGGCGCTGGCCGCTCTTTCAGAAGCGGAGCGAACCGCGTTCGTTATGCGCCATTGGGAAGGCTGCGGCATCGAGGAAATCGCCGCCGTCTTGAGGTCCAGCTCGAACGCGACGAAGAACACCGTCTTTCGCGCGGTACACAAACTACGCCAGGCGCTGCAGCCCTTTGTGGAATCAAAGACGCACGCGCGGGCAATGGGAACGGAATCATGAAACACATGACGGAAGAAGAATTGATTGCTTATCGAGAGGGAGTTGCCGAGCAGCAAGCCTCGATGTCAGAACACCTGGCGGCTTGCCAGGAGTGCCGCAGCGAGTTGGAACGAATCGAAGCAGTGCTCGCGGCGCTGGATACGCTGTCTGTGCCGGATCCGGGCGCCGATTACGGGCGGCAGGTGTGGAAACAGATTGCTCCGCGTTTGGCAGAAAAACCCGCTCGGTGGTGGCAGATCTGGTTTGAGCCACGGAGGCTCGCAGCGGCAGGCGGGGTTGTTGTGCTGATTTTGGTGGCCTTTCTTGCGGGTCGATTTTCAAAGCGCGCCGTTCCAAACGACAACGTCGCGAACAAGGAACAGGTTCGAGAGCGTGTGCTGGTGGTGGCCGTGGGTGAGCACCTGGGCCACTCCGAGCGGATGTTAATCGAGCTTTCGAACGAAGCGCCCGACGGCTCAAAGCAGAGAGCGGTGAACATTTCAGCTGAGCAGCACCGCGCGGAAGATCTGCTTCAGGAGAACCGGTTGTATCGTCAAACAGCGCTGCAAGAGGGAGACGCAGGACTCGCCAGCGTGCTGGACGAACTGGAGCGCGTCCTGCTGGATGTGGCGCACAGCCCGGATGAGGTAACTCCGGCGCAACTCGAGGCAATCCAGAAAAAGATCGAAGAACGCGGGATCCTCTTCAAAGTTCGTGTGGTCAATAAGGAACTGCAGCAACGGCGAGAGGCCACGACGCCTGCGCCGGCACAAATGGATTCTACGAAGAGAGAGAGGAACAAGGTATGACCATCGGCCATTCAGTTCGAAAGTCAGGCGCGGCCTGGATCGCAATCGCTGCGCTGCTTCTGGCGCCGGGAGTATCGCGCGCTCGCGCATTCCGGGCAACCCCGGCTCTGTCTGTGGATACTCTGCAGGACCAGCAGGATGCTCAGGACAAGGAGCAGGAGAAGCGCGACCGCGAGCAGGAGGCACGCGATAGAGAAGAAGAGAAACGCGACCGGGAACAGGAAGCGCGCGAGCGGGCGCAGGAAAAGATCGAGCGCTTGCAGGAATTGTACGACGATGGGCGCGAGGATTTAGACGAGGATCGCTATGACCGGGCCGCGGCAAAATTCCAGCAACTGGCGGAAATGAACGGCCCGCAAACGGACGCCGCACTCTATTGGAAAGCCTACGCGGACAACCGATTGGGCAAGAGGGATGCGGCGCTGACGACGATCGCGGACTTGAAGCGGCGCTTTCCGCAGAGCCGGTGGAAAAAAGACGCTGACGCGCTGGAAATCGAAGTGCGGCAGTCCACGGGGAATCCTTCACATCCGGAGAACCAGAGCGACGAAGAATTGAAGATGCTGGCTCTCCAGGGAATCATGAACGGCGATCCGCAAAAGGGCATTTCCATCCTGGAAAATATTCTGAACGGCTCGGGAACACCAAAGCTAAAATCGCGGGCCCTTTTCATGGCGGCGCAAAGCGGACGGCCGGAAGCACGAGAGGTTCTGGCTAAGATAGCGCGAGGACAGAGCAATCCTGAGTTGCAGCGCAAAGCAGTCGAGTATCTTGGACTCTTCGGTGGCGCAGAGGCCAGAAAGACGCTGGCAGACGTTTATGCCTCAAGCAGCGACGCTTCTGTAAAGCACGCCATTCTCCGCAGTTACATGATCGGTGGTGATCACGAGCGTCTGTTCGCGGCCGCGAAGAGCGAAAAGGACGAGTCGCTGCGCCGCGAGGCCATCCGGCAGTTGGGCCTGGTTCACGGAATCAGCGAGCTGCAGCAGTTGTATCAAGCCGAAAGTTCGACGGACCTCCGGCGCGAAATCCTGCAGGCATTCTTTCTTGCGGGCGACTCGGGAAAACTTGTACAGGCAGCACAGGGAGAAAAAGATCCAGACCTGCGCCGCGCAGCGATTCGAAACCTCGGGCTGATCCATTCCGACGATTCGGGCAAGGCGTTGCAGGACATCTACGCCAAGGAGACCGACCACTCGCTCAAGTCAGAAGTGCTCAATGCGTACTTCCTGCAAGGCAACGCCAGAGCGCTGGTGGCCATCGCGCGAAGCGAGAAGGACCCGGAACTCAAGAAGACCGCGGTTTCGAAATTGACGCTGATGCACTCCAAGGAAGGTACCGAATACCTGATGGAACTGCTGCAAAAGTGAGAGGAGAAACGATGCGAGAGAAACCTGCTGTTTCGTCGCTACAAAGAATCCTTGGTTTCGCGATGATTGCCGCGGGGATTGGCTGCGTCGCCGTACAACTGGCGAACGGTGGCGCTCTCGCCCCGTCCGCGCAAACAAGTCCGGGCGTTGCGCAATCAACGGAGACTCCACGCATTGAGAATGCAAAGCTGGAGACCCGCGTAGCCAGCGCAAGCCTCGAAGCGACACTTCGCGAGATCGCGGGAACGGCAGAGAAGGCCGAGTGGGTGGGCTACCATGTCGATCAGATTCGAGGTGAACGCGGCGTTTGCTGTAACAGCAACTGGAATGACGGCAATTGCGGGACCTGCAGACTCGAGAAGGAAGGCGGCGCAACGAACAGCGCGACGGGCACGGATGGCAAAATCAATCTCGAAGGCTCGCGACAACTCGTCGTCCTGTATCGCCTGGAAGCCAGAAAGGTCGTAAAGATACGCGTCGCCTCAGACGATTGCGTTCTGGATGCGGGCGGACTGCCGTTCGTTTGGCTGACAGGAGTCCGGGCAACGGAGAGCGTGGCGCTGCTTGCAACTTACTTGCGCGGGTCAGACTTTGAAGATCACGGCGACCATGGAATTGGCCACGGAGCATTGACCGCAATCGCGTTGCATGCGGATTCATCGGCTGACCGCGCTCTCGAATCTTTTGTGACGCCCGAACAGCGCGAAGGCTTGCGCAGGCAAGCAGCATTCTGGATGGGAGCCGCGCGAGGGAAAGCCGGACTGACTGCACTACAGCACATGGCGAAAACGGATCCAAGTTCGGACGTTCGCGCGCACGTGGCGTTTGCTCTTTCCGTAAGCCACGAAGCCGGCGCTCTGGATGAAATGATCCGCATGGCGCACGACGACACGAGTTCGCACGTGCGCGGGCAGGCGCTTTTCTGGCTGGCGCAAAAAGCGGGCAAAAAAGCGGTGGGCACGATCGCCGGAGCGATTGACAACGATCCCGACACGGATGTGAAGAAAAAGGCTGTCTTTGCGCTCAGCCAATTGCCGAAAGATGAGGGCGTTCCGAAACTAATCGAAGTTGCGCAAACGAACCGCAATCCGGCAGTGCGAAAGCAGGCCATGTTCTGGCTAGGGCAATCGAACGATCCGAGGGCGCTCCAGTTCTTTGAAAAAGTTCTGTCCCAGTAACTGCTAGCGCAACAGGTCTTCGAGCTGCACGCGCGCGTCCGTCTTTGAGTCGCGGTACTTCACAATGACAGCAGCTTGCAGCGAGAGTCCCCACTTCGCGCCGCTCGGATGCGATACGGCCCGCGACCCGGGCACCACGATAGCTTCTTCGGGTATGATGAGCGGCTCGTTCTCGGTAGCTGTGTAGATTTTGTCGCGAACCAGATCGTAAACCGGGATGGAGCGATTGAGAATCGTGCCGGTGCCTAGAACGGCCCGCTTCTTCACCACCGTTCCTTCATAAACACCGGAGTTTCCGCCGACCAACACTTCATCTTCGATAATCACTGGCAGCGCGCCGACAGGCTCGAGCACGCCGCCAATCTGCGATCCCGCCGAAATGTGGCAGTTGCGGCCCACCTGAGCGCAGCTTCCCACGAGCGCGTGCGAATCAATCATCGTCCCTTCGCCGACATAAGCCCCGACATTGACAAACATCGGCGGCATGCAAATCACTCCGCGCCCGATGTAGCTGCCGTCGCGAATGCTGGAGCCGCCGGGAACGATACGCACACCGTCAGAAGCGGCAAACGTGCGAACTGGGTAAGTCGATTTATCGAAAAATGGCTGCTTCGCGGCGTCAATGGACATGTCGGCGATCGCGCCCATTCGAAAGCCGATCAGGATTCCCTTCTTCACCCAGGCGTTTGCACGCCACCCGGATTTCGCGGAAGCATCCGGTTCGGCCGCGCGAACTTCGCCCCGATTCAGCGCCGTCTTGAAATCGCGAAAAAGCCACTGGTGTTCTTCTTCGTAACGGGCTGGGGCTTCGTCAAACAATCTCTCAACTTGCAATGGCTGCATGCGCCCTCTCGCCGGAAGCCGCGGCCGCAGCGCGGTCCACCACTCCGAGCGATTCGAGCACCGCCCGGATACGTGACCGATTCTCCGCTTTGGGCGGCACGAGCGGCAAGCGCCACACCGCGTCGAGCAAACCCATCTCCGCCAGTGCCGCCTTTACTGGTCCTGGATTCGACTCCACAAAATTTATCTCCATCAGCGAATGAAAGCGCCGGTGAATTGCCCGCGCACGCGCAAAATCGCCCTGAAGGGCGAGCCGCGTCAATTGGGACATCTCCGCTGGAATTTCGTTGGAAACTACGGAGATAACTCCTCGCCCGCCGAGCGAAACGACCGGAAGCGTGATCGCATCATCGCCTGAAAGCACAATGAAGTCATCCGGGACGGCGTTGAGTATTGCGGCCATTTGGGAAATATTTCCCGAAGCCTCTTTGATCCCGATTACGTTTTCTATTTCAGCGAGGCGCTTCACCGTGGCGGGTTCGATGTTTACGCCCGTCCGTCCCTGCACACTGTAAAGAATAACCGGCAATGAAACTGCTTCCGCAATCGCGCGATAGTGCTGAAACAGGCCTTCCTGTGTCGGCTTGTTGTAATAAGGCGTGACGGACAGGATTCCATCCGCGCCAAGAGCAGCGAGGTCGCGCGCGAGTGCAATCACTTCAGAAGTGTTGTAGCCCCCCGCGCCGGCGAGCACGGGGACCTTTCCCTTAGCGGCTTCAACGGTGATCTGCACGACGCGCAGATGCTCTTCGCGCGTGAGCGTCGGGCTCTCCCCAGTTGTGCCACACGGAACGAGGAAATCAATCCGCGCTTCGATCTGCCTCCCGACCAATCGCCGCATCGCCCTTTCGTCGAGCGAACCATCCGCCTGAAATGGCGTCACAAGTGCTGTGCCAGTCCCTGTAAACATGATGCTGTTCCTTTCCTTTTACTCAGCCCAACTCGCCGAGGATCTCGCGAAATTCGAACATTCCTTTCTTCCCCACCACCCACCTCGCGGCGCGCAAGGCTCCGCGCGCAAATCCTTCGCGGTTTCGTGCCGTATGCCGCAGCGTGATGGTGTCCACGGCGGAATCAAATCCGATTTCATGCGTTCCCGGATGCGCTCCCGCGCGGTTCGACGCCAGGCTCACAGGACGGTCGTACCCGCGCGACCGCATCTCCTCTGCAAGGTTTTTCAGCGTGCCCGAAATCGCGTCTTTCTTCGTGGAGTGATGAATTTCCCAGGCCCAGGCTTCGTACTCCGCATGTTTGGCAAAGAGCCCAGCCGTATGCGCGACAGCCTGCAAGAAAAGATTTACGCCAAGAGAAAAATTCGCCGCCCAAACCAGGCCGGTTCCGCTTTTCGCCACCGCCTCACGAACAGAGGGCAGTTCATCGAACCAGCCGGTGGTGCCCGCGACCGTGTTGACCCCAAGAACGGCAAGCCGCCGAATGTTCTCCAAAGCCGCCTCCGGCGACGTAAATTCCACTGCCGCGTCTACTCCTCGCAGCGTCTCATGCGAAAGAGCCTTACCGTGGGAATTGCTTCGTCCATCAAATTTCGCGCGCACCTCGAATCCGTATTCCGGTGCAAGTTGCTCGATGAGGTGTCCCATCTTTCCGTGACCGACAATGGCGAGGCCGTGGCTCATGAGCCGCTCCGGCCGGTCGCGAGTAGTTGCGTCGCCATGCGAGCGTAGATGTCCACCGCCTCCGACAGTTCTTTTTTCGGAATGCGCTCCTCTGCAGTATGCGCGACATGAATGCTGCCCGGCCCAATGAGAAATGGTTGGCCCCAGGTGCCTTCGAAACTAGGGATGTCCGTCGTGAACGCCACCACCGTGGTCGGCAATCCGTCGAGCTTCGCTAATTGCAGCGCTGGCGTATAGAAAACCTCGCGCGCTTCAGCGCGGCCCGCAGTCGCCGCGGATACCGCTTCGCGAATCTTCGCTGGATCGCCGACGGTGCGAACCATGATTTCCGCCTCGGCTTCATCGGCGACCACATTGGGTGCGCGCCCGCCTTCTATCGTGCCGACGTTCAGCGTGCTCCGCCCGAGCAATCGATCCTCCGGCAGTGGAATTTGGCGAATGTCCTGCAGCACATCCAACAGCGTATGGATAGCGGAATGGCCGAGCTCGGGATAAGCGGAGTGCGCCAGTTTTCCGTGCGCCGTAATTTCGTAGCGCAGCGCTCCTTTCGAGCCGAGCGCTAGCCGGTTCTCTGTAGGCTCGCCATTAATGAGAAATCGCGACCCGCGTGGAGTCGCGGCAGCGGCCTGTGCTCCCGCGCTGTTGCGCTCTTCGCCCACAACAAAGAGCAATCCAAGATTGCACGCGCCCTCGGCAAGCAGCTTTCCCGCGGCAGCAATCATCGACGCGATAATGCCCTTTGCGTCGCACGCACCGCGGCCCCAAATAAAATCTCCGTCCTCTCGCGAACCAAAGAACGGCGGCACAGTATCCATGTGCGTCGAAAGCGTAACCACTGGCTCGCCCCAGGACGCAAAAATATTGTCGCGATTCGGTTCGGCGGGAATGCGCTCGACGCGGCCGGTGTAGCGCCTGGAAAGCTCGGACAAATGCGCAAACAGATAGTCCCCCACGTTTTTTTCGTGGTTCGTGGTGGACTCGATGTCCACCAGCGCGCGCGTCAGTTCGAAGAGATTCATTCGAATCAACTTTTTCTGGATGAGCGAAACGAAAGGAAGGAACCGCGAGAATACAAATCGGGGCTGCCGCCTCTCGATAGCGCTTCATCCTAATAAACGGATGACAGTGAACAGGCCTTGGACCTGTTCCCCAACCTCCGCGGTTTCAGCTACCGCGGCGATTTCGGCGGACAACACCTGCAAATACTCAAAAGCCCCTTTCGCACGAGCCTCCGAAGCTGATCGGAATTCCCGGCCCCGCTACTCATGGCTTCCGCACCTCTACCAAGAAGAATTAAGTCTAGGAGAACGAGCCGGAAAAAGCGAACGAAATATCAAATGCGCTACATCGAAAAAATTGCTAGAGCTCGAGAGACTTCAGAGGGACGTGCTGCGCGGCTACCAGCAGCTCGCCGGTAAATGCACACTCGGCCGGGCGGCGCCCCAGCGCCTCTTCCGCGGACAAGCGCACCAGGTCGGGATTATTGTTTTCCTGCGAGATATGCGCCAGCACAAGATACCGCGCGATCGCGTCGAAGCCATCGGGGTCGGAAAGATATTCGCTTACGGCGTGATTCGAAAGATGCCCGGTGCGCGAGAGCACGCGCTGCTTGACGACCCATGGATACGGCCCGACCTTGAGCATATCCAGATCGTGATTGGATTCGAGAACCAGACAGTCGGCAGCACGAAGATGCACTTTGACAAGCTCTGGCATGTAGCCAAGATCCGTGACGATGGCCATCTTTGCGCCATTCGAACGAAACGTGAATCCGATGGGGTCCGCGGCGTCGTGCGGAATAGCAAACGCGTGAACGTCAATATCACCGACGGTAAAATGCTGCCCCGGCTGAATCGTTTCCACGCGCTTCAGCCGCTTCCCAAATGTCACCGGCAGCATGCGCTGCATCGCATCCATGGTGGGCTCGGTGACGTACAGCGGCGCCCTCCAAAGCCCCAGCATCTGCGGCAGGCCATTGCAGTGGTCGGTGTGTTCGTGGGTAATCAGGATACCGTCAAGTTGTTCGACGGTTCTTCCAGCCGCCGCCAGCCGGGCAAGCGTTTCGCGCTTGCCCAGTCCCGCATCCACCAGAAGGCGGGTCCGCTCGGTCTCAAGCAAAGTAATGTTGCCCGAGCTGCCCGACGCCAGAATGGATACCCGCAAGCCGATCGTTTTCTCCTGAACTGCGGCGCAATCAAATTTTCAAAATGATGGCAGAGCGCCGCGCGCCCGTCAACAAGGACTCCACGATTCCAACAGTGATATACTCCCGCGGCGAACCATGGAAAAGTACGATCTCATCGTGGTTGGTTCCGGGCCGGGTGGCCAGCGCGCTGCCATTCAAGCCGCCAAGTTCGGAAAGCGCGCCGCGCTCATCGAAAAGCTCGAAGTCATCGGCGGAACCGCCATCAACACCGGCACGATCCCCAGCAAGACCATCCGTGAAGCGGTCCTGCATCTTTCCGGCTATCAGTATCAGAGCATTTACGGTGTCAACTATCGCGTGAAGGAACCGATCACCATGGCCGATCTCTCCTTCCGCGCCCTCAATGTCATCAAGACCGAAATCGATGTCATTCGCGCGCAGCTTTCCCGCAACGGCATTGACGTCCTGACCGGCACGGCTAGCTTCATCAATCCTCACCAGGTCCAGGTGACTGGCTCGCGCGGTCAATCCGAATTGGAAGCCGATAACATTGTGATCGCCACCGGCACCAAACCCGCCGTTTCTCCCCTTGTCCCTTTCAACGACAGAACTATTATCAACAGCGATCAAATCCTGAAGATGCCGGAAATTCCCAAGTCCATGATCGTCGTGGGCGGCGGAGTCATCGGCGTCGAATACACCTGCATGTTCGCGACGCTGGGCGTCCGCGTCACGTTGATCGAAAAGCGCCCGCGTTTGCTCGAGTTTGCCGACACCGAAATGGTGGAAGCGCTTTGCTACCACTTGCGCGACCGTCGCGTCACTCTCCGATTGAACGAAGAAGTCGAAAGCGTCGAAGAAACTCCCGATCATCTGGTCGTCGCCAATCTGAAGAGCAAGAAAAAAGTTTCCGGTGAAGCGCTGCTCTATGCCGTGGGCCGCCAGGGCAACGTGGATGAACTGAATCTCCCCGCTGCTGGCCTCGAAGCCGACGCCCGCGGACGCATCAGCGTGGACGAAAATTACCGCACCAGCCAGCCGCACATTTTCGCCGTCGGAGACGTCATCGGGTTTCCCAGTCTCGGCTCGGTTTCCATGGAGCAGGGACGCATTGCGGCCGCCAGAGCCTTCGGCATGCCCACCAATTCGAATCGCGCGAACTATCCGTACGGAATTTATACGATTCCCGAGATTTCCTTCATCGGAAAAACCGAGGAGCAGCTCACCGACGAAGGCGTCGCCTACGAAGTTGGGATGGCTTTTTTCCGCGAAATTGCTCGCGGCCAGATCCGCGGCGACACTACCGGCCGCCTGAAACTCATATTCGATCCCGCCACCAAGAAATTGCTCGGCGTACACATTATCGGAGAGGGCGCTTCCGAATTGCTGCACATTGGACAAGCGGTTTTCGCGCTGAATGGCACGGTCGAGTATTTCGTGGATACGGTTTTCAATTATCCGACGCTCGCGGAATGTTA